>Ga0209487_1001137_pt1 | contig 22872 bp, 19 predicted proteins | sample Poulit2012_FD_187524 | JGI IMG/M metagenome (GOLD analysis project Ga0209487, IMG submission 187524) | Agricultural soil microbial communities from Georgia to study Nitrogen management - Poultry litter 2012 (SPAdes) (version 2) | ecosystem: Environmental > Terrestrial > Soil > Agricultural land...
TGTTATTTCATGTAATTAAATGGCTTAATTTACTTTCTGGGTTATGTTTTGTAAAAAAATAATGTAAACAGCTTTCTTCACTCACAACCTTTCTCCTATCTACATCTTGAATAATATGAATCATGTAATTATGAGAAATCTTAAATTTTGAAAGGATGTCGATTATCTTCGCTTCAGCAGGAACGTACAGATGTTCTCTATGTTTCTTGTCACGCTTCATATGGTATCTTTGTAATAAAAATCGCATAAATACAAAAAAGCGTTGTTTCCATTCAGTGATATTACGTAATAAAAGATATGCAAAAATTATAATTGCACTTAGAGTAAACGAAAAGAATAATAATTGAGAGAGAAATAATACTATACAAAGGCACATAGCTACAATTAAAATTGTGCTGTATGCGAGGCGATATGGGAAGATAAGGCATAAAAAAATAAATAGTAATTTACCCCCATCTAGTGGCCATATAGGAAGAAAGTTAAAAAATAAAATAACTGTATTATAGATAAAAATAATATGCATAATATGTTCCGGTAAAAAACTAAAATAATTACAGATAATAATAAACAAATAAATAAGTAAATGTTGAAAGGGACCGGCTAAAGTAACAACTACTTGTTCAAATAATGGACGCTCACTATGTTCTTCAGTAACTAATTCTCCACCAAAAATCCACAAATTAATATGTAACACACGCCATCCATAATACTTTGCGGCTAAAAAATGACCTAATTCATGAATGAAAACTATCACTAGTATAATAAATATTTCGATAAACATTCCTGTAAAAAGAGCAATAACAATAAAAATTATTAACAACGGGTGAATGTTTATTTCCGGTATAAAATTTTTAATTTTCTTCAAGCTTAATCACCTGAAGTGGATCAATTGATTCATCATCTTTTTCAATGGAAAAATAAAAATCGTGGACCACTTTTTCGGGATCAACCGTTCCAATTACTTTGTTTTGTCTGACAAATTGATATAAATGAACATCAATTGTATGTAAATTTTGATAAGATGTTTTACTTTTGTCTTTATGTTGAAGGATAACTGTTTTTTGATTCGTTTCTCGATCTCGGCCAGCAAAAACAACGACACCATCAGTCATTGATCGAACGTTAGAGCGTTTCTCAGGAATGATATATATGCCTGTTTTATCCATTTGAGGTGAATCTATAACTTCACCAACAACAGGCAAAGCAAAATCAGTATTTTCCACGGGTTGTTCTGGAATTTGGCTCACAAAAGATAAAGGGAGGCCAAACCTCTCTTCATACCACATATATGCTTGTACAAAAGGAAAATCTTCTGTTAAAGCTTGAAAGGTTTTCTCTTTAATCTGTTCTGAAAACATAGATTCTGGAAGCATGATCATATAAATAACTAGAAAAAAGGCGAAGGCTAAAAAAAGACGTGTAACTCCTTTCACAATAGTTTTTCGGTACATTTTAGAGGAAGGTTTTTTTCCTGAAGTATATAAAGTATGTGGACTGAATCCATGTTTTTCTTCTAAATTCACGTGATGAAAATCATGTTTCTTTTGATAGGGATAATCAGAAAAAGTTAATTTTCTACGATTAGAAATTCTTTTTCTCACTTTTGCAATTTTCTTTTTCATTAAACGTCTAACCTCCTATATAACACATTCACTTTATTATATGGAGGCTTAAGACAAGTTATGAAAAAAATCCTGATAAGACGAAAATGCCCACCAGGATTTATATTAACAATTAAAAACCGAAAAAACTTTTCATTTTACCTAAAATACCCTTATTCGATTCTTCTTCTAATGATTGTAAAGGAACTGTTTCACCTAAAATTCGTCTAGCAATATTTCGATATGCGATCGATGATTTAAGTGAAGGATCCATAACAATTGGCTCACCATCATTTGATGACTTAATGACTTTATCATCGTCTAAAACGATACCAATAAGATCGATTGATAAAATTTGTACAATTTCATCAATCTCTAACATGTCACCGCTATCTATCATATGTTTTCGAATTCGATTAATAATTAAGCTAGGCCTTTCAATTTCGTCATTTTGTTCTAGTAAACCGATAATTCGATCAGCATCTCGAACACTTGACTTTTCAGGTGTCGTGACAACAATCGCACGATCTGCACCAGCTATCGCATTTTGAAATCCTTGTTCAATTCCTGCTGGACAATCAATAATAATATAATCATAATCTTGTTTCAACCCAGTAACAATTGCTCTCATACCGTCAGCTGTTATCGCGGACTTATCTGTTGTTTGAGCCGCTGGTAGTAATGATAAATAATCAAAACGTTTATCCCGGATTAATGCTTGGTGTAGACGGCATCTACCTTCAATAACGTCGACAATATCATAGATGATGCGATTCTCTAACCCCATCATAACATCTAAGTTTCTTAATCCAATATCTGTATCTATTAAACAAACTTTCTTATCCATGAGCGCTAATGCTGTTCCCACATTAGCGCTTGTTGTTGATTTACCGACGCCACCTTTACCAGATGTAATAACGATTGCTTCACCCATTTTTACATTCTCCTTTCGAATCCGCCGTTACGTTCAAATTTTTATGTAAAAGAGTTTGTAATCGATTAAGAACGATACGATTTTCCTTTTGATCGATTAGGCCACACTCCATATATACACCAGCAGATTCGTAGTCAGGAGCACGGCTAATAAAATCTGCAATGCGTAACTGGCTCGGGTTCATGTACGATGCAACGATAATAGCCTTTCGATTTCCCGTTATCCCAGCATGTGCAATTCCTAACAATTTTCCTAAAACATATATATTTCCCGTCGCTTGTACTATTCCACCAGGATTAACATCACCTATAAGTAAAATGTCTCCTTCTTCTTTTAACACTTGACCAGAACGTACAATTTTATGGATGACTGTTGTTTCATGATCAATAGCTAATTGTTCCGCTTCTGACTTTAACATAACATCCGAATGGAAAGATTTTACTAAAAGCTGTCCCTTTTCCTCAATAATTGATTCAATTTGTTTCTTTTCTTCTTTATGTAAATAACGTTTACCTACATGTACAGTAATAGGAACGTATTGATTTGTGGGAGAAGGATAATCTGAAAATTCAAGTTGAGAAAGCTCATCAATTAACGTTTGTAATGAGCAATCATCATTTAAGTACAAGGTTAATCCTTCTTTTGTCCCTTTGATCAAGATTTTTTGCTGAAATTTATGCAAAATATGTCACCTCTAATATTTAACTATGTCTGAAGAAAAGGATAATTACTCTTTTCCACTCCAACTGCTAAGTCGATTTTTAAAAATTGGATATATAATGATTAGGAAAATAATATTCGCTAAAATTGTTGGGAGTAAACGATATAAAGAATAATCACTCCACGGTAATGTTATATGTCCAACCGCTATGTACATTAAATATATAATATTATCGACGATAAATAGTCCTATCATTGTAAATATCAAGGTCATAAAAAAGTTTGCTTGAAAAATTTTTATAAATTGATGGACAATAAAAATCGTTATTGTATAAGCAATCATATAAATACCGAGGAACTCTGTGTAAACGATATCTTTTAACAAACCAAAAATAATAGCAAATATAATCGCATAAAAACTATTTTCATCATCTAAAAAAATAGCCACTAATACGAGAAAAATAAAAACCCAATGTGAAATAATAAGTGTTTGACTAGAAACAATCATTTCTGGCAGAAGTTCTTGGGATACTCCTTCTAAAACGATGAGCAAAAAGAGAATGAGAGGAGCGAATATGCGTCTCATTCTTCTTCATTCCCTTCATTATCTTCTTGATCTAAAAGACGATCAACGATAATTACGTGATTAATTCTATATAAGTCGGCTGCAGGTTTCACTCTTGCTGTTTTAGTTAGTCCATATCGATCAGGAACTACTTCTTCTACAGTTCCGATCGTTAATCCAGCTGGGAATACTCCGCCCATACCAGAGGAAACAACAATTTCTCCTTTTTCAACATTTTGCTCAGACTCTTCTATAATTTTAAACAATAATGATTCAGTTTCCTCATCATAGTTTTCGATAATACCAAAAACGTCCTTTTCATCGTCACGAGATATCATAGCAGAGATTTGATTAAATTGATCAAAACCTGTAAGTAGTTGGACAGTTGATGTAAATTGTGAAGTGTTTTGAATTTTACCTATCATGCCATCTGCTGTTATGACTGCCATGTTATCTTTTACTCCATGTTTAGAACCTTTATTTACGGTGACATTAGACACCCACCGTTCAGGGGAACGAGATGTGACTGTTGCATGAATTGGTTGGTAATCAAAAATTGATTCTTGTTTATCTAAAATATCTCGAAGCTCGTCATTATCTTTTTTAAGTTCCTGAACGTCATAAACGATACTTTTATATTCAGCAATTTTTTCACGTAAAACTTTATTTTCTTCATAAACGTTTTTGATATCTTTTATATTATTAAACGTATTTACGATAGAATTGACAGGCTTATAAATGATATTTTGGACCCAACCGACAGTGTCTTGGACAAATTGTTCTGGTTTTGACAAGTTTTCACGCTCACTAAGGGATAGGCCGATTAGGGCGGCAAATATAATAAATCCTATCAAAAATATAAATAATGTTCGTTTGTTAAAAAATCCCATGTAAGCACCTACCTACTATTCCATTGTAGGACGAGAAGAGATGTTTGGATTAGAGCGAAAATGCTTCATATAGTCTAGGGATTTTCCTGTTCCAATGGCAACACTATCTAATGGATCATCTGCTAAAAATACTGGAATATTAGTCTCTTCACTTATCTTTTGATCGAGATTATGAAGCAATGATCCACCGCCTGTTAAAACGATTCCTCTGTCCATAATATCTGCGGATAACTCTGGTGGGGTTTGTTCTAACGTATCCTTAATTGCAGTAATGATCGCATGAACAGAATCTTGTAGTGATGTAGAAACTTCTTCTGACGTAATACTAATCGTTTTCGGTAATCCAGTTAACAAATCACGTCCTCGAATTTCAATTTCTTTATTTTCTTCGACTGTACCCGCTGACCCAATTTCCATTTTAATCGATTCAGCAGAACGCTCTCCAATTAATAAATTATATTTTTGACGAATATATTGTGTAATATCGGTATCTAAATTATCTCCTGCCGTACGAATGGAGCGACTTGTAACGATACCACCTAGGGAAATGACAGCAACTTCTGTTGTGCCACCTCCAATGTCAACGATCATACTACCTGTTGGTTCCCATACAGGAAGACCTGAACCGATAGCTGCTGCAAAAGGTTCTGCAATTGGAAATGCATCTTTAGCTCCTGCTTGTTTAGAAGCATCAATGACAGCACGTTCCTCAACCATCGTTATACCAGAAGGAACACAAATAATAACATTCGGTTTTCTAGCGAAGAAAGAACGCTTTTTCATCGCCTTGCGTAAATAATATTTCATCATCGTTGCCGTTGTATCATAATCGGCTATTACTCCGTCTTTCATCGGGCGTACAACCGAAATATTACCAGGAGTTCGTCCGATCATGTTTCGAGCAGCATTACCTACTGCTTCTATTTCATTTGTTCCTATATTTTTAGCAACTACAGATGGTTCACGAACGACAACTCCTTTTCCTTTCATATAGACAAGAGTGTTAGCCGTACCTAAATCAATACCTAGATCCTGAGAAAAACTAAATCTACTCAAAAGATATCTTCCTTTCCAAAGTGCAATTCATTGTTGCATATAGATTTACTATAGCGATATATTTAAAATGATGCAATACTATTCTACTTGAAAAAACAAATTCAAACAATTTTAAAAACGCCACTCTTACTTTAAAGAAAATGGCGTTTCTATTATGCATCTTACTCAATTATACTTAAAATTTTAAAAAATTGATACCTTTATATATAACCTTTTTCTTTTAATGAAACGAATCTCCTATTTCCGATAATAAGATGGTCTAAAACATCAATCCCCATCATCTTTCCAGACTCAACGAGCCGTTTTGTAACGAGGATATCTTCTTTTGAAGGTGTAGGATCGCCGGAGGGATGGTTATGAACACAAATAATGGATGCAGATGAACGTCTAACGGCTTCACGAAAAACTTCGCGGGGATGGACTACGGAAGAATTTAAACTGCCGATAAAGATTGTCTTTTGGTGAATCACTTTATTTTTAGTGTTCAGGAAAAGAACAACGAAATGCTCTTGCTTCAAATTTCTCATATCCTCCATCACGTAATTAGCTCCATCTTCTGGAGAGCGAATGAAATATTTGTCCTCTTGTTGAAATATACTCATGCGTCTCCCTAATTCAATTGCAGCTAACAATTGAACTCCTTTTGCTTTACCAATACCTTTGATTGCTGTTAATTCTTCAATTGTTGCATCCCTTAGCAAACCTATTCCTTCAAAATGCATTAAAACACGGTTTGCAAGTTCCGTAACTGTTTCCTTGCGTGTTCCACTTCCTAACAAAATAGCTAAAAGTTCTTGATTAGATATATGTTTAGCACCATATTTCAGCAAGCGTTCCCTCGGACGTTCTTCTTTAGGCATATCTTTTATCGTGAACGTTTTTTCTTCCATGATAAAACCTCCTTAGCAATATTGTCATGATAAGTTTATCGGAAGTTTTATCCACTTACGAATCTATATGAAGAATAATTCAAGGAAAGTTATTTCTAATTACTTCTTTTTTGATACTCATTCATAGGAAAAATTCATTTGTAAAAGTAAATGTATGGTATTTTATTGTTTTAAAGTTATTAACATTTTTTCATATTCCTTCCAACTTTTTAATAGGAAATACTCTAAAGAAAAATCATTTTCTTCTTCTTGGGTTAATAATTGTTTAATTTCACTTATAAAAGAGGAAAGGTTTTGTAACTTTCCCCCCACATCTAATAACTGTTTCCATTCTTCTGATAGATTCTTCCTAGCTACAGTCTGTTTCCAGAGATTATGGAACTCTTTCAACCATTGCTTTTCAGCTTCACTTACATTAAGTATATGTGAAGGTAAATTCCATTCTTTTATAAATAAATCTATGTCTTCTTGAAAATTATTAATTTTTTCTTCCGCTTCTTTTTTTGTACTTGAAACATCGACAAATAAATAGTAGAAACCTTCCCTCTCCCATATCATTGATTTTATATTTTGTTTTTCGAAGTTTTTTTGCCGCTCTTTTGCATTTTCTTGTTCAGAAAACATCCCAGCTTGTAAGACAAAGGCTGACAATTCATCTGTTTCATATTGAATAGAGTCATGAGCTGCTTCAATTTCAGCATTATTTTCTTCGTTCTCTTCTAAACCTAAATTGTAATTATTTTGCTCATTTCCCACATTTGTAAATAAATACAGCAATATATAGCCAAATATTATGCCAATAAACAGAGCTAAAAACACAGGAATAATAAATTTTCGTTTTTTTGATGTTCGATGCCAAAAATATCGTTTTTCTACAGCTGGTTTTCGCCATTCCACTAGTAAATGTAATTGTATGAAAGGTTGTCTTACTGTTTCAATTAAATGTTTCACAATTTACCCTCACTTCTCTTTTCTAAAAACATATCATAGTTCATATGAAAAGTAAGGAGAACGTTGTCGAAAAAATATATTCTTTTCTTGGTTATCGTAGGATCTCTTCATAAACAGCGATTCTATCTCTTCCTTTATTTTTAGCACCAACATACATAGCACGATCAGCATGTCTAATTAATTCTAATAAGGAGCGACAATGTGTTGGATATGTTGCAATACCAACACTAACCGTAATTGAGATTGAAACAGGTTCTTGATGATTTAAAATATGTTTATATGAAATAAATTTTCTATTTCTAATGTCATTACAAATTTTCGTTGCTAAATGATGAGCATCACTTGATGTGAAGTTAGGCAAAAAGATAGCAAACTCCTCACCACCATAACGGGCTACTACACCTAGATCACCGACAAAAAACACTAATCGTGAAGCTAGTTGAGTTAAGACCTCATTTCCAGCTTCATGACCATACGTATCATTTACCTGTTTAAACAGATCGATATCTAATAAAATCATTGAATAATATTTTTGCATGGGATCGTCTTTAAATGTAGCTTCATAACTACTTACAATACTTTCGAAGTATTTATAATTATAAATTTGTGTAAGTCCATCAATATTACTCTCGTGCCTTGTTAATTCAAGGTTTTCCGCATTATGAATAGCTATTCCTAAGTATGTCGTTAAAATGTCCATTATTTCTACATGGAAATTTTCAAATTTACGCTTTTGTCTTGAGGCAGAAGTTACGACTCCAACAACCTCATTTCCATACTCTATCGGTAATGAGACAATGCTCTCAATATTTCTATACACTTCATCATCTACCTTACCCGACCATTCGCGAGCATGATTATATACGATTGGCTTTTTCGTTTCCCAAACTTTTTTACTGAAGCTATTATACGTTTCTAACACTTTAATCGTTGCTTGTTCACGCTCATCTTTGTTATAAACCTTTTTTAATTTTAATTCACCATTTTCTGCAAAAAAGACACGAATATAATCTGTTTGAATAAGCCCCTGGAGCTCCCTCATAAAAATCTCATAAACTTCTTCTTTAGATAAGTTTTTTGTTAATAAATGACCTATTTTGCTCGTTTTACTTAAATAATCATTCAACTCTTGATAAGAATATAAAAGTTGAATAATGACTGAAATAAAGACAAATGGAACACCTAAATAAAATATTCCTAGTGTACCAATTTCAGTATATAAAATATAAAGAACATACCCCACTGGAAATACTAATAATAAAGTAGTAAATTCCAGTTTTTCCTCTTTGCCAAAAATTGAATAATCCCTATTATAAAAATATCGATCAATTAATTTATTGAATAATGTATTAAATATGATAATAATAACCGCATAAATTCCTGCAGCAAGCAACTGTTTCGGATTTTCATAATTAGCTCCACTGTGAGTTCCACCGGCAAGATAAAAAACTTCTGCAGATAAGATAGAAACAATTGAAAGTGACAACATATTCAAAGGAAATCGAAAGGATTCTTGAAAACGCACACCAGCATTTAACAACACGATAATAATAACGATTTGCGTTAAAACGATTTCAACAAACAATCCGAACATTAAAAAGACGACTATACTAATCCCATTTGTGAAAAACACTTCATAATTATTAACTTTTAGTGGAAATAGTGCTACTAAAACCATAAAAGAAGCAAATAGCAAAATATCCATTATTTGGTCCTGAACATTTAAATAATAATGATTGTATGATACCCATAAGATCAATGGCCAAATAATAACCCAAATTCCCCATAATATACTTATTTTCTTTTTATTCACCATATCCATTGTCACATACTTTTATGGAGCCACATTAAAGGAATGGTTATTTCTACCTAGTTAAAATCTTATAATCGATACTATTATACTATATTTTTACATTATTTTAAATAGTTTTGAATAATTTTAATAAAGAATAATGAGCCTGTACAAAAATACGTAGTTTGTTTATGATTATCTTGAATATTTTTGATAATTTTCTTGATAGTCTGAAAGTTGACTCGTCTGTTCTCAACTTCAATCATTGAACATAGCATTTCTTTGGTAGCCGCTCTTGGATGATGAAAGGACGTTAAAATAACTTCATCGAAATGGGGCAAAAGTATTGTTAGCATTTCTTCAATTTGTTTATCCTTAAAAGCACTGAAAATTAATGTTTTATGCTCATTATTGTATCGATGATTGACTGTCTTTAAAAAGGCTTGTATGCCGGCAACATTATGAGCACCATCAACGATTACTAGTGGGTTTTGCCGAATGATGTCAAATCTACCTTTAATGTTTACTGTTCGTATATGTTCTAAAACAGTTTGTATACTTATAGGGAATCCTTGCCTTTGCAATTCAACTAATGAAACAATAGCTAACGCACTATTATTAATTTGATAAATTCCTTTTGCATCAAGTTGAACAGGATACGTTTGTTCCTGATAATTAAGTTCATAAAATAAATCTTCTTTATAGATCTGAATATTTTGAATGATAAAATGTTCTTCATATCTTATGATAGGAGCCGACTTAAGCCTCGCCTTTTCGTTTAAAATTGACAATGAACGATCATCTGTAACTCCAGTAATAACCGGTTTGTTTGTTTTAATGATGCCCGATTTTTCTTTAGAGATTTCCTCAATACTTTGCCCCAAAAAATTAGTGTGATCAACAGAAATATTTGTAATGATTGAAATCAAAGGCTCTATAACATTTGTTGTGTCCCCTTTTGCTCCCATACCTGTTTCAATAATGGCAAGTTTTACGTACTTTTTAAAATACATAAAAGCAATCGTAGTTAAAATTTCAAATTCTGTTGGCTGATTTCCTTCTTTATCCATTTGTACTATTTTTGGATAAATTTCCTGAAATAAAGATGTGAATTCTTCTTCAGATATATATTCATTATCTTTCCAAATGTGTCCCCTTAAACCTGCAATGCTCGGGGAAATAAATGCACCAACATTTATTTGATTCGCTAATAATCCTTGCTTAATATATTGAACTGTCGAACCTTTTCCATTAGTACCAGTGACATGAATAAATTCAACATCCTTTTCAGGATTGTCTACAAAGGATAGCAATTGTTTCATTCGCTTTAAACCTGGTTTTATCCCTTCTAAGGATCTTTCTTGAAAAAACATTTTGATTTGTTTCATCGTTAAATCCATCTTTGCACCACTTTTCATTGTAAACTTGTTCTTATCATTTTATAATAAACGTATACATTTTTCGACTTTTCTAGCTAATAAGGAGGAGACCTGTGAATATATCAGGATGGGTTGTTTACAATGGGACTTTAGAAAGTGATGTTTTTTTAGATTTTGCCAATATGATCGAAGAAGCTGGCGAAAAACAATCGATTTCTATTAAAAAATTTAAGAACAATGAATTGATACCTCTTTTAACAGAGGATTATTTACTTTTTACCGAACAAAAAGGTTTGTCATTGCCAGATTTTGTTGTTTTTACAGATAAAGACATATATTTAGCGAAACACTTAGAATTACTTGGAATTAGATTATTTAATACATCCTACGCAATTGAGACGAGCGATGATAAAATAAAAGCATATCAACTATTAGCAAAGGGAAATTTACCCATTCCAAAAACAATTATATCTCCTAAAATTTACGTAAAACATCCAAACATTGATTATACCTTTTTACAGCACGTTGCTAATGAGTTAGCTTTCCCGCTTATTATGAAAGAAGCTTTCGGATCTTTTGGCGAGCAAGTGTACTTAATTAATAATAAAGAAGAGTTATTTGATAAAGTAAGACAATTAGCAGATAGACCACTTATTTTTCAAGAATTTATTGAATCTAGCTTTGGTAAAGATGTTCGTATGCAAGTTGTTGGAAATGAAGTTGTCACAGCGATGTTGAGAAAATCTAAAGACGATTTTCGAGCCAATATTACAGCTGGTGGCACAATGGAACCTTATGAACCATCAGAAAAGGAAAAGCAACTGGCCATAAAAGCTGCAAAAACAATGAAAGCAGACTATGCCGGAGTTGACCTACTTTTTGGACCTAATGGTGAACCAATTATTTGTGAAATAAACGCAAATTCCCACATTCGAAATTTATACAATTGTACAGGTGTTAATGCTGCTGATTTCATTATCACCCATATTAAAAATACGATGAAATGAAGTGATATTATTTTACGAGGTTGGTTAATTTATACAAAAAGGGATATGGAAACAAATGAGTCCTTTATTGAATGGTTTTTAGAGGAAGCTAAGAAACAAAATGTTCATTTACAATTTATTTTAAGAGAAGATTTACAAATTGGTTTAATCGATAATAGACAATCTCTTACATATCAAGGAAAACCAATTACGATTCCTAATTTTGCAGTTGTCAGAACTGTTGAACCATTATTAAATAAGCATTTGGAAACGTTAGGTATTCGAACCTTTAATTCGTATGAAATATCTTCCTTATGCAATCATAAAATGAAAACATATTATGCGATGAACAAATTAAAAATCCCAGTGATGAATACATTATCAATAAAAAGAAATCACAAGCTAGATAAACCACCTTTCCCATTTCCCTTTGTCCTTAAAGAAGCAACAGGTCGAGGTGGAGAGCAAGTCCATTTCGTTAAAAATGAACAGATGTGGGATAATATTTTTGCTAAACTAACGACAGAAGATGTTGTAATACAAACGACCAATGTACAATTAGGTAAAGATTTACGAGTCTACGTGATGGGAAAGGATATTCTTTGTGCGATCTTACGGGAAAGCAAAGGAAAATTTCGAGCCAACTTTACGCTAGGTGGTTCGGCAACACTTTATGAACTTTCACAAGCTGAAAAAAGGCTTATAAAAAAAATTGTCAATCATTACGACTTTGACTTTGTCGGTATTGATTTTCTTATCAACCATGAAGGTAATTTAGTATTAAATGAAATTGAAGATGTTGTCGGTTCACGAATGATTAGTGCAGTAACAGATATAAATACGTTAGAATTATATGTTTCACACATAAAAAGGCAGCTATCTTAAAGAATAGCTGCCTCTCTTAAATTTATGAGTTTTTCAATTGCTCAAGTCGCTCTTTTACTCGATCATACTTTTCAAGATAATCTTTTTCTTTCTGTCGCTCTTCCTCGACAATATGTTCTGGCGCACGATTGACGAAATTTTCATTTGATAATTTGTTTTGAACAAAATCAATTTCGCTTTGCCATTTTTCAAGTTCTTTTTCAAGTCGTTTAATTTCCTCTTCAAAATCTATAAGTCCTTCTAATGGTAAATATACTTGTGCCCCGGATACAACGGCTGTCATTGCCTCTTCATCTACTTCAATATTTGTATCAATTTTCAGCTCACTTGGATTGCAAAAATAGTCTATATAAGCTTCACTATTTTGTAATTCCTGAACAATGTCTTCTGTATCTGCTTGGATGAGTAATCGCACTTTTTGAGAAAGCGGTGTATCAACCTCTGCCCGAATATTTCTTACGGAACGTACAATTGAAACGAGTCGATCCATTTGACGAACAGATTCCTCGTCATGAAACTCTCCCTTTACCTTTGGCCAACTTGCAATTGTAATTGACTCGCCATCATGTGGAAGTTGTTGCCAAATTTCTTCTGTAATAAAGGGCATATATGGGTGTAACATTCTCATCGTCATATCTAACACATAGGCTAAAACAGAACGAGTTGTATGCTTTTCTTCTTCTGTTCCATTATATAAAGGAATTTTAGCCATTTCGATATACCAATCGCAAAAGTCATCCCAAATAAAGTTGTATAAATGTCTACCCGCTTCACCGAATTCATATTTATCTGTATTTGATGTGACTTTTTCAATTGTTTCATTCAAACGAGTTAAAATCCACTTATCAGCTAAAGATTTCTCGCCGGATAAATCAATCTCATCATACGTAAGTCCATTCATATTCATAAGTGAAAACCTTGATGCATTCCAAATTTTATTCGCAAAATTCCAAGTAGCTTCTACATGCTTCCATTGGAAACGTAAATCTTGTCCTGGTGCTGTTCTTGTCAGTAAGAAGTAACGTAAAGCATCTGCTCCATACTTATCAATTACATCCATCGGATCGACACCATTGCCTAAAGATTTACTCATCTTTCTTCCGTCTTCAGCACGAATGAGTCCGTGAATGAGTACATCATTAAACGGCTTCTTCCCTGTAAATTCAAGGGATTGGAAAATCATCCGGGATACCCAGAAGAAAATAATGTCATATCCGGTAACAAGGGCATCTGTTGGGAAATATCGTTTAAAATCTGGTGCCTCTTCATCCGGCCATCCCATCGTTGAAAAAGGCCATAAAGCCGAACTAAACCATGTATCTAAAACGTCCGTATCTTGCTCCCAGTTTTCTTCATCTTCTGGAGCTTCTTTTCCGACATATACTTCCCCAGTTTCCTTATGATACCAAGCAGGAATACGGTGACCCCACCATAATTGTCTTGAAATACACCAGTCCCGAATATTTTCCATCCAATGTAAATACGTTTCTTCAAATCGCTCTGGAACAAAATTTACTTTATCTTCCGTTTTCTGAAGTTCTATCGCTGCATCGGCTAATGGTTGCATATTCACAAACCATTGTGTAGATAAGTATGGCTCTACGACTGCTCCACTTCGTTCTGAATGTCCGACCGTATGCTCATGGTCTTCAATTTTAAAAAGGACACCTTCATCTTGTAAATCCTTAACAATTTGCTCTCGACATTCGAAGCGATCTAAACCTTCATATTTGCCAGCATTTTCATTCATCGTACCATCTTCATGCATGACGAGTACACGCTCTAAATCATGACGCTCACCAATATCAAAATCATTTGGATCATGAGCCGGTGTAATCTTTACAGCCCCAGAACCAAACTCCATATCCACATAATCATCGGCAACAATTGGAATCTCTCGGCCTACAATTGGTAAGATAACCTTTTTCCCAATTAAATGCTGATAACGTTCATCATCTGGATGAACGGCTACAGCTGTATCTCCTAACATTGTCTCTGGACGAGTTGTTGCAATTTCGATCGTTTCATCACTATCTATAATCGGATAGTACATATGGTAAAATTTACCTTGTACTTCTTCATAAATGACTTCAATGTCAGATAAGGCTGTTTTTGTTTCTGGATCCCAGTTAATGATATACTCCCCACGATAGATAAGACCTTTTTCATACAGTTTAACGAAAACTTCTTTTACCGCATTTGATAAACTTTCATCTAATGTAAACCGTTCACGAGAATAATCAAGACCCAAACCTAACTTTTCCCACTGGGATCGAATGACGTTTGCGTACTCCTCTTTCCAATCCCAAATCGTTTCAATGAACTTTTCTCGTCCTAAATCATACCGAGTTTTTCCTTCTTCCCGGAGTTTATTTTCAACAACGGCTTGAGTAGCGATACCTGCATGATCCATTCCCGGTAACCATAACACATCATACCCTTGCATTCGTTTCATACGAGCTAATGTATCTTGCATCGTTGTGTCCCAAGCATGTCCTAAGTGCAAACTTCCGGTTACGTTTGGAGGTGGAATAACGATTGTGTACGGTTCCTTATTTTCATCTCCATCTGCTTCAAAATACTTACCTTCTAACCAAAATTCATAACGCCCTTTTTCAACTTCTTTAGGATTATACTTCGTCGGCATTGATATTTCTTTATTGTTGTTTGTCATAAAATACCTCCTTTGTAAAAATAAAAAAGCCTTCTCATCCTAGCAAAGGACGAAAAAGCTAACTTTCCGTGGTACCACCTTTATTTACAATACATGTACACTCGACTTGATAACGGATATCCCGGTATTTCCTACTTAAGTTCAGAAATACAGCATCTTGGGCGACCTTCTAAATCTTTCTTTAGGAATTTACACCAACCATTCCCTCTCTGTAAAAGAAAAATTTATACTCCTCCCAGTCATTACTGTTAATGATGTTCACTTATTTTATTGTTATTCATATCATAGTATAAATCAGTAAAAAAGTGAAGGATTATCTTTAAGTTCGATGAATGAAGGATGAAAGGATGAGTAAATTGTCTCGATTTTACCGATACAGGCTGCCTCCGTGGGCTAGAAAATGTGTGTTCATCGTTGAAAAGGCAATTATTCCAATATTAATATTCCAACTCATACGAACACTATTTTTTCCATCAACATTAGATTTATTTATTTTATCATTACTTATATGTTTGTTTATCGTCTTTTATTTGGAGATTTTATAAAAAATTTACCTTAACATGTCATTTCATGAATGTGGAATATACAATAACTCGCCTGGTTGTAAATCGCCACTTTCTAAATTATTATAATTAACGATTTGTAGAGTAGGAACTTCATACCGTTCAGCAATTGTTTCAACTGTGTCCCCGTATTGGACAAAACAAAGTCTTACTTTTGTATAATTTAATTCATCCTCATTCTTCGTAAACAATGAGGATAAAAAGCGACTTTCTTTTTCTTCCTCCTCTTCCACTTCTTCTTCAATGTCTTCTAATGTTGATTCCTCTTGTTCTTCTATTTCCTCTCTTTCAAAGGGAATAACGGTATCATTTTCTAATTTTTGTTCCTCTATTTGACTTAACATTTCTGCTTCCTCAAATTCTTCATCTCTTGTTTTTTGTTCCTCTGACTTATCTCGAAGTTTCACATCAAAATCTGTAGTATCATCAAGGTCAATATGTGTACTTTCCCTTTCTATTGTATCTTCTTGTTCAATGCCGCCAATGTTTAATTGAGCAGAAACAACTAAATGATCATCTGCCTTTGCTTCATAATCAAAATCTGTTATCTCTACTGTAACATCATTTAAATCTTTTACACGATAAGTTGGGATTGAAATTTCAACCGGGAATAAGTGGCTAAAAGTAGCTTGATCATTATTTGTTTCTTTTACTTCAGATACATAACGCTTTGTATAATCTATTTCTTCTAAATTAGTTTCATCTCGCTCATCTTTTAATGTATATTCCCCTGTTAGTTCTAAAACACCACGTACAGAAACATAATCATCATAAGCCTGAATTGTAATTTCCGGATCTAATCCAATAGTAAGTAAGTTATCAATTTCTTGATGTTGTTTAAAATATAATGATTCTTCTATCTCAAATAGAAAAGTGTTATCATTTTCATTCAAAAGAATCCCTCCCATATTTATTCTTTATGCATGTATATGAAGCTTTGCTGTAAATATGCGAAAGGAACTTATTAAAAAACGTATGATATACTAAGGAGAAATAAATTTTCAATGCAAAAAATACTACGGTAAACGTACTTTGTAGAAGAAGGGAGAAAATTGTTTACATTAAAAAAGAGCATCAAACAAAGTTGAATTGTTTAATGCTCAAGTGTCTATATTTTATAAAAATCTTTTAAGTTCACGCCATACTATATCTTTTCCTTCTCCTGTTACGGCAGAAAAAGGGATTAACGGATCTGAATCTATGACTTGTAACTCCGTTTTCATTTGTTCGATATGTTTTTTTCGTTGATTTCGCTTTACCTTATCAGCCTTCGTTGCAACAATAATAGCTGGTAACTGTAAATACTTCATATATGCATACATTTGCTTATCATCTTCAGTCGGTTTATGGCGGAGATCAGTAATTAGTATGATACATTTTAATGGTCCTCTTGTTTCAAAGTAGGTCTCCATCATCTCTCCCCATTTATTTCGCTCCTGTTTAGAAACCTTTGCATAACCATATCCAGGAACATCGACAAAATAAAACTTTTCATTAATTTCATAAAAGTTTAATGTTTGAGTTTTTCCGGGTTTTGATGATGTTCGAGCTAAATCCCTTCGTTGAATTAACCGATTGATTAAAGATGATTTTCCAACGTTTGAACGACCTGCTAAAGCAATTTCTGGGAAGCGATTTTTCGGGTACTGCTCCTCTTTAACAGCACTAATGATGAATTTCGCTTGATCAATTTTCATGATTCATCCTCCACTAGAGCATGGTGTAATACTTCATCAAGATGGTCAACCGAAATAAAAGTTAAATCTTTTCTAACACTTTCTGGAATGTCATCAATATCTTTTTCATTTTCAGTTGGAATAATAACTTTTGTAATTCCTGCACGGTGAGCGCTCAACGTCTTTTCTTTGAGTCCACCAATTGGAAGTACACGACCACGAAGCGTAATTTCCCCAGTCATTCCGACATCTTTTCGGACTGCTCGTCCTGTCAATGAAGAAATTAGCGCTGTAGCCATAGTAATTCCTGCCGATGGGCCGTCTTTTGGTGTTGCACCTTCAGGCACGTGAATATGAATATCGTATTTTTCGTAAAACTTAGGATCGATATTTAATTCTTTTACACGTGAGCGAATATAACTAAAGGCTGCTTTAGCCGACTCTTTCATCACATCACCGAGTTTTCCAGTAAGCATTAATTTACCTTCTCCTGGATAATGGGTTACTTCAATAGATAATGTATCCCCGCCCGCCGCTGTATAAGCTAAACCTGTAGCCGTTCCCACTTGATCTTCTTCCTCCATCATGCCATAACGATACAAGGTTTTCCCTAATAGGTCTTCAACCGTATTTTCTGTAACAATAACTCGTTTTTTTTCACCAGAAATAATTAATTTTGCTGCTTTTCGGCAAAGGGTTGCAATTTGACGTTCAAGTTCACGAACTCCTGCTTCTCGTGTATATCTACGAATAACTTTCATTAAAGCTTCTTCACGGATTTGTAATTGACTCTTTGTTAAACCATTTTCTTTTAACTGCTTCGGAATTAAATGTCTAAGAGCAATATTCTTTTTCTCAATTTCGGTATATCCCGCAATTGAGATAACTTCCATTCGGTCAAGTAATGGCGCTGGAATATTGTTCATAAAATTCGCTGTTGCGATAAACATAACATTTGATAAGTCATAAGTCTCTTCAATGTAATGATCACTAAATGCATTATTTTGTTCAGGGTCTAAAACTTCTAACATTGCAGAAGAAGGATCACCACGGAAGTCATTACTCATCTTATCTATTTCATCAAGTAAGAAAACAGGGTTAATCGTTTCAGCTCGTCTCATTCCTTGAATAATTCGCCCCGGCATAGAACCGATGTACGTTCTTCGATGACCCCGTATTTCCGATTCATCGCGAACTCCACCTAAGGATATTCTGACAAATTTGCGATTGATCGCATCAGCAATCGACTTTGCAAGGGATGTTTTTCCAACACCAGGTGGTCCTACTAGACAAATGATCGGACCTCTGACAGAATTCGTTAACTTTTGAACAGCTAAATATTCCAATACACGCTCTTTTACTCTTTCTAAACCATAATGATCACGATCTAAAACTTCTTTTGCTAACGGAATGTCTATCTTATCTTCCGTTTTTTCATCCCACGGGAGCGAAATAAGCCAATCTAAATAATTACGAATGACGGAACTTTCAGCTGAGCTTTGTGGCACCTTTTCAAAACGGGCAAGTTCTTTTTGTGCCGCTTCAAATACGTGCTCCGGCATATTTTTTTCTTCAATCTGTTCTCTTAATTCTTGGACTTCACCAGATATTCCTTCATGTTCTCCTAGTTCTTTTTGAATGGCTTTTAATTGTTCACGTAAGTAGTATTCTTTTTGTGTTTGTTCCATTGATTTTTTAACTCGCTGGCCTATTTTACGCTCTAAATTAAGAACATTTTTTTCATCTGAAAGATGCTCTAATAGTAGGGTAATCCGATCTGGAATGTGAAATGATTCAAGTAATTCTTGTTTATCACTTATTTTAATGTTTAAATGAGAAGTTATCATATCAGCTAATCTGCCAGCATCATCTATGTCAGAAACGGTAGCAAAAGTTTCTTTACTTAATTTTCTTGACAACTTGATATACTCCGAAAATTGATTGAGGAGCATACGCATATATGCTTCTTCTTCATGTTTTTCGCCCTTTGTTTCTTCAACATCATGTAATTCAACATGATAAAAGCTGTCTTCTTCTAAAAAGCGAACGATTTCTGCTCGATGCAATCCTTCTACTAAGACACGGATCGTTCCATTCGGTAATTTCATCATTTGATTAATTTTAGCTACAGTACCCACATGATAAAAATCATTTTTCTCGGGATGATCAATACTAACCTGTTTCTGTGTTGTTAAAAATATATTTTGGTTTTCCATCATCGCTTTTTCTAGAGCTGTAACCGATTTTGCCCGACCGACATTCAAATGAAGAACCATACCTGGAAAAACTAATATTCCACGCAAAGGAAGTAAAGGAAGATTAAAATACTTTTTTGTCATAAAATTCTACCTCCATTATGTAAATGAACTTGATTCTTCTCTCGTTATGTAAAATGACTGACCACGTAAGAAAAGAGACTGACGAAAGCCATATACAAATAAAGAACAGCTTGCCTTGTCAGTCTCTATGTTTAAAAGATAACACTGTTTAAAGTCTTTCATTATGCACTCTCTTTTGGAAACTTTTCATAATCTTCTTTTATCGTACCATCTTTAAAGATAAGTTTTGGACTTCCGTTATCTTTAATAACTGTATCCTTAGTTATAATACACTTTTTAATATCTTCACGAGAGGGAAGTTCAAACATTACATCTAACATTAAGTCTTCAATAATGGAACGCAAACCTCTTGCACCCGTTTTTCGTTCAATTGCTTTTATAGCAATTTCTTTAAGTGCATCCTCTTGAAACTCTAATTCAACTTCATCCATTAACAATAATTGCTCATATTGTTTGACGAGCGCATTTTTCGGTTTGGTTAAAATTTCAATTAATGCATCCTCGTCGAGGGGTTGCAGACTACCAATAACTGGTAAACGCCCAATGAATTCTGGGATCAATCCGAAACTTAATAAATCCTCTGGTAGTACTTTTGAAAGCAAGTAATTTATATCTGTTACTTTTTTACTTTCTTCCTCTGTTCCAAAACCGATAACCTTTTGTCCAAGCCTTCGTTTGATAATATCTTCAATACCATCAAAGGCACCACCAACGATAAACAAAATATTTGTTGTATCAATTTGTAAAAATTCTTGATGTGGATGTTTTCTTCCGCCTTGTGGTGGTACACTGGCGACAGTTCCTTCTAAAATTTTGAGTAATGCTTGCTGGACTCCTTCACCAGAAACATCCCTAGTAATCGAAGGATTATCTGATTTGCGAGCTACTTTATCAATTTCATCGATATATATAATACCCTTTTCTGCTTTTTCTATATCATAATCGGCACTTTGAATTAACTTCAGCAAAATATTTTCTACGTCTTCACCAACGTAACCAGCCTCTGTTAAAGATGTTGCATCAGCCATAGCAAAAGGGACATTTAAAATTCGGGCTAATGTTTGTGCAAGTAATGTTTTTCCACTTCCTGTTGGTCCAAGAATTAATATGTTACTTTTAGCAATTTCTACATCTTCTTTTCTCTTCTTGCGATTAATGCGTTTGTAATGATTGTAAACAGCAACAGATAAGTTTTTCTTCGCCTGATTTTGTCCGATGACATAATCATTTAAAATATCATAAATTTCTTTTGGCTTTGGCACTTCTGTGAAATCAGCAGTTTCTTCAGCGCCAAGCTCCTCTTCAACAATATCATTACACAACTCAATACATTCATCACAAATGTATACACCTGGACCAGCTACAAGTTTACGTACTTGATCTTGGCTTTTTCCACAAAAGGAGCATTTAAGTTGTCCTTTGTCATCATTAAAATTAAACATTTTTTCACCTCTTAATGAAAAAGCTACACATACTCTTTATGTATAGCAATCATATCAAATCGAATTCGGAAAAGAAAACAATATACTTCAAATTTATCTCCTCTAGTTTATTATACTATACGTAAACAATTTTATTAAATACAAGGAAATAATTTGCTATGAAAAGATAACAAGGTGCTATGGAAGCACCTTGTATATCCACTATTCCGCTACTACACTGTTATCAACTAAAAAGTCAATTGCCTTTTTAAACTTCAGATCATTTTCAACGGCTTTTGTATTGCCACCAAGCATTTGCTTAATTTGATCGACTTCAAGATTGTACATAGAAGCCATTTGTTCAAGTTCTTCTTCAACATCCTGTTCTTCAACTTGAATATCTTCTGCTTCGATAATTGCTTCCAATGTTAAATTTGTCTTCACTCGTTTTTCCGCATCTTCTCTCATTTGCTCTTTTATTGCTTCTTCGTCTTGACCTGAGAATTGTGTATACATTTCAAGGGTCATTCCTTGAGCTTGTAAGTTTTGCTGGAATTCATTTAACATTTGATCGACTTCTGTTTCAATCATGACATCTGGAATATCAACGGTCGCATTATCTGAGGCTTGTTCGATTAATTGTTCCCTTTTAGCATTGTCAGCTTCTGTTTGTCTTTGTTCGAGCATTTGCTCTTTTGTTTTCTCTTTTAATTCGTCTAAAGTTTCGACTTCTTCATCGACATCTTTCGCAAATTCATCATCAAGTTCAGGGACTTCCTTTTCCTTAATTTCATGAACCTTCACTTCGAATACCGCTTCTTTTCCAGCTAAATCTTCAGCATGGTACTCTTCTGGAAAAGTAACTTCTACTTCTAACTCATCTCCGGATGAAGCACCGACAAGCTGTTCTTCAAATCCGGGAATAAATTGTCCAGAACCGATTTCTAAGGAATGGTTTTCCGCTTCGCCACCTTCGAACGCTTCTCCATCAACAAAGCCTTTAAAATCAATGACGACCGTATTACCTTCTTCCACTTCGCCTTCTTCTTTAATAACGAGTTCTGCATGTTGCTCTTGTAAAGCGCTCATTTCCTCATCGACGTCTTCATCTGTTACTTCAACGTCAATTTTCTCTACTTCTAATTGCTTATATTCACCTAATGTGACTTCTGGTTTCACGGTAACTGTAGCAGTAAATACGAGTGGTTTTCCTCTTTCGATGTCTTCTAAGTTTATATTTGGTTGGTCTACTGGGAAAATATCTGCTTCCTCTACTGCCTTTGTATAAGCATCTGGTAAAACGATATCTACTGCATCCTGATAGAGTGATTCAACACCGAAACGACTTTCAAAAATTTGTCGTGGAATTCTTCCCTTTCTAAAGCCTGGTAATTCCACATCTTTAACAACTTTATTGAAAGCTTGATCTAATGCTTTTTCAAACGTATCAACATCAACTTCAAAAGTTAAAATTCCATCATTTCCTTCTTTCTTTTCCCATTTAACTGACATAATTTTCCCTCCAAAAAATATCCGTTCAAAATTTATCCAATTTACAACCATTATATTGTAACACATATGTATATTTGTGCAAGTATTCTCAGCTGTTA
>Ga0209487_1001138_pt1 | contig 22868 bp, 23 predicted proteins | sample Poulit2012_FD_187524 | JGI IMG/M metagenome (GOLD analysis project Ga0209487, IMG submission 187524) | Agricultural soil microbial communities from Georgia to study Nitrogen management - Poultry litter 2012 (SPAdes) (version 2) | ecosystem: Environmental > Terrestrial > Soil > Agricultural land...
CAGCTTCGTTTCACATATCCCACACCGCGGGGAATTATCAAGTTTTTTCACCACACATGCTTTATCAGCAAGTGCTAGCCCCTAGTTGTCAGCGGTTACAACGTGAAGACTACAATCCTGTACACACAATTTGGGCCTTAACCCTGTTTTGGCCAGCGCTCCTATGTGCAGCTGTTATTCTCATATGCCCACAGCCCCCTCAGTAAGGATTTGACCTGGTTCGACTGCGAATACGTCGAATCCAGCCAAGCCGCCAAATTATGTATAAAGAATCAACCGGACCTGAGGCAGCCGCTCGTCTCGCGAAGAACCTTCCGCAACGAAAATACCGACCAGAGCTTCATGGCGTGCGCGGACTCGCCATACTTGGGGTCGTGCTCTTTCACCTCTTTGGAGACGGCCGCGTCTCCGGTGGTATAGACATCTTTCTGACGATCTCGGGTTTCCTCTTTACCGCAATGCTGTTGCGGGAGGTCACCGAAAATGCTGGCCTGATCAACCTTGCCAGGTATTTTGGTCGGTTGTTTCGCAGGATTGTTGTCCCGGCCGTGATCGTCATTGTGGCGACCGTTGCTGCCGGGCTTATCATTTTTCCGTTTCCACAACACGGCCAAATCTGGACAGAAGCGTTTGCGTCGCTGTTGTACTTCGAAAACATCGAACTGATTCGCTCTCATCTGGCATATGAGGCTGCCAGCCAGGATGTGTCGCCATTCCAACACTTCTGGTCGTTATCTATTCAAGGCCAGTTCTATCTGGTGCTGCCATTTGTCGCGTTTTTTGCGTATTGGTTGGCAAAACGACTTAAGACTTCTTCAACCCGTGTGATGGGCTGGATTTTGGCTGCAGTCCTCGTGGCATCACTGGCCTTCGCAATCTATGTCAGCTCTTATGCTCAAGACGAGGCCTATTTGATGACGCGAACACGTGTGTGGCAGTTTGCCTTCGGTGGTTTGCTCGCCATTGTCATCGATCGTGTTCACTTCTCCAATAAGACGCGGCTTGTTCTCGGATATCTTGGCCTAGTGTCGATTGTTGCGGTTGGTTTCCTCATCAACGGCGCGCAGCTATTCCCTGGCCCCTGGGCGCTGTGGCCACTGCTCGCATTTGCTTTTGTTCTACTCGCCGCACCCGACACTGCGGAACACAACTCAGCAATTAGGTCAGCACCGCGAGTCTTATCCAATCGCTTCTTCGGGTGGGTTGGCGATCATGCTTATGGGTTATACCTCTGGCACTGGCCGTTGCTGATTTTTTATCTCGCGGTACGGGATCGAGAAGCTGTTGGTATCCGCGGCGCAGTCGTCATCTTTGCTACAACCGTCGTCCTGAGCATGCTGATGTACAGGTTCATTGAGAAACCATTGGACAGATTGGGTAAAGAGAAACGTGGACCGCGTCTCGACTGGATATCGCTGGGCGCGGGTGCAACTGCTGTAGCGGTAGGAGCTGTGGCGGCATTCTCACAGCTGCCAAGCGATGGCAACAGAATGACGAGCGCGGTGGACTTCGACACCCAAACACATCCCGGTGCCTTAAGCGTGAGTGATGATTTTCCGGTACCTGAGGCAGAGTTCATTCCCGAATTGGCTGAGCTCCATCGCGAACATCCGGCCTACACATTTCGCGATTGTCAACAAACAATGGGACAGGGGCCGGGAACGGACACCGTGGAAGTCTGTGATGATCCTGAAGCGCCAGACGAACCGACCGCCACAGTAGCTTTGTCTGCCGGTTCGCATGCAGGTCAATGGGAAGCTGCCGTGCGGGCCATCGGGAAAGAATACGGCTGGGAAGTCCTGGTCGTTACGAAATCAGCCTGCACGTTAGAGGACCATAACATTGCAGGCAGATCGATGTGTCAGTCTTGGAATGAGAACTTTATCGAGTGGCTTGATGAGCACGAGATTGATCTTGTGATGACACCGGGGACCCGAGTCAACGGAGAGCAAAGCAATGAAAGCATTCGCGAAGGGGCGCCAAACCGGTGGCAACAAATTCGGGATCTCGACGTGGATCTCTTGCTCTTACGTGGCACTCCGCGTCCTGGTGATAACGGTGGCCCGTGCCTGCAAAAGGGTGGTACAGCTGAAGAATGTGGCGTGGTAGCCGGAGATATTGCAACACCGGGTCCATTAGAAACGATGGACCTGCCGGACGGCACACAAACCATCGATATGAACCCATATATTTGTCCTACCCTGGACGAAGGAGAGAGCGCCTGGTGCGACTCAGTCATTGGGAACATCATCGTGTGGTACGACGGTTCACATCTCACGCAGGAATACGTGTACTCAATGGCACCGGCGTTTGAGCGCGAAATGCACAAGGTATTTCCGGACTATCTGAACTAACCGACGACGCCATAATGAAAGGCCTTGGAATTCCGCAGCGGAATTCCAAGGCCTTTCACATTCGTGAACGGGGCTGCCGTCTAGGCTTCGAGTTTCTCGTCGGAGGCCTCGTCATCATGACCAAATGGATCATCGTCGTCGCCGGGCATCCACGTGTTGCCAGCGGTCGTCCAGCCCTGCTTGCGCAGTTCTTTCTTCCAGCGTTTAGCCCACCGCTGGTTCAACCGGTTGATGTACAACTTGGCATTGAGGTGATCAAACTCGTGCTGCATGATGCGGGCGAACCAGCCGTGCGCCTCGAAATCCACCGGATCACCATTGACATCGAAGCCCTGGAGTCGAACGTGATCGGAACGCTTCAGCGGATACCCCAGGCCAGGCACCGACAGGCAGCCTTCCGTTTCGGTTTCTGGATCCGGATCTTCCTGAGAAATCTTACCCAGCAGGGTCAACACCGGGTTGAGCACCTCGCCCTTGGACGGTGCCGCACCGGAATGCTCGAACTCCCAGGTGAAAATACGCAGCCCCACACCAATTTGGGGAGCCGCCAGGCCGACGCCGCGTGCGGCTTCCTGCGTCACATGCATGTCGGCAACCAGCTGGCGAATGTCGTCGTTGATTTCGTCGACTTCCGTGGCTCTGGTGTGTAAGACGGGATCGCCGTGAATGACGATCGGTAGGACTTTTCCTTCCAAGGACACTTACAACTCCACGATATCGAATTCGAGCAGTTCAGAACCGGACGCAACCGGGGTCCGCGGCTTGCCATCTTCCGAAGCGTGCGCGGCCGTGCTGTCGCGAGAATCACGCCAGTTTTCATAATCTTCCTGCGACGCCCACTGGGTGTACACAAAGTACTGGGTGTTCTCTCCGGTGGGACGTAACAGCTTAAACCCTTCAAAACCGGGAGCCTGGTCGACCGCATGCTTGCGAGCCGCAAAGCGTGCTTCGAGTTCAGTGCCTTGTCCTTCTGGGACGCTCAGAGCGTTAATGACTACGATCGACACGAGGTGTCTCCTTTTTCAAGTTGCATATGCAGGTCACCTTTCAGGATATCCTCAACAAGGATATGAAAGAGATGACATGACTCCTAAACCACACTTATCAGCTGGGTTACTGACTGTTCTTGGGGTAATCGCCACCATCGGAGCGTTTGCCACCGATATGTATCTGGCGTCATTTACCGACATTACCGAATCCTTGGGTGTCACACCAACGCAAGTACAACTGACCCTCACAGCATTCCTGGCCGGCATGGGCCTCGGTCAGCTGGTCCTTGGGCCGGCCTCAGATAAATACGGCCGACGGCGAGTCATGATTATTGCGCTGAGCGTCTTCGCGCTGAGCTCGGTGGCGCTGATTTTCACACCCAATATTTTATTCTTTGTGGTGGTGCGGTTTATCCAGGGCCTCTCCGGCGGCGCCGGGGGAGTCCTGGGACGAGCCATCGCCGTCGATCTCTCCACCGGGCCCACAGCGGTTCGGGCGCTGAGTCTGATCGCCACCGTCATCGGTCTTGGCCCGCTGCTGGCACCACCCGTCGGGGGCCTCGTCGCCGAACTACTCGACTGGCGTGGTGTGCTGGCCGTGCTCGCCGGATTTGGCGTGCTGGTATGGGTACTGGCGCTGGTCGCGGTACCGGAGTCCCTGCCGCGTGAGCAGCGCAATGACGGGCCAATACTTGGAGCCTATGCCTCCATTTTCAGCATCCTGGCCAAACCTGTGTTCCTGTTCAGCACCATCAGCTTCAGCTTTGGCTTCACCGCCATGATGTCTTATATCGCCGCATCCCCGTTTGTGGGACAGTCCATCCTGGGCATGGGGCAATTCACCTACTCGCTGAGCTTCGCGCTCTCTGCGTCTGCGATTATCGTTGCCAACCTGTTGAACTCCCGGTTAGCCGTCATCTACGGCGTGACCACCATGTTCACCGTGGGGACGATCCTCCTGGTGCTGGCGGCGGCCTCGTTTATTTTCATGGAAACCGCCGGCAGTCTGACGATCCCCGGCTTCATCATCGCGGCATTCGTGCTGACCGCCGGTGCCGGACTGACCATGTCAAACGCCAATGCACTGGGATTGGCGGAAGCCACCCCCGCCACCCGTGGTGCGGGTGCTGCCGTCATGGGTGCCGGACAATTCCTGGTCGCGTCCTCGGTCACCCCGCTGGTCGGAGTCGCTGGCGAAACCTCGGCCGCACCCATGGTGATCCTCATCGGCTCACTGGTCGGCCTTTCCACGGTTGCTGCGCTAATCGTTCGGATGTTGCTTAAAGCCCGGTGATGCGCCCGTCCGCGGGGCCTAGCGGCCGAGGCTTTGGGCGGTATCGGTAAAGAAGCCCAGCGTTTGTGCCGTCAGCTCGGCATCGAGCTGCGCATCCAAGGACGCCGTCGACGATGCGGCCAGCAACCGTTTGGACATGGTCACGCCATAGGACTCAAAGCCAGCGATATGTTCGCCCATGGTCTGTGCCGCAGCCACCACATCATCCTCAATCGCCGTTACCAAACCGATTTCCAGCGCTTGTGCTGCGTCGTACTCTCGGCAGTTCAAAATCATGTCCGTGGCTTTGGGCAATCCGATGATTCGTGGCAGGAACCAGGACAGCCCCAGATCGCCACCCGAGATCCCAATTTTCACGAATGGCGCCGAAAATACGGCGTCGGGGGAGGCAAGTCGAATGTCACAGGCGGCGGCAAAAGAGATCCCGGCACCCACCGCATACCCGTTCACAGCCGCGATGGTTGGTTGATTTACTCGGGCAAGCGTACGAATGAAATCTGTGCCGTAACCCAGTGCCTTGGATACACGGTTTGCCGGATTATTTTCATTACTCCACGGCATATCGTCGCCCGTATCAAACTGCTGCTTCAAATCTAACCCGGCGCTAAACGCTCGGCCAGCACCGGTCAGCACAATAACCTTGACCTCGGGGTCATCGGCCAGTTCCCGAATCCCAGCCTCCCATTCGGTTAAGATTTTTGCGGTGATGGAATTCATTGCCTCCGGCCGGTTTAGTGTGGCCGTTCCGACACCGTTGGTGACTGCGATTTCAATGGACATTGCGGCTCCTTGTGAGAGAACGTTGGGCACACTGCTCAGGCAGCGGCAAAGATGGGCTGTGAGAAACACTACATGCGGTTGAGGATTCCGCGCAGTATCTGCCCGACGGCACCGGAAGAGTACTGCAAATTTTAAGGTCTTTTGTCTCCGTCTAGTGGTGTTTGCGATTCTCTTCTAAGGGCCCTAAGCTTTCACCTGGACATTTTCTGAATTTAAACTTGGAGTAAGCTTTGAAATTATCATTCCTTCGTGGTGCAGGTATTACATTTACCGTCTTGCTGGGTGGTGCCGCGCTCACATCATGTGGCGAGGTCCCTACCGCGGAGGTTGGTGATTGCATTAACAGCGCTGATCTACCGGACGGTGATGTCGATGAGATCAAGACTGTATCGTGTGAAGACCCACACGACCTCGAAGTGTTTCACACCTTTGAGCTTCCCGAAGGTGACTACCCTGGCGAATCGGCCGTGGATGAAGCCGCAGAAGATGAATGTATAACGGAATTTGAGCAGTACGTTGGAACCGACTACTACGAATCCGAATTGTGGATTACCACCATCCACCCCACCGAAGAAACCTGGAACGCCGTTGATGACCGCGAACTCTTGTGCTTGATTGACGGCGATGAAAGCACCAGCTCTGTTAAAGACGCAAAGATCTAACCACCGCGCTTTCCCTCTAAGGGCCGGGTGGGTCTCTTCGTCCCACCCGGCCCTTTTGGGCTACAAATCAGTGCAGAGAGTCCCACGCAGGCTCTTGACGCGACCCAAACAGCGCTCACAATGAGCACACAAAACACATCTGTCTGAGCCGTAGGCTTCTCTTGGCTCATCCTCGGTATCTTGGTCGTATTATTCAATGCATCTCGGGGTAAGACCGTGCAGCTTGAAGCAACAGAAAACCAGGAACAATAGCAGTGCGACAGGTTGTCTGTGATGTTTTTCGCTGTTTGAGGTGGTGATTTCTCACAGCATCGTCGTTAGGATTTGTAGTAGGCATTGCGCTTCGTAATGCATACTCGAAAAAGAGTTTTGTTCTAAGGAGTCATCATGGGTTTCATAGGTTGGATTGTTCTCGGTCTTATTGCCGGTGCAATTGCTAAGGCCATCATGCCCGGTAAGCAGGGCGGCGGCTGGCTGGTGACACTACTACTAGGCGTGGTTGGCGCCGTCGTCGGCGGTTGGATTGGATCTGCCGCGTTTGGCGTCGGAATTGACGAATTCTGGTCCTTGTCCACCTGGCTGCTGGCTATTGGTGGCGCGTTGATCGTGCTCCTCATCTGGGGACTGATAACGCGGAACAGGGCGCACGCTTAGAACCCATGGCGTCCCACATACGCCGTCCCGGCTAACAAAATAAATAGAGACCGACCACACGAAGAATTGATTCGTGTTGTTTGCAAGTAGTGTCCCTAACCTATGGCTTGGCCATCTTGGTTAGGGACATTACTTTTTAACGCCGTTAGGTGTCGTAGAGCGCACCACGTTTGCTGTCTGCCGGATGGTCTGCATTGACAGGCACCGATGCTCTTTAGCCAGGGTTGCTCAACAACGCAAAAGTATTGGATTGGTATTATGTCTCGGCTCTGATGGGTCAATTTTTTGTCCCTCACGGTAGCCGCTATATGCACGGAGACTTGGACGCCAATAGCGCAGCCCCGGTTTTCCCTCCGGATATCTAAGGCGTACTTGTGGTTGTACTTTATTCAAAGAGCAAGACTTCTCCTGCTGTTTGGCTAACATAGACCGTCCCTCCAACTATGTGATCGTTCGGGTAGTTGCTGGGTTTTTATATTCTGTCCGATGACGGTGGGGCAGGCGAGATGTGGTTTTAGCGTGTATGAATCCTTGACTGTGGCTTGCGGCACGTGTTGTAAATAAAGGAAGAAAGGGTGATTGCAATGAATGCGAATCACGAAACAACCCCCGAAATCCTAGGTGACCTGTCTAGTGCCGTAAAAACCGTAGAAGCCAAACAACAGGCATTAGATGACGCCATTGATTCCAGAAACAAAATCATCCTAGCCGCGTTTCGAGCAGGGATACCGGCCCAGGACATAGCCGAGAGAATGGGGGTGCTCAAGGCGGACGTTGAACTACTCATGTCCGCAGATCTTGTCCGATCCGGGCGGTTCTTTACATCATCACGAAACGGGAGAGACTGACGCTGGCTCTCCCTCACACCTTGAAGGTGCGACCGCTTCCACAGCTGATCACAATGGTTGCGGGTCGGTTCTCATGCGGAGCAAAATTCCTGACTCGTCCCACTGACAGATCAGTAGCGAAGCGGATTTCGAGCGGGGCAGGTTTATAGCAGATTCGGTTATCCGTGACTTCGTCCCCGGCGTCGTCGGATCGGTGCTCTACCACGGTGCCTTTTCCACCGAGGAGGGCATCGGCACCCAACACGGGCGAAAGGGACTCTGACCCGGATCACAGAAAAATAGCGAGCACGAAAAAAAGATCGGCATGAACTTCCGAGTTCATGCCGATCTATGTGGGGTGAGTAACGGGGCTTGAACCCGCGACCTTCTGGACCACAACCAGACGCTCTACCGACTGAGCTATACCCACCATGTCGAGACGTACTCGACTGGTGTTGCCATCAGGCAACGCCCTTTACTATAGCCCAGATTTTTTATTTTGCCTAATCTTCATCCCCGGTGAGTTCTGGTTCGACATACATCACAAGTTCATCGCGCATCTTGCGTGCTTCTGTGACCGTCGGGCCCGGGGGAGGGACCATAATTGCTTCCCGGTAGTAACGCAGCTCGTTGATCGAATCGGTGATGTCGCCCAGTGCCCGGTGGTTACCCAGCTTCTCGGGGGATTTTTCATAGGCGTGCGGGTACCAGCGCTTGGCCAGCTCTTTAATGGACGACACATCGACAATGCGGTAGTGCAAGTGATTGGCGAGCTCCGGCATCTCGGCCATCAGGAAACGCTGATCCTGGCCGACCGTGTTGCCAGCCAGCAGCGCGGTTCGAGGCTCTGGGCAGTACTGTTTGACGTAGTCCAACAGAAGTTGCTCTGCTTCGGCTGCGGTCACACCGTTCTGCCATTGCTCCGCCAGCCCGTTGGTGCGGTGCATTTCTACCACGAATGGATCCATCTGCTTCACGGCTGCCGCCGGTGGTTTAATGATGATGTCGATGCCGTCGTCGACGATATTGAGGTCAGCATCGGTAATAATGATGGCGACTTCCACCAGGGCATCGATACCGGGGTAGAGACCGGTCATTTCGGCGTCTAACCACACCAGGTTGCGATCCTGGTCCTTCGAAGCCTCCGAAACTGGTTCGAAAGGTTGTGGTGATGTTGTTGAGTTGTCCAAGTTATTTCTCCTACCTAAGGTGTCGATGTTTAGCCTACCGATCTCCGGTGATACATTTATGCCCAATGTCATTGATATCAAACTGATCGAGTGAAAGCCGTTCATGACCACCTTGGAACATGCCCGCAGTGGCACACAACAGCATGCCTGGCCCGCCATCGTAATCGGGTTCTTGGGCTCTGTGGTGCTTACGATTGGTTCGTGGTCCGTCGGGTGGGTCGCACCAAGTTCCGGGGTGAACTCCTCCCAGTGGTTAGCACCGTTTCGGACCACTGAATTGGGCGTGGTCATCGGCACACTGCTGCTCACCATCGGTGCGTGGGGCATGATCTGGGGCTGGTTGCGCTTAGGGCGCGTGCTGCGTCGTCCTGCCAACCAGTTTAAAGGCAAATATGAATTCGCGCCCGGGGGACTGCGCACCATTAACTGGGCGGTGGCCATCTGGTCGGTACCGCAGCTTTTTGCGCTGACCATTTTCTCCCGGGACATGCTGGCCTATTTGAATCAGGGCCGCCAGGTGCTGGCCGGGCAGAACCCGTATGAACTGGGGATTTCCAATCTGCCCAACTGGTTCCAACTGGGCAGCGACACCATGTGGGCCGAGGATGCGACTCCCTACGGGCCGATGTTTTTGTGGATCGAGGCCGCCGTCGTCGGCGTCACCGGGGTCAACCAACCGGATATCGCCATTTTCTTATTCCGACTGGCGTCGCTGGTGGGCGTGGCCATGATCATGTACTACGTGCCCAAACTGGCCGAAATGCAGGGCTGGGATCCGGCGCGCGCCCAGTGGATTTCTGCGGCGAACCCGCTGTTTATTATTTCCTTTGTGGCCTCCGGGCACAACGACTCCCTGATGGTCGGCTTCGTGGTGGCCGGCATTTACGCAGTGTGGCGGGGCCACGGCGTGCTGGCCGTGCTGCTAATGAGCATCTCGATCGGGATGAAAGTCATCTCCATTGTGCTGTTGCCGTTTATCGGACTGTGGTGGGCCGGCCGACACGCGTCGAAACTGAAAGTGTTCTGGTACTGGTGTATCACACTCGGGCTAACCGTAGTGATCATGCTGGGCGTCGGATGGCTCAACGGCTACGGCCTGGACTGGATCAAAGTCATTGCCGGCACCGGCTCCATCTGGAGTTTCTGGTCGCCCCTGGGCGCCGGAGGAGAACTGCTGCGGGTTGCCGTGGTGGAACTGGGCCTGGGTGACGGCGAATGGGTGATGCCCACCGTCCGGTTAGCCGGTCGGCTGTTATCCGTCGTCATCGTGTTAGTACTGATGTTCGTGGGAACCTATGACCAAATCCTAGCGCGCGCCACCTGGGCGTTTGCGGCACTGGTGGTCCTGTCACCGGTCATCCACCCGTGGTACTTATTATGGCTGCTGCCCCTGTTTGTGATGCTGGGGATCCGCTCCAACTGGCAACTGCGCTGGGTGATTTTCACGGTCGTGTTTTTCACGGCCTACGGGGCCGGCGACCAATTATATGTGTGGCAGTTCCTGGAACTGGGCGGCTGGATGCAAGCCCTCTCCTGGGGCGTGTCCATCCTGCTGGCCGTGTGGGTGCTGTACTACGACCCGTGGACCTCACCGATGTTTAAAAACCAGTGGCACCTGCGACAATCCTGGCGCCGCGGTGTCCTGGCCTATCACCGCTGGAAAACCTCGCGGGACACCACCGGCGACACGGGGGCTTAATGCAACGCTTTGTGCCCTCCAAAATCGATACGGATCCCGGCCACCACCTCCGGATGGGACTGGTGGCCGCCCTGATCATCATGGTGGCCTCCTGGGGTGTCGGCTGGCTGCCACAAGCCCAAAACTCCTGGTTCGCCGGCACTACCATCCTCAACCCGCTCCGCGTGTGGACGTCGGGCGTGACCGTCAGCGCCGTCGCCCTGGTGGCCGGGGGACTGCTGCTGGTGCGCTCCTGGCTCCGGCTCGGCCAAGCCCTACAACTGCCCTACACCACGGGCGGCTCACATTTTGGAAGCGTCAAAGAATCCGCCCGAAAGCACCGGATCAACGACTATAAACTCGGCGTCATCAACCGGGCCATCTGGTACTGGACCGTCCCGCTCCTGTTCACCTTCCCGATCATGTCGCGCGACGTCTTCTCCTACCTGGCCCAGGGCCGCCTGCTGCACGCCGGCCTGGACCCCTACGGCGAAGGCGTGTCTTCGCTACCCGGCTGGTTCATGACCGGCGCCGACTCCCTGTGGGCCCAATCCCCGTCACCGTACGGACCGGCCTTTTTGCTGGTGTCACAACTCGTGTGGTTTGTTACCGACGGCGGCCCCGAATGGGCCATCCTGTTATTCCGGGTCATGTTCCTGGGCGGTATGGCCCTGTGCATGTGGTCCATCCCGCGGTTGGCTCGCCGCTTCGGCGCCCGCGGCGACTGGGCCCAATGGGTGTTCATCGCCAACCCACTCTTTGGGCTGTACATGATCGCCGGCGCCCACAACGACACCCTGATGCTTGGCTTCATGCTCACCGGCCTGTACTTCGTCAACCCCAACTGGCCGGCCGAAACCCGACGACGACGGATCCTGTTCGGGTTCGTCCTGCTCGCCTGCTCGATCGCCATCAAACCCCTGACCGTGCTGGTGCTGCCCTTTGCCGGGATGCTGCTCCTGTGGAAGCCCGGCCAACGAATTTCCTATCGCGCCCGGATCAAAGTGTGGGCAAAATCGGTGCTCATCGTCGGCGCCGTCCTAGTCATCTTCGGTTCCGTCACCGGACTGTGGTTCGGCTGGATCGAAGCCATGACCACCTCGGGTGCCGCCGCCTTCCCCTATGCCCCCTTCGGACTGCTGGGCCTGGGCATCGGCTGGCTCTTCGACGTCATCTGGGGCACGGGACTTGAACCCGTTGCTCAAGTGTTTTATTCGCTGGGCACCCTGACCATCGCGGTGGTCACCGCCTGGCTGGCCCTGCTGCCACGCCCCAAACGCCCCGTGTTGTCAGCGGCCATCGCTCTGACGACCGCCGTGTTGGCCGCCGCGGTATTTCAGCCCTGGTACGTCTTATGGGTGCTGCCCCTGTTCGCCGTCGTTGGGGTGTGGCGCAATTGGGCCGCCTCGCTGCTCTACCTGCTGGTCACCGTGCTGGTGGTGGTGGGCGTAGTCGATCAACTGGCCGTCTCCCAGTGGATCGACCTGCTCCCGCTGCGCATCCTCACCGGTGCCATCGGACTGGTGGGCATCGCGGTGTTAGTGTATTTTGATCCGCTGACCCGCCGTGCCTTCCCACAGGCCAACAAACTCATCACCGTGAAATGAGCCCACCCCACGGTCAGGCGCGTGGAGGTTGCGAGGCCCGCACGTGCGCCCGCTGCCCCTGTCGGCCAATGAGGCTCAGAAATTCCACGGGCCCTTTGCGCGTGGCCCCAAACCAGTGCGGCGTCCGCGTATCAAATTCCGCCACCTCACCGGCGTGCAGCACAAACTCGTGCTCACCCAAAATCACACGCAGATCGCCGTTGAGCACATACGCCCAGTCATAGCCCTCATGCGAATGCATCTCCGGCACAACGTCCTCCCGGGCGGTCGGTAGTACGAACTTATACGCCTGAATCCCACCCGGACGCCTGGTCAGCGGAATAATGACGGCGCCATTGGGCCCCGATATCGGACGCAAATCAACCCGCGGATCTGCCGTCTGGGGCGCCTCCACCAGGGAATCCAGGGTGACACCATAATATTTCGCCAGCGGTAACAGCTGTTCCAAACTGGGCCGCCGCAACCCGGCCTCCAGCCGCGACAGCGTACTGGCGGAAATCCCCGTTTCCTGGGCGAGTTCATTCAGCGTGGTTTCCCTGCGCAGTCGCAGCTGCTTGAGCCGCTTCCCAACGCCGTCGAGGGTTTGTTCAAACATGTTGTCCATACCGCCATTTTTCCATTCGGCAACAAAGATTGCCAGAGGGCGGGGGTGCGGTTCATGCTAAGAATATGACTTCAACGAATAGTACTCCAACACCAGTCCGCGACGTCGTCATTGTTGGCGGGGGAGCCGCCGGGCTGAGTGCGGCCCTGACCTTGGCCCGGGCACGACGCGCCGTCACCGTCATTGATGCCGGGCACCCGCGTAACGCTCCGGCCGCCGCAGCCCACGGTCTGCTCGGTAATGAGGGGATCAGTCCGCTGGCCCTGTTGGAACGCGGCCGCACCGAGGCCCAAAGCTACGGCGCCGAAGTGCTGCACGCCCGCGTGACCAGCGCAACCGCCCACGGCACCGGCTTTCTCGTCACCCTGGACGACGGCCAAGAACTTGCCGCCCGCCAACTCCTCGTGGCCACCGGAGCACGCGACCTCTTCCCCGACATCCCAGGGTTGCGCGAACGCTGGGGCCGGGATGTGGTGCACTGCCCCTACTGCCACGGCTGGGAAATCCGCGATCAGCACATTGCCTTACTGGCCACCGGTCCGATGTCAGCGCACCAGGCCTTACTGTTCCATCAGTGGAGCACGCGGGTGAGGTTCATCACCAACGGGCTGGATTTTGGCGCCGAAGAACTGGCCAAACTCGCCGCACTCAACATCCCCGTGGTGGACGAGCAGGTGACGGGGCTAGAGATTGCCGACGACAAACTCACCGGCGTACGGCTGGCCGACGGCCGGAGCGTTCCGGTCGACGTCGTTGCCTTGCCGACCCAAGTGGAAGCCAACCTCGAGGGTCTGACCGGACTGCACCTGGACACCGCAACGAGCCCGGTCGGCACCGTGGTGCAGGCAGATGCTTCCGGGCAGACATCCGTGCCCGGGGTGTGGGCCGCCGGGAACGTAGTCAGCCCGGCCCACCAGATCAGCGAAGCCGCGGCTAATGGTGCACGAGTCGCCATGACCATCAACACCACGCTGGTCTTCGCCGACGCCGAGACAGCGCTGACCACCGCAACCAGCAAGGAAGCATAATGCACCATCACCACCAGACACAGTTTGACCAGAAATTCTGGCAGGACCACTGGCAAGAACGCCCCGAACACCACAACACGCCGGCCGCCCCGCATCCGTATATTCAGGATGAAACCGGTCACCTGACACCGGGTACGGCACTGGACGCCGGCTGCGGACGCGGTGCCGAAGCGCGGTGGCTCGCCGCGCACGGTTGGCGCGTCACCGGCGCAGATATTTCCAAAACAGCACTGGATATGGCCCGCGACTATGAACAACCCGGATTTTTGCCCGTTGAATGGATACACGCCGACCTCACGACGTGGGAACCAGCGCGACAGTGGGATCTGGTGGTCACCAGCTATGCTCACACGCCGATGCCGCAACTGGAGTTTTATCGTCATATCGCACGCTGGGTTGCACCGGGCGGGACCCTGCTGATCGTTGCCCATTTGGATGACCACGGTGCGGATCACCAGCACCCGGCCGAGGCCACCGTCAGCGTCGAAGACATCAAGAAACTTTTCGCGGGACCGCAGTGGCGCATTGAGACCGCCAGATCACAGACCCGTCAGATGGGATCCGAGGAACACAGTATGGTGCTCCATGACGCCATAATCCGGATACATCACCAGCTGTCACCGGACGGTCAATAGTCATGAATATCTTTTTGACGTTGTAAGTGTGACGTCAAAAAATATACCGGCACCCGGTCTTGCACGTGGCTTGACCAGGTGCCGGTATTTTGTGCCCCAGGAGGGTCTCGAACCCCCGACCTACGGCTTAGAAGGCCGTTGCTCTATCCAACTGAGCTACTGAGGCAACACGGGACAGTCTACCCAAAATATTGTCCACATCCCTAACTCGGGCAGACGTGTTATCCACATTTTACCGCCGACCCCAGCTGTGCGGTATTTCGATCACGTTGACTGAACATATATTCGAAAACCTTCGGATATTTCTTCAGTGAAAGGATTGGCAAATGAAAACCCAAATAACTGTCCGTGGCAATGTGGCCACGGCACCACGCAGGGTCGTCACCGATTCTGGTGTGGTCATCGTCGAATTTCGACTCGCCGCAACCGAACGCTTCTTCAACCGCCAAACCCAAGAATGGGAAGACGGCAATACCTCCTGGTACACGGTGTCTGCGTTTCGTCGTCTGGCCGAAAATATTTTTCGGTCCTTTTCGGTCGGCGATCCGGTGGTGGTGGCCGGAAAACTCAGTATCAAACAGTGGACTTCGAAGGATGAAACGAAGAAAGGCACCACCCCGGAGCTGACCGCCGACACAGCTGGCCATGACCTCCTCATGGGGTTTACCGACTTCACCCGATACACAAAATCCAGGCCACATGTGGTGGAAGACACGTCGGACGATGGGCCGCTGGTCGCCGAGGATTGGGGAGAACCCGAGCCAATGTCGGCCTGATGTTCGCTACGAACTGGAACGGTTGCCGCGCCAGGCTCAGAATTACGTTCTGCCGCGGCAACCGACTACTGTAGAACCTATGGCCGAATTTATTTATCAAATGATCAAAACCCGCAAAAAAGTGGGCGATAAAGTCATTCTCGACGACGTAACCATGTCCTTTTACCCCGGCGCCAAGATCGGTATGGTCGGACCCAACGGTGCCGGTAAATCCACCATCTTGAAGATTATGGCCGGTTTAGACGAGCCCTCGAACGGTGACGCCTGGCTCGCACCGGGCTACTCGGTGGGTATCCTCCTGCAGGAACCACCGCTGTCCGAAGATAAGACCGTTTTAGAAAACGTGCAAGAAGGTGTTGGCGAGGTCTACCAACAGCTGCAACGTTTCAACCAGATCTCAGCCGAAATGGCCGAACCAGACGCAGACTTTGAAGCCCTCATGGAGGAGATGGGTAAACTCCAAGAGGCGATTGACAACGCCGATGGCTGGGACATTGATTCTCAAATCGGCCAGGCTATGGAAGCCCTCCAACTGCCACCCGGCGACGAACCAGTAACCCACCTGTCCGGTGGGGAACGCCGTCGCGTTGCCTTGGTGAAGCTGCTACTAGAAAAACCAGACCTTTTGCTCCTTGATGAGCCTACGAACCACTTGGATGCCGAGTCAGTTGCCTGGCTGGAAGGCCACCTGGCGAATTATCCGGGCGCCGTCATTGCGATCACTCACGACCGGTACTTCCTGGATCACGTCGCGGAATGGATCGCCGAGGTCGACCGCGGACGCCTGTACCCATACGAAGGTAACTACACCACCTATCTGGAACAAAAACAGGAACGCCTCGAAGTTCAAGGCAAAAAAGACCAGAAGCTTGCTCGCCGGTTGAAAGAAGAACTCGACTGGGTTCGCACCAACGCCAAGGGTCGTCAAGCGAAGCAGAAAGCCCGTCTGGAACGCTACGAAGAAATGGCCTCCGAAGCAGAGAAGACTCGTGTGTTGGACTTTGAAGAAATTCAGATCCCACCCGGACCACGCCTGGGCAACCAGGTAATCGAAGCCGATAACATTACCAAGGGTTTCGACGACCGGATCCTGATCGACAACCTCAGCTTCTCCATGCCACCCAACGGCATCGTGGGCATTATCGGTCCAAACGGTGTCGGGAAGACCACGCTGTTCAAAACCATTATGGGTGAAGAACAGGTCGACTCCGGTGACCTGAAGATCGGCGAATCCGTCAAGATCTCCTACGTTGACCAGAGCCGTTCCAATATCGATCCAGAGAAATCGCTGTGGGAAGTCGTCTCTGACGGCCTGGACTACATTCAGGTGGGTAACGTTGAAATGCCATCGCGCGCCTACGTTTCCGCCTTCGGTTTCAAGGGCCCCGATCAGCAGAAGAAGGCCGGGGTGCTCTCCGGTGGTGAACGCAACCGTCTGAACCTGGCGCTGACCTTGAAAGAGGGCGGCAACCTGCTGTTGTTGGACGAACCGACCAACGACCTGGACGTGGAAACACTGACCTCACTGGAGAACGCGCTGCTGGAATTCCCGGGTTGCGCCGTCGTGATTTCGCACGACCGTTGGTTCCTCGACCGGGTAGCAACCCACATGCTCGCGTGGGAAGGCACCGAAGAAAATCCAGGAAACTGGTACTGGTTCGAAGGGAACTTCGAATCCTACGAAGCCAATAAGCTGGAACGTCTCGGACCGGAAGCTACTCGTGAAGCACGAGCAACCCACCGTCGTCTGACACGTAACTAGTCGGTAGAACCAAGCTGCCCTGCACACGCTCCATTCGTGTGCAGGGCAGCTGTCATTAAGGCTCTAACTGTATTGGGGGAGTCGCAGCATGCCCTCTTGGGCCACAGTAGCCACCAGATCGCCGTCGATGGTGTAAATATAACCCAGCGCCAGTCCGCGCGCCGATTGTGCAGACGGGGATTCCTGGACGAACAGCAACCAATCATCCAGGTTGAATGGGCGGTGGAACCACATGGCATGATCCAGTGAGGCCACCGACTTGCCGGGATCGATCCAGGTGACCCCGTGGGTGCGCATAATGGACTCCAGCATCGTGTAGTCCGAAACATAGGCCAGAGCTCCGGCCGCGATATTGCGCGACACATTCACCGGGGTAAAAGTTTTCATCCACACAATATTCCGGTTGACCTTCTCCTCATCCGGGCGCAAGAAAATCGGCTGGTACGCGTAGCGGATATCAAACGGCCGGTTATAAGCCAACTCTTGGGCGGCCGGATCATCGATCATCCCCACCAGCGCTGAAATCGGTGGCAACTCATTGGGATGCGGGATACCCACCGGCATGGGCTCCTGGTGTTCGATCCCGGCGGCTTCGGTTTGGAAAGAACAGGTCAGCGACAAAATAACTTTATCGTGCTGGCTGACCTCCACGTGCCGGACCGAAAATGAACGACCATCGCGATGATGATCCACCTTAATGCTCAACGGCTGAGCGGCGTCCCCGGGACGAATAAAATAACAGTGCATCGAATGCAAGAACCGATCATCACTGACCGAATGACTTGCCGCCACCAATGACTGGGCCATCACCTGACCACCGAAGACCCGCCCGCGGGTCTGATCGGGGGTGTACCCCAGAAACGTGCTGCTGTGTTCATCGGCGTCAACCCGCTCGAGCTTGAGCACGTCGCGCAGAATATCGGTGGGATCATCCGGATACGAATTCATATGAGCCTTTCCAACGTGAGTGATGTTCATACTCTAGTGCTGTCAGCTCAATTCTCGGCACACCTGATGAACCCGCGCCATGTGCTGGGCATAATTGGGGACATGGAATACGTCTTGCCTTTTGCCACCCTGAACTCTGTCAAAGATTTGCAAAGCTTTGCGACGCGGGCGAAAGCGCTCGACACCACCGGCATCCGATTTGTGGTGTCCGGCAATGTGTTGGCCGTCTCGGTGTCGGTGATGCATCCGGCCGGTCTGGGCGACGGCGTCCCGATCGTCATCGGGCTGCGCACCTTCGCCTTGGATTTTAGTGACGACGACGAGCGTTTCGAGGTGGACTCGGTGTTCGAAATGGACGCGGTGACGGATCGGACGCACCGCATGATTTCCTCGGGTACTACGCGTTTTGCGCTGCCGCCGTCGGCGATTTCGGTGAACTGGACGGCCATGGACGCGCCACGCTCCGGGTGGGCTGCCGCCGCGGTGGTCGACGACGCCGAGATTCGCAGTGTTGCCCGCAACGGGATCAGCAAAGTCGGTGAGGGACTGCCGGCCAATCCGGGCGCACCGCTGCTAGCACAGGTGCGTTCTGCGGTGTGGGGTGAACAGCTGGGCGACCCGGCGCAGGTGGAATTCCCGGCCGGAGCCACCCTGGGCGCGCACAGTCTGGGCTTTTTATTACCGCGCGGGGAGACCACCGTATCCAAGTCAGGCGGGTGGGTGCGCTTATCCAGTGCCGGTGGCCACGTGCTGGCCCGCCCGGCGGTGGCGCTTTAAGCCGGGGGTTACGACTGGTTTTGCATGGCGCGTGCGGCCCGCTGGAAATAATCCCACATGGTGTCGTAGTGCAGCGGCGCCAAATCCAGGGTGTCCATGGCGTTGCGCATGAATTTTAACCAGGTGTCGCGCGCTTGGGCATCAATGTGGAATGGCATGTGGCGGGCGCGCAGCCGCGGATGACCCCGCAGCTGTGAATAGTCGGTGGGCCCGCCCCAGTACTGGATCAAAAATAGGCGCAGGCGCTCTTCTGCCGGGCCCAGATCCTCCTCCGGGTACATCGCCTTAAACTCCGGATCGTCGGCAACCTGCCGGTAAAACTCGGCGGTGAGTTTGTGGAAGGTCGGTTCGCCACCCACCTGGTCGTAGAAGGAGGTTTGCTCGCCGGGTGCATTGGTGCGCTGCGCTGTCTGAGCGGCCCGCTGTGCCGCAGCGTGGGTTGCGCGGGCATCTGCGGGCGGATCCGTTGGTTTTTCTGTCGGTGGGTGTTGGGCTGCGATGGTGTCGCGGCGTTGGTGTTCTGCTTCGTGTTCGGCACGAATGGCGGCCAGCCGGGCGTCGTCGTTGCCGGTCACCTGGGATGGTTTCTTCGCGCGGCGCGGCTTCATGACGGCAATGGGTGCGCCTAACCGGCTGGAAAACTGTGGCAGGTCGGGCATTTGATGCTGCTGCGGTGTCTCCAAGGTGATCGGGAAGTTCACGCTGCGGGCAATGAAACACTGCCGGTGGGCCTCTTCGTGCAGATCGCGTGCCCGGGGCAGCAGCATCGCATCGGCAACCCACACCTCCGGGTAGAGGCTAGCCGAGGTGATCTGGCCGCCGTCGGCGCCGGCCTCCAGGGTGAGTTCACCGCGCACCGAAACTTTGTCCACCGCAATATCGGCCTGCCCCGCAACATACAGATACGACAAAATATGGCACTCGACCAGCGCGGCCAGCAGCAGCTCTTCTGGGTTCCAGCGGGTGGCGTCACCGTGGAATGGTTTGGCGGCTGACCCTAATAGTTCGCCGGGGCCTTCGGCCTGGACCACCACATCGCGACTAAACCCCCGGCCCGGATGCGGGCGCGACTCGTCGGTGTTCCATTCGGCGCGTAAAGAAAACTCATGTTGCACGTGGCTTAGTCTAGTTCAGCGGTTCGGGCGCGGTGCCGGTTTGCCCCGAGCGGCGAACATCTAGACTGGGGGCATGAATTTGGTTGAACGCTCGGTGGTGACCGAGGCTGTCCTGGATACCGCCGCGTTGCGTGCTGCAGTTGCCGCCGACGACGCCGGCGCCGTCGTCGTATTTGAGGGGGTGGTGCGCGATCACGACCCAGAAGCCGCCGGTGAAGTGACCGCGCTGGAATATAGCGCCCACCCGCAGGCCACCGATTTTCTACGCGAGGTCGTGACCGAGGCGAATGTGTCGGTGCATAATGCGTTGGACGCCGGTCCGCTGCCGGTGCGGGTGGTGGCAGCCCACCGGATTGGTGCGCTGCGAGTTGGCGATACGGCCCTGGTGGTTGCGGTGTCTGCGGCACACCGGCAAGAAGCGTTTGCGGTGTGCAGCGACGTGGTGGAGGAAATTAAGGCCCGCGTGCCGATATGGAAACAACAGTCGGGCCCGGATGGCAGCCACTGGGTGGGGCTTTAGCCGCCGGCAAATGGTGGCAGCACGTCTACGGTGGCCCCGGACTGCAGCGCGGTGTGGGGTGTGGCGCGTGCGCCGTCGACCAGAAATGAGCACCGCGAAATCACCTGGCTGGTGGTTTTGGCATCCGACAGGTGGTTGATGATGTCGGCCACGGTGTCGGCCTGGACCTGAAGTTGTTTGGTGCCGACGGCGTCGGCGGCGGCGGCAAACAGACGAATGGTAATCATAGCGAAAGGTACTCCACAGGTTGATTGGCGGCGATCCGGTGAATTTCCGGGGGCACGTGCAGCAGGCCGGTTGCCTGTGCCATTTTGACCGCCAAATGCGAGTTTGACGGCAGCGGGGTGGCACGGCCCTCATCGAGGCTGGCCAACACGTAATAGTGCAGGTCTCGGGGCGTGTGCAGCTCCGCGGTGGTGACCACAGTGTGTTTCTGCGGGTGCGGGGTTTGGCGTTGCATTTTGGCCAGGCCCGGTCCCACAAAAATGTGTAACGACACCAGCACGGCCACCGGATTGCCGGGCAGTGACCACACGGGTGTGCCGGCCGGGGAGAGGCCGAAGCCCTGCGGTTTTCCGGGCCGAATATTCACGTTGGTAAACGAAATGGCTGCCGCGGGGTTTTCGTGTTGCCACGCGGAGAGCACGTAGTTGGAAATATCGTGGGCACCCACGGATGCCCCACCGGTCAGCACAATCGCATCCACACTGTGTTCCAGCTGGGCGATGGTGTGTTCCAGGCTGGCCGCCGAGTCGCGGACGCGCACCTGATGGACCGGGATGGCACCCATGTTGCGCACGGTGGCCGCCACCAGGGGCGCATTGGAATCCGGGATTTGGCCGTGTTCCAGCGGGGTGCCGGGGGAGACGAGCTCATCCCCGGTGGAAATGATGGCAACTTTGGGCTGGCGGGCGGTAAACACCGTGGCGGTGCCGGTTGCGGCGATCGCCCCGATGTGGTTTGGTCGCAAAAACGTGCCGGCCGCTGCCACCAGGGCGCCGGCGCGAGTATCTTCCGCCCGACGACGGATATGCCGGTTGGCTTCGGGCACTGCTTCGAAATGTATTTCGTTGGGGAGGTCCTGGGTTGGATCGTGGAAGTGTTCCAGCGGGATAACCGTGTCAGCGCCGTCGGGCACCGGGGCACCGGTCATAATGGCGGCCGCTTCACCGGGGTGAAGTGTTTCGTGTTGCTGATGCCCGGCCGGAATTGTTTTGGTGACCGGCAGGGTGCCCGGCTGAAAGTTGCGCAGCGACACCGCGTAGCCGTCCATGGCCGCCGAATCCCAAGGTGGCAGATCCACACTGGCCGTCACATTCGCCGCCAGCGTCTGGCCCAGCGCCTCCGACAACGGCACTTCCGTTACCGGCAGCGGACTGATCAGATGCAAAATACGTGCCAGATGGTCGTGCTGGGTGGTCATGTCAGACTCGTTTCACTGTTCAAGGCTTGGACACCACCATCAAGATACCCCACAACCTCGTGTCCGGTGGCCGCTAAGCGTTGGGCTGCACGAATTGAGCGGGGCCCCGACCGGCACAGGGTGATCAGTTGTCGGCCCGGCTCGGGACGGAAGGCATCCAGTTGGTCAAAAGGCACGTGCACCGTGGCAAACGGTGCAGGATACTCGGCGATCTCCTCGGCACGGCGCACATCGACCACGGTGGCGCCGTCTAATGCCTCCGCCGTCAGCGGGGTAACGGCCACGGACTGTTGTTGGACCACGGTGTCCGGCTGCCCGGCGCTGTGGGCCAACGAAATCTCGGAGGTCGTCATATCCAGGGCATCAACCACCAGCATGCGGCCCACCAGCGGCCGGCCGGCGCCCACCAACAGTTTGACGGTCTCAGTGGCCAGCAGGGTCCCGACCATCCCGGCCACCGAACCCAAAATACCCATCTCAGCACACCCGGGGGTGGCACGCACGCCCGGGGTGTCGGGAAAAATATCGGTCAGCCGCACCGCAGGCCCGTAAATTCCGGCGGAATCGAATACCGTGACTTGCGCCGACCACTGCATTAAGGCACCAAAGACCACCGGCACGCCCAGGTGCGCCGCGCCGGAATCCACCACAAACCGGGTATCAAATGAATCGGAACCGTCCACGATAATATCGGGGCGTACCGCACCAACGACGTCGGCAAAATTCTCGTCCAACCGCAGCTGGTGCCCCACCACTTCAACCTCGGGGGCAATCCGTTGCCCCGCCGCAATGGCCGACGCAATTTTCGGCTGGCCAATCGTGTCAACCGAGTGCAAAATTTGGCGGTTGAGGTTCGAGAGCTCGACGACGTCATCATCAAACACATTGATGCGCCCCACCCCGGCCGCCGCAAGATACGGAATCACCGTGGAGCCCAACCCGCCGGCACCAACCACCGCAACCCGGGCGGCGGCAAGCCGGGCAGCCCCGCCATCGCCGATCTCTGGGAGCCGCCGGTGCCGTGCCGTTCGCGCGCGAATAAACTCTGGATCCGTAGTCATGCTTCAAGCCTAACAACACACTGCCGTTAAGTAACCGGCAACGTTAGGATGGAACTATGCGTTCCTCACAAGCTCGAGTTCGGGTGGCCCGCGTCAGTCGAGATGCCGGGCGGACTCATCGCGCCGATACGCTCGCCGTTGAAGAGCCACTGGAAATCCGTGTTAATGGGGCCCCATTGGCCGT
>Ga0209487_1001139_pt1 | contig 22866 bp, 25 predicted proteins | sample Poulit2012_FD_187524 | JGI IMG/M metagenome (GOLD analysis project Ga0209487, IMG submission 187524) | Agricultural soil microbial communities from Georgia to study Nitrogen management - Poultry litter 2012 (SPAdes) (version 2) | ecosystem: Environmental > Terrestrial > Soil > Agricultural land...
TTAGGGCCATTTCATATTATGATTGCTATCGGTATGGGGATAATTGTTTGGATTTTTGGTCATTTATATCAATCATTTAAGCCGATTATCCCGAATACTTTTTTCATTATTACTAATGGCTTTATTATGCCGCTACCATTTATATTTATTATGGGATTCCCGTTCTTTTTAGGCATACTACCCTCACTTGTTATTGCAACAGTACTTAATTTAATTATTGCAGCTTTATTAATACCAAGATTCGCACCGTTTTTTAAAAATCAATTGAATGAGCGACCTAAAGATGTATAAATTTAAACATGATGTTTTAGAAATACCGATAAATAATGATGACACGCTTGTTATTGCTTCAGATAACAGTGGTGCGATTGGTATGAAAGCTTTAGATGAAGTTAAAGTGAATTATCAAACAGTTAGTTACTATGCGTTTAGAGTAGCCTACATGGAATGCGTTGCAGCAGGTGGCACGCCATTTTCAATTATTTTACATAACTTTAATGATCAAACAGTATGGAATGAACTTATAGAAGGAATCAATTTAGGATTAGCAGAAGTTAATTTGAAAAACATTCCAATTACCGGAAGTACTGAAACAAATTTTGCATTAAATCAATCTGCCTTAGGCCTAGTCATTTTAGGTAAAAAGAAAATTCAAACTGAAAAGAAGTTTAACCCTGAAATCGCAAAACTTGCTGTTATTGGGAAACCTTTAGTCGGACAAGAATTGTTAGACGATGAATCAAGCGTCGCACCGTTATCACTTTATAAAAAACTTGCTACACTTCAAGGCGTTGGTTTAATTCGTCCGATTAGTTCAAAAGGCATTAAATATGAAATTGAGCGACAAGTGAGTCACTTAATTGATTATCCGAACGAATTAGACGTTGAAAAAAGTTCTGGTCCAAGTACGAGTTTTTTAGTTATTTATGATACAGATATTCACTCTGTCATTACAGATATGGCGGGTAAACATATTCAATTAATAAATACCTTAACTAACTTGACAAAGTAAACTTAAAACATTATATTTTAATGAATATATGAAAATGACAAAGAAGAGACCAGTAAATCATATACGCACAGAAAAGGATGTTTAAACTGAAAAGTCCTCTATTTGATTGAACCTATCTCGGAGTCGTTAGTTAATGCTAACCGCAAATTCTTGCGTTAAAAAAAGAGTGGACATGTGTTTGTCAAACTAGGTGGTACCGCGGATATAAGCCTCATTTCCGTCCTTTAAAAGGATGTGTTATGAGGTTTTTCTATGTTTTTAAAAGGAGAGGATATAGTTGAACAAAATAGCTTTCATAGGCGCTGGTTCTATGGCAGAAGCAGTTATTTCAGGAATTATTAATAAACAATTTATAAAAAGCAAAAATGTCTGGGTAACAAATAAAGATAACCAAGAACGTTTAAATGAAATGGAAAAAAAGTATAATGTATCTACATCCCAAGACAAAGCAACGATTGTACAAGACGCAGATATAGTCGTTTTATCGACGAAACCATATGACGTTGAAAATGCGATTAAGTCGATTGTTCCTTATTTAATTGAAGATCAAATCGTTATGTCGGTTATTGCAGGTGTCTCAACTGTTCAAATTACAGAAATGATTGGAAAAGAAATGCCTGTTATTCGAGTAATGCCAAATACGTCTGCTTCAATAGGTTACTCAGCAACTGCAATTACTCAAGGTGAATTTGCAAGTCAAAAAGATCTAGTTATTGCAAAAGAGTTATTTGAAGCAATTGGCACAGTTAATATTGTAGAAGAAGAAAAGATGCATGTAGTAACAGGTATTTCTGGCAGTGGTCCTGCTTATATTTACTATTTAGTTGAAGCGATGGAAGAAGCGGCAATTAAACAAGGATTGGATCAAGTAACTGCAAAAGCATTAATTACTCAAACTGTAATCGGCGCAGGTATGATGTTAAAAACATCTGAGTTACCAGTCGATGTTTTACGTGAAAATGTGACAAGTCCAAATGGCACAACAGAAGCGGGAATTAATAAGCTATCTGAACATCATTTCAAAGAATCAATTATTAATTGTGTGAATGCTGCTACAAACAGATCTAAAGAATTAGGAAAAGAAGAAAATAAATAAGGTGATAAATGATGCCTAATAAAGATGAATACTATATGGACCTTGCTATCTTAGAAGCTAAAAAAGCAGAAAAGTTAGGAGAAGTGCCGATTGGTGCTGTTATCGTGTGCGATGATAAAATAATTAGTACAGGATATAATGAACGTGAAACAACCCATTCGACATTAGCCCATGCAGAACTCACAGCGATTGCACGAGCTAATGAAATAAATTCAAGTTGGCGTTTAGAAAATTGTACATTATACGTTACATTAGAGCCTTGTCCGATGTGTGCAGGCGCAATCATTCAGTCTCGTATTAAGCGTGTTGTCTATGGTGCTTCAGATTATAAATCAGGATGTGCCGGTACTTTAATGAATTTACTAGTAGATGAAAGATTTAATCACCAAGTAGATTTAACGACTGGTGTAAAACAAAAAGAAACAAGTGCTTTATTAACAAATTTTTTTAAAACACTACGAAATAAGAAATAAAATAAGCTAGGTTAAAAATAATTGCATTTATAATAAGAAAACGTTATACTTATGTTTGCCGTACTAGGTGGGGAGGTAGCGGTGCCCTATAACTTGCAATCCGCTATAGCAAGACTGAATTCCTATCTGAGGTAAATGATTTTAAGGTCTGCCTTAAGGAATTAGTGTTGACGTTTAGGTCCTGCGCAACAGAAACCTATGAACCCTGTCAGATCCGGAAGGAAGCAGCAGTAAGTAGATTCTTCTGTGTGCCGCGGGATAGCCTAGATAGAGCTATGAACTTAAGTAACGCTTGGGATTACTTTATCGATGATAGGTGTACGGTTACATAGAAAAAAAGAAGCAATCGTCTCGTTTACTTGAGACGATTGCTTCTTTTAATTCTTTTAAGAAAGTTTTCTAAATACTAAACCTAAGGAAATCCATATGAATCCTTGGGCGATGAAAAAAACACCAATAACAATTGCTACAGTTATTGCAGCAATAAATTGAGTAAATAAAGAAATAACCGCTAAAATAAGCATGACAATGCCTAAAACAAAAATTAGTTTTTCACCAGGCATACCTTTTACAGTGCGTGAAATAAAGATATGCGAGAGACCAGAAAGTAAGATCCAAAAAGCGAAAATAAACACAAAGACTTGTTGAGCAACATCGGTGTAAAAGAAAGCAGTTAGACCGATAATTAAAGAGAAGATTCCTTCAATTAAATGCCAAAGTGAAATGTTCCATACTTTAGATTGTTTAACATAACTAATAATTTCATTTACCCCATTTAAAAGAAGCAATAAACCAATAAATAATGTTACACTAGTTAAAGATACATCTGGATTAAATAGTATAAAAAAGCCTAGGATACTCATAGAAATCCCCAATAAGAAAATAGCAATCAAATAAATTTTTTTCATTTCATTCACCTCGCATTCAAAAGATAGAATACACATATCAATCATATCGTAAAATAAAGAAAAGTAATAGAAAAGTTGTTAATTTAATCATACTTATTTCACAAAATTAATAAATAAGATATAATTAAAGTTATAGATAAAAGAGGAGTAATTATCATGAGTTATCAAGCATTATATCGTGTGTGGCGTCCCCGAACATTTTCAGATGTTGTTGGGCAAACGCATATTACACAAACTTTACAAAATGCGATTGCTAAAGAAAAATTTTCACACGCGTATTTGTTTTCAGGCCCTCGTGGAACAGGAAAGACAAGTGCTGCTAAAATTTTAGCTCAAACTATAAACTGTGAACAAGCTCCGACAAAAGAACCATGTAATGAATGTAGTGCTTGTTTAGGAATTTTAGATGGTACTATCTCAGATGTGATTGAAATAGACGCAGCTTCAAATACAAGTGTAGATGACATAAGAGATATTCGTGATAAAGTAAAATATGCACCAAGTTCGGTGCCTTATAAAGTTTATATTATTGACGAAGTTCATATGATTTCAGTCAATGCGTTTAACGCTTTACTAAAAACTTTAGAAGAGCCACCTGAACATGTTGTCTTTATTTTAGCAACAACCGAACCACATAAAATACCACTCACCATTATTTCAAGATGTCAGCGATTTGATTTTAAACCAATCGGAAGTAAAGTTATCGTTGAACGTATGCAAGAAATTATTGAAAAAGAAGAAGTAACTGTAGACGAAGATGCTTTAGAAGCTATTGCCTTATCTGCTGAAGGAGGAATGCGTGACGCGCTGAGTTTACTTGACCAAGCGATATCCTACAGTGATGAACAGGTCGTACTTGAAGATGTCCTTGCTGTAACTGGTGGTGTATCTCAATCTGATCTTACAGACATGGTTGGGGTATTATATAAAGAAGAAATTACAGAAGCGCTTCGTTTACTCGATTTAATGATAGAAAATGGTAAGGATCCAACACGTTTTGTATTTGATATGATCTATTTTTTAAGAGATCTATTATTTTACAAAACAGCACCTGAATTAGCAGACGTACTAGAAATAGCTATTATTGATGAACAATTCAAAGAAACTGCAAATACTTTAGATGCTGAATGGATAGAAGAAGCTATTATGAAATTTAATGATTGTCAACAACAGATTAAATGGACAAATAGTCCAAAGATAATTATCGAGATTACTTTGTTATCGATTGCGAGTAGAGAGAAAAAAGCTACAACCGAACAAATTCAAACTACTCATACAAAAGATGAGAACCAATCTGAGTGGGTAACGTTAAATAAAAAAATAGATGATTTAGAAAAGAAATTAAATAATATAAATATAAGTGATATAAAAGAACAACCTAAGCCTTCAAGTGGACAAAGACGTCAATCCTCTGCAAATAGACAGAGCAGTTTTAAAATTCCTCGGGAACAAATTTATGAGGTACTTGGAGAAGCTAAAAAAGATGCATTACAAACGATGCATAACAATTGGAATGCCTTTTTAACAAGATTAAAAGGTGCACATGCTCCGGCCCATGCTACAATAATTGATAGTAAGCCTGCAGCAGCTTCAGATAAAGGATTAGTCGTTGCATTTAAATACGAAATACATTGTTCACTATTTTTAGATCATCAAAATATGGTAGAATCAATTTTAGAAGATGTTGTAGGAGAATCATTAAAGATTATTCCGATTCCAGAAGAAGCTTGGCAGCAAGTGCGTACTGATTACTTGAATAGTTATGGTCAAGATGAGCATGCTGCTGAAGAAAAAGAGCAAGAAGAAACTACGTCCCCATTTATTGAAGAAGCAAGGAAAATAGCAGGGGATGAGTTATTAGAAATTAAAGAATGATTTATAAAATATAAGGAGGAATTTAATTATGAAAGGTAATATGGGCGGTATGATGAAGCAAATGCAAAAAATGCAAAAAGACATGGAGAAAGCACAAAATGAACTACTTGAAATGGAATTTGAAGCATCTTCAGGTGGTGGAATGGTAACAGTTAAAGCAAGTGGTAGTCGTGAAATTATCGATGTAGAAATTAATGAAGAAGTTGTAGATCCAGAAGATGTTGAAATGCTACAAGATTTAGTTTTAGCAGCAACAAATGATGTTATGAAACAAATTGAAGATAAAACTGAAGCAACAATGGGCAAATTTACAAAAGGTTTGAATATCCCAGGAATGTTTTAAATAAATGCCTGAGTCAGGGAGGCTATTCATATGTATTATCCCGAACCGATATCTAAATTAATTGATAGTTTTACAAAATTACCAGGAATAGGTCCGAAAACAGCTGTAAGGCTAGCTTTTTATGTTATCGATATGAATGAAGATGATGTAGTGGACTTTTCTAAAGCATTAGTTAACGCTAAACGTGAACTTTCTTATTGCACAATTTGCGGTCATATTACTGACCAAGAAATATGTTCAGTCTGTTCTGATAAATCTAGAGATGAATCGGTAGTTTGTGTAGTAGAAGATTCAAAAGACGTTATTGCAATGGAGAAAATGAAAGAATATAACGGGACATATCACGTATTACATGGATCAATCTCTCCAATGGATGGAATTGGACCAGAAGATATCAATGTACCAGATTTAATTAGCCGTTTAAAAGATGAAAAAATTAAAGAAATCATTTTAGCGACCAACCCAAACATTGAAGGTGAAGCAACTGCAATGTATATATCTAGACTCGTTAGACCATCAGGCATTAGTACCACTAGAATGGCTCATGGATTGCCAATGGGTGGCGATTTAGAATATGCTGATGAAGTCACACTTGCTAAATCCTTAGAAGGACGTCGTGAAGTATAAAAGCTTTTTTGAATCAGGGTGATATGATGTTTAGTAGACGAAAAAACGTAAGAAAATATAAAAATAAAGAATTATTAGATGCTTTTTTTGAGACGGAATATGACTGGAAAAATATGCAAGTAATAATTGAAAATAGTGTCGATCCAAAAATTGAAGACTTTCAATTATTAGAGTTATTAGAATCAAGGTATATTTTTTTATTAAAAGAAGCAAAAGAAAGAAATATAAGCGTTTTACGCTATTAACTGATTGAACCTTTGTACATATGTGCAAAGGTTCTTATTTATAAATAAAAAGTAATTAAAATAATGACAACCTTTAAAAAAATTGTGAAAACATGGTAGAATAGATAAGAAGCACAATTTAATTTTTTTAATAAGCTTTTTAAAAGGAGTTTTCAACGTGCAAGGACATTTTATAACGCTAGAAGGTGGAGAAGGTTCAGGTAAAACAACCGTTCTAGATATTGTTTATAATGAATTATCAGCTTTAGGTTATAGTGTTCTTACGACACGTGAGCCTGGCGGAATACCGATAGCAGAAAAGATTAGAGATATTATTTTAGATCCAATTAATATACAAATGGAGAAAAAAACAGAAGCACTCCTTTATGCAGCTGCTAGACATCAACATTTAATTGAAGTGATAAGTCCAGCATTACAACGTGGCAAAATTGTTTTGTGTGATCGATTTATTGATAGTAGTTTAGTTTATCAAGGTTACGCACGCGGTATTGGAATGGATGAAATTATGGAAATCAATCGTTTTGCAATAAGTGATGTGTTTCCTGATTTAACACTTCTGTTTGATATTGAGCCTGAGTTAGGTTTAGCTCGTATTGAAAAAAATAAACATAGAGAAAAGAATAGATTAGATTTAGAAGAAATAAATTTCCATAAAAAAGTATATGAAGGATATCAATTACTTTTAAATCAGGATCCAAAAAGAATAAAGCAGATTGATGCTAATAAAACAATTAATGAAGTAGCACAAGAAGCAATTGAAAAAATATTGATTAAATTAAACAATTAAAAGGAGGGTTATAAATGAAGCTAATTATTGCAGTTGTACAAGATAAAGATTCAAATAGATTGATCACTTCCCTAAGTGGAGGTAATTTCCAAACAACAAAACTCGCTACTACAGGTGGGTTTTTAAAAGAAGGAAATACGACATTAATGATAGGTTGTGAAGATGAGCATGTTGACGATGCTTTATCTATTATAAAAGATAATTGCTCACAACGTGAACAAATGGTTGCTCCGATTTCACCAATGGGTGGAAATGCTGATTCATATATACCTAAACCAGTTAAAGTTGAAGTTGGTGGAGCAACAGTATTTATCTTACCAATTGAATCATTTTTTCGTTTTTAATTAAAGTTAAAGATATAAGAAAGGTTGTTAAAGATGGATTGGTCTTCACTTGAACAAGCACAACCTATCGCTAGTAAGATTTTAAAAAACAGTATTACAAAAAATCGGCTTGCACATGCTTATTTAATTCAAGGCCTTAGAGGTTCTGGAAAAAGTGAAATAGCTATGTTACTTACACAAACCCTCTTTTGTCCAGAAAGAAATGGAATAGAACCGTGCGGTGTGTGTAATGTATGTAAACGCGTGAGTTCAAAAAATCATCCAGACGTCCATTGGATTGAAAAAGATGGTCAATCAATTAGAAATGAGCAGATCGATTATTTACGTAAAGAGTTTTCATACTCTAGTTTAGAGTCTACACGAAAAATTTATATTATTGAAGATGCGCAGACGTTAACAAACCAAGCAGCAAATCGATTATTGAAGTTTTTAGAAGAACCTTTAATTGAGACGACTGCTATTCTTTTAACAGATAATATTCAAGCAATTATTCCAACGATTCGTTCGAGATGTCAGATTATTGATTTAAAGCCGTTAAATACAGATAAGCTACAAAGAGAAATGATGAACGCAAATTTATCAGAACAACAATCCAGACTTATGAGTGCAATAACATATAACATAGATGAAGCGATTGAGCTTGATGAAGATGAAAAATATCAAAAAATAATTGAACTATCTAAAAATATGATTAAGACAATTGTAAGTAATTATGAAAATCGATTTATTTATCTTCATCAAAATTGGTTGCAAGAAATTACAGATAGGCAAGACACAGAATATGGTCTTGATTTACTTTTATTAGGATTTAAAGATATTACTTATATGCAAATTGGCAAAGAAGAGTCTCTCGCATTGTTTAATTCAACTGATCAAATATTAAACGATGCTCGATATCATTTTACAAAAAAAAGATTACTTCAAATAATGAAAGCTCTTTTAGAAACAAAACAAAAACTAAAGCAAAACGTTAACCCAACCCTTTTAATGGAACAATTTGTACTTCAAGCATAGAGGTGAGTTTAAATGATCGAGGTAATCGGTGTTAGATTTAGAGAAGTAGGTAAAATTTATTATTTTGATCCGAATGATTTTAAAGTAGATACAGAAGATTACGTAATAGTAGAAACAATTCGTGGTGTAGAATTTGGTGAAGTAGTCATTACGAACAGAAGTGTAGATGAAGAAGATGTGATTCTTCCATTACAAAAAGTAATTCGACTTGCAACAGAACAAGATATTTTAACGATGACTGAAAATAGTGAGCTTGCTTATAAAGCTTTTAATATAGGGGTAAAGAAAATTGAGCACCACAAATTAGATATGACTTTAGTAGATGCAGGATATACTTTTGATCGTAATAAAGTTATATTTGATTTCACAGCAGAAGGAAGAGTGGATTTTCGAAATTTAGTTAAAGATCTTGCTGCTCTTTTCAAAACAAGAATAGAATTGCGTCAAATTGGTGTTAGAGACGAGGCGAAAGCCTTAGGAGGAATCGGCCCTTGCGGTAGAACACTATGTTGTTCAACGTTTCTAGGAGACTTTGAGCCAGTCTCAATTAAAATGGCAAAAGATCAAAATCTTTCATTAAATCCTGCAAAAATCTCAGGATTGTGTGGTAGGTTAATGTGTTGCTTAAAATATGAAAATGATAATTATGAACAAGCAAAACGCGATATGCCAGATATGGGTGAAAAAATAATCACACCATATGGGGCAGGTTATGTAACTGATTTAAACTTATTAGAGCAAGTGGTTCAAATAAAAATAATAGAAGAAGAAAATATTATTGACTATACATTAGATGAATTAATTGATCAGGATATCATTTCTCTCCAAGCAACAAAATAATGAGGTGAATCATATTGGACAAGAGACAAGTATTCGAGCAAGTTTCGGGGATCGAGTTGCAACTAGGTCAGTTATATGAACAACTAGAACAACTAAAAGGTGATTTAGAAGGTTTGCTTGAAGAAAATTATCGAATGTCTATGGAAAACAAACATTTGCGTTCTTATTTAGATGATCAAGATATTAAGAGAGTAAAGGTTAATAAAGATGATCAAACAGACGCGAAACTTCCAGGGGAAGGTTTTGATAATTTAGCACGAATTTATGAAGAGGGATTTCACATATGTCATATGCAATTTGGAAGTCCAAGACAAGACGGGGACTGCTTGTTTTGTTTAGAGTTATTTGATTAAATAATATAGAATCAAACTGTCTCTTATCTTAAGAGACATTTTTTTTACTTATTTAAGGTGGTGAGCTACGTATTGAAATTAAAAGGTGATGAACGTTTAGATTATTTAGTCACTGATGAATCTATGAATATTATTCAAAGTCCGACAATATTTTCTTATTCAATGGATGCTTTATTGTTAGCTAATTTTACATATGTTCCAATTAAAAAAGGAAATTTATTAGATTTATGTACTGGTAATGGTATTATTCCGCTATTATTATCAAAACGTACTTACGGAAATATATATGGCTTAGAAATCCAAAATCGTTTAGCAGATATGGCTGTTCGTTCGGTAAAATTAAATAACTTAACTAATCAAATTAAAATTATCAAAGGTGATTTAAAACTACCTCAAACGGAGTTACAGCAAAGTGGTTTCGATGTTGTGACATGTAATCCACCTTATTTTAAAACACCAAATGATAATGAGAAAAATAAAAATGAACACTTAACAATTGCTAGACATGAAGTATGCTGCACATTAGAAGATGTTATTAAAGCATGTAAACTCTATGTGAGACCTGGTGGGAAAGTTGCTTTAGTTCATCGTCCTGGGCGGTTAGTTGATATACTATCATTAATGCGTACATATAACCTTGAACCAAAACGACTCCAATTTGTATATTCAAAAGCAGGTAGGCAAGCTATTATGATTTTAATAGAAGGTGTAAGGGATGGAAAAGCAGATTTAAATATATTACCACCTTTATATTTATATAATGAAGATGACACTTATACAGAAGAAACAAAAGAAATTATTTATGGATTAAAAACGAGGAGGTGACTAGATGTTTATTCAAAAAAGTTTTAAAGAAACTAAATTCGGAGTGTTGTATTTAATACCGACGCCAATAGGCAATTTGGAAGATATAACTTATCGAGCTGTTAGAATGTTAACTGAAGTAAATGTTATAGCCGCAGAAGACACACGTCATACGCAAAAACTTTTAAGTCATTTTGATATTCATACACCACTCCTTAGTTATCATGAACATAGTAAACAATCACGCATAGATTTATTAATTAATAAATTAATCGAAGGTGAAGATGTTGGATTAGTAAGTGATGCTGGAATGCCGGCGATTTCTGATCCAGGTTACGAAGTAGTTAAGGCGGCGATAGATAAACAAATAAATGTTGTTACATTACCTGGTGCTAATGCTGCACTTTGTGCACTTGTTAGTTCTGGTCTTTCAACAGAAGAATATGTTTTTTATGGTTTCTTACCACGAAAGAAGAAAGAACGTCAAGCCGAAATGGAACGATTAGCTAATTTAAAAGGGACAGTCTTAATGTATGAATCACCTTATAGATTAAAAGGAACTCTTGATGAACTTTTTAAAATATTTGGAAATAGACAAGTCGTTATTGCCCGGGAAATTACTAAATTATATGAAGAATATATAAGAGGTAGTATAACTGAAGTAATCGAAGCGATTGATAACTTAGAAATAAAAGGCGAATGTTGTTTAGTAATTGAAGGTAGTCATGATGATGAGAAAGTAGATGAACTCTGGTGGCGTCACTTATCAATACCTGAGCATGTTAACCATTACGAAGAAGAAAAAGGATTAAAAAACAAAGCAGCTATGAAAGAAGTAGCCCTTGATCGTAATATATCACGTCGAGATATCTATCAAATTATCCACGTGGAAAATAAAAATTAAACACGGAAGCATTTAAATTAATATCAAAATAGTTATAAAAAAAAACAAACACTAATGTGTTTGTTTAAATTTAAAGATCGAATTGCTTATTTATTTCGTCTACTAATTCTTTAGCGCCATCTGGGCTTAATACGATTTTACCATTGGCTAATGCAATGTTATCGTCTGTACTTTCCCCTGTTATATCGCAAGACATATTAGCAACGTATTTTTTTAAGATGATTTTATCATCGTCAACGTAAATTTCTATCGGGTCTTTTTCATTTATTTTGAGTGATCGTCTTAATTCAATCGGAATAACAACGCGACCTAATTCATCGACTTTTCTAATCATACCTGTAGATTTCATGATAATTCTCCTTTCTCTTTGCGAGAAATATTTGAGATATTTAAAGCATACCAATAGGAGAAAATAATCAAACTTTTTAGAGTACTAAATCCTAATGATACTTTTTCTGGTAATTATAATAGCAAGTGTAGTACCGGGTGTCAATGAAAAAGTTTTAGTGTGTTTTAAAAGTTATAAACAATTAAATAATCAATTAAGTAGATACTAATTTAATGGAATTATCTAATTAAAATAGATACAATAGAAATAATATAATAATTGAATCGTAACATATGAGGAGTGTAATTTAATGACAGAAAAAAAACCGTTTTATATAACAACCCCGATTTATTATCCGAGTGGAAAGTTGCATATAGGTCATGCCTATTCAACAATTGCGGGTGATGCGATGGCTCGTTATAAACGATTGCGTGGTTATGACGTTATGTATTTAACGGGAACAGACGAACATGGCCAAAAAATTCAAGACGCAGCAGAAGAAGCAGGCTTAACACCTCAAAAATATGTTGATGAGATGATTGACCAAATCAAAAAACTTTGGAAAAAGTTAAAAATAACTAATGATGATTTTATTAGAACGACAGAGGAACGTCACAAAGTTATTGTAAAACAAATATTTGAGCAACTTCTAGAACAAGGTGATATTTACTTAGATGAATATGAAGGTTGGTATTGTAAGTCGTGTGAATCATTCTTTACAGATTTTCAGTTAGAAGATGGAAAATGTCCAGATTGTGGTCGAAGTGTAGAAAAAGTAAAAGAAGAATCTTATTTCTTTAAAATGAGTAAATATGCAGATCGTTTAGCTGAATATTATGAAGCACATCCTGAATTTATTTTACCAGAGAGTCGTAAGAATGAAATGTTAAATAACTTTATTAATCCAGGTCTTGAAGATTTAGCAGTTTCAAGAACCACATTTGATTGGGGAATAAAAGTGCCAAGTAATCCAAAACACGTTGTGTATGTTTGGATAGACGCATTAAGTAATTATATAACTGCCCTAGGTTATGGAACAGACAATGATGGTAAATTTAAAAAATATTGGCCAGCTGATGTTCACCTGATGAGTAAGGAGATTGTTCGTTTCCATACAATTTATTGGCCAATTATGTTAATGGCATTAGATTTACCATTGCCTAAAAAGGTTTTTGCTCATGGTTGGATTTTAATGAAAGATGGAAAAATGTCCAAATCAAAAGGAAATGTTATCTACCCTGAAGAATTAGTTGATAGATATGGTTTAGATGCTTTACGTTACTACCTTCTAAGAGAAGTACCATTTGGTTCAGACGGCGTCTTTACACCAGAAGCATTTGTAGAAAGAACTAATTTTGATTTGGCAAATGATTTCGGTAACTTATTAAACAGAACGGTTGCGATGATTGACCGTTATTTTGATGGAGAAATAGCTGCTTATGTTTCACATGAAACAGCAGAAGATAGTAGTTTAGAACAAACAAGAATAGATGTAGTGACAGAAGTTGAAAAAGCTATGGATAACATGGAGTTCTCAGTAGCACTTTCAGCTATATGGAGATTAATAAGCCGTACAAATAAATATATTGATGAAACAACACCTTGGGTCTTGGCGAAAGACGAAAATAAAAAAGAACGTCTTGGTAACGTCATGGCTCATTTAGCAGAGTCCCTTCGTGTAGTTGGTATATTACTAAAGCCATTTTTAACAGAAGCACCAGAGCAAGTCTTCACACAATTAGGTATTAGTAATCAAAATATCACTAAGTGGGATGATCTACATGAAATAGGCATTATTAAGCAAGGGACAAAAGTAATTAAAGGTGAACCGATGTTTCCGAGGTTAGATATGAAAGCAGAGGTCAATCATATTAAAGAACTTATGAATCAATCAATTGTTCAGCCAGAAGAAGAAAATTTAAACGTACCAATTAAAGAAGAAATCGAATTTCCCGATTTTACACAACTTGATTTACGTGTAGCAAAAGTTATCGAGGCAGAAAAAATGAAAAACGCTGATAAGCTACTTAAAATCCAAATTGATTTAGGTGGAGAAACGCGTCAAATTATTTCAGGTATTGCAGAGCATTACGAACCTGAAGCAATCGTAAATAAAAAAGTAATTTGTGTAGTAAACTTAAAGCCTGTTAAATTAAGAGGCGAAATGTCTGAAGGTATGATTCTTTCAGCAAAAGATAATAAAGGAAATCTAGTTCTAACCTCAGTAGATAAAGATTTACCAGCAGGTTCTGTTGTAGAGTAATCAAATGAAGAGCCAACAAACTTTATAAGTGTGTTGGCTTTTTATGTTAAAAGAAAGGATGTTAAATATGTTATTTGATACACATATGCACTTAAATACGAAACAATATGATGAAGACCGTAAAGAAGTGATTGAGCGCGCTTTTAATGAAGGCGTAAATCAGATGGTGGTCATAGGTTTTGATGATGAATCAATCCCTTTAGCAATTAAAATAGCTGAAGAATATGAAAATATATACGCAGCAGTAGGTTGGCATCCGGTTGATGCAATTGATTATACAGAAGAAAAATTAGCTTGGTTAGAAGAACTAAGTCATCATCCAAAAGTAGTTGCATTAGGTGAAATGGGTCTTGATTATCATTGGGACAAATCTCCTAAAGATGTACAAAAAGAAGTATTTAAAGCTCAAATTAATTTAGCAAAAAAAGTGAATTTACCAATTATTATTCATAATCGAAAAGCAAGTGAAGATGTTAAAGAAATTTTAATAGCAGAAAATGCTGAAGAAGTTGGTGGCATAATGCATTCTTATAGTGGATTGATAGAAGATATACAAACGTATGCGGATATGAATTTCTATTTTTCTTTAGCAGGTATTGTCACGTTTAAAAATGCACCAGAGATTAGAGAAATAGCTAAAGAAATTCCATTAAACCGATTATTAATTGAAACTGATTCACCTTTTTTAACACCGCATCCTTATAGAGGGAAAAGAAATGAACCAGCCTATGTAAGATTCGTAGCAGAAGAAATTGCTCGGTTAAAAGAAATATCTTTAGAAGAATTAGCAGAAATAACTACTGAAAATGCTAAAGCTGTCTTTAATCTAAAAAGTTAAAGATTAGTTTAAACGTATTGGAAAGGCCATCATTTTTGTCATCTGATTGTAAAGTAATCGTAACTCAATTGATTTTGACTTAAATCTCCTAAATTTATACAATATGACTTGTGTAAAAAAAGGAGAGAAAAACAATTGATGAAAAACTTTATTAAACCACTATTAGCATTAAAAACAAAATCCGGTTATTCTATTTTTAGTGTCGTTATTGTGGCAGTATTCTCAGTATGGGGTATCACTGATGCCTTACAAGCTGAAGTAACATATGCAGCAGATGGAAATTCACAAGTTGTTAAGTCTTCTGATGAAACAGTTGGCGAGCTGTTAGAAGACCTTGAGATAGAAGTTACGAACAATGATTATATTTCTCATTCAATTGAGGAATCGTTAGAAGATGGTATGGAGATAGAGCATATACCTGCAAAAGAAGTTGCAGTAGTTATAGATGGCAAGAAAGAAATTTATGAAACAATAGCAGAAGATGTGAAAACTTTATTTAAAGAGCATAAACTGGATATTTCTAAACACGATAAGGTATCGCATAATCTTAATACAGAAATAAAAGATGGACTCGTTATTAATATAGATAAAGCTTATAAAATACCAGTTAATTATGCAGGAGAAGAAGAATCAGTATGGACAACAGGTGGAACAGTAGGAGAAGTTTTATCTGAAAATGATTTTAAAATTAAAAAATCAGATAAAGTAAATCCTGCTAAAAAAGAGCAAGTAACAAAAAACACAGAAATTGAAGTAACAAAAGTAACAAAAGATACTATTGTAGAAAAAGAAGCAACTAATTTTGAAGTTAAAGAAGAAAAAAATTCTAAATTAGAAAAAGGTAAAACGAACGTTATTCAAAAAGGTAGAAAGGGTAGCGTTGAAAAGACTTATGAATTAGTTTTAGAGAACGGTAAAGAAGTAGAAAGAAAAGAAGTCGATAAAGAAGTATTAAAGAAACCTAAAAACAAAATTGTTTCTGTCGGAACAAAATCAAAACCGAAACTTAAAAAAACAAAACAATCACCATCAAATGTATCATCTAAGTCTGGTGGCCAAACTAAAACAATGCAAGCAACAGCGTATACAGCAAAATGTGATACAGGCTGTACTGGAATAACAGCAACAGGACAAAACTTAAATGCGAATCCAAATAAGAAAGTCATTGCGGTCGATCCATCTGTTATTCCATTAGGTTCACGTGTTTATGTTGAGGGTTATGGAGAAGCTATCGCAGGCGATACAGGTGGCGATATTAAAGGAAATAGAATAGATTTACATTTTCCAGATAAATCTTCAGCCAATTCATTTGGTCGAAAAAATGTAACTGTAAGAATCATTGATTAAATATATTCGATAATAAAGACTTTCGTTACTTAAAAGTGGCGGGGGTCTTTGTTTTTTTGGTATACTAAAATTATCATAGTTAACAAAGAAGGTATGAGATGAAAATTAAAGAGGTTATTGTCGTTGAAGGTAGAAACGACACGATGAAAATAAATCAAGCAGTTGATGCTTATACAATTGAAACAAATGGGTCAGCCATTAATCAAGAAACACTAAACCAGATAGCTCATGCTAAAGAAAAACGTGGTGTAATTATTTTCACAGATCCCGATTATCCTGGTGAACGAATACGACGAATTATTGATGAACATGTCCCAGGATGTAAACATGCTTTTTTAACACAAAATGAAGCAAAAGACAGTAAATCTGAAATTAATAATTTAGGCATAGAAAATGCTTCAGCCGAGATAATTAAAGTAGCTTTAAGTGAAATTTATGAAAGAGATATAAATGCAGATGAAAAAATTACTAAAAATGATCTTATTAATTATGGTTTAATTGGCGGAATTGATTCTAAAAACCTGCGAGAAGTTTTAGGAGAACGTTTGCGAATCGGTTACGCAAATGGAAAACAACTACTTAAAAGATTACTTATGTTTAATATATCAAAAGAACAATTTATTGATGAGATGAATGATATTTCAGCAGGAAAGCGAGATGAAAATGACTAATTATATTGCAACACCATCAAGAACTCAATCTATTATAAAGAAACATCAATTTTCTATTAAAAAGAGCCTCGGACAAAATTTTTTAATAGATGTTAATATATTGTCCCGAATTATTGATTCTGCTGGTATCGATTCTAATTCAAATGTTATTGAAATAGGTCCTGGTATTGGTTCACTTACTGAACAACTTGCGTTAAAAGCAAACAAAGTTGTTGCATTTGAAATTGATGAACGTTTAAAACCAGTTTTAGAGTCGACTTTGTCTCCTTATGATAATATAAAAGTCCTTTTCGAAGATATTTTAGATGCAGATATTCAAAATGTTATAGAAAGAGAATTTCCTCCAGGAGAAAGCATTCATATTGTTGCTAATCTACCTTATTATATTACGACACCGATATTATTAAGACTTTTACATGATCAATTACCAATTAATACAATGACAGTGATGATGCAAAAGGAAGTTGCTGAACGCATGGCAGCAGAGCCTAATAGTAAGGCTTATGGCTCACTTACTATTGCAGTTCAATATTATACGCATGCAAAACTTGTTATGGATGTACCAAGAACAGTTTTTCTTCCACAACCTAACGTAACATCAAGTGTTTTACATTTAGACTTAAAAGCAAAAAAAGACGTAGATGTAAAAAATGAGAAATTATTTTTTGAAATTGTTCGTGCTAGCTTTGTTCATCGGAGAAAAACAATTTTAAATAACTTAGGTGTATTTTTTAAAGATAAATATACAAAAGAAGAAGTAAAAGAAGTATTAAATGAATCTGAGATAGATCCAAAAAGGCGCGGTGAGTCGCTTTCAATTGCAGATTTTGCAAAGCTTTCAAATCAATTTTTTAAAAAATAAAATAACAAGCTAACTGTTTGACAAGCATTTTCTAATCTTGTTATAATGTATAATTAAAATTAATTTGACTTCACTGTAATAAAGTGGTATACTATGTGTAGTGAGGTGGTTTCTAGTGAAAACTTTAATCGAAATTAAAAAGGGACTAGAAGATCGTATAGGTAAACGTATTGAATTGACTGCTAATGGAGGCCGCAGAAAAACTGTGGTTCGTTCTGGAGTACTTTCAGAAACTTATCCTGCAGTGTTTGTAGTTGATTTAGATCAAGAAGAAAATGCGTTCGAACGAGTATCTTACAGTTATGCTGATGTATTAACTGAAGCAGTAGAAATTAATTTTTTAGATGATAAAACTAAAGTAGTGGCAGAATAGGTTTAAAGTCCACTCTTCATAAAAAGCTATTTAGACATTTATTTATTGAATGTCTAAATAGCTTTTTTATTGATTGTTTTATAAGAAATAATTATGTTTCTCTGTTATTATAATGATAGGAATAAATATGGAGGGATTTAGATTTGGATAGTAAAAAAAATGTAAATGATCCAAAAAGTTTTTTGAAAAAAATCAATAAACGAGCTAGTTTTACTATTATAATAATTGCGTTAATTATAATCTCAGTGATAGCTGCTTATAAATTACTAAAAGAGTATGTATGGATGGATACAGTTGGTTTTGAGTCTGTTTTTACAACGATTCTTTATAGTAAGATATCATTAGGTGTTATAGGTTTTTTATTATTTGGTATTTTAACTTTTATTACACTTTATTGGATAAGACGATCGTACATCAGTCATTTTCATAAAGGACAGTTACCGACATTTATAACGAATGGCAAATTAATGTTTGGTGCTATGACTTTAATCGGTATTATTATCGGTATCTTAGGAAGCGTTATTGTTCAAGGAATTGGTTGGGAACCTGCCTTAAAGTTTCTTAATGCTACTTCGTTTGACATAGCTGACCCACATTTTGGTAAAGATGTTTCGTTTTATATATTTATCTTGCCATTTATTCAATTTGTTTTATTTACTTTATTAAATTTAGCTATATTCTTTTTACTAATCCAAGCCGCTGCCTATTCAGTTTTCAATATTTACCGAATGAATCGTTCAGCGCAAGTTCATTTAGGTGTGACAATTGGAAGTATTGGTCTATTATTAGCAGGAATTCATTTCTTTGGCCGTTATGATACGCTTTTAACAGATCAAGTAAATATGTTCCAAAAAAGTGTTGTCCACGGATTAAGTTATACGGATAATTTTGTAAATATACCAAAAGCATATGTTTTAGCTGCAGTAGCTATTATTGCTGCGATTTGGGTGTTTGTATCATTAATGCGTGGTAAAATCGAAGCAATTATTAAGCCTATTGGTCTATATATAGGTGTTGCAGTTCTTAGTTTAGTTGCTTCAGCACTTGTACAAAACTTTCTAGTATCTCCTAATGAATTCAGTCGTGAAGAACCGTATTTACAACATAATTTAGACTTTACAAGAGCTGCCTATGACCTTGATTCAATAGAAGAAAAAGAAAATCCAGGTAATATGGAATTAGATGAAGATATGTTAGAAAGAAATCAGCTTACGTTAGATAACGTTAGATTAAACGATTCACGTCCATTATTAGATATTTATAATCAGCTTCAAACATTTAGAACTTATTATAAATTTAATAATATGGATATTGATAGATATGATATTAACGGAAAATATGAACAAGTATTCATTGGTGCGAGAGAATTAAGTACGGATGATTTACCTGATCAGGCTCAGACGTGGGTAAATAAAAACTTAAGGTATACACATGGTTATGGTGTTGCGATGAGCCATGTTAATGAAATAACTAAACAAGGACAACCTGAATATATCTTAAAAAATATACCTTCTGAAGGTGAAATAGATGTTGAAAGGCCTCAAATTTATTATGGTGAGGAACCATATCCAAACGTAATAACTAATACAAAAGTGGATGAATTTGACTATCCAACAACGGATGCGAATGAAACGAATCGTTATGAAGAAAATGACGCAGGTATTCCGTTAACAGGCTATAAAAAATGGTTATATGCGATGAATGAAAAATCGATCAGAATGCTCGTTTCAGATCAGCTAACGGATGAAAGTCAACTTCATGATACACGTAATATTAAAGAACGTGTAAACAGAATTGCGCCATTCTTTGATTATGATACAGATCCTTATATTGTCGTTCGTGACGATGGTACACTCGTGTGGATGATAGACGCTTATCTAAAAGCAGAACGTTATCCTTATTCAGAAGCTCATCAAGGAAATGAAAACTATTTAAGAAACTCAGTTAAAGTGACTGTAGATGCTTATACAGGTGAAGTAACGTTTTATGTAGCTGATGAAGAAGATCCATTGTTACAAACTTATCAAAAAATGTTACCAGAATTATTTGCATCAGAAGTTCCTGATGATATAAGAGCACATTTCCGTTACCCGGAAGTAATGTTTAAAACACAAGCAAAAATGTATCGAACGTACCATATGTCTAATCTAGAAGTATTTTATAATAGAGAAGATTTCTGGGAAATTCCAACAGAAAAATACTTTAATGAAGACCAAGAAATGGAACCGTATTATGTTACTATGAACATTGATGAGAAAAAAAATGAAGAAGAGTTTGTCTTAATGACTCCATTTACTCCTAAGAAACGCCAAAACATGATATCTTGGATGGGAGTTAGAAATGACGGAGATAATTATGGTGAAATGTTCGTTTATAAATATCCTAAACAAAAGAATATTTATGGACCGCAACAAATTGAAAATAGAATTAACCAAGATAGTTCAATTTCAAAAGAATTAAACTTATGGGCACAAGGTGGTTCTGAAGTAATTCGAGGTAATTTATTAGTTATACCTATCGAAGACACTGTATTATACGTAGAACCAATATATATTGAATCATCAAATGAATCTTCGCTACCAGAGGTTAAGCAAGTAGTGATGGCTTATGGTGATCATATTGTTATGGAAGAGAACTTTGATAAAGCACTTGAACAAATTATGAGTCAAATCGAGCCAGGTGAAGAACCGACAGCAGATGAAGCTGCGCCGGCTGAAGAACCGAGTGAAGAGCCAGAAGATGAGCCACAAGAAGAAGCTGATGAACCAAGTGAAAGTGAATCAGTAGAACCAATTATAGAATCTGAAGAAACTTTAGAAGAAATATCTAAATTGTTTGAAGAGCATCGTCAAGCAACGGCTGATGGAGACTATGCATTAGCTGGTGAAAAGATGGAAGAAATTGAAGAAGTTTTACAGTCGTTAGAATAAATAGTGAAATCTCCCTTGCTATTTTGTAGGGGAGATTTTTACTTTTTACATATAAATATTCAAATAAACATGAAATTCTATAAAAATGTGTTAAAATAAGATGTAATTAGACTGTTTAAATCAGTAGTTTTTATTGAAATCAAATGATATATGAGTTATTATCTTATAATGGAGATATAGAATTGGGGGTTACTTTTGATATGAAACGATACGCTGTGATCTTAGCGGCTGGACAAGGTACACGTATGAAGTCCAAGTTATATAAAGTGCTTCATCCAATATTAGGACGTCCAATGATTCAATATGTTGTCGAAGCATTAACGCCTTCTAAAATTGAAGAGCTTGTTACAATAGTAGGGCATGGAGCAGAAGAAGTAAGTAAGGAAATAGGTTCACAAAGTGAATACGTTATTCAAGAAGAACAACTTGGGACTGCGCATGCTGTTATGCAAGCTAAAGAAACTTTAGCAGGCCTAGAAGGAACAACAATTGTTGTTTGCGGTGACACGCCTTTAATTACAGAAGAGACATTTAAAAATTTGTTTGACTATCATGAAAATACAGCATCAAAAGCAACTGTTCTAACAACAGAGATAAGTAACCCTACAGGTTATGGCCGAGTTATTCGAGATGATTCAGGGAATGTGAGTCGGATTGTTGAACATAAAGATGCTAGTCAAGAAGAGTTGAACGTAAAAGAAATAAATACAGGCACATATTGCTTTGATAATAAAGCATTATTTGAAGCGTTAGAAAAAGTTGATAATAATAATGCTCAAGGTGAATATTATTTACCAGACGTAGTAGAAATACTGAAAAAAGATGAAGAAAAAATCAGTGCTTATTTAATGCCTGATCAAGAAGAATCTATCGGTATTAATGATCGTGTTGCTTTAGCAGAAGCAGAAGCAATTATGAAACGTCGTATTAATAAGCATCATTTAAAAAATGGTGTTACTATCTCAGATATTGATAACACGTATATAGGACCTGATGTAGATATTGAACAAGATGCCTATATATATCCAGGAACAACTATTACTGGTAATAGTTCAATTAAATCAGACACAGTTATAGGACCAAACAGTGAAATACATAATTGTATTGTTGGAGAAGGATCAACTGTCAGACAAAGTGTTGTATCAGATAGTAAGATTGGTAACCAAGTGGATGTTGGCCCGTTTGCAAATATCCGTCCAGAAACAGATATAGGTAACGATGTAAAAGTAGGTAATTTTGTTGAACTTAAGAAAACTTCATTAGGTAATGATACAAAAGTTTCACATCTTACATATTTAGGTGATGCAGAATTAGGTGAAAATGTAAATGTGGGTTGTGGTTCGATTACAGTTAATTATGATGGTGTAAACAAACATCAAACTAAAATTGAATCGAATGCGTTCATAGGTTGCAATACAAACTTGATGGCGCCAGTTACTATAGAAGAAGGTGCTTTTATAGCAGCAGGTTCAACTATAACTAAAGATGTGCCAAAAGAAAGCTTAGCAATAGCTAGAGCTAAACAAGAAAATAAAGAAGGTTACGCACGTAAAATTAAAGAAAGAAATCAAAACAACTAATGGAGGCTTTATTTATGTCATCTGATTGCAAAAATGAATCGACACGACC
>Ga0209487_1001140_pt1 | contig 22858 bp, 17 predicted proteins | sample Poulit2012_FD_187524 | JGI IMG/M metagenome (GOLD analysis project Ga0209487, IMG submission 187524) | Agricultural soil microbial communities from Georgia to study Nitrogen management - Poultry litter 2012 (SPAdes) (version 2) | ecosystem: Environmental > Terrestrial > Soil > Agricultural land...
GGCGTGCGCAGCGTAAAGATGGACGACATCGCGTCTGAGCTGCGCATGTCTAAACGCACGATCTACGAGCATTACGCAGACAAGGACGAACTGCTGAGCGTCTGCCTTAAAGCAGAGATGCAGCAGCAGCAGCAGGCACGGGAGGAGATTCTCGAATCGGCTGACAACGTCATCGAAGGTCTTTTCGGCGTGATGAACCACGTTGCCGAATCGACGCGCGAGGTCAATCCCAACCTGCTCCGAGAGGTCGAGCGTTTTCATCCGCGTGTTCTCGAGCAGGTGTATGAGACCTTCGTCCGAGAACGGAATGAGCGTACGGAGCGGCTGATCGAAAAAGGTATCGCCGAGGGACTCTTCCTTCCCTCGACCGATGCCACCATCATGACCCAGCTACTCTTCATCCAGTTCGAGGCGCTCTCTCGAGTCGACAATTACGTGTTCGATGACTATGTGCCCGCTCAGATCGTGCGCATCATCTTGATCAATTTCATGCGTGGTATTGCTACGCACGAAGGCCGCGAGCTGGTTGATTCGCTCGCTGATAAATAAGTACCCATTCTATGAAAAGGATCATCCACTGGGCCGCGCGATCGGCCCTGCTGTTCATACTGCTGCCGGCCTTCGTACTGCCGGCGCGAGCGCAGACATCGGTGACGCTGCAGGAAGCGATAGAAATGGCGCGGGACAACAGCCAGCGTATTCGTCAGGCATACGAGGACGTTCGACGCTCTTCACTCGCCGTCAGCGAGGGCCAGGCCGGGCGATTGCCCACGCTTTCGGCTGATGGTCGCTACGTGAACAACGTCCAGACGCCCGTCATCTTCCTTCCCGAAGGAAGTCCGTTCGGTACGGTTCTGCGCACCGGTATGAGGCATAACGTGAACCTGAACGCTCAGGCGGCTGTGCCCGTGTATAATGCGCAGCTCAACCGAAGCATCGATCTGGCGCGTGCCGCCCGCAATCTGAACGATGTCATTCTTGAAGTGACGGAGCGCGAGGTTGAGATCGAAGTACAGCGCGCGTTCCTGAGCGGGCTGCTGACCCGTGAGGCGCGTGATGTTCTGGAATCCAGCTACCAGACGCGGGTTGACAACCTCGAGCTGATTCGGTCGATGTATGAAGAAGGGGTCTCTCCCGAGTATGATCTCATCCGAATCGAGGTGCAGGTCGAGAATATGCAGCCGGAGCTCATCCGCGCACGTAACGACCATGAGGGGGCACTGAATTACGTGAAGCTGCTGACGGGCATCCCCGTCGAGACCGACATCTCGCTCGACGGCTCTCTGGCCGATCTCTTCGCCTCCATCCCGAACATCGTGTTCGAGGCGGACTTCAGCGACAACCCCAGTGTGGTGCAGCTCGAGGCGCAGCGAGAACTCGTCGAACACCAGATCGCCATTGAGCGCGCGGCCTACCTGCCGAGCCTCTCGGCATTCGGCAACTATACGATCCAGTCGCAGAGCAATGATCTCGACATCACGGACTACAACTGGGTCACGTCGGCATCGGTTGGCCTCCAGATCGCCATCCCCATCTTCGACCGGTCACGACGCTACCGGGTCGAGCAGGCCGAGGTCGACCGCAATCAGCTCGAGATTCAGCACGACTTCCTGCTTGAGTCGCTCCGCGCGGAGTTCCAAACCACGTCCAGCCGCCTGCAGCAGGTCGAGCAATCGATCGAAGCACAGCGGCGCAACGTGGCGCAGGCGGAACGTGGCCTGAGAATTGCGCGGGTTAGCTATGAGAACGGTGTCCACAGCGTTGTCGATGTGAACGATGCCGAACTGGCTCTTACGGAAGCCCGGCTCAATTACACCAACGTCTTGTCCGAATACGTCAACGCCGTCCTCGACATCGAGAACCTGCTTGGCCGTTCGTTGAGCGGCTCTTGATCACCCACTGATTATCAAGTCATGAAAGGAAATAGAAAATTATACATCGCCATTCCGGTTCTCCTTCTTGTCGTTGTGCTGGTCATCGTGCTGACAACGGGCAACGGAGAGGCAGGTGAGGCGACTACCGGCGCGACAACCGAGGCAGTTTCTCCGGTCCGCGTAACGTCATTGGCGGATATGACGCTCTCTCAGACGGTCACCTATACAGGGACGATCGAAGCCTGGGAGCAGGCTTTCGTCACGGCACCGGGCGGCGCGCGGATCGAGGAGATCATGGTATCGGAGGGTGCCCGGGTTCAACGCGGGCAGGTGCTCGTCCGGATGGAGAACGCCAACCTGTATCAGGCGGAGATCCAGATGCAACAGGCCAGGAACGACATGGAGCGGCTCGAGCGGCTTGTGGAAGTCGGATCCGTTGCCCGGCAGCAGGCCGAGCAGGCGCGGCTTCAGTATGAAACGCTTGCCGCCAACGTGCAGACGTTGCAACAGAACACGAACCTTCGCTCCCCCATCAGCGGCGTCGTCACCGACAAGTACTTCGTCGACGGCGAGCTTTATATGCCGGGAGGCGGTGCGCCGTCCATCGTCACCGTGATGCAGACGAACCCGCTGAAAGTAGTCGTGAATGTGTCTGAGCGGTATTTCCCGTATATCCGCGAGGGCATGCCTGCCGCCGTGCGCCTCGACACCTATGGCGACCGCACGTTCGCGGGCAGCGTCGGGAAAGTACTGCCGACAGTAAGCCCGGACACCCGCACATTCAGGGTTGAAGTTCGCATCGACAACAATGAGCAGATGCTGAGCCCCGGCATGTTTGCGCGCGTACAACTCGATATCGGCGAGGTCTCGGGATCCTTCTTGCCCCGCACGGCGGTTCAGCAGGTGCGTGGTTCCGACGACCACTTTGTGTACGTGGTGGAAGACAGCGTCGCCGTCAGGCGGACGATCCAGGTTGGCGAACCGTTCGAGCAGTACCGTCAGATCATCAGCGGACTCGACGCCGGCGAGATGGTTGTTGAAGAAGGCGTCGGTCGTCTCGATGACGGCAGCAAAGTGAGAATTGTGGAATGAGGGACGGATTCCGAGGGAATCATCATGCTCGGCGGGCACTACGGTCGACACGGTAACTCCTTCGAGTGAGCTCTCGCGCAGATTAGAAAAAGAAGCAGATGAACTTATTTCGCATAGCCGTTGCCCGGCCGATTGCCACCTCGATGGTCTTTATCGCCATCATTGTGTTCGGCGTCTTTTCGTACATCCGGCTGCCGCTCGACTTATTCCCGGAAGTTGAGAACCCCGTGATCACGGTGATCACGACGTATCAGGGGTCGGGCGCGCTCGAGATTGAGAAGAACGTAACCGATCATCTCGAGGCGTCGCTCAGCACCGTGCCGAACCTCAAAGAGATGACGTCGAACTCCGTCGACAACGTCTCGACGATTATGATGGAGTTCGAGTACGGCATCAACCTCGACGAAGCCGCCAACGACATCCGGGACGTCCTGGGCCGCACGACCCGGCTTTTGCCTGATGACGTAGACGAACCGTTCCTGTTCAAATTCTCGTCATCGGCAATCCCGGTCATCGTGTTCTCGGCAACGGCCGATCAGAGCTACGCCGACCTCGAGAATATCCTTGACGACCGCTTAGTCGGACCGCTCAACCGGATTCCGGGCGTGGGCGCCGTCAACATCTACGGCGCGCCCATCCGCCAGGTCGAGGTGGTGGTCGACCCGCAGCGCTTCGAGGCCTACGGTCTTGACATCCAGCAAGTGGCCCAGGTGCTGGCCGCCGAGAACCTGATCTACCCCGCGGGGCAGATCGACATGGGTCCGAACAGCCTCAACCTGCGTGTCAACGGTGAGTTTGTCACCACGGAAGAGATCGGCGACGTTGTACTTGCCAACCGCGAAGGCCGCATCGTGTACCTGCACGAGGTGGCGACGGTTCGCGACGGCTTCGCCGACGAGACGGCCATCAGCCGAGTCAACGGCCGCCAGGGCGTCACCTTGACGGTCCAGAAGCAGACCGACGCCAACACGGTCCAGGTCGCTCAAGAGGTGATGAACCGGCTTCCATCCCTGATGGAAGCACTGCCGCCCGACGTCAAGCTCAACCTCATCTTCGACACCTCTGAGTTCATCACGGACTCCATCAACAACCTGGCGGGCGTCATTTTCTACGCCATCCTGTTCGTTGTGCTGGTGGTGCTCGTCTTTCTGCGTCAGTGGCGAGCCACCGTGATCATCGCGTCGACGATCCCGATCTCGCTCGTCGTGGCGTTCATCTACCTCGCGTTGACCGGCAGCACGCTCAACATCATCTCGCTGTCGTCTCTGTCGATTGCGCTTGGTATGGTGGTCGACGACGCCATTGTGGTGCTGGAGAACATCGCAAAGCACGTAGAGCGAGGCACACGGCCGGTACAGGCCGCCATTTACGGCACAAGCGAGGTTGCCGTGGCTGTCGTTGCCACTACGCTGACCGTCGTGGCCGTCTTCCTTCCGCTGACATTCATCACGGGGATGACGGGCATCTGGTTCAGGGAGCTTGGCTTCATCGTCACCGTGACCATCATCACATCAACGGTGGCGGCGCTCTCGCTGACCCCGATGATGTCGGCGCTGCTGCTTCGGCGTGCAGACGAAGGCAAGCCGATGCCGAAATGGCTGAGTGGCATCTCGATGGGTATCGAAAACAACCTGAGCCGGCTGGACTCGTTTTATGGGAAGTCACTGAGTATGGCGCTGCGTAAGCGCGGACTCGTCGTGGCCGGTGCGGGCGGCGTCTTCGTGCTCAGCCTCGCGCTGACACCGTTGGTCGGTACGGAGTTCATGCCTCAGAGCGACAGCGGTTGGGTGAACGTCACGGCCGAAGTCCAGCCCGGTCGGAGCCTCCAGTTCACCGCGGATGTCGCCAACCGCATCGAAGATCGTGTGCGCGAGGAGATTCCTGAGGTCGAGTTGCTGAACTCAACCGCGGGATCAAGTGGAATGGGCTTTGGCGGCGGATCGACCCAGAACTCGCTCCAACTGCGTATCGGCCTCGTCGATCTTTCAGAACGGAGACGATCGTCGTTCGAGATTGCCGACCAGGTGCGAGGCATCCTCGACGATGAACCAGAACTGGTCACATATAACGTGGATGCCGGTCAGGCGGCCGGCGGTGCCGCGAGCCCGGTCGAGATTCATGTGCTCGGCAACGACGTCGACTTGACGACGGAGATTGCCGAAGACCTGGCCGACTTCGTACGCACGGTTGAAGGCACGCGCGACGTTGAAACGAGCCGCGGGGAGGTCCGGCCGGAGCTCGAGTTCGTATTTGACCGTGAGCGCCTCTCGGCGTTCGGGCTCTCCTCGGCAGGTGTTGCGTCAACCATACGCGGTAACATCGCCGGACTCACCGCGACGCAGTATCGGCACGACGGTGACGAGTACGATATCGTCTTGCGATACGATGAAAGCTTGCGGAACTCACTTACCGAGGTCGAAAACATCAGCATCCCCACGCCTACGGGGCAGCGGGTACGTGTCGTTGACCTTGGCGAGATCCGCGAGTACATGGCACCGCCCAACATCGAGCATATCGACCGGGAGCGCTCAGTATCAGTTACCGCCGGTTTGATGCAGCGCCCGCTCAGCGACGTGATGGCGGATATCCGCGGCTATGTCGACCAGATGCAGATCCCGCCGCAGATTGAGGTCGTCTACGGTGGCGACTTCGAGAGCCAGCAGGAGTCCTTCCGAGACCTGTTTCTGGTGCTCCTGCTCAGCATCATATTGGTTTATCTCGTGATGGCTGCCCAGTTCGAGTCGCTCCGCGAACCGTTCATCATCATGTTCTCCGTGCCGTTCGCGTTCTCAGGCGTCATCTTTGCGATACTGCTGACGAATACGAAGGTCGGCGTTATCGGCTTGCTCGGTGCCATTATCCTGGTGGGTATCGTCGTCAAGAACGCGATTGTGCTCATCGACTATATCAAGCTGCTTCGCGGCCGTGGACTCTCGATCGTCGACGCCATCGTGCAGGGCGGCATATCGAGGCTTCGCCCGGTACTGATGACCACGCTCACCACGATTCTCGCGATGCTGCCGATGGCACTCAGCACGGGCTCGGGTGCGGAAACGTGGCGACCGATGGCCATCTCCGTGATCGGCGGCCTCACGTTCTCGACCGCCGTCACACTCATCATCGTGCCGGTCGTGTACGCGATGTTCGACCGCAAACAGGTACGCGAACACTACGAAACGAGTGGAGACGGCATCGCGACGGACGAGGTCGCCATTCCGCAGGTCGTGCCGTCCAAGTAAGTTGAAGCGGCGAGGGCGGGAGCGGCGAACGCGGCTCCCATGCCGTGCCGCCCTCGCGGCTAACTCCATCCACGTGTCACACGTCGCTACCGTAACGAGGGAGCGACCGTCCATAAAGAGATGAAATCAGTTCTCATCGTACATAATCAGGTTCTCGGCACTGAGCTGCTACGCATGCTCGACGAGTTGAAAATCCGCGGCTTCACGCAGTGGAATACCGTTCAGGGACGCGGTGGCAACGACGGCGAGCCGCGGATGGGCACGCACACCTGGCCCGAGCTCAACGGTGCACTCCTGTGCGTCGTAGAGGATGACGTCTCTCAGCAGCTCCTCGCTCGTATTCGCGAGATGGACGAGGCTGCGCCCGAACAGGGACTACGCGCCTTCGTCTGGACGATCGACGAGACATCCTGACCGGTAGATTTCGTTTGGCCGGATTGCGATTGCGCCGCGCGACGAGATAGGCTCGCTTGTATTGGCCGCAGCGTTGCATGTGTATGGCGGAACCGGGGGACCGCCGCGTCACGGTTCATCAACCACGCGCCGGGACGACCATGGTCTCTCAGGTCGTCCTGGTATGTGATGCTTCACTGCTACGGTCCTGCAGGGATGTTCACAGGCGAACGGTACTTACAAACCGATGTTCACTCTGTGCGTCCGAAGGGTTGGTTTGAGAGCGTGTCAGACGTACGCGCGGCGCGGTTCGTCCCGGCGCATGGTTGGTGAACCCCGGCGGGGCCGAACCCGGTTTCCCCTAAACAAGCCACTTTACAGACGGCCGCCGTCGCATAGATCTACGCGCCCCGAGCACCTGTCCGTCGTCACGCATCGCTCAGACTTCGTCGTACAACGGCGATAAGTCGTTCGGGCGTGAACGGCTTTCGGAGGAACGCATCGACGAGTTCGTCGGCGTCATCCGGGCACGGTGATGCGCTGAGCATGACGATCGGCGTGCTGCGCGCCGCAGGCATTTCCTTGACGCGGCGGCAGAGGTCGATTCCATCCATCCCCGGCATCATGTTGTCGGTGAGCAGGAGGTCAGGCTTCGAGTGCTCAATCATCATCAGGGCCTCCTCGCCCGAGCGTGCATGTGAGATGTCATATCCACATCCTTCGAGGATCATCGTCGCCAGGTACGCCAGGGACTCCTCATCCTCTACAAGCAGAATTCGACTCATCTCATCACCTCCCAGACACGCTGTTACTAACGGCGTCTATACATCGGAGCGCCTGGCTCTAGCGAATAAACGAAAGGCCGATGTAAGCCCGTGCGCCCCATTATGTTCACGCTGGTAATCTTGAAGTAATGGCAGGGTCATATCTTGACGGATTGCAGACCCTCTCAGATCACAGATTAATGGGCGAAGATCAACCACGGCTGAAGCGCGAGCTCGGCGTCTGGCATGCCACCGGCCTCGGGCTCGGCTCGATTGTGGGTACAGGCGTGTTCGTCAGTATTGGCGTCGCCACAGGAATCGCTGGTCCGGCGGTTCTGGTGGCGCTGGTGCTCGGCGCGATCGTGGCGTTGTGCAACGGACTTTCGAGCGCCCAGCTTGCGGCGTCCCATCCCGTGAGCGGTGGGACGTATGAGTACGGCTACCGCTACATCGGACCGCTGACGGGCTTCACCGCCGGCTGGCTGTTCTTGCTGGCGAAGTCGGCTTCTGCCGCGACGGCCGCCCTCGGGTTCAGCGGCTACTTGCTGAACGCCGCGGGGCTGGTGGGGCACCCGGCGCTGGTGCCACTTGCGCTTGGCGGGCTCATTGTCGTGATGGCGTTGGTATTGGTCGGCGTCCGGCGATCGGCGCAGGTCAACTTCGTCATCGTAGGCTTCACGTTGGTGGCGCTCTCCGCATTCGTCATCGGCGGACTGCCGACAGCGCTATCGGAGGGAGCGGCCAACCTGACGCCGTTTTTCGATGCTGAGGAAGGACGATCTCCGCTGACGGCCGTGCTTCACGCGAGCGCGCTGATGTTCGTCGCGTACACAGGCTACGGGCGTATCGCCACGCTGGGCGAAGAGGTCGTCGCGCCCAGACGGACGATTCCGCGCGCTATTGTTCTGACCCTTGCGATCACGCTCGTCCTCTACGTCTCGGTAGCCTGGGTAGGCGTTGCCGCCGTGGGCTCGGCGACGATCGGCCAGGCAACCGATGAGGCCGCGGCCCCCCTCGAGGTTGCGGCGCGGGCCTTCTCTCCTACCGTTGCACGCGTGGTCTCGATCGGCGCGGTGACAGCGATGCTTGGCGTACTGCTGAACCTGATTCTGGGACTCTCACGGGTGCTGCTTGCGATGGGCCGCCGGGGTGACATGCCCGCTGCGGTTGCGCGGCTGAGCGGTCCGCAAAGCAAACCTTATGCGTCAGTCTTCGTTGTGACGGCGATCATCGCCATCCTCGTGCTGACAGGCGACGTACGCACGACGTGGTCATTCAGCGCGATGACGGTGCTGCTTTATTATGCCGTCACTAATGTGGCTGCACTGCGGCTGCCCGAAAGCGACCGCCGCTATCCGCGCTGGGTAGCATGGGCAGGACTCGTGTCGTGCATCGGGCTATCAGTATTTATTGATCCGCCGATCTTACTCGTGGGTGTAATTCTGATCGGCGCAGGAATCGCCTGGCATTACATCGCACAGAGACTACAGCGGGCGTCGTAAGAGATGGCGTTTCGTCAGGATTCGAGCACCAGAACGGCTTGCTCGGCCTGCCACAGGTGCCGGTGCTGGTGCCCCGCAATGATTGTGAGCGCAGCGTACAGGTCGTAAGACATGCGCTTACTAAACGGCGACGCCACCTTAACGCGATGAATCGGCTTGCCGTCGCACTCACGTACGAGATGGATTAGATGGGATTGATGCCGGTTGAAATCTTCCACTTCCGTCGCCAAATCGACATCAGCGACGGGCTCAAACGTCTCTGACGTTTTCATTTTCATCTTCCCGGGCTGCGAGATGCCTTTCCAAAGCATCCATCCCAGGAAGCTACGTCTGAGCCGCGCGGGCTGTTTATCGTTTAAAGTCGCCGCCTCTTCTACGGCCGCTTCCAGTTCAGGAATGAACACCTGCGACGTCATGTTCAGGTGCTTTATGCACTGAGCAGCCGACCATCCCCCTGGTACCGGAGGCTGAATCAGGCGGGAGTCCGGCGTTTTCATAACGAGCCGGTCGAGCCGCAGCCGGGCCGATGCCAGCTCGTTCTCGACGGCAAGAAGCTGAGGATGCATAGGACGGCCGAATGAGTTGTCTACGAGGGTTCAAGACCATCTACCACACACCGATTATATCGGACGGCGTCGAAGAACGCTACGCCGGATCAGGATTCTTCAAAAGACAAACCGCCGGCACGTAAGCGGAATAACCTACATGCCGGCGGCATCCTCACGGATAACTGCTTCCGTTATTCAGCCGGATACGCACCGACTGTGACACGCGCCACATCGGCCGACCAGCCGAGCAGCTCGCGTACATGCGCCGGCAGCCGGTCGTTGGGCTGCGTGGGCAGCGCCTCGCGAAGCTTGAAGTTCCGCAACTCCGGCGATACAAAGACGGTATGCGCATCGCCGTCTATCTGTCGGCCGTTCTGTTCAAATCCAGACACATCTTCCTGGAACGCCGATAACGATCCATATCCCGTCGCACAATCCTCTGCCGTCGTGTCCTGCCACCTGATCAGCGGCGTTGTCACATTCGGATACAATGACTTCGGTCTCACGTAGACGTTGCCGTCCATCTCGGCGAGGCCCGGATCGGGAAGCTCCTCGCACAGCGCCGGCGACTGCCCCATGTTCAGCAGCGGTCCCTCTGCGGCTCCGGTGGCCACCATCAGGTTGTTCTTGAAAACGTGACCTTCGCGCTCGTCAATATCCGGCCCGGTTGCCGTATGCCAGCCAAACAGATCGCCGGGGCCGCCGCGCTGATCGCGCGAGACACTGACCGGGCTATCGACGTACGTATTGTTGTAAACGTACGCGTCGGCCGCGTTGAGCATCCAGGTGCCAAGACCGTTGTTGACGAACACGTTGCCCGCAACGGTTATCCCCTGAGATATCTCATGGAAGAATCCGACGGCAACGTTCTCAACATAGTTGTTGATTACCACCCCGTTCCGGTTGCCGACATCATACCAGATTCCGTTCGATGTCGGGGAATCGACCACGATATTATCGCGGACGATGACGTCATGCGTCTGGTTGATGATTTTGATGGCGGAGACGTAGTAGCCGGTAATGCGCTCGATATCGTTTCTGCGAACGATATTACGTTCGAGCAGCACGTCGGACGAACCGATGACATAGATGCCTTCCGTTCCGGTGTCGGTGATCAGTGAGTTTCGAATGATCAGGCCGTCGCCGCGGAAGTACCCCGCTACACGTCCGACATAGCTGATCGTCACGTTCTCCAGCAACGTGCCCACGACCTCCTTTCCATACGTCGACGGGTCGGCCGGGCCAATCGGGTCATCTACGGGCTCATCCAGATGCGTGAAGTGCCGCTCGCCCTCAATCGACAGCGCCGTCCAGGCATACTGCGTAAACGTGATGCCGTGGATTCTCGGACCGATTCTGTCATTCGCCTTGCCGTGAGCATCAGCCGCGGTGCGTAGAATCGCCGTCTCATGTGCCGTAATCTCGATCATATGTTCGGCGGGATCGGCGCCGATGTACACATACTGCGCTTCGTAGTCGATGAAATGCGTGCCCGGATTCACCTCCTCGATGCCGCCGGCCGACTGCGTGAACTCGCCGTCCACAAACACCAGATCGTTGTTGAAGCGATGAAGCGGCGTCCGTGCCTCTTCGCGCTCCCGCTGCCACCACGGCAGCGGCTCAGATGGGAAGAGCGTCTCCCACCGTGTCCGCCACACGCCGTCTTGCACCGGCTCCCACTGCGTCGCCACGTGCGTCCCCTTCAAAATCGGCTTCTCATCGCCGTACGGCTGCAGCGTGATACCCTGGTTAAGCACGAGGTCCCCCGTGCGGTAGATGCCACCGCGCAGAACGATCGCATCGTCCGTCACCACACGCTCAATTGCTGAGTCGATCGTCGTCGGCGAGTTCAGATCTGTACCACTGGCCGCGGGGTCACCGTCCGGCGCAACGAAATAAACGGTGCCGGATGTGGGCACTTCGTAGAACTGCTCAATCGGACCGTAGGGGCCTCCAGACGGCTGCGCCACAACGGGTGCAACCAAGAACAGTGCGAGACATGCAGACACGGCGAGGTGACGTATCAGCGGCGATGCGTGCGATTTCATTGACTGTGAGCGAGGGTTTAGAGCGATTAACATCAGTGCCGAACCACCGCCTGCGTTCCGCAACAACCGGCCGGCAACCCTCAAACATACGGATCACCCCTCCGACGTTCTATAATATCTGTCGATGTTCTCGCCTCTCACCTGCCCCAACCGCGTCCTCAAGACCCGTACGTCGTCACTGGAGCTGTCGGCTCTTATTTTGGGGAGAACCGGGTTCAGCCTCGCTGTGCGCAAAAGCGGTGCACCGGGACGGCGGGCATTAGCGCTTCGCCCCCACGCTCTTTCGCCTACTACTCCGGACGCACAGTATGATCGTCCTGCTGGGTAATCTCCCGGATCACCCGGCACGGATTGCCCGCCGCAACCACATCGTCCGGGATGTCTCTCGTGACGACGCTCCCCGCCCCAATCACCGTCCGTGAGCCGATCGTGACGCCGGGTAGAATGATTGCACCACCGCCTACCCAGACGTCGGAGCCGATCACGACGGGCTTGCCATACTCCCGGGTCCGCCTCAACTCGGCATCGAGCGGATGCGTCGCCGTATAGATTTGCACCGCCGGCGCGAATATCGAGTAGTCTCCGATGGAAACCCGCGAGACGTCGAGCACCACGCAGTTGAAGTTGAAGAAGACATGCTTGCCGATTTCGATGTTCGTCCCGTAATCACAGTAGAACGGTGGCTGAACGCGGGCCGACTCTCCTCCCTTACCGAAGAGGCTTGCCAAAATGCCTCGGCGCTCGTCCTCTTGTTCATCCTTCAACGCATTCAGTTCGCGAAGAAGACCTCGAGCGCGTCGTCGCGCTTGTGCGAGCTCCTCATCGGCAGGGTCGTACAACTCGCCACTGACCATCTTCTGCCACTCGCTTTCCATCGGTCGACCTCTGTGCTGCAGGTTGTGCTATTGCGTCTGAAGAATACGGCTGAGCCTCGGCCCGTGCCCGGCGCCGCCGTGACGGTCCCGAACCCGATTCGCTCTGGGTCGTAGGGCGAACGTCGATTGTTGCCCGCGTCAACCGAATGCATGTCTACTCGCCGCGTACTCTTCGTCTTTCTCGACGGTGTCGGTCTTGGCCCGGCCAACGAACACAACCCGCTCTCGTTGCAGCGCTATCCCGGACTGGAGCGGCTGAGCGGAGGTCAGGCGCTGATGTCAGAAGCGGTGCCCGTCATCACGGATCGCCATCTCTTTCAGCCGGCCGATGCTAACCTCGACCTTGAGGGGCTGCCTCAGAGCGGCACGGGCCAGGCCTCGCTCTTCACCGGCATCAATTGCGCACACATCGCAGAGAGACACTACGGCCCTTATCCTCACTCAACCAGCCGACCCGTCATTGACGAGCACAGCGTTTTTCAGCAGCTGATCAACCATGGACTCGACCCGGGCGCTGACCTCGATTTCGCAAACGCATATCCACGTCGGTTCTTCTCCTACGTTGAGACGACCAACCGCTGGACGGTAACGACGCTCGCCGCGAAATCAGCCGGCCTTCGCCTTCACTCAGATGATGACCTACGCCGGGGAGACGCCGTTGCGGCCAATCTGACCGCAGCCAACTGGCCCGGCGACTCCGACATCCAGCCTGTATCTGAACCCGAAGCCGCCGATCACCTGGCCGCCATAGCCGCTCGAAAGCGATTGACCCTGTTCGAGTATTACCTGACGGATAAGGCGGGTCACATGCGACCCGGCGCGTCGGCCGAGGAGATCCTCGCATCGCTCAATAGCTTTTTCGACCGCCTCATCGCGCAGCTTCCAGATGATGTGTTATTGCTTGTGACGAGTGACCACGGCAATCTGGAAGACCTCTCCAGCAAGAGTCACACCCGATACGCGGTGCCTCTTGCCGCCATCGGGCCCCGGGCCGCTCACTTCGCGGCAGCTCGCTCAATCCTCGACGTCACGCCACTCATTGTGAGCTATCTCACCGGCTGAAGCTCACGCGCCTCTTCGATTTCACGTACGAGATCATGTGCATCGTACACCATCCGCAATGACTCGAGGATGCCGCGGCTGTCGACGCCTATCGATCGCTCGGTATCGTCCAGGTAGATGTACTCGTTGCGGAGCGCATCGATGTTGCTGTCGAACATGAGCCCGACAATTTCGAGATCCCGGTTGATCAGCGGCGAGCCGGAGTTTCCGCCCGTGATATCGGCAGTCGTCACCAGGTTCATCGGTACGGAGAGGTCGATCGTCCGGCGCCGCTCAAGCCAGCGCTCCGGGATCATCCAGTCCTCTTCGTCCGGAAATGAGAAATGACGATCGTACAAACCGGCGAACGATGTGAAAGCCGGGGCGATCGTGCCGTTGTACGGGTAACCTGCCACCACGCCGTCGGCAATGCGAAGCGAGAACGATGCGTCCGGCGGGATCGAGGTGCCGTGAATCGCAAATCGAGCCTGTGCGAGCTGTGTCGTGAATGCCTCTTCGCGCGCTACGAGCGAGTTCATCTGCTGAGCGTACGTGAGATACGCCGGCCCAATCACATTGATGATGGATGCCGCAGGATCTGCGCTGCCGAGAAATCCTTCATCCAGGAGATTCTCGAATCGCAGCGAATCGTTCAACGCCGTGCCGTTGACGACTCGCTCAGCCAGTGCGCGCGGTTCATTATCCCGAAAGAGTCCGGCAAAGCCCGGATCGATTCCACTCAGTGCCGCCCGTAGCTCTTCGAGCCGAAGCGTGATAAGCTCAACCTCGAGCTCGTCCGGGTAGAACTCAGTCTCTCGCGCAGACTCCCGCACCTCGTCACGCGATTCCTGCGGAAGGCCACGCTGACGCATCAGTCCGAACATATAACCATAAAACGCCCGCGTCAGAATCTGCGAGTCAACAACGCTGCCGAAGGCCGTAAACGCCCGGCCCCGCGAGGCAAGAAAGACCGCTGACCGCTGCACATCTGCGATATTGTCGAAGACCTGACCATATGCTGCCCGCAGCGAGTCGTTGGCGTTAATCGCCTGCCTCAGATCGCGCTCGCCAGCCGCACGACGCGCCATCAGGTCGGCATCGCGGAGGCCAACCAGCTGCCCACTTTGCGACTTAATCTGGTTGGTGATGGACAGGTATGAAGACCGCACACCTTCCTCTTCGGCAACCTCCGGGTTGCGATCGATGAAATCGGCAAACACATCCGCGCGCCGGTTCAGGATCTCGAGAAGTGGAGGCAGGGAGTAATCGCGCTCAAATTCGAGCTGCGCCATCGTCTTGAGCCGGCTCGTCGAGCCCGGGCTTCCAATGACGAAGACAGCATCGCCCTCCGCGGCGCCGTCCACACTCCAGCGAAAATATCGCTCAGGGGTCACGGGCGCATCGTCGACGTATGCACGAAGAAACGCATAGTCGAGGTTGTAGCGTGGGTACGTGAAGTTGTCGGGATCGCCGCCAAAGTATCCGATCCGATGTTCTGTAGCCATCACGAGTCGGACATCGTCATAGCGCCGGAAGGTGTGCGCCACGAACATGCCGCCTTGATAGAGCGTGACGATTTCCACGACGAGTGACGAATCCCGCGCCTGGGCCCGCGCCTTGAGTTGTGCTTCCAACTCTTCGACGCGTTGACGCCGCAGTTGCAGCCTCCGCTCGACATCCTGCACCATTTCCAGGCCCGGTGCGATGCGGTCGGTCACATCCTCGATCGCGATGAGCTGGTCGACGTGGAGATCCGGTACAACGCGCTCAGAGTCCGGCACGGCTGCATAAAACCCATTCTCCAACAGGTCTTCGCCCGTCCGGCTAACCGACTCGACGCTCTCCCGGGCGCAGTGGTTGTTCGTCATAATGAGCCCGTTCGGCGAGACGAAGGATGCCGAGCAATACGTTGAGAAACGCAGCGCACCAAGCCTCGCATGATCGAACCAGGCCGAGTCTGGACGGAAACCATAAGCCTCTGCGAAATAATCGAGCGGCGGGTTGTCGAACGTCCACATCTTGCCGTAATCGAATCGACCGGCTTCGACCTGTGGACCGGCTTCGGCATCCGCAACGGGATCAACCGGCAGCACTTCGGTTTGGGCAGGCGGAGTCGGACGATCCGTTACAACGACCGTCTGCCGCGGCGTCTGACACCCCACCAGCATCACGCCGAACGTTATGAAGACAGCGGCGAGACTGAGACTGCTTCTAATCTGAATCATCAAGTGTTGTCTGTCAATCATTCGAGGTGACCGACTCATCGGCCGGAGCGGAGTTCGTCGACAATGCGCTGCGCGCCATATACGTTCTCAAGCGCTTCGATCATCCCACGCGAATCGACGGAGACTGCCCGCGCACGATCCGTCACATAAATAAAGGAAGACGGCAAGAATCCAATGTTGCCGTCGAACACGAGGCCGACGACCTCCAGGTCTCGATTGAGCACCGGGGAACCCGAGTTGCCGCCGATGATGTCATTGGTCGACACAAAGTTAAGCGGCGTAGCCGGTTCGAAGTTGTCGGGGATGGTATGCCAGCGCGCCGGCAGGTCCCAGTCCGTTCCCGGCCCGAATGAGTAGTACCGGTCGTACATGCCGTAAAACGTGGTGTACCAGGGCGCGACGGTGCCGTTGTAGGGATAACCCTGGACGATGCCATCGGCGATACGAAGTGAGAAGGTGGCGTCCGGCGGAATTTCTGTGCCGTAGATGTCGAAGCGCGCCCGCCCGAGGCGGCTGCCGATCTCGGTCTCTTGCTCACCGATGCCGGCCGTAGCACTCGAGAAATCCGCATACGCATCGAGGACCGGCATCATCAACCTGATCGCCGGATCGTCGATCAGGGCGGCATCGTCAAGTACGGCGGCGGTGGATTCGGACGTCGCCAACTGCGAAGATGTGACAAGCCGGCGTGCGATTTCCTCATCGGAGCTGCCTTCCAGCTGGGATGCAAGCTCGGGATGGTCGCTCGCCAAACGGGTCCGAAATGCGGCGATTCGATCCGTAACGTACGCCTGCTGAAGCTCCGCCGGATGGTCGGGGATGTTCAGGATCTGGGTGCGTAGCTGCGAGAGTTGATCGGCTCCGGCACCTTGCTCTTGCTGCGTCAGGTAGCGAGCGGCGAGCAGTGCACGCCTCATGATCGGCGACCCGAGCGACGATGTCGGCGTCAGGCCAAGAAAAGCGACATACTCGTCTTCGAGTTCGCGACGCTCCTGCTGCAACTGCGCCATCTCGTCGAAGAGCGGTCCGTACGTTTCAGCGAGCGCGGCATCGGCCATGACGGCGTCGCGGAACTGCCGCTCCGTGTCTCGGCGGCGCCCCATCAAATACTCATTCTGCAGCCCGCCCACTCGGCCACCATAGAGCTTCTGCACATTTAGCAGGCTGAACAGCTCATTCCGAATAGCATCAGGCGAATCCGGCGTAACGTAATCCTCAAGCGCTGCAACCCGCTGGTTTATCAGTTCCAGCAGATAGCGCTCCTGGATGTCGCGGCGGTATTCAAGCTGGGCGACGGTCTCCAGCCGGTTCGTAGATCCAGGGTTGCCGATGATAAACACGGATTCGTTCTCGCTCGGCCCGTTGTCACTCCATGGGAAGTAGTAAGGCGTCGCGTACGGCTGCCCGTTGTCGTAGACGCGAAAAAACGTCATGTCGAGGGTATAACGTGGATAACTGAAGTTATCCGGGTCGCCGCCGAAAAATCCGATCGCCTGTTCGGGCGTCATTACGAGCCGCACGTCATCATACCGGCGGAACGTGTACGCCGAGTAGCGCGCGCCGTTGTAGAGTGTGATCACCTGAACGAAATAGCCCGAATCGGCACCGCCGCGCTCCGAAAGGACACGTTGCTGGATGTTCGTTATGGCATTGCGACGGGCATCCGCACGTTCGGCGTCCGTCTCTGCTCCTTCAAGGGCGGCGTAGACCTCATCCGTCACATCCTGAATCTCAACAAGCTGATCGGCATAAAGGCCCGGCACCCGACGCTCCTGATCGAGCGTCTCGGCGTAAAATCCATCGTCGAGCAGATTCTCAGCGTCGCCCGAGACAGCCGAGACATGGCTCCGGCCGCAGTGGTGGTTGGTCATCACCAGGCCGAGATCCGATACGAAGGACGCACTGCAACCGGGAATACGAAGCGCGCCGAGACGCGCGCGCTCGAACCATGCTTCATCCGGCGAAAAGCCGTGTGCCTCAGCAAACTGCTCGACGGGCGGGAAGTCGAAGGTCCACATGCGGCCGTTATCGAACCGACCTGCCGTTGCGGTATCAGCCGGTGATACCTGCTGGACGGCCTGCCCCGACGCGGGAAGGGCAAACAGGGACAATGACAGAAGGAGCGTGACGTATTGGATGCCGGAGCGCATGGTCCTTGGGGATTCGGTTTATCCGTGATCGTCCAGAATACCCACGCGGACGCAATTGTTCACGAACAAAAACCGAAATCATAAGGCGGAGCACACGTCATAGGCGCGCTGCGCACTCGATCACGACGGGCCACTGGGCTCGCGAATACGATTCGGATTCATCTGTGGAACGTCGAACCCTGGAACCGTGAAGCGTCGCGATTTATATTAGGCGCCTCACGCGAGAGTGGCGGAATTGGTAGACGCGCCAGACTTAGGATCTGGTACCTTAAACGGTGTGGGGGTTCGAGTCCCCCCTTTCGCACAAAAGCCCGTCGAAGCGAGACCTCTCGCCGTCGTCGGGCTTTTTCTTTGAGCCGAAGTACCTGACCGACCTTGATTACAGGGCCTGATTACGCCGCAACAGGCTCCGCGGCTACGCTTCCGTCGCCGGAAAGTGAGAGCTCAGGCAGCTCAGCTTCTCCGCGGCGCGTGCCGGCTCGAATTGCGTCGCGCTGGATGGTGCTGTAAATCCAGCTTCGCATCTTATCGCGGGAGACCAGGTTCTCCTTCTGCCGGTCGACAAGTAGAATCAAGCGGCGCAGCGCGTCGAACTCATCGGCGGTGAGAATGAGAGACGAACGGTCTTCGGGACGATCGCCCGGTCCGCTGAAGCGCATCTCGACGGCGCCCGTCTTGTCCTTCATCACCAGGATGTTGAGATCGATTCTGCCTCCATCCGGGCACACCGTTCCAACCTCGAAGCTCGCGCTGATTGCCATGTTGTGTTCGCAAATGGGGTGGCATTTCCAATATGGTAGTGATTACAGCGAAATGCGTGCCCCCGGCGTCAGAAAAGGCAAACCCGGTGTCGGAGCATCATCTCCGCGCTGATACCGCCTGATTTTCACCACCTCGGCGGGTTCTCACGGTAATTCTGAACGGCTCAGATGGAAATAATCACACCCTCGCCTTGCGTTCGATGGCAGATCTTGCCTCATCGACCAGGTCGCGAAATTCCGCATCCACGTCCATCCGATCCGTCACCGCATTGCACGCGTGGATCACTGTCGAATGGTCGCGCCCGCCGAAACGAAGGCCGATGCTCTTGAGCGAATTCGTCGTCATCTCCTTTGAGAAATACATCGCCAGATGACGCGCCGTCACTACATCGCGCGTCCTGGTGCGGGCCGATAGCTGAGCGATCGGGATATTGATGAGCTCAGCGACGATCGTCTGAATCGATTCGATCGATACCGGCTTTGGCTCATTGTCGACGAGCCCCGAAAGCAAGCCGCGAGCTACGCTCAGCGTGATGCGGCCGCCGTCGAGTTGAGCGTGAGCCACGAGCCTTGTAAGTGCACCCTCGAGAGCTCGGATGTTCTGGGTGACGTGCTCGGCGATGAACGCAACGACGTCCGGCTCGAGTACGAGCCCGTGCTTCTCGGCTTTGCCCTGGAGAATCGCGCAGCGTGTTTCGAGATCCGCCGGCTGAACATCAGCGGTCAGTCCCCACTGAAATCGCGAGAGCAGGCGCTCTTCGATTCCTTTAATTTCCGACGGGGGCCGGTCGGAGCACAGCACGATCTGCTTGCCCGTCTGATGGAGCGTGTTGAAGACGTGGAAGAACTCTTCCTGTGTCTTCTCCTTCCCGCTCAGGAACTGGATGTCGTCGACCACGAGCAAGTCGACGCCGCGGTAGAATGAAGAGAACGCCGCGACGTTGTTCTGCTGGATCGCACGCACGAACTGCGAAATGAACTGCTCGGACGAGATGTATAGAATCCGCTCGGCGGTGCCGTTTGCGCGTGCATGGTTGCCGATAGCCTGGACCAGATGCGTCTTTCCAAGCCCTACGCCTCCGTACACGAGGAACGGATTAAAGCTCGTGCCGCCCGGCTGCCTGGCAATTGCCTGTGCCGCGCTGCGGGCGAAGCGATTGCACTCGCCTTCAATGAAGGTATCGAAGGTATATCCCGGACGCAGATTCGGGTCTACCGGTGCCTGGCGCCCCGGTGATGCGTGGCCGCTACCTAACGCTGCGGACTGCGGTGGCACCGCGGGCCGAGGCGGCGTTGGCTGCATCGGAGCAACGGGGGCCGGTGGGCGAGCGGCCGCTGGCGTTTCCATCTCGATATTGGTCACATGCGCGGGCTCGGGGGCGTTCTTCTCATACGCAAAGAAAATACGCGTGTCCTGGCCGACGACTTCCGATGTCACCTTTCGGAGCACACCAGCATAATTCGATTCGATCCACTCTCCGAAGAACCGGCTCGGAACGCTCAGAACGAGCTCGGCGCCGCCTTCCTCGTCTCGATTGAGAGAAACAGGGTCGACCTGTTCAAACCACGTCTTGAAAGAACGACGGGGAATCTCATTGGTGATGAGTGCGAGACACTGGTTCCAGGTCGCAGCGAGCGGAGTGGGCATTTGTACTTGATCCAACGGGGGCCTTGGGCGAACAGACTTGCAATGGGGGGCTTCTATTCTATCCCCCGGGGACTCGTCTCGCAAGCTTTCGCGGAGTGTTTTTACCCACATACTTTACCAACACCCGCGCGGCTCATCCACTTCTTATCCACACCCATAAATAACCGCAAATACACTCCGCGTACCGTGCCTCACATATCAAGGTAACCGCCCTCTCACATACGTCGACCGCACTGGCCACCAGGGAGCGAAACAGCGCAAACCGCTGCATATAAAGCAGTTAGCATGAGGTGGCGATGCGCCTCCGGCTTAACATATCCGTAATCACATGGAATGAGCCATTCCGAGCCGCTTTGCGAAGCGACGCCGGCCTGAACGATGTGCACAGGTTATCCACAAAGATGCTGCTTTTCATGAAGAACCGTCTCGGCAAGGGCATCGACCACTTCTTCATAATGGCTCGGAATGCCAATCTTTGGCGATGGAGAGATTCACGCGGGGCCCGATGCGTCCTGCGCGAACAGGGCGTCGTCTCTCGAAGATCTGAGAAAGGTCGGATCATCTGGGCACGACGACAGCCGCTGATATCTGCGGCTATACTTATCACTGCCGAGCCGCTTACAGCTCGAATGCTATGGCCGTGGTACAGTGGGGAAGCGTCGGGACGGCCGATCTGATCAAAGCAGGCCGCTCAGGTTGTGTGCGTCGGTTGATACTGGTTGGACTGCGCACGGTGTAACGGTGCGACGAATAAGGCCGTCACCCGATCAGGGTCATGACCCTCCGTCGGCGTATATCCAAAGCGCGTGGCAGTCGCCCTGAACCATTCCCACTGTCCTCTGATGCGCAGGCGGGTGACACAACTGATGGCCTGTTCGCGCTCGGCACGGGCACGGTCAAGTACGACGACGGTATTCAGCATGTCCTGATGATGCAGAAGCGACAGCACGGGCTCGCCTGCGAGGGGACGAGAATGCGACGCCTGAATGCTTGAGCCTGCGTGGCGGATCGTCCCTGAATCATCAATGATCAGTACGCTGCCGCCGTGGGCGATTTGAAGCATCCGGAAACGATGTCGATCATCGATCCGATGGAGGTCGATCGCTCTCTCCTTACGGAGGCGGACAGGTGCGGTGGGTGCAGTGAGGGCCGTGGGAGTCATGCGTACACCGAGCAATTATGGAAACCCTGGATTTGAATACCGGCAGCCAGTGTACCGGCGCTTCATCACTTCATCATGATCCACCGGCCATCCCTTTATCAGGAAGCCGGCCTCGCCCATGCTGCCCCCGGCTCAGAAGACGATGCGTCTCCGGCGCACACACCTGATTTACGTGTAGATAAGTAACGTTCGAGCGCGGAAAGTAGCGTTTTCTTCCGCCGGATCGGTGGTCGGTTTCAGCAGCAGATTTTTCGCTCGAACGTTCAAGAAATCATCAAATTCGCCCGTTATCGCGCCTGCGCGAAGGATACAGGACCGTCACGACATGCTTGAACGACCGCCTCCGACACCTCCCACAACCCACGGGCACAACATTGTCTTCAGACCACGACGGATGACATTCACACATATCCGTAGTGCTCGTGATGACCGTACTTTACCGCCTATTTTTCTTCGCCTCCCTCATCGTTCTTTTTGTTGAGCCGGCCTCGGCCGGCGTTCAGTTCACCGAATGTGCCTTCCGCACCGGTCGAAGTGCCAGCATCATCATCCCGAAGGATGCACCGAAGGTCGACGGCCAGCCTCTGGCGCCGGGTTCTGAGATCGCCGTTTTTAATCAGGACGGTCTCTGCGCAGGCGTCGTCGTGTGGGACGGCGGAAGTACGGCCCTCACAGTCTGGGGTAACGCGATCCTCAACCCCACCAAGCAAAGCATTGAAGACGGTGAGCCCATGTTCGTCCGCATCTGGAACGCGGCCGACAAGGAGATTTACGAGGGCGATGAGTTGACGATCTCTCTCGATGACAGCCGCAATTACCTCAGCACCGACCCGAACTTCCGCGAAAACCTCATCTACCGTATCGTTGATCTGAACGCGACCAACACAAGCTCGACGGATACACTGCTACCCGCCACGTACGAGTTCGGCCTGGGCCAGAACTACCCGAACCCGTTCAACGCTCACACGCAGATCCCGGTGACGCTGCCCGAAGCATCAGACGTGCGCATCCAGGTATATAACGTGCTCGGTCAGGAAGTCGCGCGGCCTGTTGATGAGATGCTGCCTGCGGGACGGCATGACATCCGCTTCGACGCAAGCGGCCTCGCAAGCGGCACGTACATCTACCGCATCACGGCGGGAAGCGAGACCAGCACCCGGACGATGACGCTCGTGAAATAGGCTCCGAACATCGGGGGGATGTAGACGTTCTTTGGTCTTCGCAAATGCCGGCCATCATCGGCCACAGGTTTCCAACGCTACCGGCCCCTTAGAATGAACCGTCATTCCTATAGTGCAGCGCTCGCTCGTGCTGCCGAAGAGTTCCTGATCGACCAGTTTGACAGTCCTACCCAGTACACGGAAGCATCTCACCTGCCTGACCTCGTCGACGCCGCCATGCATATCGTCACCGATGCCGCATGGATCCAGCCGCCCGGCACGCGGCCCCACCCGCTCGACGTCTCGGTCGGTGAGTACGGTTCCGACGACGATGATGAGGATGAAGAGGATTAACGGATAGACGAATAAACGTCGT
>Ga0209487_1001141_pt1 | contig 22838 bp, 24 predicted proteins | sample Poulit2012_FD_187524 | JGI IMG/M metagenome (GOLD analysis project Ga0209487, IMG submission 187524) | Agricultural soil microbial communities from Georgia to study Nitrogen management - Poultry litter 2012 (SPAdes) (version 2) | ecosystem: Environmental > Terrestrial > Soil > Agricultural land...
AGTGCATCACGTGCGATCAGCAAACGTCAGCAGACCTGACGCCCCCGCGCGCCGGATCGCCGAGTTCGATCACTTAAACCGACCCTGGCTTGCCCCCGATAGGTGTGGCACGCTAAGTTGCTATACCGATTCACAAAGCATTTTGAATTCCGGCATGTCCGCGCCGGCCAATACATCTGGATTTGGCCAACGCAACTACGCCGGTGAAAGCGCATTAGCGCACCAGAGTAAGCGCACAGCGCCTCGAGAGAAGGGGAAGAGCATGAGCACGCAAGTCTTACAGTGCGACCATCTCGCTGTCCCCTCTCCACTCACCAAACCGGAATTCCAACTCGCGGCCATCAGCTGTCGAATGTGTTTCAGCATGCTCTGCCCGGGCATGCGCGACAGCCACTAAAACGCCGCGGAACACCATTTAGGCCGCTGCCGAGAAGTGGCAGGTCAGGCCGAGGCGTTTAACCGCTTTCAGGTCTACGCATCCCCGGGAGATCACCCAGCGCCGGTGCATAGTTGCACGCGCTTTGGGTAAGCCCCAGAAAATTTGCGCCCGAGCGCCATCCGCCGCGCTATGGCCCAACCTGAAAGCATCAAAATGACCACATTAACGGCGACAAAACACGTCGCTGAGACTGAAGCTGAGGCTGGCACCGCCTTTAATCCCAGCAACACCGATATTTCCGGCAGCGCCGACCTTAATCAGTCCCCCGCCCAGAAACTCCGTTTCGAACACGTGGGCCGAACCTTTACCGACCGCGCCACCCAGCACACCGTATTGCGCGATGTCACCTACGAGATCGCACCCGGAGAAATCGTTGCGCTCCTCGGGGCTTCCGGTTGTGGCAAATCCACGCTCTTGCGCATAGCCGCGGGGCTGGATACCCCAACAACCGGGCAGGTGCATATTGGTTCGCAGCCGGTTACCGGAATCAACAGCCGCGCGGCGGTAGCCTTCCAAGAATCTCGACTCCTGCCCTGGCGCACAATCGCATCTAACGTCGCCCTGGGTCTACCGCTGGGCACGAGCAAAAAGACGGCCACCGCGCGCGTCAACGACCTCCTCGACGTGGTGGGTTTGCGCGATTTCGCAGACCATCGTCCCCGCGAGGTTTCTGGTGGCATGGCCCAGCGCGCCTCCTTGGCTCGCGCGCTAGCCCGCGAACCCGGCGTTCTACTCCTCGATGAACCATTCGGCGCCCTCGACGCGCTCACCCGCCTGCGGATGCAAGACCTGCTGGTCGATATCCATCAGCAGTCGCCCACCACCGTGCTATTGGTAACCCACGACGTTGATGAGGCGCTGCAACTCGCCGATCGCGTCATCGTTTTGGGGCACACCGATGCCGACCTGCCGGGCGCGACAATTACCCGTGAAGTGAGAGTCACGGCCCCGCGCCCCCGGAGTCGGGCCAGCACTGAATTAGCGCAGTTGCGCGGCGAACTGCTGGCAGAGCTGGGCGTCGGCAACCACGACTGTTAACAACTGGCGGGCTATTTCAAGCCCTTTCCCTACCCCTTCTTACCCAAAACCTGGAGTTTCCCATGTCAATTACTCGTTTTTCACAAAAAATCATCGCTCTTTCCGCTATCGGAACCCTCCTTCTAAGCGGCTGCATTGCCGGCGAAAGTGAGGCCACATCACCCGCTGATTCCGGTAGCGAAACCCTGACAATCGATTTTGCTACCTACAACCCGCTGAGCCTGGTTATTAAAGAAAAAGGCTGGCTCGAAGAAGAACTCACCGACGTCGAGGTCACCTGGGTGCAGTCGGCGGGATCGAATAAGGCCAATGAGGGGCTGCGATCCGAGACTCTCGATATTGGTTCTACTGCCGGCTCGGCCGCACTATTGAACCGGGCCAACGGCACTCCCATAAAAACAATTTCGCTCTACAGCCAGCCGGAATGGGCCGCGCTCGTGGTCGGACCCGATTCACAAATCACCGAAATTTCCGACCTCGAAGGCAAGACCGTTGCCGCCACGAAGGGCACCGACCCGTACTTCTTCCTGGTGCAAGCACTGGCTGAAGCGGGCCTGGAGCCAACTGACGTGGAGGTGCAAAATCTTCAGCACGCTGATGGCGCCGCGGCGCTAAAAAATGGCTCGGTTGATGCCTGGTCCGGCCTTGACCCGATCACGGCCGGGGTCGAAAAAGACTGGGACGCCGAACTTTTCTACCGCAATATCGACTTCAACACCTGGGGTTTCCTCAACGCGCGTGAAGCCTTCTTGGAAGACCAGCCGGAACTGGCGCAGGCGGTCGTCGATGCCTATGAGCATGCCCGTCAGTGGGCTGATGAAAATCCCGACGAACTTGCGGAAATTCTCGCCGACTATGCCGGCCTGGAATTAGACGTTGCCGAGCTGGTACTTGAGCGCACCGGCCTCGATATTGACCCGGTACCCGGCGAAATCCAGCGCGAAGTCCTCGAAGTAGTCGGCCCAATCTTCATCGAAACCGGCGATGTCGGCGATCAGGCAACCATTGATGCGGCCATCGACAAACTCTTTGATCCCGCCTTCGCCTCACAAGCAAATTCTGACCGTTACGAGGACCAGTAAAAATGACAAAAACACTGATTAAGGACGGCGTCTCTCCCGCTGGTCCACAAGACACGGCTGGTGCCGGGGTCGGGAAAGAAACTGCAGCTACCTCAAGTGCATCGGTCCCTGCTTCAGCTCCGAAGCTTGGCAAGGACCCGCGCTCCAAAAAACGCATCCAAAAATGGCACTGGGTTGCCGGCGCTGCCCTGCCAATTACCGTGTTGGTGGCTTGGCACTTCCTGACCACTACGGGGCTGATTCCGTCCTATCAATTGTCGACTCCAGCCGCGGTTTGGGAAGCCCTTATTGACCTGCATCAGCGCGGTGAGTTGCTGGGACACATTGCGATTTCTACCCAGCGCGTGTTGCTCGGATTTACCTTTGGGGCCGCCGCCGGCTTGGCGCTGGGAGCCCTGGTCGGCTTGTCGCCGCTGTCTCGCTCCTTTTTAGCTCCGTCCATTGGCGCGCTGCGCGCAGTTCCCTCACTGGCCTGGGTACCGCTACTAATTCTGTGGTTGAAAATTGGCGAGGAGTCAAAAATAACGCTCATAGCCATCGGGGCGTTCTTCCCCGTCTATACGACGCTGGCATCGGCTTTGCGCCACGTCGATCGACAACTCATCGAAGTTGGTCGTACGTACGGATTAAAGGGATTGGCCCTGTTGCGTTCCATTTATTTGCCAGCCGCCACTCCCCCGCTAGTTAGCGGGCTGCGCCTGGCTCTGGCCCAAGCCTGGCTCTTTTTGGTTGCCGCCGAACTAATTGCGTCCTCGGTGGGCTTGGGCTTCTTACTGACTGATTCGCAAAACAACGGGCGCGTAGACCGACTCTTACTGGCCATAGTCCTACTTGCTCTTTTGGGCAAAGCGACCGATTCGCTCGTGGGATATGGCGAGAAACGAGTCTTACGGAGATGGGCATGACAACAATTTTTGCCCCCTACGCCAATGAGACGGCCGCCAGTTACGAGATTGCGGCGGCCAACCCTACCGGTTGGTGGGAAAGGCAGGCCGCTCGATTGCACTGGGACACGCCCTGGCATACGGCCTTGGAATGGAATCCGGCCCAGCCGTTGCGGCTGGGCGACTGGGACGGTCCACTGAGCATCCCGGAAGCCAGGTGGTTCGTCGGCGGCCAATTAAACGCCGCCGTCAACTGCGTTGATCGTCACGTCGCAGGGGGACGTGGAGATCAAGTTGCCTATTACTTTGAGGGCGAACCGGGCGATCGGCGGACGCTGACCTATCAGCAGTTGCAAGATGAAGTGGCGCGCGCGGCCAATGCGTTTACAGAACTGGGCATAACGGCCGGAGACCGGGTCATTTTGTATCTGCCGGTCATCTTGGAAACGATCATTGCCACGCTGGCTCTGGCACGAATCGGAGCCGTGCACTCACTGGTGTTCGGCGGGTTTTCTCAAGAGGCGCTGCGCTTTCGTGTCGCTGACACCCAAGCTAAGGCAGTGATTACCTCCGATGGGCAGTTCCGCCGCGGCAGGGCCACGCCCGTGAAGGAGGCCGTCGATCGGGCCGTGGCGGGCTTGGACCACGTGGAGAAGGTGATAGTGGTCCGCCGCACGGGCGAGAAAACGTACGCCCGGGGGCAAATCCCATGGAATAACGAGAGAGATGTGTGGTGGCACGAGACGGTAGATGACGCGTCAACGGTGCATGAAGCGCGCAGCTTTCCAGCGGAGCATCCACTGTTCATCATGTACACGTCCGGCACGACGGGGCGGCCTAAAGGACTGGTGCACACCACCGGCGGCTATCTCACGCATGCCGCCTATGCCCAGTGGGCTCATTTCAACGCCACGCCGATCGGGAAAACGGATTGGGCAGCAGATGTGCACTGGTCTACCGCCGATCTCGCGTGGGTCACGGCGCACACGTTCGTGCTGTACGGGCCGCTCCTAAACGGGATCACCTCGGTCATCTACGAGGGCACGCCCGACACGCCGCATCCGGGCCGCCACTTGGAAATTATCGAGCGCTACGGCGTCACGACCTACTACACCGCGCCAACGCTGATTCGCTCACTGATCTCTTGGCACAGGGACGGAAAACTGGACCTGGGAGCATATGACCTATCTTCGGTACGCCTTTTGGGGTCGGTAGGAGAACCCATAAATCCGGCCGTGTGGGAATGGTTTCAAACCAATATTGGCGGCGGGAGAGCGCCCGTGATCGACACGTGGTGGCAATCCGAAACCGGCGCCACCATTTTGGCGAATCTCCCGGGCCAATCCCTTGGAAAACCCGGTGCAGCGGGCCGGCCACTACCCGGGCTGGACGTCAAAATCGTTGACGATGCCGGCGCCGAGGTGGCACCCGGAGTCACGGGCAAAGTGGCAATAACTCACCCGTGGCCCGGTATGGCCCGCACCGTGTGGCAAGACCCCGAGCGCTACCTCAGCTCCTACTGGGCGGAATATGCCAAGCACGGCTACTACGTGGCCGGAGATGCCGGCCGGTGCGATAGCGAGGGCGACATAACAGTCCTTGGGCGACTCGACGACGTCCTAAATATTTCTGGACACCGCCTATCGTCGGCCGAAATTGAATCCAGTTTGGTCGCCCACCCCGGTGTGGTGGAAGCCGGCGTAACGGCGGTGCCTGATGAGCTAACGGGCCAAGCGCTGGTTGCGTTTGTGATTCCGCAAGCTTCCGCGGCGCAGCTCAACGCGTCCGATCAAGCGGCTTTGAGCCAGGAACTGCGCGAGCACGTGGCGCGAACAATTGGCCCCGTTGCGCGGCCGTCAGCAGTTGTTTTAACGCCGGATTTGCCCCGTACCCGTTCGGGAAAAATTCTGCGCCGCGTACTGGGAGAACTCTTTACCGGGCAGGAGCCGGGAGATCTTTCATCGCTGCAGTCTTCCCAGTCTCTCGCGCATGCCGCCCAGGCCGCGCGTCATCATCAACTCATATCTCAAACCTAAGGACCCCCATGGCAACACATTCTGCTCCCGGCGCTGCGCCAGCTAGTGCCGATCGCGAATTTGGGTTTCGCACCCGAGCCCTCCATGCCGGCAGCGTGCCCGATCCGGCGGTGGGAGCGCGCGCGGTTCCCATCTACCAGTCAACGAGTTTCGTGTTTTCCGACACGTCAGATGCCGCCAATCTTTTCGCACTCCAAAAATATGGTTCCATCTATTCGCGCATCGGAAACCCCACGGTCTCGGCTTTCGAAGAGCGCGTAGCGGCCTTGGAAGGCGGGATCGGTGCTGTTGCAACCGCCTCGGGCATGTCGGCCGAATTCATCACATTTGCCTCACTGGCCGGCGCCGGAGACCACATCGTGGCGGCTGGCGGCCTATACGGCGGAACGGTTACCCAGCTTGACGTGACGCTGCGCCGGTTCGGGGTGGAGACCACGTTTGTATCCAGCTCTGATCCGGCAGACTATGCGGCGGCCATTGGCGAGCGCACCAAAGCAATTTACGTTGAGTCCATCGCGAATCCCTCCGGCGAAATTGCGGATATTGCGGGGCTGGCGGAAGTGGCCCACGGCGCAAACATTCCACTAGTGGTCGATGCGACGCTTGCTACTCCCTACCTACACCGGCCGTTGGAACACGGCGCCGACATTGTGATTCACTCCGCAACCAAGTTTCTGGGTGGCCACGGGACGACCATCGGTGGTGTCGTGGTCGAAGCGGGAACCTTTGACTGGGGCAACGGCAAATTTCCGCTCCTGACCGAACCTGTGCCCTCTTATAACGGCTTAAGTTGGTGGCAAAACTTCGGTGAATACGGATTCTTGACCCGGCTGCGCTCCGAACAGTTGCGCGATATCGGGCCAAGCCTTTCCCCGCATTCCGCGTTTTTGCTGCTGCAAGGAGTTGAGACTCTGCCCCAACGCATGGATGAGCACATTAAAAATGCGCACACCGTGGCAAATTGGCTTGCCAATGACTCGCGTGTGGCCGCGGTGAACTGGGCGGGGCTCAAAGATCACCCCCATCATAGGCGTGCGCAAAAGTACTTCCCCGCCGGCCCGGGCTCGGTATTCGGTTTCCGGCTGGCAGGCGGCGAAAACGCCCGCGAAACCGGGCGCAAGTTCATTGAGTCGCTGCAATTGGCCTCACACGTAGCCAATATTGGTGATGCTAAAACACTAATTTTGCATCCGGCTTCGACTACGCATCAACAACTGACTACCGATCAGCTCGCAGCGGCCGGCGCGACTGAGGACCTCGTGCGAATCTCCGTCGGCCTGGAGGATGTTTCCGACATTTTATGGGACATCGATCAAGCGCTAACCGCGGCAACAGGAGGCCCCAAATGAGCACTTGGATCCAGCCCACCGCTGCCCAACGGTTGGAAATACTGCAGCAAACTAAGTCCGTGGCGATTGTGGGAGCGTCAACAAATCCCGCGCGCGCCAGCTACTTCGTCGCCACGTATCTGCTCTCGTCCTCCCCCTATCGCGTCTACCTCATAAATCCGCGCGCCACCGAAATTTTGGGGCAGTCGGTATACCCGACGTTAGAGGCGCTGCCAGAAGTACCCGATCTGGTGGATGTCTTTCGACGCCATGATGACCTCCCACAGGTCGCCCAAGATGCGGCGGAGATCGGTGCGCAAACGCTGTGGATTCAACTCGGTAGCTGGAATGACGAGGCCGCCCAGATCGGTACGCAAAGCGGACTGAACGTGGTTATGGATCGCTGTCTAAAGATCGAACACGCCCGCTTCCACGGCGGCTTAAATCTTGCCGGTTTCAACACCGGCGTGATCTCCTCACGACGCCAACTAACGTAGGCAGACGGCCAACAACGACAGTTGGAACTCGTGAGGACGCGTCCAACTCGCAGGCGATTTATTCAAACGGGGGTCTGAATGAATCAAACTGCTCGACGGGGGTCGCAAGCAGTTGCTGCGAGTTGGACGCCCTTTAGGAATGTTTTACCGCGCGAAGATCGTTAGGCTAAGTACGGCCTATGCGATAAGCGGGTACCAAAAACTACAAGGAGACCCATGGCAAAGATCTACGACGACGTCACCCAGTTGGTTGGTCGCACCCCGCTGGTCCGTTTAAACCGGATCACCGAGGGCGCCCCGGGCACCGTCGCACTCAAACTTGAGTACTACAACCCCGCCAAGAGCGTGAAAGATCGCATCGGCGTAGCCATCATTGATGCGGCGGTGGAGGCCGGTGATCTAAAGCCGGGCGGCACAATCGTGGAGGCCACTTCAGGGAACACCGGAATTGCGCTGGCCATGGTGGCGGCGGCGCGCGGCTATAAGGCGGTATTCACGATGCCGGAATCCGCCTCCAAGGAGCGCCGTGTTTTGCTGCGTGCCTACGGTGCGGAACTGGTTTTGACCCCAGCGGCGGGCGGAATGAAGGGCGCGGTGGAAAAGGCGGAAGAAATTGCGGCCGAGCGCGGTGGCGTTATCGCCCGCCAATTCGCAAATGAAGCTAACCCGCGTATTCATGCCAAGACCACGGCTGAAGAGATTTGGGCGGATACTGACGGCGAGGTTGACATCGTTGTGTCCGGAATTGGAACCGGCGGAACCATTACCGGCGTAGGCCGTGTTCTAAAAGAACGCAAGCCCGGCGTCCAAATTGTGGCGGTAGAACCGGCCGACTCTCCGATTTTGACCGGCGGTGAACCCGGCCCCCACAAGATTCAGGGACTGGGCGCGAACTTCATACCGGAAATTCTCGACACTGATATTTACGATGAGGTCTTCGATGCGCCCACTGATAAGTCCTTCGAGTTTGCCCGCCGCGCCGCGCGTGAAGAAGGCCTTTTGGTCGGCATTTCCTCCGGGGCGGCAATTTGGGCGGCAAACCAGCTGGCTCGGCGGGAAGAAAACGCGGGAAAGCTGATCGTCGCGGTCGTACCCTCATTCGGGGAGCGGTACCTGTCTACTGACCTATTTGCAGATCTGGTTGACTAACTGCGGTGTTAATGACTCCCCATCGTTTGCGCACAGCGCGTCGAGGCTCCGGCCTCGGCGCGCTGTTGCGCGATGCCCGAAATAGGTTCCGAGATGACGTTACGGCCGCGAAAGAACGCGACCCAGCCGTGCGATCAACCGCCGAGGTGGTTTTGGCCTACCCGGGCCTGCACGCCCTGTGGTTGCACCGCATGGCCCATCGGATGTGGCGTAAACCGGGCCTCCGGCTGGCGGCTCGCGTATTTTCACACCTAAACCGGGCACTGACTGGAATTGAAATTCACCCCGCCGCCCAGCTCGGTAAACGGGTTTTCATTGACCACGGCATGGGCGTGGTCATTGGCGAAACCGCCGAAGTTGGGGACGATGTTTTGCTTTACCACGGAGTGACGCTCGGGGGTCGCAGCATGTCGCGCGGCAAACGGCACCCCACCGTTGGTAACGGTGTGGTGCTGGGTACCGGTGCGCGAATCCTGGGGCCGGTCACTATCGGAGATGGCGCACAGATTGGTGCCAATGCGGTGGTGGTAAAGGACGTCCCCGCCCAAGCGGTTGTCGTGGGAGTTCCCGGTCGCGTGCGCGAACGCCCCGCGGAAAAATACGATGAATACGCTGATCCTGCCATCTATATTTAAGTGAGCGTGCGCCATGGTTTTCGTGATCGCTACTCTGCTGGGCATCGGTGCCTGGCTGATTGCCCTGTTGCTGCGCGCCGTTTTCACATGGGCAGTTACGGCACGGTATCAGCGCAAATACGGCACGCCCGAGCGTCTGGCGCAGGTTCGCGCCCCGCTTGATGCAATTTTAAGTGGCGTAGTTGACGAACCGGTGCGCTTTGCCGCCCTGTGGTGGGTCATCGCGGTTAGCGCCTCGGGGGTCTTCACGCTCACCAGCACGAGCGCGCCGGAGGGAGCAGTTCTCGTTGGTGTGCTTTTTGCTACCGGTTGGGCGGGAGCCGAAATAGTTCACTTGGCCGTAGTTGTTGCCACCGCTGCGCGCAGTTCAGATGAACACATGCGCCAGCAGTTCAAAGCTTCCGGGCTTACTGACTCCAAAACGGTTGCCCTGCGTGTGGGCGCGGCGCTGCTGCGCAACTTTGGATTGACGCTGATCTTGGTCGTAATGCCCATTTTGGTTCTTGTGACTTTAACCGCGCGCGCCGCTGTGGCGCTACTTGCGGTACGCCGCATGGTTAACGCGGTAGAAGAACAGCCCCAAAATACGCTGCTAACGTCCGGGTTTCTTGCCGGCCTAATTTTTGCAGTGGCCGGCGGAGTCTTAGTGCTTGTGAGCTAGCTGTTTTACTTCGCCTCATATTCGGCCATGAGCCGGATGCGACGCGCGTGGCGTTCGGCCTCGCTAAACGGCTCAGTTATGAAGGTTTCAATCAGTTCGAGCACGGTGGCCTCATCGTGCTGGCGCGCCCCAATGGAAACAACATTGGCATCATTGTGCTGGCGCGCGAGTTTCGCTGTTTCCGAATTCCACACCAGTGCGGCGCGCACACCCGCCACCTTATTTGCCGCTATTTGCTCCCCATTGCCCGAGCCGCCAATGACTACCCCCAAAGTGCCTTCTTCGGCAACCACAGCCTCGCCTACCGCGAAGCAAAACGGCGGATAGTCGTCTTCCGCGTCGTATTCGTGAGCGCCGTGGTCGACGACGTCGTGCCCGGAGGCTTTCAGGTGGTCGACAATCCGGTTTTTAATTTCAAATCCGGCGTGATCGGTTCCAATATGAATGCGCATAACTTGGCATTCTGCCAGGCTCGAACTTTGACCTGGAACACGACTGGGCGGTACCGGCATGTGCCGACACCGCCCAGTGCATCAGTACTTGCATTCCGCGGGCTGTGAACATCATCAGCGCGCCAACGTCGCGCTCCAGCGCCGCCTATTCGCCCTAGGAAAAGTCCGGTTCCGCCTGGCGCGTGCGCTTCAATTCGTAAAAGCCCGGTGTCTGGCCAACCAGCAGGCAGCCGTCCCAAAGCTTTCCAGCGTCCTCGCCCTTTGGCGCCGGGGTGACGACCGGACCGAAGAACGCTGTGCCTTCAAAAGCCACAATGGGGGTACCGACGTCCTCTCCCACGAGGTTGATACCGCGGCTGTGGCTTTCGCGCAATTGCGGATCAAACTCATCGGAGTCGTAGTACTTCATCAAATCCGTAGGCAGCCCCACTTCTGCGAGTGCTTCTTTTACGATTTCGTCGTGCGGCTCACTCTTGCGCCGGCCCTGTGGGTGATACCGCGTACCGATCGCGTCGTAGAGCTGCTTCACATACTCGCGTCCGTGGAGTTCTTGCGCGGCGATAATCACGCGCACCGGACCCCAGGCCTTGTCCATCGAGGCGCGATAGTCGGCGGGGAGATCTCGCCCCTCGTTAAGGACGGCCAGGGACATCACGTGCCATTCCACGTTGATATCGCGGACCTTGGTGACCTCTTCCATCCAGCGGGAGGTCATCCAAGCCCAGGGGCATTGTGGGTCAAACCAAAATTCTGCAGTCGGTTTTGTCATGGCGTCATGATCTCAAACTTCCCCGTTGGAGGGAAAGGCGCCCGTTTTCCAGCGTGCCTAACCGACCCTCGCGCCCGTGTCTAGCCCCCTTCGCGCCCGTGTCTAGAGCCGCCGCAGTAAGGAGCGCAGTGCGGGCATTTCCGGCAGTTCGTCAAGCACTACGGCCGCCCCAAAAGCATCGCGCAGTGGCCATAATTCCTCGTTATCGCTGCCGGGCCATTCCCGCTGACCCACGACGTCACGCAGGCGCAGCGTCGTGAGCCGAGGAGGCTGGCGTACCGCCCAAGCATGCAACCCCTCAATCAGCGAGCGCTGCGAGAATTCCGGCTCCAATACGCCGGCGTCAGTTAAAACCTGCACCAGATTGTCATGCGCATTCGCGGCATCGCGACGCAATTCTTCCTGCTCGTGATCGCTGAAGGCCTCGGTTAAGGATTCAACAAAGTCCTCCGTCAAGTAAGTCGCCAACGGCATATCCAGCGGGGTGGCAATCTCTAGCAGCTCTTGCGGCGCGAACCCTTCCGTATTGAGTGCGCGCTGGCCCTGGTCATCGCGCCATAAATGCGTTGTGGTCAGAAGGTTAAGTTGCTGGGCTACGGCTGCTTCCTGTTCATTTTGGACGTCGAGGATCACCACGGTATTGGTGCGTTCGGCTTCAATCGCGGTTACAGAAAGGAACGCCGGCAGATCTTGGATTGGCGCCTGAATCTGCGCTATGACTGCCCCCGCGCCGGTGGTAACACTTCGAAACCAATCAGCCTGTTGCATTAGGTCCGAATCGGTGGCCTCCCGGCTTTCATGGCGGATCAGGCCAATTCTAGCTCCCGCGGCGCGCATGCGTTGATGCGCCCGTTCGAGCTGCTGGGCGATGTACCACTGCCGCCGTTTTTGCTGTTCAATCTGGTCGGTGAGTTCATCCCCGGCGCGTCGGGCACCAAAAGCTTCGGGAGTGTGGGCGTCTTCGGGCCAGTCGGTATCGGTTTGATGGCAATTTTCGGCAATCGCCGCCCACAGAGCGAAATCTGTCAGCCGGTGGCCTTCGCGCGCAACGAAGGCGTCGAATTCGGCTTGGCGCGCGGGTGAAAGCGCAACGGAATCGATGAGTTCCAGCGCCGCTGTTTTAGCTCTCGCAATTGTGGGGGTATCAATGGCGTCCGCGCTGGTGTTAATTTTGTGGAACTCTTCCGCTTCCCATTCAATCAGCGCGCGGTCGGGGGCCGTTAAATAAGCCAGTTCCGGGATCTCTTCAACGCGAAGCAGCACGGCCGGCAAGTACCGGTTGCGCACTTCTTGTGCTAAGAAGTTCGCCGGTGCGAGGCCTTCTCCGGGAAAGCCCAGCTGCGCCAGCGCTTGGGGGCGCACGTAGGCATAGTCACTGCCCCAGTCGGCGGATAAAACCGCGAGTTCGGCCAGGTCTGCCAGGTCGCCGATTCCCCAAGAGCGCTTGGAGCGAACGGTGGCGAGATCCAGCGCAAGGCCCCAGCCTTTAAAATCCTCACAAATTGCTTGTGGCGTGATCAAGACGAGCGCGTTAGCGGCGCGGTTATCACTGATGAGTTCGAGCCGGTAATAACCCGGGGCCAGATGGTCGGGAATTTCAAAGGTGGCGCGGCCAATGAGTGCGCCGTCTAATTCTTGCGGTTCATGCCACACATCAAGTTGGCGCAGCCCAATCGTGGAGTGGGCATCACACTGCGCGGCTTCGACGTGCGGGGCACGGATGGCGGTTAGATTTACTACCACCTCGTCACCGTGGGGAATGTGTACCGCTATTTGCTGACTAGTGCCGGAGGGGACGACCGTGCAGGGTGGTACGGTTTCGCGCCACGCTTCTAGATCGGACTCCACGTGGCGCTGCTCCCCGCTGGCCATCCATAACCTCACTTCGCCTCTTCATTTGCTCTTTGCAGCCATTTTGCCAGACGAATGCCGCATTGCGTGGGCAAAACTCTCTTTGAGCGCGTTGGCAGGTTAACCTGGCTGCTGTGGATATCGCGGAATCAACGACCGAGACAGTGACCGAAGCCGGCGGGGACCTTCTGGAGTTCTTGTTGGGCGCACCCCTGCGCATTGCCTGCATTATTTTGGGCGGTTTTCTCGTCGTGGGCCTGCTGCGCATAGTGATTAATCGCGTGGAAGAGCGGGTGGCCACTGGGGAAAGTCGCGGCCGCAAACGCCGCCTTTCTCGATTGGCGCCAACCGAGCTCTCCAAGGCATTGCGAGCGTCTAACCCTGCGGCAGTTCAGCGCCGCGCCCAGCGCGCCCGCACGCTGGGGTCCGTTATGCGTTCAACCTCTGCGCTTTTAATTTCTACCGTCGTCATCCTCATGGTCTTAGCGGAACTGGGTGTGTCAGTGGCACCATTGCTGGCGTCAGCCGGAATTGTTGGTGTGGCACTTGGCTTTGGCGCCCAGGCTCTGGTGAAAGACTTCCTATCTGGAATCTTCATGATGGCCGAGGACCAGTACGGGGTGGGAGACGTTGTTGACCTGGGCGAAGTCTCGGGGTCAGTAGAGGCAGTGGGACTGCGGGTGACGCGGATCCGCGAATATAACGGCACACTGTGGTACGTACGAAATGGCGAGGTACTGCGGGTGGGCAATATGACGCAGATGTGGGCACGAGTGATGTGCGATATCAAAATTGATTACCACGCCGACTTGGAGAAAGCCGAGGACGTCCTGTTAGAAGTTGGAACTACCTTGGCCGCCGAAGATGACTGGAGCGCAGAGATCCTTGAAGCCCCGGAGATAACCGGGGTTGAGGATTTGGACGCCGAAGGCGCGCTCATCCGCCTCATTGCGAAGACCACGCCGGGTATGCAGTGGGCCGTTGGGCGCGAGCTGCGCCGCCGCGCGAAAATCGCGTTCGATACCAATGCGATCGCGCTGGCAAAGACCCAGCTTCGGGTCGAATCCCGAGGCCAAGCCGATTAATTTGGCCGTAGAAGCAACGCAGATGCTCTTGATATCTCTTGAAATTTAGAGAACGAAACGGTTAGGACTCAAGTTGGAACAGCGGGGCGCCCGCGTCAACCATTGCTCCAATTGCGGCTACACGTTCGACTTCTTCTTCAAATGCTTCCAGTGCAATCACCGGACAGATCGCGTGCCGGCCAGATGCCTCCACGTCATTGGGGTCCCAGGAGACGAGTACCTGACCGGCGACGACCTCATCGCCCTGATTGACATGCAGGGCGAAACCATCGCCTTGGAGTTGAACGGTATCGAGGCCTAGGTGCACCAGCACCGCTCGCTCCCCGTGATCAGGGTCATTACTGGTGATGACAAACGCGTGCGCGTGGACGGAAGTCACCGTACCGGCGATGGGCGCTACCGCATCAATTTCCCCATCAGTGGGTCCTGCGGGTGGATCCACGGCAACTCCGGGGCCCACCATCCCATCGGAAAATACGGGATCAGGTACCTCATCGAGTGCAACAACCACGCCGGGCACCGGCGCGAGAACTGTCAGGGTCAACGCAGGTCCTGCATCGCAGCAGCCAAATCATCGGCCTCGGGGCCGACAACTACTTGGACGATGCGGCCAGAGTGCACGACACCAAAGGCGCCCTTCGCCTTTAATTCTTCATCGTTAACATGGGCGGGATCTGCCACCTGGACACGCAGTCGCGTGATGCATGGTTCAAGATCGACAATGTTCTGGGCGCCTCCAAGAGCAGAAATGAAATCCTGTGCTTTGCTCATTGCCTCTCCTAAATCGATGCCTGGGGTCTTAATTAAAATCCTAGCCTGGATTAGCGGTTGGTAAGAAAATCTGCCAGCGCACTAATTGCTTCGACCGCATCATTGCCATCTGAACTTAAAATTACCTCATCGCCCTCGGAAATTCCGAGATTCATGACCGCCAAGATGGAAGTGGTTTCCACCAGATCGGAGTTATTTGCGCTAATAAAAACGATAGCCGGTTGATCGGCTGCTAGTTGCACAAATTCCGCGGCGGACCGTGCGTGGAGCCCATCAGCTACCGAAACGATAACGCGCTGCTCCATGCCACCAACCTTTCATTCCAACCAGGGCCTGGCAGACATCGTATGCCCCAACCGTCATTTTCCCAGAATCTGCTATGCGACACTAGCAACTGTGACAACTGCCAACTCCGCCCCCGGATCCTCCAAAGCAGCCCGACCTGATTCCTTCTTCGAAGCGATCGGCGGACATGCTGCCTTTGAAAAACTCGTACGCGTTTTCTATGAGGGTGTTGCACAGGATCCGGTTATGCGGGAAATGTACCCCGAAGAAGACCTGGGCCCTGCCGCCCAGCGGTTGCAACTGTTTTTAGAGCAGTACTGGGGTGGGCCCACCACCTATTCCGAAACGCGCGGGCACCCGCGGTTGCGAATGCGGCACCAGCCCTACACCATCAACACTGATGCGCGGGATCGGTGGTTAAAACACATGCGCGCCGGTGTACAGGCATTGGAATTATCCCCGGTTCATGAAGCGACACTTTGGGACTATTTGGAACGCGCTGCCCACTCGCTTGTCAACGCACCGGATTAAGAATCAGGGGCCATCCGAGCCACTACGTGTCCGGCCCGCGTACTTAGGCGAAACCAGCTACCAGAGCGATAAACCGCAACTTCATCATCGGGGTGAATGAAACCCAAAACATCGAGCCCGAATGCGGCACCGGTGGGTACACCGGGAAGCATCGGCGTGAACCAAATTCGGTTACGCAGCGCGATGACCATGGGCATGCCCGGGACCTCGGGAGTATTTTGGGCCAGTTCATCAGCGCCCGTCCGTGCCGCCGAAATCACCTCTTCCGCATCAAGCTTGCCCACCGGTTCCCAGTTCGAAATTGGCGGAAGATCTCGTGCCCAATTTGCGGCAGCGACTACCGGAGGAATCCCCAGTTCGGAGTGCAATAGGTTCACCTCGCGCGCGAGCCGATCGGCGACTCCGGCCAGATAGACGGTCGCCTCAACGTTGCCCGGATGAGTTAGCTCAAAGGTGCGCATTCCTAGCACGGTGCCAGCGACGCCGTCCAAAATTGAGACCCACGCGGCCAAAATGGGCCGGGACTTGGGGGCGCTGAGATGTACCGCTCCCCCGCCGTCGACGCGCCGGGCGCGCCCGATGAAAGTTTTTAAATCTTGCCAAACGTTGGGCCCTGCCAGGTGCAGCGATTGGCTGGGTTGGCCGGATTCGAAAGGAGTCATGGGGGTGGAAAGCACGCCTCCATGTTGCCCTGTGACCGGGGTGAAGGGGTAGGGCCGGCCGGGTTATCTGGTCAAATAGGAGCTGTGACTAGAACCCATGCTCCCGTTGATCGGTTGTTGGCCGCGCTAAGTTTGACGCCCGTTTCCGGGCAAGAAGACGTCTTCAGCGGCGCGAATCTTCCGCACCCGTCAGGTCGGATCTTTGGAGGGCACACGCTGGCGCAGGCGCTTTTGGCTGCGGGTAAAACCGTGCCTGAGGGCCGGCTGCCCCACTCAATGCACGGCTATTTTTTGCGACCTGGCGAAGTAGATACGCCCTCTCGGCTAGCGGTGGAGCGACTGCGTGATGGGCGCTCATTTTCGGCGCGCCGGACACACGCCCTGCAACATGACAGACCGATTTTGTCGATGATCGCTTCTTTTCAGGAACAACAGGAAGGATTTAGTCACGAATTAGCCATGCCCGATGTTCCGGGGCCCGACGAGGCGAAGAGCGTAATTGACCTGCTGGGACCAATTGAGCATCCGGCGGCTCAGTATTGGGTGCACGAGGTCCCCTTTGAGGTCCGTCACATTTCGCCGCCGCTGTGGCTAGAGTCGGATCCGCAACGCGCTGAGGCGCAGTCTTTGTGGATGCGCTGCCGAGCAGACCTGCCCGATGACAAACTGCTGCACGCCGCGCTGTTGGCCTACTCGTGTGACCACGTCATGTTAGAGCCAATTTTGCGCCGGCACTCCCTGAGTTGGATCTCGCCGGGGACTTCAATTGCGAGTCTGGATCACGCCATGTGGTGGCATCGCCCCGCCCGCGTGGATCAGTGGTTGCTGTATTTGCAGGATTCACCTTCGGCCGAGGGTGGTCGCGGGTTAGGTACGGCGAAGGTTTTCACACAAGACGGAGATCTGGTGGCGACCATTGCGCAAGAAGGCATGGTGCGGGCTCGCTAGGAATGCGCGAGCGGTTGGAATACTTTAGGGGCCGCAATGCGCGCAGCGGCGGCTAGATCGGAACCTAGCGGCGGCGAAATTTAGGGGCGGGCCCCAGAAGTGGTTCCCACACTGCTCGCTCTTCAGCCGTGATGCGCCGCGGTTTTTGCGTCCGCGCGTCAGCCATGACAATTGTGGTTAAGGCATGGGCGTATTTTTCAGTCTCCGCATGATTACCCACCTCGTAGCACAGGTCTAGGCTCGCGCCGCCCAAGTGGCTAATCCACATGCTGATTTGCAGGGGTTGTCGTTGATAGGGAATTTGCCGTAAATACTCGATTTCGAGGCGGGCAATCAGGGTGGCGGTTTCGGAGCCGGGTGTGGCGTCCAAAATTGCCGTTGCCGGCCGGTCCGCATCGGAGGAAGCCCAGAAGGCATGGATCCGGGCTTCCTCCAAAATGCGCAGCAGTTCCGCATTGTTCACGTGGCTGTATGCGTCGATGTCCGACCAGCGCAGCGTGATGGGAACGGTGAGTTTTTCAGTCATTAGCTGCGAGTAAGTTTGCGGTACGTGACACGGTGGGGCCGGGCAGCCTCCGGTCCGAGGCGTTCAACTTTGTTTTCCTCATAGGCAGCGAAGTTACCCTCAAACCAGTACCACTGAGCCGGGTCCTCCTCCGTGCCTTCCCACGCCAGGATGTGGGTTGCGACGCGGTCTAGGAACCACCGGTCGTGCGAGGTAACTACGGCGCAGCCTGGGAATTCCAGCAGGGCGTTTTCTAGCGAGCCGAGGGTTTCGACATCGAGGTCGTTTGTCGGCTCATCCAGCAGGAGTAAGTTTCCCCCCTGCTTGAGGGTTAGCGCGAGGTTCAAGCGGTTGCGCTCCCCGCCGGAGAGCACGCCGGCCGGCTTTTGTTGATCGTGGCCCTTGAAGCCGAAAGCGCTGACATATGCACGCGAGGGCATCTCCACGTTTCCGACGTGAATGTAGTCGAGCCCGTCAGATACCACCTGCCACACCGACTCTTCCGGGTCAATGCCGGCTCGGGTCTGGTCGACGTAGGAAATCTTTACGGTTTCGCCGATCTTGAGGTCGCCCTCATCGAGAGACTCTAAACCCACCATTGTCTTAAACAGCGTGGTCTTTCCGACACCATTGGGGCCGATGATGCCCACAATGCCGTTGGGGGGCAGCGTGAAGGAGAGGCCGTCAATGAGGACGCGATCCCCAAAGCCCTTCTTGATGTCACTGGCCTCGATGACTACGGACCCAAGGCGCGGGCCAGGCGGGATTTGAATCTCATCGAAGTCGAGCTTGCGAGTGCGCTCAGCTTCAGCCGCCATTTCCTCATACCGTTCGAGTCGGGCGCGTGATTTACTCTGCCGGCCCTTGGCGCTAGACCGCACCCACTCCAACTCATCAGCCAGTCGCTTAGCAAGCTTGGCGTCTTTTTTGCCCTGGATTTGCAGGCGTTCCTGCTTTTTCTCCAGGTAGGTGGAGTAGTTGCCCTCATAGGCGTGGAGTCGGCCGCGGTCAACCTCGCCGATCCATTCCGCGACGTGATCTAAGAAGTAGCGGTCGTGTGTTACGGCGATAACGGCGCCGGGATACTTGGCCAGGTGCTGCTCCAGCCAAAGGACGGATTCGGCGTCCAGGTGGTTCGTGGGCTCATCAAGCAAGAGCAAATCTGGTTGTTCTAACAGGAGCTTGCAGAGGGCCACCCGGCGGCGCTCTCCCCCGGATAAGACCTTGACGTCCATATCGGAGGGTGGGCACCGCAGTGCGTCCATTGCCTGTTGCAGTTGTGCATCAAGGTCCCATGCATCGGCAGCATCGATTGCCTCTTGCAGTTGCCCCATTTCTTCCATGAGGGCATCAAAGTCGGCATCGGGCTCGGCCATGAGACCAGAGATCTCGTTGAAGCGGTCGACTTTGGCCTTGATATCGGCCACGCCCTCTTCCACGTTGCCCAAAACCGTCTTGTCTTCATTTAGGGGCGGTTCTTGCTCCAGGATTCCGACGCTATAGCCCGGACTCAAGCGCGCTTCGCCGTTCGAGGCCTCATCAAGGCCCGCCATGATCTTTAAAATCGTGGACTTACCCGCGCCGTTCGGGCCTACCAAGCCGATCTTGGCGCCGGGATAAAAACTCATGGTGACGTCATCAAGGATCACCTTGTCGCCGTGCGCTTTGCGCGCTTTGTACATGGTGTAGATGAACTCAGCCAACATTCCTCGTCTCAGGTTGGGGTGCGAATCACTCGTTAAAACTTATACCGCAAAACCTATACCGCACCACACGGATTGATGGCCGCTACGCGGACGTAGCGGCCACCTGCAAACATTTCTAAATCGATTCTATGCGCTGCCGCCCCGCATTGCTTGCGCGGGCGGTTTCTACCTAACCGCTCCGACGAGATCTCCCTTTCCTTCCCCGGTCTGCTTGCCGTAAGCAGTCTTTGTAGTTTCGAGCGCTTGCGGTGCGGATTCGCCATCTTCGGAGTCGCTAGCCGACTCGCCATCATTGGTGTCAACTGCACCGAAAGGAGCGGGACCAGCTGCGCTCTTGTCATTGGCAGCACCGTTTTCGCTGGATACTTTTTCATCATCGTCATACCGCGTGCGTGCGTAATTGGTGCTTCCCAAGCGCAGATCATGGCCGATGGAACTGGCGATGATCTCGAGCGAGAGTCGGGGTGGGCCGCCCTCTTTGGGCTGCCACTCTGATGTGCGGAAGCGCCCATAAACAATGACGGGGTCGCCCTTATTAACTGAAAAGGCGGTATTGCGGGCCAGGTTGCCGAATGACATGACCGAGTACCACTCGGTGCGCCCGTCCACCCACTCCCCTTTTCCGCGGTCAAAATAGCGCGGGTTTACGCCGACGCGAAATACGGTCATGGGCGCGCGGCCCTCTTTTTGGTGTAATTCCGGTTTGTGCGCGACCCGGCCTCGGACCGTCATAAAAGTTTCACTCATGGTTCTCCTTACCTGGACTGGTTCGATACCAGTTCGTTAAGAAACCACCTTGTGCCGCTGCTCGGGATGGGGAAATCGCCAGTCATTAAAGTCGTGGAAAGGCACCGACGAGGGCAGTCTGGGGATCATTCAGTGATCGGGCTGGGGATCATTCTGTCGTCCCTATGGGGATCAATCCGGAACCAAGGCTGCCCGTGATGAGACAAGCGAATGTTGATGGCGGGAAGAAGCGCCAATCGGGCGCCGGAGCTGGGTAAAACGAATCGGGCGCCTCCGCTGGATAAAAGCAGCAGAGGCGCCCGTCCATCGTGATCTAGATATTTCGCTTCAATCAAGCGTCGTTAGGCGCGCCGGCGACGCATCTTGACCAGCACCAAACCGGAGATCACAAGAAGCGCAGCCGCAGCGGCTAGCGCGGCCGAACCCGCACCGGTACGCGGCAGTGTGCTTTCGTTAGAGCCCGCATCATTGCCTCCAGCTCCTCCGTCACCGGGGTTGCCTGGTTCCGTGGGCTCGTTTGGGTCGTTCGGGTTGTTTGGATCCTGTGGAGTGCCCGGGTTTTCCGGATCTTCGGGGTCTTCCGGGTCACCCGGGTTTTCCGGGTCCTCTGGGTCACTTGGGTCCTCTGGATCTTCGGGATCCTCTGGATCACTGGGATCTTCTTCGTCAACATAATCGCTGGCGATGACCATGGTGTATGTGGTTTCCGAAGTCCCGTCACGGGAAGTAACTGTTACTTCAACAGGGTCAGCTCCATTTTCGGAGTCGAATTCAATTCCAGTTCCCGCATTTGGATCCACAGTTTTCGCATCGATACTGACTGTTGCGGACGGAGAACTCGGCGTGGCAAAGAGCCGCACATTTGTGGCGGAGCTGGGAAGCGTGGCTTAATAGGTGCCCGCATCAAGTGCGTCTGCAGTTTCGGTCTCTGAAGGAGCCAAGGCAACTTCATGCGCCGCGCCGTCCACACTGTAAGTGGCGGTGGCGTTCATCAGGTTCGAATCAGCTTCTGGGTGCAGATACAGACGAAGTTCCTGTTGCGTAGTAGCCAGCAACTCAGAAAGCGCTACATCATTGCTATTTTCCAGGATGTGCTTGGCTTCCTTCACGGGCGATAAATCGACCGATGTTGAAAGCGCCATGGCGCGCTCTTGATATGCAACAGCGTTGTAGTAGTGATACACGACCCCGTTCTTCTTAACTACTGCGGGTTTGTGCGCATATGAACGCGCATAAGTCGTGTTCTTTTCAGTGAGCTTATAGTCACTCTTATGCCAATTGACCATGTCCTTCGAAACGGCAAATGAATCAATAACGTTGTTGGGTTTGACCTTGTCGCCGATTTGTACCGGAGTGTCGGTGAAGTAGAACATCACCCAATAGTCGCCAATCTTCACAACGTCCGCATCGCCGTTATAAAGCGTGCCCCACTCTTCACCATTGGGCTGTTCAAAGGGAGTCAGAACCGGGTTGGTGTCTTCACGTTCCCAATTAATCAAATCGGTCGAGTAGGCCTGATTCATTATTTCCGGCCCCTGGGAAGCATTGTAGAAGTTCACGTAACGCTCGTTCTCAGCATCCCAAATGGGCTTCATAGCCCAAATGGTGCCGTTTTCGTAGCGCGCGCTTCCGTCAATGACCGGTTCATCGTGCATCTCGAAACGCACGACGTCACCATTTTCGTCAAAGAAGGAATTCGTTTCGGAAAAGGCCACGCCACCGCGCTTATTTCCCTGTTCATATCCGTGCTCGTCGCTTGCAAGAACGGTTAGAGCAAAATTGCCCTCTTCAGTTTCGTGCGGCGTGGGCAGCTCACCCCAATTGTGTTCTTTGACAAGGTATCCAGCCGTAGACCCGCGATAGAAGTCATCGCCCGGCTCCAGGATGACGCCCAGTTTTTCCCATGACAGCATGTCGCTGCTGCGTGCCAGACCGGTGCTGTAACCGGTGTTATCGGTGCCATCAGTCTTGCGATTTATGTCTTTACCGACATACGTGGTGTAGACGTACTCATCATCACCGGGGATTTGAAATACGTTCATTTGATCTGTGAGTTCGCTGTCAAAATCAGCGATTTGCTCCCCTTTTTCGAGTACTAACCCATACTCGTAGGGGGTTTTGACTTCTTCGTAGATCTCATTGAATACTTCTTGAGAAATCTCGTCAGAAGTTGCATCAGTGGCTGTTGAGACAAATCCGTTTGCTTCCACGGTGTCCACCGGGGAATGCGCAACGGCGGCCGTGCCGAGGCTCATGAGCATGAGTCCTCCGACACTACCTGCAACCGCGCGGGTCACAACTTTCTTCGAATGCATAATCCATTTCCGGTTCTGGTCCCGACTCTCCGCGGGACAGTTGATTTCAAAGATGGCTAAAGCCAGCTTTCAGCATGCATTGGCGACAAAACGCAAGTTAATTGGTACGTCTTCGCCTAAAATGGCGTCAGGATTGGGCGTCGTTGCAATAGATTTCAGGACCTCTTCGACCTTCCTGATCGCCTGTTACCGATAACAGTTAGCGTTAACAGTTCGAGGTTAACTACCAAGCGCAGGAGAATCAAATTCCCCAGTTTTCCCTATAATTAAGGCCTATTTCGGCCAAAAGCTTTGTTCTTGAATTACGTGGCTAATTGCGCTCTAAATTAGTGGCGCGATCATTGGCGATGATCTCAGTATTTGGGTCATGCACAACCTCGCTTGGACGCTTGCCCGCAAGTTCGGCTTGCACCCCGGTGATGGCTTCGCGTACCTCGCGATGCGAGTGGTGCACAGTAACAA
>Ga0209487_1001142_pt1 | contig 22838 bp, 25 predicted proteins | sample Poulit2012_FD_187524 | JGI IMG/M metagenome (GOLD analysis project Ga0209487, IMG submission 187524) | Agricultural soil microbial communities from Georgia to study Nitrogen management - Poultry litter 2012 (SPAdes) (version 2) | ecosystem: Environmental > Terrestrial > Soil > Agricultural land...
TTCGCAGTGTGTGTGAATTGTGATGTAAATCATTTGTTAATTGTTATTTTTTGGATGCCTGTAATTGGGTTATCTTTATTTGATCCATCTTTGAAAAATAGGTGGACGGGTCCATCCTCGGTTACGGGTTTTCCTTTGACTGCAAATAATAAGTAGCAATCTTGTAATTCATGTAAAGATATATTGACTGGTCCGTTTATAGTTGTTAATGTAGCATTCTTTGAATCGGATTTTATTTCTGCATGCAATAAAAACTCCTGTAATGGCATTACATAAGAATTTTTTAAGATTTTTTCCCGTTCGAATTTTGTAATGCTTTTATTAACAGGTGGTTTAACACTTGCCCGATAGACCTCTTTATTAAATCGTTCAGCTGCTTTTTTTAATTCATCTTCAGCATTTTCGGTCTTTTCTACGCTTTCATCGAATATTTCTTCTAATAGGATCTTTCTGTCGTCAAAAATCCACACAGTTGGATCTAAAGTAATATTATAATTAACATTACCTGTAAGTTGAACAATCATTATTTTCACCTCTTGCATGATGTATTCATTTACAATAACAGATCTAACGTATTTATTCACGAAAATAGTATTATTGTATCATTCGTTTCATAAACATAAATAAACAAACCTAACGTGAATTTGCAGATTATTGTGTGTAATTCATCTGTGAACATGATACAATTATTAATAAATCAATAGTATAGACCGCTGTTCGAAACAGGTTTTGAATGTTCGTGGAGGTGAATTTCATTGTATTTTAAGTCTAGGAAAGATGTTAGATCGACTTTCATATTTTGGAGTCCAATCCTAGTCGTAATTTTGCTCTATATTGTTCTAAAACCTAGTATATTACTGTATATTATAAGTGGATTGATGATTTGTTTATTATTATGGGTGTGGTTTGGAACTGGATATAAGCTAAAAGAAGAGCTAATAAAAATCAAATCTGGTCCATTTAGGACCACGATAAAGATTAAAGATATAAAAAAAGTGAGAAGTGTAACGAATGACTCAATCACAATGAGTTATTTATCAGGACCTGCTTTATCTGTAGATCAATTAGAAATCACTTATGGAGAAACATTTGACATAGTTAATATATCACCAGATCATACGAGTAACTTTTTAAAAATACTACTATATAAAAATTCCAATATTGAGATAGATAAAATATTAAAACTTATACAACACTCGAACGCAATTGGAAAGGGACCAAATTTTGTCAACTAGAAAAAAAGTAGAAACTTGTGTATAATTAACTGTATGAGTGAATTTCATCATTACCAAAATCAGACGATTCAGTACTGTATGCAGTTAAGGATGGTTCAACGAAACTACATATAGTATTGGATTGGCTATAAATCCGCATTATGAAATTCACTAGTATGGTAAACTTTTGTTTTTTCTAAATGTGATTAAAATATTTTGTATTTTTCATAAACATTATTTATAGTTGCAATTTAATGGTCCAAGCGATAATATAATGAATAGGGAAGTCCTTTGTAGGAGGGGATGTATTTTGATGCCTGAAATAACAATAGATCATCGCGAGAAAGCCTATGCCCTTCTTAAGGCTGATGCAGAACAAATTTTGCGGCTGATAGAAGTTCAGATGAAAAATTTAACAATGCCACAATGTCCATTATATGAAGAGGTTTTAGATACTCAAATGTTTGGCCTTTCGAGGGAGATTGACTTTGCCATTCGCTTAGATTTAATAAGTGAAGAGGAAGGCAAGCAGCTCCTAGGTAATTTGGAGAGGAAGCTAAATGTTTTACACGAAGCTGAAAAGAGCTCAATGAAATATTAAAAGTATGATAGTTATCCACGAGATTACTCTTCAGTAAACTTTGCCGTCATATCTAGTGGCAAGGTTTTTTTATGATATAGAATATGATGGAATCCATTAAACTACCCTAATAAACAGGACCTTGCTATCTAAAATCTAGAAGTATTTTAGTAATTGTTTATCAAGGGTAGTTATTTTATTTGATCCTTTTTTTAAAAAACTTCAACTTCACCATTTATTCAAAGTTTGTATGTTAATGAATTTCATAATATCGATTTATAGCCAATCCGATATTATATGTAGTTTCGTTGAATCGTTCTTAACTACATACAGTATCGAATCGTCTGATTTTCGTAATTATGAAATTCATTCATGTGAAATAATTTCATAAAATGGCTTGTTATGATAATATATTGAAAATAACTTAAAGATATAAGCTGATCTGAGATGAATTTTATCTCTACAAAACATAGTTAATTCGTAATAGGATTTAGATAAGAAGAAACCCATAAAGTAACATGATCAATTAAAACTGCATTAAAACCGAATGATGAATGATAGTAATCTATACAAAATGAATGCTTAGTAGATTTTGAGGTGAGGCTAGATGATCCGGAAATTAAGAAATTACGATTTCACACTCATGATTACACCTATACTGTTATCAGGTTTTGGAATTGTTATGATATATAGTGCGAGTATGGTTACGGCTGTTGTTGCTGGTCTAGATAGTACATTCTTTATGGTTAGGCAATTACAGTGGTTTATTCTTGGTTTTATAGCTTTTGTAATATGTAGTTTGTTTCCGTATAAAAATTATCAAAAACTAATTAAACCAATTATTCTACTGTGTGTAGCGTTGTTAGTTGCAGTTCTTTTGTTTGGTAAAAGTGCCCATAATGCAACAAGGGCGATAAATATAACTAGTTCAATAAGTATTCAACCTGCCGAGTTCGTAAAATTAGGTTTAATTTTATATTTGGCTTCAGTTTATTCCAAGAAACAATCTTATATCAATGATTTTTCTAAGGGTGTGTTACCGCCCCTTATTCTAACGGCATTTATTTTAGGGTTAATTATATTACAACCAGATATTGGTACTTCCGTTATTATATTAATGATCGCCTGCTCCATTATATTTAGTTCAGGTATTCGTCTAAAACATTTATTATTATTAATTTCCATCGGACTTATTATACTAGCCATTGCTATTCCAAGCATGGTCACTGAGGTTCGAATAGAACGCTTTACGGGGGCCTATCAGCCATTTACAGATCCAGAAGATTCAGGTTATCATTTAATTCAATCTTACGTAGCGATAGGTGTTGGTGGATTAACTGGTGAAGGATTAGGACAAAGTGTTCAGAAACTGGGTTATTTATGGGGGGCTTATACAGATTTCATTATGGCAATTATTGCAGAAGAACTAGGTTTTATTGGTGTACTCATTGTGATAGGGCTACTCGTATTGATTGTGTTGCGAGGGATGTTTATCGCAAGAAAATGTAAGGATAGTTTTGGTGCACTTTTAGCAATTGGTATATCATCAATGGTTGGTATTCAGGCACTCATTAACCTAGGATCGACGAGTGGACTACTTCCAATCACAGGTGTACCTCTTCCTTTTGTAAGTTATGGGGGATCATCCCTGTTAGTACTAATGGCTGCTATGGGAATTTTAAATAACATTGCCATGGTTGTTAAAAAAGAACAAGGCGATTCAGCAACCATAGATAGTGAAGAACATTCAAAAGCGAGGGAATACCAATTTCAAGCAAGAAAGACTTGGTCAAACTAATTAAATTAATCAAAGGATTGGTGTTCGATCATAGTGAAATTTATTTTTGTTAAGAAATTGAGATCAGTTTGGGATTGACTAATTCATAAAAAATATGCCACTTTAATACTGTATAGTTAAGAGAAATCTAATGTTACTATACAATATTAAAGTGGCATTATCTATATGGGATAAAAAATCAAATCATCGTGGCAAACGCGTACCACGATGAATATTCAACCTATTTTTCTAGTTTCGCACTTCTTGAACATAATAATATGAAATAGCTAAGCATTCCAAAATAACATGTGATGACCAAAGCATGGAGCAATGCGATTCCTAAGTTTAATAATGTAAAAATAATGAGTGCGCCAAATAAAACTTGTAATGTGATTAGGGTTAATGTAATCACCCAACTCCAATACATGACGCGATTATTACGATAATTTTTATAAACTTTAATAAAAAATAGGACTGTCCAAATAAATAATAAACCAGCAGCTAGACGATGCCCCATCTGAACCCATTGGAAGAAATCAAATGATCCAAAGGCAAAAGGTGCACTGTTATTACAAAATGGCCAATCTTGACAAACAAGGTTTGCGTTTGTATGACGCACTAGTGCTCCAGTATAAACAACAAAAATCGTAAAAAGTGTTAATAGGTATATCTCGATGCGATGTTTCTTTTGAATGACCAGTGACTTTGTATCGAATTTCTGATCGATTTCAAAGATTAATAATGTTAATAAAAATACTGAAGCAAAAGAAATTAAAGAAATACCAAAATGGGCTGCGAGTACAAAATCTGATTGTCCCCATACAACGGCAGCAGCTCCAATTAGACCTTGAAATATTAAGAAAAATACAGATAAGAATGATAAAAACTTAACTTCCCGAATATGTCCTATGTACTTCCAAGCTAATATGGCAAGCGCGACTATAGTAATCCCCATGATAGAAGATACTAATCTATGACTATACTCAATGATAAGTTCTGGCGTTATATTTGTTGGAATAAGTTGTCCTTCACATAATGGCCAGCTTGTTCCACATCCAGCACCAGAGCCAGTCTTCGTTACAAGTGCACCACCTAATAATATAAATATCATGCCTATCGTAGAAACAACCGATAAGGACTTTAGCGTTCTAAGCATAATTAGACCTCACTTCACTTCAATCAATATAAAAAGGCTTATACCTTCATAATTGTAACTTAATAGTAATATCTATTCATCATAAAATGCAATTAATATTGATTGATTATTAATTTTGTCACAAATTAGACAAACTTTGAAGTATATAATTGTTTTCACTATGCCAAAGTGAATAATCCTTGCATTGTTCATTATTATTTGCTAAAAATAGTATAGGAGAGAGCCCAAAAAAGTTCTCTTCACAAATTATTCTTTTTTATCTCTACGATATTTTATTAGTAGAAGTTGTTCAAAAAGTCCGATAAAAATGACATGTCGAATTTCTGACGTTATGCTTTGTAAGTTTCTTACGTATTAAATGCATACGTTCTGGTATGGGGAGCTAAGCTGCCTCGAACCTTCTCGGCCCTTTTTATCCTCCTTTTTGAACACGTACTAGTATAGATAAATGAGAGTGAATTTGTATTACTTTCCACAAAATATATGTTAGTAAACCCTCAGCACACTTTATCCAATAAAGTTGTATCGTGCAGGATGTTATTTAATTTCAATGTCGTGATACAATAGGCAATAGGGATTATACCGAAACAATAAGGTTGTTAGAAATTATTCATCATCATTATCTATCTTGGAAAGTATAGAATAATTGCCAACAAAACCGAAAGGGGGACAATTTTTATATGAAATTGTGAAGTGAGCCTTCACATAAACTATAAAACCCAAATAATAACTATGATTAATCATAACGAATGGAATCAATTTCATAATTCTAATAAATCGTTACGTATCTGCTACCATGTACTAGATAAATGTTGATGCCTTTGAATTATGCAATTTATTAAATGTGTTAAAGACTATCGTTATTTCAAATATTTCAAGGGGATTTGATGTTTAGGTTTACAAAATGAAATTTAATATAACTTTTTATTTACGATGATATTAAATATACATAAATTGCATAAGCTATGGGGTGTTGTTTGCCAATAACTTATCACATCAAAATAAACCTAGAATTATATTGAAAAGATTGAGAAAGTGAGGTATTCATAACATGAAAAGCAAGCTCGGAAAGTTTAAAGTATTGCTCATATTGAGTTTCTTACTGTTAGTTCTATCAGGTTGTGGATGGGAAAACTTAACTGCATTAGTACCCAAAGGTTATGGTGCAGAGTCATCAATGAATTTGATTATTCTAACAACAGTAGTAATGACATTTGTATTTTTGGCGGTCATGATTATATATGTAATCGTACTAACACGTTTTCGTAAAAGAAAAGGTGATGAGGATATCATCCCCGTACAAGTAGAGGGAAGTAAAGCACTAGAAACAATCTGGACGATTATCCCAATTATTCTTGTCCTGATCATGGCCGTACCAACTGTAATTGCCACATTTGACTTGGCAGATGCTTCCGATAAAGATGAACATCTAAATATTAATGTAACTGGTAAGCAATACTGGTGGCATTTTGATTATGAAGACGAGGAAATAGTGACGAGTCAGGACATGTATATTCCTGTAAACACAAAAGTGTACGTGAATCTATTTTCAGAAGATGTGCTTCATTCTTTCTGGGTTCCTAGTTTGTCTGGGAAATTAGATGTGAACGTTGAAAATGTGAATACAATGTTTATGGAAGCTTATGAAGAAGGGGTATTCTATGGTAAGTGTGCGGAATTATGTGGACCATCACACTCACTCATGGATTTTAAAGTAGTCGTTGTTAGTGAAGAAGAATATGAACAATGGGTTCAAGACATAAAAAATGTAGATCCTGAGGAAGTACCTGAAGATGCAGTTGCCCAAGAAGGTAGGGAACTGTTTGAAGCAAATAGCTGTTTCAATTGTCATGCTATTGGGTCAGCGGATTATGTTGAAGGTGACCGAAGTGCCAATGTCCCAATTGGACCTGATTTGACAAGTTTAGGTGACCGTTCAAGAATTGCTGGTATCTTATTACCGACAAAAGAAAATTTAGTGGAATGGTTGAAGGATCCTGAAGAGATTAAACCTGGGAACTTAATGACAGGAATGTATCCAGAACTATCAGATGATGAGGCAGAAAAAATTGCCGAATATCTCATGCAGTTACAACCATCAGAAGTAAATGCGGAGAGTGCAGGGAATTGATCATGCAACGTGTAATCACTTATAAAGAGATGGAAGATGTAAAAAGGAGGTATCATTCGTGGGTTTAACAGCTACTGGAAAGAGAAGTGTTGGTGCTGTTTTGTGGGATTATTTAACAACAGTTGACCACAAAAAGATCGGTATCTTGTATATACTTGGCGGCGGGTTTTTCTTCTTGCTTGGTGGTTTAGAAGCAATGATTATCCGCATACAATTAATCGTGCCAGAAAATGATTTTATTAGTGCGGGTTTTTTCAACCAAATGATAACAATGCATGGAACAACAATGATATTTTTGGCAGGGATGCCTATATTAGTAGGATTAATGAACGTGGCTATGCCATTACAAATTGGTGCTCGTGATGTTTCGTTTCCATTTTTAAATGCTTTAGGTTTTTGGTTGTTCTTATTTGGGGGTATTTTACTTAATTTAAGTTTTCTACTAGGTGGAGCCCCTGATGCGGGTTGGACATCATATGCATCTTTAGCCATGGAATCATCTGGGCATGGTGTAGACTTTTATATTGCTGGACTACAAATTGCCGGTGCTGGGACGTTAATGGGTGGTATTAACTTCATTGCGACAATTGTTAATATGCGTGCACCAGGAATGACTTATTTAAGAATGCCATTATTCTCTTGGGCAACGCTCATTACAAGTATTTTAATCTTGTTTGCTTTTCCGGCATTTACAATTAACTTATTCTTATTAATGTTTGACCGTATGTTTGATACGGCGTTCTTTGATGTAGCTTTAGGTGGAAATACCATTATCTATCAACATTTATTCTGGATTTTTGGTCACCCTGAAGTGTATATTTTAATTTTACCGTTATTTGGTCTGTTTAGTGATGTATTTTCGACATTCTCTAAGAAAAGATTATTTGGTTATACAGCAATGGTATTTGCTACAATCCTCATTGCTTTCTTAGGGTTTATGGTATGGGCTCACCATATGTTTACGGTTGGATTAGGTCCAGTTGCTAACTCAATTTTTGCGGTTGCAACAATGGCGATAGCCGTTCCAACTGGAATTAAAATCTTTAACTGGTTAGCAACCATGTGGGGTGGCCATATTACGATTAATTCAGCAATGCTGTGGGCACTTGGTTTTATTCCATCGTTTACGATCGGTGGAATGACAGGGGTAATGCTTGGATCAAACGTTGCGGATTATCAGTATCATGATACGTATTTCGTAGTAGCACATTTCCACTATGTTATTGTTGGTGGAACAATATTTGGTATTTTTGCTGGTTTACATTATTGGTGGCCAAAAATGTTTGGTCGTATCCTACATGAAGGAATGGGTAAACTAACGTTTTGGACCTTCTTCATTGGTTTTCATATGACTTTCTTTATCCAACATTTCTTAGGTTTAATGGGTATGCCACGTAGATACTGGGTATTCCTAAAAGATCAAGGTCTAGATTTAGGAAACCTGATCAGTACAATAGGTGCCTTCTTTATGGCGTTTGGTGTAATTGTGTTTATTATTAACATTATTTATACAGCGAAAAAGGGAGACAAAGCACCTGCAGACCCGTGGGATGGACGTACACTTGAGTGGAGTATTTCATCACCACCACCATATTATAACTTTGAGCAACTTCCATTGGTTCGTGGTCTTGATCCACTATGGATTGAGAAAATGGAAGGTAAAGGAAAAATATTACCAGGTGAGCCGTTGGATGATGTTCACATGCCAAATGGATCCTTCTTGCCGTTCCTGATGTCATTAGGATTCTTTGTTGCAGGACTTGGATTTATCTACCAAACTGAGCACTCATTGTGGTATTTGGCACTATATGGTGGAATGGCATTTGCCTTAGGATGTATGGTTGTTAGATCATTAAAAGATGATCATGGTTATTACATTCCTAAAAAAGAATTAGAAAAAGCACTCGAAAGGGAGGCTGACTAATATGAGTCATGATCATTCCTTAAATCCTAAAATCATGCCAAACAATCCAGAAAGAGCTACACTGGAAGGCAGAAATAAATTTATGGGATTCTGGTTTTTCCTTGGAGGAGAAACGGTTTTATTTGCTAGTTTGTTTGGTGTGTATTTAGCGCTTAAGAATTCGACAGCAGGTGGCCCTTCATCTGAAGATTTGTTTGGTTTAGGATTAGTTTTCTTAATGACTGTATTGCTACTCACAAGTTCGTTAACGAGTGTATATGCAATGTATCATATGAGAAACAATGATTTTAAAAAGATGCAACTTTGGTTGGGAATCACTGGGTTATTAGGGATTGGATTCTTAGCTTGTGAAGTTTATGAGTTTGCGCATTATATTATTGACTATGGTTTTACATTCCGCTCCTCAGCATTTGGTTCTGCATTCTATGCCCTTGTAGGTTTCCATGGTGGTCACGTTACATTTGGTATAGTTTGGCTCATCGTATTGATGATTCGAAATGCTAAGCGTGGACTAAACTTATACAATGCACCTAAATTTAACACATTTAGTCTTTACTGGCACTTTATTGATGTTGTTTGGGTATTCGTCTTTACAGTTGTATATCTAATGGGGAAGGTGGGGTAACAAATGTCTGAAAACACCAATACTGAAAATGTAGATCTGTTTCAAAAACAGAGAAATAAAAATGAAATGAAAAAACAACTTGTTTCATTTGCTGGAATGATTGGTTTTACTCTTGTATCATTTGGGCTAGTTGCATCTGACGTTTTAGATAAAATGATTGCCATTCCGATATTGTTCGTTCTGGCAACTATTCAGGTAGCTTTCCAGTTTTATTATTTCATGCATTTGAAAGATAAAGGACATGAAATGCCTATGACACTCATGTATGGAGGAGTATGGGCAGCCTTCTTGGTATTAGCTGGTTTAGGTTTGATATCCTGGTGGTAAGCAACTAGATTATCGTTGGTATCAACCGTTTAATACGTTTTTCATTTTTAACTCCAAAGAAGATCGGGTTCCTATACCCGGTCTTTTTTTAATAGCCAAGAAACGATAAATTTTTAAAAAGTTTGGTTTATTGTCACATCATTAATCGTGCACTAGCGATTTGAATACGTTATAATAAAGGATACAATTCGTTTGATGGAGATGAAATATCATGTGGTTAGATTTACAAATATTCGGTTTTCGTGCTTTATGGAGTCCCTATTTTTTCACATATATATTGCTGCTTGCACTTGCCTACTTTTTAATCACTGGGCCACTACGGCATAAATTTGGCGGGCAAGAGAAACCATCAATAAAACAGATGACTTTTTTCTATAGCGGCTTAATACTATTATACATTGTTAAAGGGTCACCCATTGACCTTTTATCACATATTATGTTATCGGCTCATATGACACAATTGGCTGTTTATTTTCTAGTGTTCCCCATATTTATTATTAAAGGGGTACCTGTTTGGATTTGGAGGAAGGTAATCAACGCACCTATTATTAAACCAATTTACAAATTTTTTTCCAATCCAATTATCGCGTTAATTTCTTTTAACTTGCTGTTTTCTATTTATCATATGCCGGTTATATTTAATTTTTCAAAGTCATCACAGTTTGTTCATTCTTCAATTTCAGTTATTATTTTATTTACCGCGTTTATGATGTGGTGGATGGTGTTAGCTCCTATTAAAGAACATGATAAGTTACCAGCACTTGTTAAAATGGGTTATATTTTTGCAAATGCTGCATTAATTACGCCAGCATGTGCCCTCATTATATTTGCTTCTAATCCTTTATTTGCAGCCTATAGTTCTGAAGGTGCATGGATCCAAGCAATGAGCTTATGTGTTCCAGGAGATGTATTACAAGGTTTAACGCCAGATTTATCAGGGGCTGAGATGTTTTCACCTTTAAGTACAATAGATGATCAACAATTAGGTGGTATTGTGATGCAGACACTGATCACAATTATTTATGGAACCATGTTAGGGCGAGTGTTTTTTAATTGGTATAATAGAGAAAGCCATAAAATTGATCCTATCCCTGCTGAATCTTATGAAATAAATACTTAAATACGAGGCAAACAAATAGCCCCAAATTTTGAAGAATCTTCAAAACTTGGGGCTATTATTTGGTCTATGCCTTTATTTTTTATACTTTTCTATATCTTGCGCAGCCTTTTTAACGATCTCAGTAGCTCGTTTTACTAAACTTTCAGGGAAATCTTCTTCTTCACCATATTCAATTCCATGTGGATAGTAATGTTTACCTAGCAACGGCGTTAATAGCTTAACAACTGCATCTCCACGATCAATATCCCCTTCAAGTGCATAACCTTGGATTCTAATATAATATGTAATGTTTTTCTCGGGCGAATCCACTTTGTAATCATATGTAATGCGTTCGTAATCCCACTGTTCCCCTTTAATAAACGCATGATTGCCCATTAGAAAACTAAGTGGCTTAACATCGATTACAGTATCTTCTATTCCAGTATTTTCTAATCTCATTATAATCACCTCTCATGATATTACTCACTAGAACTATAATAGTACTAAAACCCTTAAGTTGCAATAGAAATGAAATGATTATCTTGACTATTCACTTTGATTAAAGAGGTGAACCATGTGGATGGATTACCACTTCGACATACGATGTAGAGCTGTTGAAAGACGTTGGTGTATTGTATAGGTGAAATTCATGCATATGATCAGTTATAGGGGGGATTGTGTTGTTGCTACCTTTTTATACATAAAGCAAGTAAAAACATGTGAAATTGGGTTAAAAAGAGAGTAAGGAGCTTTGATGACTAGATGGTATAGGTCATTTGCACATATTTCTGTCTGTAAGCATATTTTATTGATGAGAATTAATAAAATAATGGCAATGATCAAGAGAAATAGAATTTCACAAATACCTGATTTTACAAAGAAGGTGAAGAAATATGAGTGTAGATAAATTACATCCAAATGTGGAGGAATTTAAACTTTTTATCAATGCTCACCCAGAGATTGTTTTAAAAATAAGGAAAAGTGGCGACCCATTACAGATTTATTATAATAAGTGGGTTAAATATGGAGAAGATGAATCTGTTTGGGGGATAAGCGGAGGAAATACGAGGGAATCAAAAAATGATTATAAAGATTTAATGGATCAAATTGTAAAATATACAGAGAAAATGGATGTAAATAAAATACAAGAACACGTGAAACGTTTTAATAAGATACTTGATACGATCCAGTTTATGATAGGGGATTTCGCGAGTCAAAATAAACCAAAAGAACATGCCCGACAACAAACAGATCTATTTAATTGGTTTAAGGATTAGAGGTGAGTAAATGGATGTTAACTGTTATCAGTATTTACAAAAGAACCCGGATTTGGCAAATTTTGTGCGATATAATCCTATTTGGTATCGTTATTTATCAAGAGACCCCCACAGAATGTTTGAGCTAACTGAAGAAGCGAAAGTTTTCTATGGAAAAACAATACCACAGCGACTGGAAAAATTAAATAATCAAGTTCAAATGGTTAATATGCTCATCCAATTTGCAGGAAATATGAAAGATTAGTTGTTTTTCGATGTTCAGAATGGAAATTACATGTTAAAATAGTGGCGGAGGTAGATATATATGATAGCTACACTTGAATATGTAGAAATATTAGATCATTCTGAGGAGTTAGGTAAGATGATCCTGCAGTCAGAAGTAATGAAGGCATATAATCAGTCTCGTCAAGCATTAAATAACGATCAAGAGTCACAGCGACTCATAAAAGCATTTATAGATATTAAAGACCATTATGATGATGTCCAACGCTTTGGTAGGTACCATCCTGACTATAATGAGATTATGAAAAACGTTCGTATGACTAAACGTGAAATGGATATGAACGATAAAGTAGCAAACTTTAAGATAGCAGAACGTAATTTACAGCGTTTACTTGATGAAGTTTGTGAATATGTTGCGAAGAATGTTAGCGAACAAATAATGGTTCCTAAAGATGGAGCAGCTTTAACTGACAGTGGTTGTTCAAGTGGTGGCTGTGGTAGTGGTGGTGGATGTAGTTGTCGTGCATCATAAATATGATGATGAAATGTTAATGGGTATGGGGGCATAAAATGAGAATTAAACGACAAGGTATAATTGTCTGGTTTCAAAATAGACGTAATATTAAACAGATAAAGCGTTATGGACATCTAATCTATACATCGAAGAAATTAAAATATGCAGTCATCTATGTTGATCAAGAGAATATTGAAAAAATAGAAGGAAAGCTAAAAAAACTCCCTTATATTTTAAAAACTTCTCGATCACAAATGCCTTATATTCGTACAAATTACGAAAAAGTAATATTAGATAAAGATGAAAAGTATGATTATCATCTAGGTATTTAACATGAATTCAAGTTTATAGTTTTTTGTAGGGTTATTTGGTCCGTATCTTATCTTTCGTTAAAAAAACATGCAAAAGAACCTACAGCGTACGTGTGCTGCAGGTTCTTTTGCATGTTTTAGTAAATAAAAGGATCTTTAATCACTTTGAGCAAGGCTCATATCCAGAAGTAAAATGATCTCGATTTATATAGCTTTTTTTAATGATCATTTTATGGTAGGATTATGTCGAACAATATCAGAAATGAGGTGGATATGATGCGGGTGATTGCTGGAGAATTAAAAGGAAGACGATTAGAAGCTGTACCTGGTAAACAAACTAGACCAACTTCTGATAAAGTAAAGGAGGCTACTTTCCAAATGATGGGGCCATTCTTCAATGGTGGAAGGTGTTTAGATTTATTCGCCGGTAGCGGATCATTGGGAATTGAAGCGATCAGCAGAGGGATGGACTATGCAGTATTCATTGATAAACAATCTAAAGCAATACATACAATTTATAAAAATATTAAAACTATGAAAATTGAAGAACAAACAGAAGTCGCTCGTATGGATGCCTTTCGTGCACTTAAAGTTACTCAAAAAAATAAAGCGAAATTTGATTTAATTATGATCGACCCACCATATGACAAATTAGATTATACAGATATTTTAAATGAAATCATGAAACGAGAACTACTAAATGATGGTGGACTGATTTATTGTGAACATGGCACAACCGAGGACTTACCATCCAATTTAGAAGAACTACAAGTGATCAAACAAATGAATTACGGGCAGACAACGGGGATTACGATTTATTTAAATGGTATTCATAAATCTACTGTTTTTGCTGGAGAATAAGTTTTAAACATGATGTTGAAAAGGAGTGTATTTGATTGAGCAGGTTAGCAGTATGTCCAGGGAGCTTTGATCCTTTAACAAATGGTCATTTAGATATTATCAGCAGAGGTGCTACTATTTTTGATGAAGTGATCGTGGCTGTTTTTAACAATGCTGAAAAATCACCATTATTTACAATAGAGGAAAGGATCTTCTTAATTGAGGAGGCTACAAAGGATATACCAAATGTTACAGTAGATGCCAGTGAAGGCCTTTTAGTTGATTATGCTAGACATAAGAAGGCGAATGTTATTTTACGTGGCCTAAGGGCTGTCAGTGATTTTGAATATGAAATGCAAATTACTTCTATGAATAGAAAATTAGATAGAAATATTGAAACTTTTTTTATGATGACAAATAATCAATACTCTTTTTTAAGTTCTAGTATTGTAAAGGAAGTGGCAAAGTATAGGGCAGATGTTAGTGACCTTGTGCCATCAATTGTCGAGCAAGCTTTAATCAAAAAGTTTAAGTGAATTTTATTTTAATCAAAACGAGCCGATTCGGTATTGCATGTAGTAAAGGAAGTTCCAAAGAACTACACCTATTATCGAAGCGGCTATATACACGTAAATATGATTTAACACTCTTTATCAAACACTTAGTATGTTGCCTTAAGGGGATAGTTTGGTTCGTTTAAAGATGATAAGGGAAGCGATCGCTAAACATGTAATGGTCATAAATGGGCCAATTTGTTTCAAGTACGCTAATAAAATCATCCAATTATTGTTAGATATATCCTGAATAACTGGAATATCTTCCACATGTAGGACTTGTCTGTCTAAATAAAGAGGTTTAAACAATAAAATAGTAAATAAACTAGCGAATAACCCATGTAGTAATCGTGAAATGAAATAAGGTGTGAATCTAATATCGGTTTTGGCAATAATGCTAGATACTTGGGCTTGTACAGAAAAACCATTAAATCCAAGTATAAAACCAATAGCGATTGCTTTAGGCAACATCGTATCAGTCATTATTTGTGATGTCATTTGTGCACCTTGTGTGATCTCAAACATTCCGGCAATAATGGGAAGAGCTAATTCTACAGGTAATGAAAGGATCTGCAAAATGGACTGAAATAATGTCGCAATGATTGGTGTAATTCCAATAACTAATAATAGCTGCATAATCACTGAAAAGAGAATAATAAATCCACCAATCATGATTAATGTCTTAATGGAATTTAATATTGAATCTCCTATCACTTCACCAAACGGCCGTTTATCATTCATCCTTGTAAAATGCATCTGTCTAAAAGCATTTTTTAAAGAAAATTGTGGCTGAGCAGTTGTTTTGTTTTTAGGTTCTGTCTTATCTCTGTAAAAACGCATGCAAATGCCTACGAGTGTATTGCCTAAATAATGACAGGTTGCAATAAGAAGTCCAAGCTTAGCATCATGAAAAAAGCCAACTGAAACGGCGCCAAATATAAATAATGGACTTGCATTATTTGTAAAAGATATTAAACGCTCTGCTTCGATCCTGGTTAATTGTTTTTCTTCGCGGAGACGTGACGAAATTTTTGCTCCTGAAGGATAGCCACTTGCCATTCCCATAATCCAAGCAAAACTTCCTACACCAGGAACATTAAAAATGGGACGCATAATAGGTTCAAATAATGCACCAATAAATGTAACCACTCCAAAACCGATTAAAATTTCTGCCGTTATAAAAAACGGAAGAAGGGAAGGGAAGACAATTTCCCACCACATATGTAACCCTCTCAGACTTGCTTCAAAAGACTCATCTGGATATTTAATTAATAAAAACGTGAGTGATAAAGTGCAGGTCGCTAAAATGAATGTTTTTATAATTTGCTTCAATATAAAGCCTCCTAAAGTGCATTTCATAATTACAGTGATCAATTACTTTGGTGCCGTGTGAAGTTAAGAAAGCTATGAACAAATCACATGTTGTAGCGGAGCACCGTTAAATGGGTATTAATGAAAATCATTACCTAAATCATTGGCTCTTCCTGTACTTCTTTTTCACGTAGTAGTAAAATAGCGGTAGTTCTATGTTTAAATCAAGTTAGTGAAAATCGTTAGTATGAAATTCATTCGTGTGAACTTCACTAATTAAAATGGTAAAACATTAATAGAATGATCTATATCAATATACGCATTTACAATGCCAATTTATGCTAGAACTTTAAATTGATTATTTTACAGTTTAGTGAATTTCATCATATGGATTTATAGCCAATCCGGTACTCTATGTAGTTTCGTAGAACCGTCCTTAACTACATCCAGTACCGAATTGTCTGATTTTGGTAATTATGAAATTCACTCAGTTAAATTGGGGGGATTAAATTGAAATATACAAAACGGCGTATATTTTATTTTTCGATTATTATTTTATTAGCATTTTCTTTATCAACTTTTCAATTACCTTACTATATTTATAAACCAGGGGGTGCGGATCCACTAGATCAAATTGTTGAAGTAGAGGGTGGTTCGGAGAGCGAGGGAGATATGTACCTCGTAACAGTTAGTGGTGGACAAGCGACACCAATTCAATATTTATGGGCGAAAATTCTATCCTACCACGAAGTTCAGCCATTAGAGGAAGTAAGACCAAAAGGAATGACGAATAAAGAATATCGCCAAGCCCAATTAAAGATGATGGAAAATTCTCAAGAGTCATCAACCGTTGTGGCATATGAAGCTGCTAATAAAGAGATTACAATCGAATATAATGGCGTTTACGTAGTTTCGGTGCGTGAAGAAATGCCAGCAGAGGGTAAACTTGAGACTGGGGATCATATTTTAGAAATAGATGGTCAAACGATTCATGAAGCAGATGATCTAATTGATTACATCGAACAAAAACAGGCGGGTGATCAAATCAATTTAGAAGTAGTTCGTGAAGATGAAACCCTTCATATTGATCTTACTTTAGACGTTTTTCCAAATATGGATAATAAAGTAGGGATGGGAATTGAACTTGTTACAAATCGAAGTGTGAGTGTTCAACCTGAATTACATTTTTCAAGCGGTAATATTGGAGGACCCAGTGCAGGATTGATGTTTGCCTTGGAAATCTATGATCAATTAATTGAAGAAGATTTAACGAAAGGTTATCAAATCATTGGGACTGGCGCACTTGATTATAACGGAAATGTACTAAGGATCGGAGGCATTGATAAAAAAGTAGTGGCTGCAGATAAAGCAGGATGCGAGATCTTCTTTGCACCCTATGAAGATGGGGCGGACGATTCTAATTATGAATTAGCAAAAAAGACTGCAGAAGATATCGGAACTGAAATGGAAATCGTTCCAGTAGACACATTTCAGGAAGCTGTAACATATTTAGAAGAATTACCTGTAAAGTGATCATATGAATCATGTGTTACAGGAAGACTTCGCTACAATATTTGTGAATAAGGATGAAATTAAAAAGAGAAATGTTATCATGAGGAATGTAAAAATCCCCTCTATCTTTATATAAAAATAGGGGGGGTCAATTCTTGTTGTTGTAATGTTTTTCTGTGAGAAGCAGGGATAATGCTATAATATGCATGGCTAGCTCTTTCGTCCATTTTTAGTAAGTCATAATTTTTCTTGTTAAATTGCGTGAACAGGGGAACATTTAATTTCTTTTTATATTGATTTAAGTATGTTCTACCAGTATTCGAAAAACCTAATAAGCGAATATAGGGCACAGATTCATTTTTCTCAAATGTGACTAACTCATTCTTTTTCGTATTCGTTAATATATGAACAAAAATCCGTTGCAATCTGGTCCATGTGTATCTTTTGGTTTTGATTTTATTCATCCATTGATGAAAGGAAGTGACATCTTTAGCGGTTTCCTTTATTCGGTATTCAAGGCCTTCATCTACACCATGAATATGAGCAAGTTCGTCGATAGACATTGTCATGACACGATAATGTATAAAGGGGAAATAAGCTTCCCAGCTATGCCATAACGATGCGGAACTTTTATATTGTGTAAGTTGTGTAATGGATTCAGTTGGTAATGTTGTTTTAACATTTTCTGATAAATGATCAGTAGCTAATAACTTTTTTCGTATGCTTGTTGCGCTAGCAATTGAATTTGTAATTCGTTGGTCATGGTACTGACTTTGTTCACGTTTAATTGTGAGAGGTTCAATAGATAAATCATGATCTAAAATCGTACGAACATAACTAAATCCAAGTATATTATTTGGTTGTGATAAATCCATTGTAGTAGTTGTTAAACCAACTTCTTCAAATGAGAGCATACTTGCTTCTGGAAATGAGATGCCCAGTTTTAAATTTTGTTGTAATGTCTCCGTATACAGTGGTTCTTTTTCCTTAAATAGGTGGTAAGCTGAGGTGAAATCAGTCATATTTCCTGATTCACTTCCAAAACAAATGCTAGAAACACCAATCTCATCTAGTGTTCGCAAAGCACCTTTAGCAAAGTTTTGACTACTTTGTACAGCATATGGGTATGGTAATTCTAAGACAATGTCTACACCATTTACTAAAGCTGCTTTTGCACGATAGAATTTATCAATGATTGCTGGTTCCCCCCTTTGTAGAAAGGGACCACTCATGACAGCAATGATACAATCTGCTTGTGAAACTTTTTGAGCAGATTGAATATGATATACATGCCCATTATGGAGAGGGTTATATTCAACAACTAAACCACATGCTTTCAAAAAAACATCTCCCATCAATATCTTGATTTTAATAAGTGAATTTCAGTTTATTGTACCAAATAAATCATTCAATTACACTGAGAATCAACATGTATAACAAAAAGTATATGATCGAGATAAAGCTGTAAAGAAAAATTGGTTGACAAATCATGAAATAACTTTTAAAATAGCCTATGGTACATTGGGGTGAAAAAATATGAAGTTTACATTAAATGAAATTAAAAAAAGAGCCTATAATGAACCTTTTATTTTTACTGATGAGGTTGATCTGTCTGAACTTGAATCAATGGATAATGACATTCGAGAAATTAAACCGGTTCAAGTGCAAGGAGTCTGTTCAATTGATGGTGAGCAAATTATCTTTTCGTTGACCATTCGTGGTGAGATGATTTTGCCTTGTGCACGTACATTGGTAGATGTATTATATCCGTTTGAAGTACAAGAGGTAGAAATATTTACTACATCATCTTATTTGAGCCAAGATGATATTGAGGATGAGCTTCATCCTGTTGAAGGTGAAGTGATTGACTTAATGCCTTGTATTATAGAAAATGTTCTTTTAGCTATTCCTTTTCGGGTGTTTTCAGATGATGAAGAGGCACTTAACCAAGCCGTTTTACATGGTGAAGGTTGGGAATATATGCTCGAGTCGGATAAAGAAGATTCTCAAGAACAGGAACAGACAATTGATCCTAGATTAAAAAAATTGCAGTCATTACTGAATGATAACGATAAAGAAGAATAGATCACTATTTATTTTCTAGTCGTATTTAAAGGAGGTGTAGGTTCATGGCAGTACCTAAGCGTAGAACATCAAAAAAAGTTACTAGACAACGTCGTACACACAAAAAGTTACACGTACCTGGAATGGTGGAGTGTTCAAATTGTGGTGAGTTAACAAAACCACATCATGTTTGTAAGTCATGTGGACAATATGACGGTAAAGAAGTTGTTAGCAATTAATGAGAAAGCAGGTCACTTCAATGTGATCTGTTTTTTTTATGGTGTTTTCTGTTGATAGGTTAATGGGTATGATGGTTTACTTTACGGCTTATATATTGTTAAATGCGCCCCTAAGTCTAATTCCCTTCCTAGTTTTTAATGGTTACATTCAATAGTCTTTGCCTAAAATAGTAAACAGTTATTCTATCACCAGTACTTTTTGCATATATTGATCATAAATGTATAAGGAGGCTTGTGATGAATACAACACGTCAAGATGCATGGACTAAAGATGAGGATCTACTATTGGCTGAAATTGTTCTTCGATATATTAGAGAGGGGAAAACACAGTTAGAAGCATTCAAAGAAGTCGCAAAACAACTTTCTAGAACATCAGCTGCTTGTGGATTTAGGTGGAATGCTACCATCCGTAAACAATATCAGCATGCAATTGAATTCGCTAAAGCGGCTAGAAAAGAGAGCAATCAAAGCGATGTAATGAATCCTGTCGAACTCCAAAATAGTGAAGGAAATGATCCCATAGACACGGCGATACTCTTATTGAAAAAGATAAAATTTACAGCGTCAGACCAAGAAGCAATGGTCCAAAAACAGGAAAATAAAACAATTAAACAACTTGAAGAGGAAAATAAATATTTAAAAGAACAGTTGGTTCGATTTGATAATGCATGGAATGAAATGGGAAAGTTATGGCATTGGGTGAAAGAGAAAGACAATAAGATTAAAAATCCTAAATAGGAAATCATACTTATTTTTATTATATAAGCTATAGATATTGTAATTTAAATATTTATAGCTTATATATTTTGCTAAAACCACAATATATATTGATATTAGACTTTATACGACAAGAAAAATCCTTTTTTGTTATAATAAGGGAAAAGTGGTAGTATGAGGTGTATTTAGATGAAGATCGGGATTATTGGTGGAGGCTCCACTGGTTTATTATTGAGCAGTTATTTATGTGAGCATCACAATGTTACGTTATATGTGAGAAGGCAAGAACAAAAAGAAGCTCTGAATGAGTATGGGCTATTTCTATCAAACATGGAAACCCCATTTGTTATACATACACGACTTATAGAAGAAATTGAGGAGGAAGATTGTTTCATTATTTGTGTGAAACAACATCAAATAAGAGATGTACTTCCTCATCTGCATACAATAAATAGACAGGTACCATTTCTATTTTTACAAAATGGAATGGGACATCTTGAAAAAATTGAGGAATTAAATAATGATATATATGTAGGTGTGATCGAGCACGGGGCGTTAAGGGAAAGCGATTTTTGTGTAAATCATACTGGAAAAGGAAAAATCAAAATTGCAACATATCGTGGCCATGATGAAATACTCCCAATTCTAATTGAAAAATTAAATCAACCTAACTTTCCAGTTGTCATATCCATTGATTGGGAGAAACTACTTGCCAATAAATTAATGGTAAACGCAGTAATCAATCCGATCACAACCTTATTTCATGTGCCTAACAAAGAGGTACTAACCAATCCCTATTTACATCATCTAGCTGAGCAATTATGCTATGAAGCGGCAACAGTACTTCATTTAGAGTATAAAACAGAATTTGAAAAAGTTAAGAAAATAGCAAGGCAAACTGGCGAAAATAAATCATCGATGTTGACAGACATCGAAAACCTAAGACAAACAGAAATTGACTCAATATCGGGATATATCATTGAAAATAGTCATAGCGCAGTTCCGTATACCTCTTTTGTATACAATGGCATAAAAGCAATAGAATATAAACATAGGATTGGTAAAGCGTATGATTAACTATTTAAGTGTGATAATTGCATTACTGATTACTTTTCCTTTTATACCAACAATAATTGTCTATAAAGTCAGTGATATAATGATGCAACATAAGTTGCGGGCATTACATATTGCGATTAATTGGACAACGATTTTATATATATTGGCCTCAATGAGAATATTAAATATGATGTTTGATCAACAATTTATTGGTATAATCATTGGTTTGATACTTGTTCTGTTAGCAATCATTATCATTTGGCAATGGAAAACCAATACAGAAGTATTGCTTAACAAAGCCATCAAAATACTCTGGAGATTATGTTTTCTTATTTTTTTATTTGCATATACGATTTTGGTTGTTTACGGGGTTATTCTTAGGATTATTTCCTCATAAATTGACGAGGTAATTGTATAGTGATGAAACAGATTACATGAAATCTAATGTATTATTATGTACAATACGTATGGATGAAAAATTAAGAGTGCCTTAATCTTAATTAAGGCAAGTATAAGTACGGTGATGACTATTCTTCATTAAAAAAGTGAATTGAATAGTTCTTGCGAAGGAGCATCATATCTATGCGGATTGACCCAATACAATTACAACATAAGAGTTTATTAATAAATGATTATAAAAACCATGAACAAAAAATAATGGACTTCTTTGATTATTCGCCTATACATGACTATGAAAAAAGGGTCATTGATTTACAGAATAGAAACTTTAAAAGAAATCAACTTACTGAGGTATTACAGACTGTTAATCAACGATGGAATGCACCATCCTCTACAATGGCAAATATTGATCGCTTAAAAAAAGAAGGTAGTGTTGTGGTCATAGGTGGCCAGCAGGCAGGGCTAATGACAGGTCCATTTTATTCAGTAAATAAAGTAATCTCGATTATTCAGTTTGCCAAAAAACAAGAGGAACATTTGGGGATACCAGTCATTCCTGTGTTTTGGATTGCAGGAGAAGATCATGACTATGATGAAATCAACCATGTGTTTTACATCGAAAACGAAACGTTAGAAAAACATACTCTTCGCCAAGAAGTGAATGAAAAACATTCTATATCTCATATAAAAATTGACAGAATCCATGCAAACCAATGGTTAGATGAACTATTTATACAGTTGAAAGAAACAAGATATACAGCAAATCTATATGACACTGTGAATAAATGTTTAGAACAATCCACTACGTATGTTGATTTTTTCGCAAGACTTATCTTTCAATTGTTCGAGGATGAGGGTCTTGTTTTAATTGATTCTGGATCATCAGAATTAAGGCAGTTAGAGAGTGAATACTTTGTTCAGTTCATTGAACAACAACCTGAAATATCACAAGGGGTCTATGATTCATATCAACAACTAGCACAATTAGG
>Ga0209487_1001143_pt1 | contig 22829 bp, 18 predicted proteins | sample Poulit2012_FD_187524 | JGI IMG/M metagenome (GOLD analysis project Ga0209487, IMG submission 187524) | Agricultural soil microbial communities from Georgia to study Nitrogen management - Poultry litter 2012 (SPAdes) (version 2) | ecosystem: Environmental > Terrestrial > Soil > Agricultural land...
CCCACCACGAACTGTTGGCGAGTTCCCCACGATATCGCTATATCATGGCCAGCCAGCCCAAAACGAAATCCGAGGTGGATGTATGAGTGGCCCCGGAAGGACACGGGCCAGCTCCGCCCGTTATGCGGATATGACCAAAGCCGAGCGCCGCGCCTCATTGCGGCTGCTTGGCACCTTGTTGAAGCCATATACCTGGCAGCTGGTGGGACTGTCGGTCATTGTCGTACTTGCCCAGCTTGCTTCTGTCGCAGGACCGGCCATCATTGCCTGGGGCATCGATAACGGTATCCCTGCCCTGCTCGAGGGCAATGCTATCCCAGCGGTTGCCGCATCGATTGCACATATTACCGCCGCGGTGGTCGGTGGCGTGCTGATGTATCTATTTATCCGATGGAATATGACCATTGGACAAAACATGTTGTTCGGTCTGCGCCGACGCCTGTTTTTACACAGCCAACGTTTGGACATGAAATTCCACGAAACCTATGCTTCAGGCCGTACGGTCGCCAGGCAAACGACCGATATGGATGCTCTAGCAAACCTGTTGAACTCCGGGTTAGACATTATGGTTGGTTCGGTGCTGCAGATGGTGTTCACCATGGTGTTGATCGTGACCATGGATGTGCCGTCTGGTCTAGTCATGGCGGGGCTGTTGGTGCCGGCGACCATGTTGACCATCTGGTTTCAGAAACGGTCATCGGTAATCTATCGTCAGATCCAAACCAATTCGGCCCGACTGATCTCGCACTTTGTTGAGACAGTTTCAGGGATTCGTGCGGTGAAATCATACCGCCGCCAGCAGGCCAACGGGGAACGCTATACACAACTGGCCGAAGATCACCGCCAGTCGTCCCTTCGCTCCATTCAGCTATTCGGAATCTACCAGCCAACGCTTCGTTGGCTGTCGTCGTTCACCATTGCCGCGGTATTGATGGTCGGCGGATTCCGGGTGCTCGGCGGTGAGCTCCAGGTCGGTGTGCTTGTCGCCCTGGTCCTATATGCTCGCCGGTTCTTCCAACCCATCGACGAAATCGCAAACTTCTATAATACGTTCCAGTCGGCGGTAGCAGCGTTAGAAAAAATCTCAGGTCTGATGGCCGAAAAATCCGCGGTCACGGATCCTGATGATCCAGTCGAACTCACCGATGTCCAAGGCGAAATCGTATTCCACGACGTCGCTTTTCGATATGACGACGAACTCCCACTGGCCTTACAGTCGACCTCGCTACACGTTCCCGCTGGCCAAACCGTTGCGATCGTCGGCTCTACCGGGGCGGGCAAATCTACGATAGCGAAACTCATGGCCCGCTTCTATGACGTCACGCAAGGCTCCATCACCTTGGACGGGGTCAATCTCAAAGACATGTCCTTGGAGACACTGACCGATAACATTGTGATGGTCACCCAGGAGTCTTACCTGTTTTCTGGTTCCGTCGCCAATAATATTGCCATTGGGAACCCGGATGCGACCCGTGAAGACATCGAAGCAGCCGCTGCTATCATCGGCGCCGATAGCTTCATTAACGCTCTGCCCGAAGGTTTTGATACCGATGTGCGGGCCCGCGGTGGACGGATGTCTGCTGGCCAACGTCAACTTGTCTCTTTTGCCCGCGCATTTTTAGCCGATCCCAACGTGTTAATCCTGGATGAAGCAACGTCGTCGCTGGATGCTCCGACCGAAGCCATGGTCCAAGACGGGCTCCAAGAATTATTGGGGAAACGGACTTCGTTCATTATTGCCCACCGGTTATCTACCGTGATGATTGCCGATAGAGTATTAGTAGTTGAAGGCGGCCAAATCATCGAAGACGGGACTCCAGTTGAGCTCATTGCCGCCGGTGGTCAATTCGCCCAGCTACATCAGGCCTGGCAGGACACATTGACCGAATAGCCCGCTGATCCACCCGCACTCGAGGAGACCACCCGCATGCCCGGTAAAGCCAAAGCAGGACTGCTAGGAGCCGTTGTTGGCGCCGTGATCGTCCTTGTGATCGAACTCTTAGCAGTGGCCTTGAACGATGAGCCCTTCTTCGGCACCGAGCGCTCTTGGCTCATCCTTGCTGTAGCCGTGGTCGCCTTCGCGTGGGTGCAAATGCGCGCCTACGATCAGAAAAAAGGTATCTGGTCAGACAACGATGACGAAGCCGGAAACTAGGCCACCAGCACCTGCCGGCTATGCAGCATCCCCCTCGTCGAGGAATTCGTCGAGAATACCCGGGGCAGCTTGCGTCGCAAAGGCCAAGCTATGGTTAGCATCCATATCGGCGGCCTCATAGATGCCATAACCCGCGGCAGACATGGCCGCAACAGTTTGCAACCCTAGACGACGTTGGAACAACGATTCTTTGATCACAATGGTTGATACGGCGCTACGGTCCAGGGCATAGGTGGCTCGGTTCATCAAACCCGAGCGCACCACCAGATACCGTTCAGTCATCGCATGTCCCAGCGCACGATAGGCAATGACCGCGCCGGTCAGCGCGAGCGGCCAGAAGACAACAGGTATCCACAGCAGGTGCCAGCCCAGAATGCCTTCGACCGCCAACACCGCCAGGACCGCTGCCAGAACAAGCGCGCACAACGTGGCCCACCACAGCCGACGACGCAGGGCAGCTCTGGGATGTTTCGTGAGTTTTGCATCAAATGGGCTCCTGTTTGGAGCAAGAATCGCGTCGATAACCTCGCGGGCAACACGAAGCGGTACGCGTGGCAAGATCGCTGCAGGTTGATTCATCGACCAGAGATTCAGGCCGGTCGTGATGACGTGGGCGTCCGTTACGCCGAGCCACCGCCACAGTAGTGGCTGGGACAGCTGGTAGCCGCGAACGCGACTTTCATCGCGATTCACTTCACGTGTGGTGAATAACCCCTGCGTAGTGCGCAGTTCAGTACTTTCTGGTCCGCGAACGCGAGCGAGCTCAAACTTCCAGTATTCGGTGAAATAACTGATCGTCATACCGATGACACCAAGTATTCCCACGGCAAGGATCGCAATACCGGTGGTTGCAACCCAACCGATCGCTTCCCAGTCCATTATCTGGACGATCCAGCCGGCCAGGTCGATATTCAAACTACTCAGTAACCACCAGCCGCCGGACACTAAACCGAGGGCTAGCACAAACGCCCAAATGTTAAAGATATTATAGAGAACCCAGCCGGAACGAAAGCGCGCAAACACTTGCAGCGGTGCTGGCTGATCGTCGTCGAGTTCCTGTACCTGATCCGATGTTTGGCCAGCCTCGGCGATAGCTTGTCGCACTTCGGCGGTTAACAGGCGTTTCCGTAATGCTCGGGCATCGGCTGCCGGCAAAGCATCCAGGCTGATGGCGGCTTCATTGGCGCTAGCTTGTTGTCCGGCACCGATGGTAATCACACGGAGACCGGCAAGCCGATGCCGCAATTTGGCCTCAATATCGATGCTTCGAATCCGGTCGCGTTGAATCGAACGGTGCCGGCGGAACACCACACCAGTTTTGAGTTCTACATACGCCGGTGTCACCCGATAGCGGGTAACGAGCCAGCGTATAGCATCCATAAACGCTCCGAGTAGGCCAAAGCCTGCCAATGCAATCAGCGGCCAGAGTTGGCCGGCTTCTGGCGAAGAGTTCATGATCCAGATGGCCAGCAACAGCGGCAGTTGAGTCACGACCACGACGATGAGATCAACCCAGATGACCCGACCACTGAGCCGGTGCCAGGGTGTAGGGCTTGCTCCGTTCATGTGGCATCCCCCGGGGTCTGTTCGGTGAGGCGGGTCAGCTCATCGGCTACCCGTGATGCGGTGGCTTTGTCGAGTCCACCGATGTCAATGGCACCATACGAGGAGGCTGTGGTAACTCGCAGGGTCGACAGCCCTAGGAGTTGTTCAAGCGGGCCTTGGAGTGCATCGACGGTTTGGATACGGGATAACGGGCTGGCTCGCCATTGTCTGACCAGCCAGCCACAGCGAGCATAGACCGCCGTGGCTGTTGTCTCCCAACGATGCACTCGATACCGCCATAGCGGCTCTACGACCAAGCCGATGACCGTCAGGACTGCCATCACAATGATGGCCATTACCGGCCAGCTCTGTTCGGCGCCCCAAAGGGTCTGAGCAACGATCGCGGCGGCGAGTAGTGGCAGCGTTAAGACCGCAGATTGCAGTGCCCACCATCCCATGGCTCGTCGTTCGACTCGATGTTTGGGTGGGCGCAGCACGATGTTGGGGTGTGGATTGGTGGGGTCACTCATGATGTTTCCGCTCTGATGGCGTGGTCAATAAAGTCCAGGAGTACAGTAGCTTCTTGTGCCAGGTCGAGGTTCGGGTCCCAAGCCCAGGAGGTGAGCAATCCTTCGATGGTCCGCGACAGGATATTGGCAACACGATACGCATCAAAGTCGCGGAACTCTCCTTGGTGTTGGCCTTGCACCAAAATGTCGTGCAGCCCCGTGAGTTCTTCGTCAAATTCCTGGGCGAAAGCGTGGTGGCCGTGGTGGTCACGATGGTTTGCCACGATATCGCTCATGGCAAGGAACTGGGTTCGGTGTGCAGCAACGTATTCTAATTCTGCACTGATCCAGGCGTGAATCTTACTGGCCGCGGAGTCCGCTGCTGTGATACGTGGTGCCATATACGCCCAGGCGTCATCGAAAAACTGCGTGGCAGCAAGACGCAGCATCTCGTCTTTCGTGGCAAAGTGGTAAGTTAGCACCCCTTTACTGATGCCGCCCCGCTGAGCAATGCGTGCTAACGAGGCTTTGGCATATCCGACTTCTGCCACCGTTGCAGCAGCAGCTTCGATAATCTGTGCCCGCCGTGCCTGCTCAATAAATGATCGGCCGCCACGGTCAGTTCGAGACGTTTCATTCCGCATGGTTTAAAAATAAACCGGGTGGTCTAAAATACGCAAGTGTAGGATCTCATCCCTCTTGGCACAGTCGAACTGAGCTGACCTGGAAAACGACAAGTTGGGGAGATTACTTCCGTCTCACCAACTTGTCAGAATCCTCGTGCCGAAAATCATTACCGTTGAAGAGCATCAGCCTCTGCACGCACGTCCTCGCTCAGGCGCAACCAGACAGCCGTCTAAATACCAGCCTCGACCCCGTGGCCAAAGCCCACCTCTTGTTCAGCCTGGCCAGCAACATCTAGACCTTGCCCGACGTAGCTTGTCCGTTCGTTGAGTAGTCTTTCCGCCGGGTACGCATGGTGACGGGCGTGAGCCCAAGAGTGTTGATAATGATAGTGCTCCAGTTCACGATGGTAGCGTCGAGAAGGACTCGGGCACGACTCAACTTTATGCGCCACACACCACTGAGATCATCATGACACCGAATGCGCCTCCTGCGCTTCCGCCGCCTCCGCCAGCTCGACCGTGCCTACGGCACCGTCGATCGTGATCATCTGCCCGGTGGCGATTGCGGTGGTGGCATCGCGCACGCAGATGACGGCGGGAATGCCGTACTCACGGGCGACTGTCGGACCGTGCGCCATCGGTGATCCCGTTTCGGTGACGAGGCCCGCGGCAGTCATGAACAGCGGGGTCCAGCCGGGATCAGTGGTCGGTGCGACGAGGATTTCGCCGGGTTCGATCCGTGCACCGGCAGGATTCGTGATAACACGGGCCCGTGCCGTGACCGTGCCCGGTGATGCACCGGTGCCGCGCAGACCCGCAGCCGAGTCGGGAACCGGCAGAACCGTTTCGACGTCGGTTCCGTCGGAAAGAAGCAGGCCAGGCACTTGACGGCGGCGCATCTCCCGTTCATATCTCTGACTCCGCTCCACAACGGTGGGGCGCAGATCGGCTCCAGTCTCGAGGACCGTAGAGACCTCGTCGAGCTCAAGGAACATGATGTCGGCGGCGGCCTCAAGCAATCCCCGATCGGCGAGATCGGCACCGACTGCCAGAAGTTGCCGGCGCACCTGGCGCAGAGGGAAGAGCCAAAGGAACTTCGGAAGTTCACGAAGGCCGATAAGAGCCCGAGTGCGCTGCAGCAGGAATTTGCTCAGGCGCGCCCGCACCGGACGAGACTCGGCGGCAACGGCCACGATCCTGGTCAGCGCGGTTTCCGCCTCGACGGCTGCCCTATCAAAGCGCCAATCGGGAGCCTGGTGGGGGTCGGTGACCTGCAAATAGCTAGCGATGGCATCAAAGATCGGGGCAGGATCCTCCTCCCAGCGGGGCACTCCGACGTCGATCTCAGCCGCGGCACGGTGACCGTATTCGGCGAGGAACTCGTCCAGTCCGATATCGGGCAGGTCGCCGCAGCGGAAGCGGCGGACGAGTTCGGCGCTGGGCGTAGTGGTGAGCAACTCGGTGTGCTCGCGTGCCGCGTCGGCCAGGCGCCACAGTTTGAGGTCCATCTCCGTCGTCACATTGCCCGGTGCCCCGCGCATGACGGCGGCGATATCAGACTCCTCGGCGATTCCAGCGAGGAGCCCGGTAGCCAGCTGCTGAGACAGCATGGCCGTCCACAGGGGATTGAGGGAGTCGATCATCGGGCCGGTGAGCATTCCGAGGTGGACATCCGCGGCGAACCGGAGGCGGTCCCGGGATGTCATCTGCGGCCTCGGTGGTTCGGTCTGTTCGCGGACAACATCGATCTGTGCCAGGGTCCGGACCCGTTCCCTCCGGGGGCGACGCAGGGCTCGGACCATGCCTCGGACCATCGGTGGGCCCAGGCGGCGGGCGATCCGGGCGGCATTCCTGAAGGAGAACAGTCGGGTCGGCGTCGGACCGAACCGAGGATCGTCGCAGATCCACTCGACGGCGCGGGCAACGCGCGGACCGTACAGCTCCATGGCTCGAGGGAGGCTCGAACGCATGCGGGCGCTGCGGATGAAGGATGTCAGGTCGATATACATCCGCTCGCCGATGTAGGTAACCAGTGATGGCCCATCGCCGGGGCGAGCACCAAAGGCTTCAAACCATTGCCGGGTGACCTGGTCCATCACTGATCGACCCATCGGAGTGAATGGGCGGAGCATGCCTTGCATGTGCCCTACCTCCAAATAGGCGCGCGGTCCGTCATCGGTCGGTGCGGGAACGGGGAACAAGTTCGTGATGGCACGCGACTGCAACAGCCACAGCGCCCCTTCCTCGTCGAAGGCCCATTCGATGTCTTGGGGAGAGCCGAACGTGGCCTGCACTCGGGCCCCGGCCGCCTCGAGCCGGGTGAGCTGTTCGTGATCGAGGCAGCCGTGGTCGGCATCTCGCGGCTGATCGAGACCACGAGATGTGTCGAGGACGTAATGGTCGGTGTCTGTACTGCCGTCGACGACGGCAGTACCCAGTCCTGGGGCAGCATCGACGACCATCTCGGTCCGACAGCCGGTGATCGGATTCGCCGTGAATAGTACGCCCGCAGCGGTCGGTGGGACCATCCGTTGCACGATCACGGCCATCCGTGACTCAGCGACGTTATTCGCCTCGCGGTAGGCTCGGGCCCGTCCGGAGTCGAGGGAGCCCCAGCATGTCTCGATCGCGGTACAGACATTGTCCACGCCGGTGACGTTGAGCACGGTGTCCTGCTGTCCAGCGAAGCTCGCCCAGGGTAGATCCTCGGCGGTGGCGCTCGATCTGACAGCGACCGGCACGTCCTCACCCAGTTCAGCATAGGCTTCTGCGATCTCGGCCCGAGGCAATCTCTTCTCCGCGAAGGCCTCAGTGGTCAGGCAGAATCCTTCGGGGACATGTTCCCCGGCGGCGATCAGTCGGCCGAGCCCGGTGGCCTTTCCGCCGACGAGATCGATAGATCCGGCGGTGATATCAGACAGGGGGATCACGTTCATCGCGCACTCTCCTTCGCTGCAGTAGTCAGCAGTTCGATGCGGCAATCCCGGTCATTCATTCGCCACTCCGCAACAGTTGCTGATTGGCAACTAATGTACGCCTCTGTGCCGAGGCTGTCCAGAGGTAGCATTGGTCACGTTGTTTCGGCGAGGATGCTGCGAATAATGCTCGTGGAAAGAGGTGAACCATTCGGGTGGGCCCTCCCCCGGGTCGGCATCGCGGGCAGGTACCCGGTCATGGAAGTCAAGAAATACCTAGTGATTTTCGCATCGTTCGGTGAACGTGTCAGCCGTATCAGCTGGTAGTAGTTCACCCTGCGTGACCGCCCTTTCATCTGCGATCTCCTCACTTGTCGTTCCTGCACGCTGGTATGCACCCCGCGGTACATTGAGGCCCACCTCGTTTCTCTGTCCACAGCACCCACAGTCGCCGTGAGCGAGGTGCCCTCCCCGGTGAGATACATCAGTCCCGTGTCCAACAACGACCTCGTTGTCATGCCTACAGCTTCCCCGCTTCGACATGACATTGAGAACTCCGACACGAAATCTGAGAACCTACAGTAAGACCTTTGATAGCTGGGGTGGCTACCCGTAGTGGACCTCGCCTAACGCCTGCTGTGGTAAATCATTGAGGGTGCCAAATCGGTGGGCTGTCATAGTCACGGATTGTTCGCGAACAAATGGCAGCATCTCGAGGCGACCAGCTGAGGTTACCGGCTGGGTGTAGACCCCTGTTTCTGGACTGTGCGATGCGGCGGCCACGGTTGCTTCAGTCTCTGCGGTGCCAATCAGGCGAATACGACGAGCACCTTGAGGGTCAGCTGCGGCGATGCGTTGTACGCGCAGCAACCAGGCGTCAGTTTCTTCAAACACGACCTCAAGTTCATAGCCACGAAATATCTTGGCAAGATCGCGCGGAAGACTCGACGGCAACGACACGGTGTTGACCGGTAGCAGACCGGTACCTTGTCCGGTGGCCACGGCGTTATGCACCCGCAGCCCAGCAAACGCCACGCGCAATACTTGGGCGATACCCCTCGAGGTGTTCTCAGTCAGCCGGATCGCCACCGGGACAGGGCGATATCGCAGGACGTTGACCTCAACCTGCAGATTCGAAATATCATGTTGACCGGTAAACGTCTCGACGGCAACAGCATCGGCTGCTACCGCGGTGGACAGCCAGGCAAGATCACCGGCCTCCAGCAGGGGGCTTCCCGTACGGCTCAGCTTATCGGCCAGCTGATCGGTCGTAGGTGGCACAGTCGAGGGATCATCTTGCCAATCCGTGAGCGCCATGAGGTAATTTGGTCCGCCCGCTTTCGTACCGGGACCAATTGCGGAACGTTTCCAACCGCCAAACGGTTGTCGTCGGACAATGGCACCGGTAATCCCTCGATTGATGTAAAGGTTGCCTGCTGCAACCTGCTCGGTCCAGGTAGCGATTTCTTCGGGATCAAGCGAGTGTATACCCGAGGTGAGCCCGTAGGGTACGGCATTGACGTAATCGATGGCATCATCGAGTGTTTCAGCAGACATCACACCCAAAACGGGACCGAAATATTCGGTCATGTGAAACTCGGAGCCGGGCTTGATACCAGAGCGCACGCCGGGCGAATATAATCTGCCGGTGTCATCGAGCTGCTGGGGTGTCACATGCCAGCGTTGACCGGCTTCAAGGGTGGTCAATCCACGGGTGAGTTTGTCACCGGGCTCTTCAACGACCGGTCCCATTTGCGCTTGCGGATTCGTCGGATGGTCAACCACCAGTGAGTTCACGGCATCCAACAGTTGTCGATGGAATCGTTTACTCACAGCGGTTTGGCCCACCAAAATCACCAACGATGCCGCCGAGCACTTCTGTCCGGCGTGACTAAACGCCGAATATACGACATCTGCGACAGCCAGATCCAAGTCCGCCGACGGGGTAACAATGATGGCATTTTTCCCCGAGGTCTCCGCAAATAATGGCATATCGGGGCGCAATTCTTTGAAGGACCGGGCAGTGTCATACCCGCCGGTCAAAATGACCCGTTCAACCCGTGCATCAGTGACCAGGCTGGTCCCGATCGTTGCTTCTTCGGCAATCACAAACCGGACAATGTCTCGCGGTAGATCAAACTCATCGAAGGCCGCCCAGATGGCCTCGGCGATCACAGCGGCGGTGCGTTGTGCCTGAGGTGCAGGCTTGAAGATCACCGGTGAACCGGCAGCCAACGCAGCGGTCACCGAACCGGTCGGGATGGCCACCGGAAAATTCCATGGTGGCGTGACCACGGTCAAGCCCACAGGATAAGCGGTGGCTCCAGCCACGTTGTCGAGCTCTAAACACTGTTGACCGTAATATCGGGCAAAGTCGATACCTTCGGACACTTCAGGGTCCGACTGGTCTATGGTCTTACCGGTTTCAGCTCCCATGACTTCAATGAGATCGGCCCGAGATGCCGCCAAATGATCCCCGATTCGAATCAGCACCTTGGACCGGGTTTCTATCGCTAGAGCCTGCCAGGTTTTACCGGCAGCCTGGGCAGCGGCTATCGACGCTTCTAACTGGTCGTCGGTTTCGACGCGGTGCTCTGCCACAATAGCTTCGCCCAGTGTCGAGGTAGCCATCCGCGCAAGGATGTCGCGGCCCCAGGCCCGGTTGGCTTCCAGATCAGGATCCGTGTCAGCAGCGTTGGCAAAAGTGGTAGGTGAAGGTTGGGAAAAATCTTCGGTCTGTCGGTTTTGCATACGTCGTGGCTGCGGGGTGAGATCTGCTTCGTGTTCCAGTTGTTCCAACGAAGCTAGGAACCGGTTGGCTTCGCGGTCGAAGGTGGTCTCATCGTCGAGGTCAAAAACCGCCGACATGAAGTTTTCTTCCGACGCACCTTCTTCCAGACGGCGCACCAGATAGGAAATGGCCACATCAAATTCCTCCGGATGCACAACCGGTGTGTAGAGCAGCAGTCGCCCAACATCACCACGCACCGCCTCGGCCTGGGCGGTGGCCATACCCAATAGCATCTCAAAGTCCACCGGACCATTAATGTCGATCCCGCGGTGTTGCATTAGTAGATAGGCCAAGGCGATATCAAAGAGGTTTTGTCCGGCCACACCGATGCGCACATTGGCCAGGTGCTCCGACGTGAGCGCATAGTTCAAGATGCGCTTATAGTTGGTGTCGGTGTCCTGTTTCGTTGGCCATACGGTCTGCGGCCAGTCGTGCATCGCGGCCTGGACATGTTCCATGGGCAGGTTGGCACCTTTGACCACCCGCACTTTAATCGGTGCTCCCCCGGCAGCCACACGTTCGGCGGCGAACGATTGGAGCTTGACCATCGCGCCGTAGGCATCCGGGAGATAGGCCTGCAGGACCACACCTGAAGCATAGTGTTGAAACTCGGGTTCAGATATGAGCTTGCGATAGACATCCAACGTCAGATCGAGATCCTTGTATTCCTCCATATCGAGGTTGATGAAGGTGACTGGATCTGCGTTCATCGCCGCACGATAGACCGGGCGGAGTTTTTCGACGATATCGTTGACGGCTTCGTCATGGGCCCAGTGGTTGTGTGGGGCTACAGTAGCTGAAACCTTGATGGAGCCGTAGTCGACGTCCTCACGGGCAATCAATGCCAAGGTGGCAGCGATACGTCGATTGGCTTCAGCCTGCCCCAGGATCGCTTCGCCCAGGAGGTTGATATTGAGCCGAGTGCCCTCGGTCTGGATCTTGGCGATAGCTTTGCCGAGGTTTTGCTCTCGTGCGTCGATGATGAGGTGCCCTACCATTGACCGCAGCGCTGCCTGTGCCGCCGGAATGACAACACCGGGTGCGAGTTTGGCAAATGTACCGCCTGCACGAACAGCGGCTTGTAAATACCATGGCAAAAATTTTGGGACATCATCAGCGATATGTGTCAGCGCATCGGCGGCCGCAGCGTTGTCTTCGGGGCGCACCACGCGGTCGACAAACCCGACGGTGAAAGCTAAACCACCTGGATCCTTCAATACACCGGCCAATTGCTGTGCTGAGGCATCCGGTGTGGTCTCTGCTGCGGCTTGTAACCAGGTGCGAACTTGGGCGATTGCGGCATCCCCGAGTTGCCAAGGCATGACCTCGTGGTGGCGATGTTGTGCTGGCTGCATGATGCTCCTCGAGTTTCGAGACGGTCAATGCTATGACACACAGCATACGACCCCGCAGGGATCAGGCGATAGCAAAGAAGCGCGGAAAACCGTTCACCAAATTCTCCGGCAAGTTTCTGCAGGGCTAAGCTTCGACCACTAAGTGTCTGACCAGGCGAGTTTCAGGTTATTCTCAGGAAACGGAACCGTGCACGGCAGTTCCCACACGTGACAGATTTGGTGATTGGGCTGACAGTGGCGAATAATTATTTGCTATGAGTGAAGAACATGCTTATCAGCTGGCCGCCATTGTCGCCTACCTATTACTCATGGTCGGCATTGGATTCTATGCCTACCGGCGCACAAAAACTGGCCGAGATTTCTTGCTTGCCGGTCGCGATCTGTCCCCGCGCGTCGCCGCATTATCAGCGGGTGCTTCCGACATGTCAGGTTGGTTGATGATGGGATTACCCGGTGCACTGTATGCCACCGGGTTGATCGAATCCTGGATTGCTATTGGCCTGACCATCGGCACGTGGCTGAACTGGAAAATTGTGGCCCCACGGCTGCGCGTGTACTCGGAAATCACCGAAGATGCGATCACCATGCCGGCGTTTTTCGAACGACGGTTTCGTGACCGGTCGCGCCTGTTGAGGTCGGTATCAGCAATCATCATTCTCGTGTTCTTCATTTTCTATGTAGCATCCATGATGGTCGCCTCCGGTGCGTTCTTCGAATCGGCATTCGGGTGGCCCTATATGAGCGGACTGCTCACCGTTGGCATCGTAACCCTGATTTATACGGTCTTCGGCGGCTTTCTTGGAGTATCGCTGACCGACGTTGCCCAGGGCTTGCTCATGTTGGCCGCACTCCTGGTCGTTCCCATCCTGGCGACCATCCAACTTGGCGGTCCAGGCGAAGTTGTCAGTCTCATCTCGGCATCTGAGCTGCAAGATGGGCTGCAACACCTGTCCTTTACCGGCGGTGGCATGAGTGTTGCCTCGGCCTTGGTCATCATCTCTGGTCTGGCCTGGGGGCTTGGCTACTTTGGCCAACCACACATTTTGGCCCGGCACTTTGCCATCCGGGATCACAGAGAAGTCAAAACTGCCCGCCGGATTGGGTTCGGCTGGGTCGCGCTATCGATGGGTGGCGCGGTGCTGACCGGGTTGATCGGTGTCGCCTGGTTTGAACGAGAGGGCCAAGCCCTCGACAACCCAGAAACCGTCTTCCTGTTGCTGTCGCAAATCTTATTTCATCCGTTTATCGCCGGCCTGGTACTAGCGGCCGTCCTGGCCGCGATCATGTCGACCATGTCATCGCAGCTCATCGTGTCGTCTTCGGCCCTGGTTGAAGATATTTACGGGTTGTTCAAGAAGAACCCGCACGAACGCACTCAACTCTGGTTGGGCCGCGGATCCGTAGTGGTAGTCAGCATCATCGCCGCGCTGATCGCGCAAAACCCCGATTCCACGGTGTTAGATCTCGTTGGTTTCGCATGGGCCGGCTTCGGTGCTGCCTTTGGACCAATGATCCTTCTGGCATTGTATTGGCGTCGCGTAACCGCCATGGGTGCCCTGACCGGAATGGTTGCCGGTGCCGCTGTGTCGTATGTTTGGGGAACGGTCCCAGCCATTAAAGAAGCCATCAACCTCTACGAGATTGTGCCCGGGGTCATCGCAAATTTTGTCGTGGCCATTGTGGTGTCGCTGCTGACGACGAAACCTCCCGTAGAAGTCGAGACCGAATTCGAACAGATGAAGGAAACGGTTTCAACCAAATAATTCTGTTGTATCCCTGCCTGTTGCGCAGCGTGCGTTGGTCTCGCCTACGATAGACCCATGGGTTTTTCTCGGACGCAGTCCATATATATTGCACTTGAACCATCCCAAGTGTGGGATCTGCTCAGTGATCCCAGCGCCTGGGTGCAATTCGATGACCAACTCCAACAGTTTGCACCCACATCCATGGCGGGTGACCGGTTACAGGCTGGCGATACCGTCAAGATCGTTCCCAAAGCGTTAATTCGCGGCTTCGTTCATGCTGTCACCGCACCTGCAGCCAGAATTGTAACTGCTCGTGAGCAACGGGAACTGACCTGGCGCCAAAACCAGCCCGGTGGTTATACCCAGCAGCGCTGGCTCATCGAACCGGCCGGTAACGGCACCACCTTGACCCGTCAGACGCATGTGGTTGGACCTCTGTCCGCGCCATTAGGTATTGCTTTGGCCGAACCGCTGGCCGGCGATCTCGGTCCGGTTGGGGCTCGAATGTTTCAGATGGCTTCACCCGGGCCTGATCTGGCGCAACCGCTCACCATTGTGGCGGGTGGTTCCGGATACCTAGGCTCACGGTTGGTGACCCGCCTGTTAGCGGCCGGTCAACGCGCCATCGTGTTAACACGGAATCCGGCATCAGCAGCTCCGTATCCGCAAGTCCGGTGGGGCCATGATGACCTGGAACCGCTACAGGAACAGCTCCAGGATGCAGCCGGGTTCAATATCATCAACTTGGCAGGACGTCGGCTCGGACCGAAATTCACACCAAAAGAACTGCGGTATCAGACCGCGTCCCGGGTCGGTCCAACGCAGACGTTGCGCGAGGCAGTCGAGGCAGCACAAGGTGCCGGTGGTGTTTTACATCGTTGGATCCAAGGCAGCGCTGTACCACTGTGGGCTTCGAACTCGACTGCCGAATTCACCGAGGACACCTCCCCGACTGCTGATGTTGATGGGCCAGCGGGTATGGGCCAGCTCGTAGCAGATTGGGAGGCCGCCGCCCCAGATCATGCAATCATCGTTCGAACCGGGGTCGTGTTGGGACAACGGGCCGAAATTACCGCGGGGCTAACGGCCATGGCTCGCACCAAAACACGCCTCAGCGTCAATGGGTATCTGCCGTGGATCCATGAAGAAGACTGGGTTGGCCTGGTGCAGCACCTGTTGGCCATGCCGAATCCACCGGCGACCGTTGTCGCGGTGGCGCCACAACAAACCCGTCTTGCTGAAGCTATACGCTGGCTTGCGCCAGGCTATGGTCCACGTAACGTCCCAGTGCCAGCGGCACTACTCAATCTTGGAATGAATACGATTCGGATGGAGCCAGGCTTGCTCATGGGAAGCACCAGGGCTCGCTCAATGGTGCTTGACCAGATCGGCTACTCGTTTCGATTCCCCACGATCGGCGAGGCTGGCGACGCGGTAAGTCTCTAGCTCAGCGCGCCATACCCTACTGGTCGTGAACCACCTCGTATTTGAGGTAAACAATCCCACCATCGAGGTGTTCTACCTGGTCAAGATTGAGGTCGCATCGATGTCGCGGCCAAAAGCCCAGCCCCGACCCTATGATTACCGGGCACAGCAGCACAAATACCCTATCGACAAGCTTGTGCCGAAAGGCTTCTGCAGCAAGTGTTGGGCCATCGATGGTCAGATCCCGATCGCTGGCCTGTTTCAATGCTCGAATATCTTCGGGTTCGAATGCTCGTTGCAGTTCGGTACGGTCGGACTGCGTTGTCTTGAGCTGTTGAGAATACACAATCTTCTTGGCGGCCTGCCATGTCTGACCAAAGCGCGCAGATTCTGGCGACGAGGCAGCCAGCTGTGGGTCAGTTTCCCATACGGCCATGATTTCGTACATCCGTCGACCGTAGAGAAACGTGCCCACATTCGCCATATCCGTCGTGATCTTCGTCAACGCTTGTTCGGTTGGTTGTGCCCAGGAAAAGTCGCCGTTGGCATCTGCTACATAGCCGTCAAGCGACACGAGCATCGAATAGATCAGTTGTCCCACCAGTGTCCACCCCGGTCCATCAGTAGGTAGCTTCAACCTAGCAGCCACGCGAACTCGTCGGCTACGGTGTCGACCATATTGTTCAGCACGGCGAGCTGTTCATCACCAGCCGGACACGTTATCTGGTTAGCGGTAGGCGCGATGATATTGGATTGGCGTAGGTGGATTCTTATGCCGCAGTGTTTGGGCAGCGTGAATCGGGAAGTTGGCGTTGCGTAGGGATTCGCGACCAATCAGCACCACATCGGCCTGTTCGGTCATCAGAATATGTTCTGCCTGGAACGGTTCGGTGATGAGCCCAACCGCACCGGTCGGGACTCCGGTGCGGCGTCGGATTGCTTCGGCAAACCCCACCTGATAGCCGGGGCCGGTCGGAATAGTTGCGGGAACATTGGCACCGCTGGAGACATCGATTAAATCCACCCCGTGGTCTCGTAGCCACTCGACCACCTGCACGGTGTCGTCGATGGTCAAACCGCCCTCGGCCCAATCAACGGCCGACAGACGTACAAGTACCGGTACCATCTCGCCGACTTCGCCACGGACCGCATCGACCACCTCAAGCAGCAGTTTGGCACGACCCTTCAGTGATCCACCGTAGGCATCATCGCGCTCGTTGCTCAATGGCGAGAGAAATTCGTGTAGCAAGTATCCGTGAGCGCCGTGAATTTCCACGAGATCAAAACCAGCATCGATAGCTCTGCGTGCAGAGGCAGTAAACGCCTCTACTACGCGGTCAATACCGGCCTGGTCCAGTTCAGTCGGCGTGGCAAGGCCAGGAAATGCTGTGGTGGATGGTGCCACTGTGGTCCAACCGCCGTCGCTATGCGGAATACTTCCGTCGTGTTCATCGTCAAATGGTCGGTAGGTGCTGGCTTTACGTCCCGCATGTGCCAGCTGAATTCCTGCGACTGCGCCCTGGGAGTGCATGAATTCAACAATGGGCGCCAGCGCATCACGCTGGGTGTCGTTCCACAGGCCGAGATCCTGGGGCGAAATCCGTCCCTCGGGTGTAACGGAGGTGGCTTCGACAATGATCCCGCCCGCTCCCCCGCGGGCCAGACCGCCCAAATGCACCATGTGCCAATCGGTGGCAACACCGTCATTGTTTTCAGCGCTGTACTGACACATGGGTGGAACCCAGAGCCGGTTCCGGGCGGTCACCCCACGTAGCGTGAGGGGTTCAAATAGCAAACGAGACAAGTTGGCGTCCTAACGATGACTCATGGTGCACGTAGTCTTCCCCTCGAGGATGCTATCAGGTCGAGTTTTTCGTGACGTCACATTCAACCGCTCTCGGAAATCTCTGTAGAGGCGCCCGATCATCGTTGTGAAGAGGTCATGGTCTTATGATTAGCCAATGATTTTGACTCAATGCGCGTACGATACATTCGCATAGCAACAGCACCGAGTATCGGCCCGGGCGCAAGCACAACGTATGCGTACTGCCACCCGATCAGTTCCGCCATGACCGGCACCATATTAATGGTCACCAGTGTTAGCAGAAATCCGATGGCCGTTTGGGTCGTCAAAGCGGTCCCGGTATAGCGACGATCGGCGACTTCACTCAGGGCGGTCGAAAAGACCGGAGAATCAGCTATAACTGCTGCTCCCCACACCACGAGTAGCACGATCACAACCGGCCAGGGGCTGTCGACCAGCATCGGGGAAAGTAGACAGCACAGACCGCTGAGGATCATCGCGTACCCGGCTGCTCGACCTCGCCCCAGTCCATTGGATGCCCAGCCTCCCAGGAGACACCCTAATCCCCCAGCAATACCGATCGTGACAAAGGTGATCAGGCCGACGGCAGCTTCATCAGCAGGTCTGATAGCCAGCAAAAACATCGGTAGCCACGTCCACAGCGCGTACAGCTCCCACATATGTCCGAAATACCCTAGGTTGGCAAGCCGGGGTCCAAGCTCTTTGAACATTTCGATCGCGTAGCCGGGCCGAAGCCGTACTGGGCCCTGCTCGCCGTGCGGTCCGGGACGAACGGCGATTATCGAGATGCAGCCGCCAAGTCCCGCGAAGATGGCAGCAAAGATCAACACCCCTTGCCATGGGAGTTGTTCAAAACCACGGAGAAGGTGCGGTACAGCAGAGCCGAGAGCGAGCGCGCCTAACAACACACCGAGTGCGATTCCTCGCCGGAGTGGACGAAACCAGGTGACCATCAGTTGCATGGCCACGGGATATACTCCGGCCAGAAACATCCCGGTCAAGATTCGGAGAATAATCGCTGGTAGGAAGGCATCGACCCAGATGGCTATTGCTGCAGTGGTAAGTGCAGCTCCAATGGAGGCACTGCCAGCAACTATTTGCGGCGGGATCCTATCGGGCAGGTTCAAGGCTGCTGATCCCACAGCACCGACGACGAAGCCAATTTGGACCGAAGACGTCAACCACACCGATTGCATTTGCGTGATGTGCCAAACACGTTCAAGTGCCGGAGCAACCGCCGAAGCCGAGAACCAGGTGCCCATTGCCAAGATCAGCACCATTGCGATAAGTCCGAGTTGAACCCTTGATGACGACAATCCAACTGCCGTGACTTTTGCGCTGGATCGGGTAGCCATGATGCACTCCTTGCATTCTGCAGCGCCCCTGAACTGTATCGAACAGATCTGTACGCTTTCTCCCTTTGCAGCCTATGATTTAGGTCACAGGTTGTCAAACCGTTCTGTTCGATTGATACTGGAACTGTGAAAAACCATGCCGAGCGTACATCCGTCCGAGACCGCTTACTGCAGACTGCCGATCAGCTCTTTTACACCGAAGGTCTCCACGCGGTGGGAATTGATCGCATCGTTGCTGAAAGCAAAGTTGCGAAATCAACAATGTACGTGTATTTCCGTACCAAAGAAGAGCTCATCGTGGAATACCTGCGGCATCGAAGTGAGATGACACGGCAGCGGATCGTAGCCGCCGTGGATGCCCGAGCCGACCAACCAGTCAGCGCTCGCGTCCTAACCGTCTTCGAAGTGCTCGATGACATTATTTCGGAGCCGGATTTTCGCGGTTGTGCATTCGTGAACGCAGCTGCAGAGTATCCCGACCACCAAGGCATCCGTGATGCAATCAGCGCTGACCGGCGTTGGCTTCCACGTCTGCTGACCGGGCTGCTCGCAGAAGCCAACGCGGCAGACCCTGGGCTGGTAGACGAGCTCGTACAGCTCTATGACGGCGCAAACGTCATGGCTCATCTCGACCGCTCAAAAAATAGCGCTAAAACAGCACGCCGTGTAGCAGAGCGGCTCGTTGCTGACCTCGACTAAATCCTAGAACACAGCTTGATCGGCTAAGAACACAACAACTGTCTAAGTAGGCGTGCACTTACCTACATCATGTGCATCATTGCCACCTGGTACGACGTAAACATTGGCTTTCTGGGTTTCGGCAGCAGTACTCGGTGTCGGGGCTACATGTCGACCTTGAGACATCACTGAGCGGCTTCCCCATTGACCTATTCATAACGTTCGTAGGGCTGACGTATCTTTTTGGGTTTACACAAAACAATGGCGCCATCGACGTGTTGGGCCGGAGCTGCATGGCTGATCGGCGCCGCCCCAAACTGAGTCGAGTCTATGTGTGTTGCTCCTGCAGCTCCTTTCGCATTCGAAAGCTCACAAGCTTCACTCCTTGCTTGAACGGTTCTTGTCGCTGCTCAACGAAGAATCCTTGGCTCTCGAAGAAAGGCCGAGCAGTGATGCTCACGTCGGCAGTGAGACTTGTCGCGTAGAGATCTCTAGCTTGTCTTCTAACGCTCTCAAGAAGTGCGCGAGCAACACCTTGTCTTTGATGCTGGGGGTCCACAAAAATCATGTCGATGTATCCGTACTCATCGACATCGGAAAACCCGACTACTTCATCGCTCGCAGTGGCGACGAAACTATTTCGTTTGAGCATGTCGAGGTGCCACTCAGCAGCGCTTCGCTGCCCAGGTTGGGCCCAAGCCCGGACTTGCTCTGGCGAGTAGTCAGCCGCAGCGATCCTTGTGATCGCTGTCGTAAAGATCTTCAGCGTGACCGTAGCGTCGTCAGCCTGGTAAGGGCGGATGCTTGGGTGGTGCGGAGTTGTGCTCATACTCTCCCCAGTTTATCCGAGGGCAAGGGGGCTACTCAGATCGGCTGTCCCTCGGCGGGGCTTTGCCAGTTTGGCGCCCACCGCATCACAGGCGCAACGTACTTCACGAAGGACTCCAAAATGTGTATAACATAAGGCACACCCAATTGGTTGGGAGTCTGAAGACTAGGCAAAGACGACCAAGAGGTACATCCCGAACATCATCACATGCACTGCGCCATGGAGGGCGGTTGCCCGTTTACCGAGGAACGATGCCATGGTGATCACCATGGTGACCGCCAGCAACATCAGTTCTGCAGGGCTTGCGGCCAGCACCACACGTTGTCCGGTCAGCAGACCGATCAGGAGCACAACTGGAATTGTCAGACCCACCGTGGAGACCAAGGCGCCGTGGCTCAGATTGCTCACTCGCTGGATTTCGCCCTGATATGCTGCACGAATGGCGGTGATTGTTTCAGGTAAGAAGACGATTGCTGCAATCAACAGACCAGACAGCGCAACCGGTGCTCCAAGTCGTTCGAGTCCCTGGTCTAAGAGCGCCGCCATATCGTGTGACAGTAACACGATCGGAATGACCGTTAGCACCAGCACAGCTGCGCGGGCGAAGACTTCGGCTCGATGCTCTCGCAGTACCTGCATCACACCGAGCTGACCTGAAGACGAACTCGTCGGCCCTGCTGAAGAATCTCCAACTTCTTGGAAATGCTCACGCTGGGCGCCCATTTGGTGGTACAAAAAGAATGCATACAGCAGAATAGTCAGTGTCAGCACGACCAGTGCTTGAACCGGACTATAGGTGCCGTCCACACCTACCGCCTGCGGTAAGGCAAACGCCACAATGAGCAACAGAGATAAGATCGCTATGTAGGCGGATGCACCCGATGGGTTGACTCGTAACGAAGCCTGACGCAACCCTGCTACAAGCAGGGCGATACCAACCACCAGATTCATAATGATCATAGCCACCGCCATAACCGAATCTCGAGCAATCGTTTGATGGTCGCCGGGTCCCAGCATCACTGCCGAGATAAGAATAACTTCGATAATAACGATCGATAACGTAAGCACCAATGTGCCATATGGGTCGCCGAGTCTGTGTGCAAGTCGTTCCGCTTGGGTCACGACGCCAAACGCACAGAGGATAATGACAGCAACAATGGCTGCTAAAAGACCAAACAGTAGTGGCGTTGTCAGCGACCCTTGGATGACCGGCTGAACTATGGTCAGCGCGACAAATCCAAGCCAGCCCACGAGGAGTTGAACTACCGCGGTAGGCGTCAGAACGCGTCGAAATGATGCCAACATGAAAGGAGGCCCTTTTCTTTGGGCCGTCCCAACTCTGAGTGTGCACGTTCAGGTCGTCCTGAATCGTCCTTGCCGTTCAAGTATATCGTTTTCGGCAGCGGTGGGCCGGTCTTCTGTAATATTAAGAATCGACGATATAACTACGGATTTCTTTGATCTTCGCGTTCTTGCCATGCCCAGAAAATACGATCACATGGCTAAAACTCTGGCGAGCACCGTCCGACATCGTGATGGCACCGTCAGCTCCACAATCTGTCCCGTGAGTAATGACGGTGTGGAGCTGCAACGACACTACCGGGGGCTGCTCACCTAACCAGTGCAGCACTTCGTGATGGCCCGCCAGGGTCTGTGCACCGACAATATCCCAGCGAATATCGTCACGCAGTGCCGCAGCAACAGCATCTGCGTCACGGCTATACATTGCGACCAAGAAATCTCGGATGACAATTTTCCGTGGTGCATTACCGCAATCTTCGGGAATATCGATAACGCTCAGGTGAGTGGCTTTAGACATCATTGTCCTGTATCGCGGCCGGTCAGTTTGTCGCGTAAACGGTCCACCATACCAACACCGGGACCTATTGTTTTATGAAACAATTCAGACTGTGGTGCATTTGGGTGCGGCCGCGTAGGCGCGACGCGTTTCGCCTGTTCCACCTTCTGCCCCATCTCTTGACGCTCGTCAACCGAAATATACTCACGCAGTTTCGGGAATTGTTCGTCTTCTTCATCGCTCACGTGGTGCCGCAGCTGAGATTCTAATTCGTGGACAAGTTCCATAAAGCCATGGTCTTCTGCATCGACATCTTCCAGTCGTTTCATCACATCGACCAGCCCCTCGTGCTCTTGTTTGTCGTGCTCAACCTCCTCCTTGCCCTGCGGTAAGTGCTTTTCCATTGCTGGATAGACAAACATTTCTTCAGCTACCGAATGACGCATTACTTCGGCAATGACGGTGTCTGCTGTATCTCTACGAGTCGTGGCGTCGGTGGCCTGCTTGATAACGTCAATGAGATCTAACATTGCCTGGTGATCTTCGGTGAGAATTGTCGTGACTTCATGGCGGTCGGCGGCCGAGACGTTGGCTGTCATAGCGGGCCTTTCTCTTGGCAAGTCATGATCCGTAATCGTATATATCCGAAATGGCGTTAGCGGCTGAATGCACTACTCACGTTAATGTGTGTTCTGATACACGTCTAGAGGAAGCCCAAAACGCGTGTCCGAGCCAGACCGGAAGTGACACAATCGTTGAACACTGTAATCCCATAGTGGCGGGACCTCTGTAGTGTCGAGGGTGTCAGCACCTCGCACCGAGAGAAGCCACCATAGATCAGCTTGGTTCAGGGAGGTCTTATGCTGCGCCTTAATGTAGCCGATGGAATACATGCTCTAACGCATGCCAACGTGAACGCTTACCTCATCGAAGACGATGACGGGGTCACCCTGGTGGATGCGGGTCTTCCGCGGATGTGGCCCATGTTGTATGTTGCCTTAGAAACACTTGGTCGCAGCCCACAAGATGTGAAAGCACTGGTATTAACTCACGGGCATTTCGACCATGTAGGCTTCGCTGCCCGACTCCAGCGTGAATGGAACGTCTCCGTATATGTGCATCAAGCGGATATTGGACTCGCCGCTCATCCGTATCGTTATACCCCTCAACGCAACCGATTCATTTACCCCCTCATGCATCCGCGGTCACTGCCAACCATCGCCAAGATGGCAACGGCAGGAGCTTTGCAGGTCAAAGGTGTTTCCAATACGCAACCGT
>Ga0209487_1001144_pt1 | contig 22825 bp, 20 predicted proteins | sample Poulit2012_FD_187524 | JGI IMG/M metagenome (GOLD analysis project Ga0209487, IMG submission 187524) | Agricultural soil microbial communities from Georgia to study Nitrogen management - Poultry litter 2012 (SPAdes) (version 2) | ecosystem: Environmental > Terrestrial > Soil > Agricultural land...
CTTAAAATAGGAGGAGTCATAATGAAAAACGTACGTTGGGGAATTTTAAGCACAGCAGGAATTGCACAAAAGGCACTACTTCCAGCATTTGGACGAGCTGATAATGCTGAGGTTGTCGCGATTGCGAGCAGCCGTTTGGCAAAGGCTGAAGCGGTTGCACATACATTTGGAATTGAGAAGGCATATGAGGGATATGATGCACTACTTGATGATCCTGATATTGATGCCGTCTATATTCCATTACCAAACCATTTACATAAACAGTGGGTGATCAAAGCCGCGAAGAAAGGGAAACATATTTTATGCGAAAAACCAGCAACCATTCATGCGGAAGAGTTTCGCGAAATGGAAGCTATATGTCGGGAACATGGGGTAATCTTTATGGAAGCGTTTATGTATTATTTCCATCCGCAACATGATCGGGTGAAAGAAATCATTGATTCTGGTGAAATTGGCGATGTGACTTATATGCAGGCAGGTTTCACCTTTTATTTAGATGAAGAGAAACGCGCAGATAACATCAGGATGAGCGAAGAAAAAGGTGGTGGCAGTATATATGATATCGGTTGCTATACGATTCATTCACTGCGAAATATATTGCGGGCAGAACCAGAATCCGTTCATATTCATGCTGTTATGGATCCGGTTTATCAAGTTGATACCGATGTGGAAGGCTATTTGACTTTCCCGAATGGAGTGAGGGCTACCTTTCAATCCAGTTTCAGCCTGGCGTTTAGGAATGAATATCGCATATTTGGGACAGCAGGGAGCATTACAGTCCCCCGTGCCTATCGTCCAGACAACCATGGTGGAGAGGGGATCATCATTATTGAAAAATCGGGAAGCACACGGGAAGAGACGATCAATAGTGACCAGTATAAAAATCAAGTTGAACATATATCTGAAGCCATCCTGGAAGGAACTCAGGTGAAGCACAGTGAAGTGAACACATTGAATAATTTACGCGTTATTGATGCGTGTTATGAATCCATTCATAACAATAAACGGATCGATATGTGAGAAGCAACTTTATAAATCATGCTAAATAAAGATCAGCAAAAGCGCCGGAAGTTCGTTTATTAACCAACCAGCTCCATCTGAAATAAAGGAGGCAATCATGTGCAGCGTTATTCACGTATCTGGATCTATATGATCAGTGCCCTCGTTTTTATGATTAGTGTCACGGGGATGATCTATTATGGTTATAAAACCTTTTATTTTGATAAAGAGCCTGTTGGAACGACTCATTATACGGATCATTACGTCCTCATTTCGGAGGAGATGGGTAATGATTATTGGGAGTTAATTGAAGCGGGGGCCCAGCAAACGGTTGCTGAAAACAGCGGGATTTATCTGGATTCGATTGCACCTGAAAAAGCAGATAATGATCAATTGCTGCGCTTATTGGACCGGACCATCTCGATGGGTGTTGATGGCATTATCACGCAAGGAGTTGAAGGCGAGCGATTTGTTGAACTCGTACAAAAAGGAACAGAACGGGGTATTCCTATTTTAACGATTGATAGTGATGTCCAAGGAAGTGAGCGAAAGGCCTATATTGGGACAGATAATTTTTACGCTGGTCAATTGATGGCCCAATCGATTATCGAACAGACGACAGATCAGCAGTTTGTAGGGATTGTAATGGGACGGGCTGATTCGATTAACCAGCGAGAGCGGTTGGCAGGATTGAAAGATGGAATTCAATCCAATGATCAGATTCAGATTGTCGGTAATATGGACTCGAATATTACCCGAATTGGAGCAGCACAGGCAACGTATTCGCTCATCAAGAAATACCCGAAAATTACAACATTGGTTGGAATGAGCGCTTTGGATGGGATTGGAATTGTCGATGGACTTGGTGAAATTGCCCCAAATAAAGAGGTTTATATTACAGCATTTGATGTGTTGCCGGAGACGTTAACCTTAATTGACAAAGGGAAAATTGCTGCCACGATCTCGCAGGATCCAGAGGAAATGGGGAGAAGGGCGATGGAAGTCATGCTAGACATCAAGCAAGAAGAATATGTGGAGGGGAAAATCTTTACGACGACTGAGATTATAGATGCAGCAAAAGTGAAACAACGAGGTGAACAAAAATGAAGACGATCCGTGGTAAAATACTTGTTTACTTCCTCGTCTTTGTCGTCTTGTTTCAAATAACTGCAATTTCCATCTATGTGAGTTCGAATGAATTAATGAACACCTATGATGAGAGTTTTCAGCGTTTTTTACGATTGAATGCCATTTCCCAAAAGTCAGATGAATTGTATGCCCGAACGAAAATCCTGATCGTTGAACCTGAAGCAGAAAATGAAACAGCCTATTATGATGCCAAACGCGAACTGGAAGCGGAAAAGGAGGAACTTGCTACTGACTTCCATCATATTGAGGAAGTTGATTTAAATAATTACCTCCATTTAATCTCCACCTTTATCCTCGAAAGTGAGCTTACGATTGGCTTTCATTTGCGTGGAGATATTGAGCAGTATACGTATCATTTAGAAGAGTCGCGAATGGCTGCCGGGTATATTCAGGAATCAGCTCTTGAATTAATTGATGTTGAACTGACCGCTTATCAATCTTTTTATAAAGACCTTCAACTACGCAATGATTATTTTTTATTGTTTATCATCTTTCTCTTTATAACGACGATTATATTGGCCGTCTTCTTTGCCCTATGGTTTTCAAATGGGGTGACAAGGCCGATCAGTAAATTAGCTTATGCGGCTAAAGAAGTGTCGGCAGGTGATCTACTAGGAGATCAGGTTACTGTAAAAGGTAATGATGAACTACGTGTATTAGGAGATTCATTTAATCAGATGCGTTCAAGTATCCACGGGCTAGTGGAAGAAATTAAAGACCAATCTGAATTGGATCAATTGCTGAAAGAAATGGAATTAAAACATTTACAAAATCAAATTAACCCCCACTTCTTATTCAATACATTAAACACGGTTTCCAAAATGGCCTACTTGGAAGATGCACAATCAACATCCGCTTTAGTCGATTCGATCGCCACCTTACTCCGGCACAGTTTAGGGGAAATTAATAAAAGTGTCCGTTTGAGTGATGAAGTGGAAGTGGTTAGAGAGTATTTTCGTATTCAAAAAACCCGGTTTTCGGAACGAATCCAATTTGATGTTCACATAAATGAAGCGTGCTTGGATATTGAAGTACCTAAATTGACCTTACAACCGCTGATCGAAAACGCCTTTATCCATGGGATTGAAGAGCGCGAAGAAGGCGGGACGATTTCGCTGATTATTGATGAAACGGAGGAGCATGTTTTTGTTGAGATCCATGATAATGGGGAAGGAATGACAGAAGAAAAAATTGCGTCATTACTGACTTTTAGAGAAAAGGAAGAGGACCATGTCGGTCATTCAACCGGGATTGGTCTAGCAAATGTCATTCGCCGATTACAATTATTCTATCAACAAGATCATGTTGTCGAAATCGAATCTGAAGTTGGGAAAGGGACGAAAATCCGGCTCATCTTGCCGAGACGATTGATAAGGGGGGAATAGGAAATGCGCATCTTAATTGCGGATGACGAGTTATTGGAAAGAAAGTCGATGAAGAAGTTCATTGAAACTAATTTCTCCAATATGAATGTAGTAGGGGAAGCGGTTAATGGTCGCCAGGCAATTGAACTCGCGGAAACCGCCCAACCTGATATTATCTTTATGGATATTAAAATGCCTGGCATTAATGGCTTAGAAGCAATCAAGCAAATCAACGCGAACTATCCCGCCATTAAATTCATCTTAGTTTCAGCTTATGATACATTTGATTATGCGAAACAAGCGATGGCGTTTGGGATCAAAGATTATATTTTGAAACCAGGAAAGAAGGCGGAAATTGTTAAAGCATTGCTCCGTGTGGAGAAGGAACTGAGCGAAACGTCCCGAATACATAAGGAAAAACAACAATCTGAGCGACTACTCAAAGAGAATGTGGTGTCAAAGCTGATGACCTATCCGGTTCAGAAAGAAATGATAACCTTCCATAAGCAATTATTCCCAGAAATGGTGTCAAGTTACTTTCTGATTGCCCGTGGAGATCTACAGGCAGGTATCCCATCCGTGGAGAATGGGCTTCAGGAAAATCTACAAGGTTCATGTACAATCTATCAAACCGGTGAGGTCACGGTCATCTATGTTGTTTCCTCGCAACAGATTTCGGCAGATGAACAATTACAGTATGCTACATATGTCGGGGAAGAATTCGGTCCGGATGTATATATCGGAATCGGCACGAGCCAAGTTGAAGTCGGACAATTACCGACCTCTTATCGGGAAGCATATGCAGCTTGTTTTCAATTGCAGAAGGAGCAAAGAAAGGCATATGGCTTTTGGGTTGAACAACAAGAGCGTAAAAATGTTGAGCTGTTGATTGGACAGCTTGTTCAACAAGTAGAACACGGAAATGATGTGAACGTACTTCAACAGTACAAGGAAATGGAAACCGATCTGGATCATGCACAACAAGAGAATTTGTATATTGCGATCCAAAATGTGCTTAACAAATGGAATCTATCTGTTACAAGTCATTCCATTGCCACGTTGAAAACAAGCCAGGATTGGTACCATTACTTGAACATCTGTTGTTTGAAGATTAGTGAATTTCACCAATCGAAACAGTTAATGTCTAAAGCAAAAACATATATTCAAACTCATTTTCATGAAGCGATGACCTTGGAAGAAGTGGCTGCAGCTGTTCAACTAAGTCCAAATTATTTTTCAAATCTATTTAAAACAACATTTGGTGAAACCTTTATTGAGTATGTGACACGGATCCGGATGGTGAAGGCGAAAGAGCTCATTGAAAAGAATGCCTACTCCTTAAAGGAGATTAGTTTTATGGTGGGGTATAATAATCCCAATTATTTTAGTCGTGTCTTCAAAAAACATTTTGCTATCTCCCCAAAGCAATTCCAACAGAATATCTTTGGAAAATGAATGAAAACGTAATAAAGTATAGGTTTCCGCTCACTTAAGTCGTTTAAAGTGCTTTATACTTAAACTTGAAAGCGCAAACAAATCAAAGGGGGAAAAAATAATGAAGAAGATGTATCGCTTATTCGGATTACTTATTCTTGTAATCGTGATGGCGGCATGTGGTTCGGATTCGGACGATGCTGATCAATCAGATAAGAACAAAGACAAAAACAGTGACTCTGGTGTCGTGGAAATCTTTAGCTGGTGGACAGGAGCAGGAGAAGAAGACGGGTTATTAGCACTTATTGATCTATTTGAAGAGACACATGATGATATCGAAATTGAAAACGCTGCCGTTGCAGGTGGTGCAGGGACAAACGCAAAAGCAGTTCTTGCGACACGTATGCAAGGGGATGACCCACCTTCAACATTCCAAGTGCACGGTGGTGCAGAACTGAATATGAGTTGGGTAGAAGCAGATAAAATGGAACCATTAAATGATTTATACGAAGATAATGATTGGATGGATAAATTTCCGGAAGAATTAATTGAACTTGTCAGTGATGGTGATGATATTTATTCGGTTCCCGTTAATATTCATCGAGGGAATGTGATGTTTTATAACATGGAAGTGTTTGAAGAGCATGATATCGAAGTACCAACGACAATTGACGAATTCTTAGAAGTGGCTAAAACGTTAGAGGAAGCAGGCATTACGCCACTCGCATTAGGGGACAAGGAGTCATGGACACCAACACAGATTCTTGAAAATGTGCTTGTAGCGGAATTAGGTACCGAAGATTATGGAAAGTTATTTGCCGGTGAAATTGAATTTACGGATGAACGTGTTGTCCATGCTATTGAAGACTTTGGTAAAATCCTCGAATATGTGAATGAAGACCATGCTTCACGGAATTGGCAAGATTCGGCTCAATTAGTAGCTGAAGGAGATGCCGCCATGATGAATATGGGAGATTGGGCAAAAGGGTATTTTTCAAATGATTTAGATCTAGAAACAAATATTGATTTTGGGTATTTCCCATTCCCAGGAACAGACGGTACATTTGCTGTGATTACCGATACATTTGGACTACCTAAAGGGGTAGACAATCCTGATGAAGTAAAAGAATTCTTAACATTCCTTGGATCTGTTGATGGACAGGACGTATTTAATCCATTAAAAGGATCCATTCCAGCAAGAATTGATGCGGACCCAGAAGAGTATGATGAATATGGTCAAGACGCGATGGAAGATTTTAAAACAGCGCAATTATATCCAAGTCTTGCTCATGGATCAGCAGCCTCAGAAGGGTTCCTAACAAAGGCGAATCAAGCGGTTAATATTTATGTTACTCAAGGTGATGTCGATAACTTAGTTGACGCCTTGCAAAATGCTGCACCAGAAATGTAAAAAAAGGATAAGACTGTCTTACAGAGACAGTCTTATCATCTTTTTCGGTGTAGACGTTGTTTGGAGAAAGGATTATGTGAAGGAATCGTGATCAAGATATAAAAAGACAAACTTTATACATCCTTATATTCAACGCTTGTGAGCTTTAGCTCAGACGGTGTTTTTTTTAAGAGAAAGCTCAATTTAAGGAGGATCTACCTTGGGGAAAAATATACAAGTGAAGAAAAAGAAACGCATTTCAAAAGATCATTTGACGGCGATTGCTTTTTTGCTACCCTCCCTCATTTTACTTGCTGTGTTTGTGTACGGCTTTATAAGTTGGACGGGCTATGTTTCTTTAAGTAATTACAATACGATTGTACCTGACTTTTCATTTGCAGGTCTTAAAAACTATTTCTATCTATTTAATGATTTCCGTTTTCAAGCAGGCTTAAGAAACACGTTGTTTTTCACGATATTATTCATCGGTTCGATTGTTGTTTTAGGATTAGGTTTAGCTATTTTAATTGAACAAAAGATCAAAGGGGAAGCCGTTTTTCGCAATATCTTTTTATTCCCGATGGCTCTTTCTTTCGTTGTTACGGGGGTTGTTTGGCAGTGGCTATTACACCCTTCTACTGGATTTAATAAATTCCTCAATCTTTTCGGCATTCAACCGAAATGGTATACAGACACCAACATATTAGGTGGATTTGAATGGGGAAGCATTGAATTTGGCCTACCCGTTGCGATTATTGCGGTCGTTATTGCTGCTGTTTGGCAAATGACTGGTTTTTCATTGGCCATGTATTTAGCTGGTTTACGTGGAATTGATGATGAGTTACGCGAAGCCGCTCGAATGGATGGGGCGACAGAATGGCAAATTTATCGCAAGATTATTTTGCCGATGCTGATGCCGATTACGATGAGTGTCATTATTATGATGGCCCATATTTCATTAAAGATTTTCGATTTAATTTATGCGATGACAGGTTCAGGTGCGAATTTTGTAACGGATGTACCTGGTGTATATATGTTTGAAACAACGTTTAGAGGAAATTATTATGCAAACGGTGCTGCTATTGCCATCATTATGTTACTCTTAGTGGCCGTATTTATTGTTCCATATCTATGGAGTAGTCGAAAGGGTGGGAACTAATGGGGACATTGCGATTCGGAAAGATAACAAAATATATCGTTTTAATAATATGTGCGCTCCTCTTTTTGACGCCGATTTACGTGATTATTGTGACGAGTTTGAAACCTTTAAGTGAAGTCTCCTTAGCGACAATGTGGCATTTGCCAACAACAATCGATTTCGCTTCTTATCAAGAAGCCTTTGCGAACTTGGCGCCAAACTTTTTAAATAGCCTTTATTTAGTTATTCCCGCGACATTAATATCCGCTTTATTAGGGGCGATGAATGGCTATGTTTTATCAAAGTGGAAATTCAAAGGTGCCGATGTCGTTTTCATACTCATTTTGTTTGGGATGTTTATTCCTTATCAAAGTATTTTAATTCCGTTGATTCAATTTTTACGTACAATTGAATTATACAATACGATTCCTGGTCTAATTCTCGTTCATGTTGTCTACGGGTTACCGATTACGACATTGATGTTCCGTAATTTTTATGCGAATATCCCCGACGAGATGATTGAATCGGCTAAAATAGATGGGGCAAACTTCTTAGGGATTTTCCGTCATATTATTGTTCCTTTGTCGATTACTGGCTTTGTTGTTGTCGGGATTTGGCAGTTTACGAATATATGGAATGAATTCTTATTCGCCGTGACGATTACAACAGGTGATAAACAGCCGGTTATGGTTGCTTTACAAAACTTATCAGGGAGCCAAGTTGTGGAGTGGAACGTGCAAATGGCTGGTGCCTTATTAGCGGCTTTACCTACCCTTCTTGTTTATATTTTACTCGGAAAATACTTTGTCCGTGGCTTGTTAGCAGGTTCTGTGAAAGGATAAATGCTGATCATGTGAAAGATAAGGGGGAGAGACGATGGGATATGCGGTCGGTGTAGATATTGGTGGTACTAAGGTAGCGATTGCTATTGTGAAAACAACGGGTCAGATTGTCGCAGAGACCATACTGCCAACAGATATAACGATTCCACCGGAAAGCATGATCACACTGATTTGTGATCAGATTAGGGTATTGATTAATGATACGAAGCTGGAACAATCAGCTATTATCGGTATTGGGATTGGTGCACCGGGACCACTTGATAGTAAAAAAGGGATGATCACGAACCCGCCAAATTTAAGCAGTTGGATTGATATTCCGATTTGTGACATGATGGAAGAGAAGTGTTCCCTACCTGTTGTATTAGAAAATGATGCCAATGCTGCCGCACTAGCGGAAAAACGGCTTGGTGCGGCGATCGAAAATGAAAATATGACCTATATTACAGTGAGTACGGGAATTGGTTCCGGAATCATCGTTGATGGGAGATTGCTGAAAGGTCGGAAAGGCAATGCCGGTGATATTGGTCATATGGTTGTTGATCCCTCATTTGGACCATGTGTCTGTGGGCAATTTGGTTGTTTAGAATCGATTGCCTCTGGTACAGCAATCGCAGCCCACGGTTCAAAGATCGTTGGAAAATCATTAACAACAAAAGATGTCTTTCGATACTATGATCGGGGCCATCCAGAAATTGTCTCCTATATTGACCGTGTATTCACGGTACTTGGAATAGCTTGTGTGAATGTTATTAATACAGTGGACCCCGAGAAAATCGTCATTGGTGGTGGGGTATCTAAAGTAGGAGAGCCATTGTTTCAGGCGATTCGAACGTATGTCAGTCAATACGCTTTAAATGAAACAGGACGAAACACAGAGATTGTTCCTGCCAAATTAGATCAACAAGCAGGGGTCATTGGTGCAGCAGCACTTTGTTTCATAGACGAATAAATAAAGCATGAAGGAGAACGGTACATGGAACAAGATATTATCTTTTTAGCGCCCGCTTTCCAAGAGCGAATATGGGGTGGAAAGAAACTTCAATCCATCTATGGCTATGATATACCGCATGAACAGACAGGTGAAGCTTGGGTGATCTCTGCTCATGAACATGGGCCATCCTTAGTTCTAAATGGAGCATTAAAAGGAAAAACATTGCGAACAGCATGGGAGCAGTATCCCGCCTTATTTGGACAAGCATCTGGCGAAAGGGAATTCCCGCTTCTCGTCAAGATCATTGATGCCAATGATCGTTTGTCTGTCCAAGTTCATCCAGATGATACATATGCGCAAGAAGTTGAAAATGAACCATATGGAAAGACGGAATGCTGGTATGTATTAGATTGTGAAGAAAACAGTGAAATTATCTATGGACATCAGGCACAATCAAAGGAAGAATTTGAGCGGTTAATGGCTTTAGATCAATGGGATGAATTATTAACATATGTGCCTGTGAAACCAGGGGATTTCTATTATGTTCCAAGTGGGATGATCCATGCGATTGGCAAAGGAATCGTCATTTTAGAGATTCAACAAAGCTCAGATATTACGTATCGTCTTTATGATTATGACCGAAAAGACGCGGAAGGGCATAGGCGTGAACTGCATCTTGAATCCGCACTTGCCGTAACCAATTATCCGCACACCTCCAAAGCATTGGCTCATGTAGAAGAGAAAGTAGGAGACATGGAGCGTAGGGAGCTCATAAAAGAACCGTATTTTACAGTCGATCATTGGAAGATAAGGGGAGAAGTCACGCGAGCGGTCAAGGTTGATTATTTGCTTGTCAGCGTCATTGAGGGCAACGGTAAAGTCACCGTGAAAGAACAGACGTATTCCCTTCAAAAAGGCGATCATTTTATCGTGCCTACTTCGACAGACACCTTTTCACTAAATGGTACATTCGAACTCATTGTCGCTTATGAATAAAACACCATGAAAAAAGCAGCTCCTTTTGTGGGAGCTGCTTTTTGGATGTCTGCTTACTAGCGTTGGTGTTTAAGCACTGCTTCAATCGCTAAAGAAACGCCGTCATCTGCATTTGTTTTCGTGATATGTGTGCACGTTTCCTTAATCCGTTCAGGTGCATCACCCATAGCAACAGATCGTCCTGCACGTTCCATCATGGACAGATCATTAAAGCTATCGCCAACAACCATTACATTCTCCATGGAAATCCCGTGTTGTTTTGTATAAGCATCTAAAGCAATTCCTTTTTGTGCATTAATGTTTGTAATTTCTAAATTCCCTGCACCAGAAGAACTGACCGCAAGTCCTGATAGGTCCTGAAGCGATCCACGTGCCAGATCAAGAGAATTTCGGTTCATTGATGTTCCAAAAATCTTATAAATCGACTTGGCCTTTGTCTGTAGGAGCTCTTCATAGGATGCCACTTCGTGAATATAGCCCTCTTCAACCCGGCGCATAACTTCCGCCCGAATGATGTCGATCGGTGGCACTTGGTTGAGGTCCCTTGCTAATTGTGCAAAGATCTCTACTTGCTGTTCGACACTTTTTGTATACAGACGATCACCAATAAACAATTGATAATCGATTTCTTTTGTATCCAAGACGGAAGCGGTCTGCTCGATATCTTGTTCATTTATATACGTTGATGAGATCACTTGTTTATTTGTTTCTCTAACTTCTGCACCATTCAGGCAAATATAGGCGAGATCTAATCCAACTGATTTTACAGGATCGAAGGCTTCTTGGTAGCCTCTTCCTGTAGCAACCATTACTTGAATACCACTTGCTTGTGCAGCTAAGATTGTGTCCCGATTCTTTTTACTTACTTGATGATCAGGACCTAATAATGTACCATCCATGTCTAAAGCTATTAAACGGATCATGTTAGTCTCCTTTATGTTAATACGTAAGAATTAATGGTAGCAATGAAGGATATGATTATCAACCAACAAGCCTTATAATAGAAGTATCATCATCGTTTAGTTGAAGTGATTTGTGTTGATTCAAGATCAAACTGGTACACCTTTTAAGCGCCTGAACTAGCCACTGGGTGGAGCGCTCAAATGATGAATAAAACATCAGCGATCAGCAGGAAAGGGATGTAGAATGACTGAATTATTTATGATTATCAAGGAAATTATCTTACCGATCTTCATGATCATTATGTTTGGTTTTGTGTTGCAAAGGAAGTTTAATTTACATGTCCAAACATTAGCCAAAATTAATATTTATTTACTTGTCCCCGGATTTATCTTTGTAAAATTATATAGCACAGACATTTCCATTCAGTTATTTGCAAATATATTTCTCTTTTTTATTATATATTGTGTGATTCTATTTATTACTGCCCAGCTTGTTGGTAAATTGATCGGCTTACGAAAAGCTAAGAAAACAACCTTTACAAATAGTGTGATGTTTTTTAATTCGGGGAATTATGGTGTACCTGTCAATGATCTCGTCTTCCATAGTGATCCATTGGCAATGTCTGTTCAGGTCATTATATTAACCTTACAAAACATCTTTTTGTTTTCATATGGGATTTTTTCATTAGCTTCTATAAAGGTAGGAAAGTTGAAGGCGGCTCTCGGCTATTTCAAAATGCCTGTTTTATATGCGATGCTAGCAGGGGTGTTTTTAAATATGTTCGCTGTACCGATCCCCTCCTTTATTTGGGTGCCTGCGAATTATATAGCGGATGCCATGATTGCTTTTGCGCTATTTACATTGGGGGCACAAGTCGCCCAATTAAAATTTCTCTCGGGCTTGGCGACTGTGTATTATAGTTTGTTTTTACGTTTAATCAGTGGTCCATTGATCGCTTTAGTCATTCTTCTCTTGTTCCGTGTTGAAGGTATTGTCGCACAAGCTTTGCTCATCGGTTCAGCGATGCCAACATCCGTAAATAGTGCGGTAATTGCACAGGAGTATGATAATGAACCTGAGTTAGCCGCCCAAATTGTGTTATTTTCTACTTTATTAAGTGTGATTACTGTTTCTGTTTTTATTTATTTAGCCCGAATCCTGTTTTAGCTGTTGCAATAAATAAAAGGTAATAGTATGATTAATCGTATACTATTTTTAAAGTAAGCTTATGAAAGTGGAGCGTGTCAAAAGTGTACAGAGCCGTTAGCTTCTTGTAAGTGTATAAAATGAATATTTTGATAATCCTGAATATATAGTAGAGGTGTAGTTGATGGAAAACGATTCATTTCGAATTGAAAGTGATTTCTTAGGTGAAAAAGAGATTCCAGAAGAAGCTTATTATGGGGTACAAACACAGCGTGCCCATGACAATTTCCCCATTACAGGACATAAAATTGATGAGCATTTAATTAAAGCATTAGGAATTGTGAAAAAATCCGCAGCTCAGGCGAATATGGAAGTGGGTCAGTTAGACGAAGAACTTGCGAAGCCGATTATTGCAGCTGCTGAGGAAGTGCTCACAGGACGATTCAACGATCAATTCATTCTCGATCCAATCCAAGGTGGTGCGGGTACATCAAGTAATATGAATGCCAATGAAGTGGTGGCGAATCGTGCGCTTGAATTAATCGGAGCTGAGAAAGGTGATTATGAAAAGATTAGTCCTAGTACACATGTGAACATGTCACAATCAACAAATGATATCTTCCCAACGGCTAATCGGCTCGCAATGATTACGATGTTAGGTAAATTACGAACGCAAATGGAACTCCTTTATGAAGCATTTATGACAAAGGCGAAAGAGTTTTATCCCATTCTTAAAATGGGAAGAACTCATTTACAAGATGCGGTTCCAATACGACTTGGCCAAGAATTTGAGGCCTATGGAGCAGTGTTGAAGCGAGATATTGAACGTATTCAAGATGCGGAGAAATATCTGTATGAGGTGAGTATGGGCGGAACGGCTGTCGGTACGGGACTAAACGCGGAACCCATGTATATTCAACATGTGATCAAGTATTTACGTGAAAATAGTGGTCTTGATGTAAGAGGAGCGGCTAATTTAATTGACGGGACGCAAAATACAGATGCGTATACAGGCTTGTCAGCAAGCTTAAAAATTACGATGCTCAACTTATCAAAGATTGCGAATGACATCCGCTTAATGTCATCTGGACCGCGTGCTGGATTAACGGAAATTACCTTGCCATCAAGGCAGGCAGGTTCTTCCATTATGCCTGGAAAAGTGAATCCCGTTATGGCAGAAGTCATCAATCAAATTGCCTTCCAAGTATACGGAAATGATCATACCGTTTCCATGGCTTCTGAAGCGGGTCAATTTGAGTTAAACGTCATGGAACCGGTCTTGGTCTATAATCTAAAAGAATCTATTAAAGTAATGACAAATGGGATGGAAGTATTCCGTAAATATTGCTTAGATGGAATCACGGCCAATGTTGATCATCTTGCTGAGGTGATGAACAATACAATTGGTATCATTACAGCGATTAATCCACATATTGGTTATGAAAAGGCGACAACGATCGCAGAAGAAGCATTTGAAACGGGAGTGCCAGTTCGTGATATCTGTGTTGAAAAGGGCTTTTTATCTGCCGAAGATTTAGATAAAATCCTTGATCCTTATGGGATGACAGAACCAGGCATTTCAGCAGCAGAATTATTGGATAAAAAACTGATCGTAACGAAATAAAGAAAACCTGCTCTCACGAAGGAGCAGGTTTTTTTGTGCGCGGAGATAAAAACCACATTCAAGAGTGAGTTTCATAAACGTGGAATTTATCCGTAAACAGGTATAGAACGTAATAATCATTCATTTATGTAGTAGAAAGTCTATTTTGCTCCCGATCAGAATATATATATAAGGCTTACTAATTAGTCAGACTACATTGACAACTCAGACAACATGTTTTATGCTATAGGAGAAAAGATGTCGACAATCGACAGTTGGTTCGTATTCATATGAACCACATGGGTCATGACAATCCATATTTATAGGCAACAGATAAATATTAATTGTCACAACCTGCTGCGCAAACGCTTACAATATAGAGAGCATTGCGAAGAATGGGCAGGCGTATGTTCGATTGCTAAGAATTTTTTGAGAGGTTCGAGGAGGAGGTATTTTTATAAACGTTCGTTAATTATGTGAGAAGGGATGGGATGTTATGTTAACTTTTCCTATTTCGGAATATCAAGATCGGGTATTGAAAACGAAACAACGGATGGCAGAGAATGGGGTGGATGTGCTGCTCATTACAGATCCGGCAAATATGAATTATTTATCTGGGTATGATGCTTGGTCTTTTTATGTTCATCAAATGCTAGTCGTTTTCATTGATGAGGAACAACCTTATTGGATTGGTAGAGGGCAAGATGCAAGCGCGGCCCGATTTACAAGCTGGCTTGATGATAATCACTTATTTCCCTATGCGGATAGTTATGTGCAGTCGACAATTAAACACCCGATGGATTTTGTCTGTGACTTTCTTAAATTAAAAAGGCAGGATCAACGAGCTATTGCTGTTGAACTTGACGCCTATTATTTCACTGCTCAATCATATCTATCTTTAGTAAAAGGGTTGCCAAATGCCACACTTCTCGATGGAACAAATCTGGTGAATTGGGTCCGTATTATTAAGTCAGATCAAGAAATAGCGTATATGCGAAAAGCCGCGACAATTGCGGAAAAGGCGATGCGTGTTGCGGTTGATACAATTGATGAAGGGGTCAGACAATGTGATGTTGTCGCTGAGATCTCCCATGCGCAAATTAGTGGTACAGCTGATTTTGGAGGAGATTACCCTTCGATTGTCCCCTTATTGCCGACAGGTGAGCGAACATCAGCTTGTCACTTAACATGGTCAGATCATGTATTTCAACAAGGTGATCCTGTTATTATTGAACTCGCGGGTTGTTATAAGCGGTATCACTCACCACTAGCGCGAACGGTCGTTGTGGGTACACCAACCGAGGAGATGCAATATATTTCAGACGTTGTGATTGAAGGTGTGAATACGACATTAGACATGATTAAGCCAGGTGTTACATGTGAGGAAGTGGAGCGGGCTTGGTCAGATGTCATTGCAACATATGATATTCAGAAAGAGTCGCGAATCGGCTATTCAGTCGGTTTAAATTACCCGCCTGATTGGGGGGAGCATACTGCAAGTTTACGACCAGGGGACAAGACTGTATTGGAACCAAATATGGCCTTTCATATGATTCCTGGGATTTGGCTTGACCATTTTGGGATTGAAATTAGTGAGTCCTTTCGGGTGACAGAAACAGGATGTGAAGTATTTGTTGATTTTCCAAGGGATTTGTATGTGAAGCCGCATATTCGTTTAGCATAATTACTTTTTCCGATGAATAAACTGTAGCAGAAGCCTAGTAAAGGAAGAAGATCTTTTTAAACGACAGCATGAAAAGAAAGCGGGAAATAATGGTTTGTAAAGGAGAAGAGTAATTATCTAATGAATTTCATAATCCCTATTTATAGCTACATCACTTCGATATGTAGTTGTATTGATTCGATACAACTACATATCGAAGTGACATAGCTTGTTACGGTAATTATGAAATTCATTCATCAACAGCGAATAAAATTGTATATCATCCATGATGAACACGATGACTCCAATGGGTCTGTCCTCTCGCCCTAGGGAGGTTCAGACCTTTTTAAACCAATAAAATAGGAGTGAAGATCATGAGTGTAATCGCTGATATTTTTCCAGCATTAACAAAAGGCTTACAAATTACCATTACCGTTTTAATCGCATCTGCTGTATTTGGTTATTTCATGGCGTTTTTGGCAGGATTTTGTCGCCTCTCGAATAACTTGATCCTGCGGAAATTCACGGGATTTTATGTGGAAATCTTTCGGGGGACATCACTGATCGTCCAATTATTTTGGTTGTATTATGCGTTGCCGATTTTATTCGGCATTCATTTGGGCAATGATTTCTGGGTGGGTGCCATTGCGATTGGTTTAAATTATGGGGCGTACATGTCTGAAATCGTACGTGGTTCGATCCTTTCAGTTGCTAAAGGACAATCTGAAGCTGCCACCGCTTTAAATATGTCCGGATTTCAACGGATGCGGCTCATTATTTTCCCGCAAGCCCTCCGAATGATGCTGCCAGAGTTTGGTAATTATTTAATCCAAATGTTAAAGGCGACATCGCTTGTTTCTTTAATTGGCTTAACAGATGTCTTGTATTATGGGGATATTGCCCGGAGCAATGATTTATCAATGGCACCAACCATTTACTTATTGGTTCTTTTATTCTATTTCATCCTTGCACTTCCTTTGATTTGGGGAACACGTCGACTTGAGGCCTTTGCGAAGAAAGGGGTGGCAAGTCAATGAATGAGTGGAGTTGGGATGTGTTCTATGATGCGTTTCCACTAATTATAAAAGGCTTATGGATCACGATCGGCTTAACGCTTGCTTGTTTCGTATTTGCTTTACTTTTTGGATTTGTTTGGACATTCTTACGGAGAATCCCCATCAAGTGGGTCCAATGGATTGTAATCTGGACGATGGAGTTTATTCGTTCTACACCACCACTTGTCCAGTTATTCTTTATTTATTATGCGTTTCCAGTTGTGCCTGTCATCGGCATGACGTTAAGCCCCTTCACAAGTGCAGTACTTGGTCTCGGCATCCACTTTAGTACGTATATAAGTGAGGTTTATCGGTCGGGAATTGAGGGGGTTAGCAAGGGGCAATGGGAAGCGTCACAGGCCCTAAATTTCTCAATAAGGGAGAAATGGACGAAAGTAATTTTACCCCAAGCCCTTCCACCAACGATTCCGATGCTCGGAAATTACTTAATCATCATGTTTAAAGAAGTGCCACTTGCTTCCACGATTGGCGTTGTTGGTATCTTAAGAATTGCCAATAATTATGGTGCCAAAACATGGGACTATGTTGAACCATTAACTATTGTTGCGATCTTATTCTTATTATTAAGCTATCCTTCTGCTGTACTCATTAAGAAGGTAGAGAAAAAGCTGAATCGGAGCTTTGATAAAAATACGGCACTAGAGAAGAGTAGCTGAAGAGGGAAAGGGAGGGAAAAGAAGTGACCAAAACCATTTTGAAATATGAGGATATTCATAAATCATTTGGAGAAGTCGACGTACTAAAAGGAATTGATTTGGACATTCAGGCGGCTGAAAAAGTGGCTGTTATTGGTCCAAGTGGATCTGGTAAGACGACGCTTATCCGTCTACTCATGACGCTTGAACAACCGACAGTAGGTACGATCATTGTCGATGGTAAAAACTTATGGCAGATGGAGAAGAAAGGGAGGCTTATCCTAGCAAATGAGAAACACTTGAGTCAAGTTAGGGGCGATATTGGGATGGTGTTCCAACACTTTAATTTATTCCCACACATGACGATTTTAGATAACTGTATGACAGCCCCCATTCAAGTACAAAAGGAAGACAAAACAACCGCCAAGAAGCGCTCCATTGACATGTTAGAAAAAGTGGGTCTCGGTGATAAGATCGATAATTATCCTGATCAACTTTCAGGAGGACAAAAACAACGCGTAGCGATGGCACGAGCTCTTGTCATGCGCCCGAAAATTATGTTATTTGATGAAGTAACTTCTGCACTTGACCCGGAACTTGTAGGCGAAGTGCTGGAAGTCATTCGAGATTTAGCAAATGAAGGGGAAATGACGATGATCCTTGTTACACACGAAATGGAATTTGCTCGTGATATTGCGGATCGCATTGTCTTTCTAGATGACGGTGTCATTGCCGCACAAGGTCCACCAGCTGAACTCTTAGGGAATACAGAAAATAAACGGTTGCAAAGTTTTTTACACCGCTTTAATAAATAAGCGATCGTTATTGATCGGTCCAAACGGCCGGATCAATTAAATGGGGTGGTTGCTTTCCTTTTAAGCCCGTACGTAAGTTTTTAGCAGCAAGTTCTGACATTTTTAGTTCTGTTTCATAAGTTGAAGAGCCAATATGTGGTGTCGTTACCACTTGTTTCATTGTAAGTAGGGGATTATCAAAGTCGAGTGGTTCTTTTTCAAACACGTCTAAAGCGGCGCCAGCGATATCCCCACGTTCCAAGGCAGCAATTAAATCGGTTTCTATGATCGTTTTACCTCTTGATCCATTAACGAAGAGGGCCGATTTTTTCATCAGTTGGAATTCGCGTTTCCCAATCATGCCTTCTGTTTCCGCTGTTAATGGAGTCATTAGACAGACGAAGTCAGCTTCTTGAAGTAAGGTATCCAACGTAGAATAGGTCGCATTGTATTTTTCTTCAGCTATCGGTTTCCGTGTGCGCGTATGGTACAGAATATCCATATGAAAGCCATTATGTGCACGCTGCGCAATGGCCTCGCCGATTTTACCCATGCCGATGATCCCGAGCTTCTTATGGTGGACATCGACACCAAAATATTGTGGACCAATGGCTTCGGTCATCCACTTTTTGTCTTTAACGAGCTGGTCTAATTCGGGAATACGGCGAGCGGCAGCAATCATAATACCAAAAATGGCATCTGCTACGGTATCCGTTAGTACATCAGGTGTATTTGTCGCCATAATGTTACGTTTGCTAAGTTCATCCATATCTAAATTATTATACCCAACAGAAATATTGCTGACGATTTTTAAATGGGGTGCTTGGTCAAGTAGCTCCTTATCAACAGGTAATTCAAGACCTATAATACCTTCAGCCTGCTGTAAAGCGCGCAAAAAGGTGGCATCTGTTTTCGGATTCGTATGTTTAAAAAAGGTGACATCAAATTGCTCTTTTAGCTGTTTAAGTACTGGTTCTTCAATACGATTATAAGCGATAACTTTCTTCTTCATAAAATGACCTCCCATTTTGATTGTGATCACTCCCTTAAAAATAGCTTTTTTAGAGGGAAGTGTCAACGATATTAATGTTATAGTGGGATGATTGGGATTATATTGACAATTCAAAACACGTCATTTATGATGAATATAAGTGAATGTTGAATGTCGACAATATAATATCGTACTAAAATAGTCGTAAGGAAAGTGGGAGACATAATGTGTGAGCAACAAGTGATTTTGCAACAACCTTTAAGTGAACTCATTGCCGTTCAGTTAAGAAAAAAGATCTGGAATAAAGAATTATTATTTGGAGAACGTTTATTGGAAACGGAGTTAGCAGAACAATTTGATGTGAGTCGAAGTACGATTCGTGAGGCATTAAGAATTTTAGAAATTGAGGAATTGGTCGTTAGTAAGGCACGTAAAGGGACTTATGTGGCTACGTTCTCAGAGCAAGATATTGCGGAGATTATTGAGCTGCGAATGATCATTGAATCGCGCGCCTTTGTACATGCTGTTAGGTCCATGGAAGCAGAGGATTTTCAAAAACTAGAGAGGATCACAGATGAAATGAAAAAGGAGGCTGAGCAGCAGAATTGGAATAAGTTATTTGATTTAGATATGGAGTTTCATAGTTATGTCGTTCATTTAAGTGGGAATTCACGGATTATTAAAATTTATAATTCATTACAAGTACAAATCAGGACCGTATTAATGGATCTAGATCAATACTATTCAAGCTTTCAATCATTTTATGATGAACATGTCGATTTACTAGCGGGATTAAAAACAAAAGATGTTCATATTGTTAAAGAGAAGGTCAATAAACATATTGAGTTTGTTGAGGAGAAGTTTCTAAGTGTAGCTGGATGAATATGAATTGAGGAGGTCTTTAAATGACAACGTTTGCTAACATTCAAACGCAATTACCTGGACCGAAAGCGAAAGCATTGCTTGACCGGAGGCATGAGATAGTTCCAGATGCCATTACGTATGGGGTGCCAACATTTGTAGAATCCGCGAAAGGTGCACTACTGATAGATGTAGATGGCAATCAATTTATCGATTTTGCGGGTGCGATTGGGACGATGAATATCGGGCATTGTCATGAGGATATTGTTGCGGCTTTACATGATCAAGTGGATCGCTACATTCATACGGGTTTCAATGTCATGATGTATGATCCATACATTGAATTTGCCGAGAAGTTAGCCAAACTGGCTCCTGGATCATTTGCTAAAAAGGTGATGTTCTTAAATAGTGGGGCTGAAGCCGTTGAAAATGCGCTAAAGATTGCGCGAAAGTTTACGAAGCGGCAAGCGATCGTGTCATTCTCAGGTGGTTTCCATGGGCGAACATTAATGGGGATGTCGTTAACCGGCAAAATCAAGCCGTATAAATATGAATATGGTCCTTTTGCTCCTGAAGTGTATCGGGCATCATTTCCGTATGCTTATCGTCGTCCAAAGGAGATGAGTGAAGAAGGGTATACCGCGTTTATCCTGGAACAATTGGAAGCGTTCTTTTTAACAGAAGTAGACCCAAGTTTGGTCGCCGCAATTATTATGGAGCCGGTGCAAGGGGAGAATGGTTTTATTATACCAGATCAAGCCTTTGTGCAAGGGGTCTATGACTTATGTAAGAAATATGGCATATTATTTGTGGCCGATGAAATCCAAACGGGTTTTGGCCGGACGGGTAAGTACTTTGCCGTGGAGCACTTTGGAATTGAGCCTGATCTCATCGCAATTTCTAAATCAATGGCTGCTGGACTGCCGATTAGTGGAGTGATTGGGCGCTCAGAAATTATGGATGCGGCAGGTGCGGGCGAGCTTGGGGGCACATATTGTGGGAGTCCATTAGGCTGCCGTGCTGGATTGGCAGTTTTAGAAGTGATGGAAAGGGAACAGATTAATGATCGCGCCATGGCAGTTGGGGAAAAGGTGATGGAGAGTTTTCAGGAAATGTATGAGCAGTTTTCCGTCATTGGTGATATTCGTGGGCTTGGTGCGATGTGTGCACTTGAATTTGTGAAGGATAGGGAAACGAAAGAACCTGACAAGGAACTGACTGAACTTATTTTAAAAGAAGCGCAAAGTCGTGGTTTGCTTGCCCTAAAAGCAGGTGCCTATGATAATGTGATTCGATTATTAATGCCACTTGTTATTCCAGATGATCAATTGAATGAGGGGCTTGATATTTTAAGCGAGTCTATCCGTATTGTGCTCTCAAGAAAAGCAGCAATAACAACAGGTGCAAAGACAATACAGAAGTAAATGAGGAGTGGTTTTTAATGAAAAAACACGCAATGTATGTAAACGGACAATGGGTCGGTAGAGCTCTTGAAGAGTTAGTTGTCCATAATCCAGCGAATGGAGAGCAGGTTGGGTCTGTTCCTTTTGGTGGGGAGACTGAAACGACGGAAGCGATTGATGCAGCACATGAGGCATTTCAAACATGGTCACAAACGACACCCTATGAACGGGCAGGCTATTTAAAGAAACTTAATGAGTTGATACTTGATCATGTGGAAGAACTCGCGCAGTTGATGACGATTGAAATGGGGAAACCGATTAAGGAATCACGTGGCGAGGTAAAATATGGTGCTTCGTTTATCGAGTGGTTTGCTGAAGAAGGGAAACGCGTTTATGGAGAAACCGTTCCCTCTCACACGGCTAATAAACGGATGCAAGTATGGAAGAAACCAGTTGGTGTTGTGGCTGCGATTACACCATGGAACTTTCCAATGGCCATGCTCACCCGAAAAATGGGGCCAGCATTAGCAGCTGGGTGTACGGTTGTCATTAAGCCATCAAGTGATAGTCCGATTACAGCGATTAAACTCGTGGAATTATGTGAACAGGCGGGTTTTCCAAAAGGAGTGATCAATCTCGTTACAGGTTCATCAAGCGAGATCGGCAAGACGATTATGTCGGATGGGCGTGTACGTAAAGTGACGTTTACTGGATCGACTGAAGTTGGTAAAACCTTAATTAGACAAAGTGCTGATCAAGTGAAGCGACTATCACTAGAACTCGGTGGTCATGCACCAATACTAGTTCTTGACGATGCGGATGTTGATGTAGCTGTTAAAGGGGTCATGGCTTCGAAGTTTAGGAATGCGGGGCAAACATGTATTTGTGCCAATCGGATTTATGTGCAAGCCGGTATTTATGACGAATTCGTGGAAAAGTTCACGGCATCGGTTCGTGATTTAAAAGTTGGCAATGGGTTGGTTGAAAATGTAGATATTGGCCCACTCATTAACCAAGCAGGACTCGATAAAGTAAGTGCTCAAGTAAAGGATGCTATTGAAAAAGGTGCATCTGTCGCGGTTGGTGGAGAAGAAATGCTTAAAGAAAAGGGAGTGTTTTACAAGCCAACAGTCATGACCGATGTAGATCAATCCATGCTCATGATGCAAGATGAAACATTTGGTCCAGTAGCACCTATTCAAAAAGTAGAATCTGAAGCCGAAGCAATTGCGTTGGCGAATAATACAACATACGGACTCGCTGCCTATGTATTTACGGAAAGTGTAGCCCGGGGGACACGCGTCATTGAACAACTTAACTTCGGGATCATCGGTTGGAATGATGGCGCACCTTCCGCAGCACAAGTTCCGTTCGGAGGTATGAAGGAAAGTGGTATTGGCCGTGAAGGCGGACATGAAGGAATTGCCGCCTTCGTCGAATCACAATATGTCTCCATCAGCGTAGAGTAAATCTGAAAGTCGCGCACTGATGGCGGTAAGTCGCGCAC
>Ga0209487_1001145_pt1 | contig 22808 bp, 19 predicted proteins | sample Poulit2012_FD_187524 | JGI IMG/M metagenome (GOLD analysis project Ga0209487, IMG submission 187524) | Agricultural soil microbial communities from Georgia to study Nitrogen management - Poultry litter 2012 (SPAdes) (version 2) | ecosystem: Environmental > Terrestrial > Soil > Agricultural land...
CCGGCTTCAACCTCGCCAACTGCGTCGACACCCTGCTGCACAACATCCTCCAACTCACCGCCTGACAGCACCGATCGAGCTCGCCGGCGGTGGTCCTCAGCCCACCAGGGTGTCGGCAGTGGCGAGCCAGGACTCGCCCTCATCGAGGTAGCCCAGCGCGGACAGGTGCAGGCCTGTGGTCACGCGCTCGACGAAGGCCCAGGCGGCCACCCGGTCCACGTCCAGCTCCAGCCGGAGCGCCAGGCGCCGGACGAGTTCCCGGTGCCATCGCCGCCCCGCACCGGCCCCTTGGTTCTGCTCGAGCTGATCGATGACGAGCTGGTGATCGCGCAGAGCGACTGCGGCGTCGTACTCCGGTTCGCAGCGGAAGCCATCCGGGTCGATGAACGTGAACTTCGCTCCACGACGCAGGACGTTGCACGGGTGCGGGTCACCGTGAGCGACCACCTGCGTGGACGATGGCGACGCGGCCAGCTCCCGTGCCAGATCGCGAGCATGCTCCACGGCGCGACGGCGCACAGGCTCCGCCGCTCCCGCCCGCGACGACGCTCCCCCGCCCGGCTGACCGTCGCCTGGTGGGTTCACGGGCGCCTCCGGTGCTTCCTCGATCGCGGCCAGCAGCGACACCGCCTTCTCGTCCGGAGCGAAGGGCAGACCGACCTGCAGCGGCAGCTGCCACGCCTGCTCCAGGAGTCCGGCGATCACATCGCCCTGGGAGACCGGGTCGCGGAGCTCCCGCGACAGCGTGGGACCGAGCCGCTCCAGCAGGACGACCCCGAGCTCGGCGTCGTGCTCGAGCACCCGCACATAGCCGGTGCCGTCGGCCGCGAGCAGCACGCGCAGCTGCTGCTGGAGGTCGGAGCCGGCGCCGTCGAACTTCACCACGGCCGGGACCTCGGCGGACCCGAGGCGAGCCCTCACCTCGAGGACCGGCAGCCCGGCGCCCTCGAGATGCGCCCGCTCGATCGAGAGCCGCCACCGGTCCACAGCGCGCTCGAGCCGGTCGGGGAAGACCTCGAGCAGCTCGGCCGACCACGGCTTCGACGCCCAGGGCCGCGAGTGCGCCAGCCGGACCACGTCCGTCGTCGTCAGCATCATCTGCCCCGTCCGGCGCTCAGCCCTGCTGCTCGCAAGGGGCCGCCCCGGCCCCCGCCGCGCCGTCGAGCCGTTCCGCCCCGGCGGCGTCGAGCACCCCTTCGAGGGGGCGGTAATGGTCGAGCACGGCCTGCCGGTAGGCCTCGGCGTCACCGGCCTCGAGCGCGTTCAGCATCGCCTGATGGGCGTTGATCGTGTCGATGATGCGCTCGGCCGGGGCGATCCCCAACAGGGGCACCGCGACCGTATGGATCTCCCAGAAGGCCTGCGCCAGCTGCCTGAGCAGACCGTTGGGCAGCGGCGCCAGCAGGGTCTCGTGGAAGGCGGTGTCGGCGTTGGCGAAGGCTTCTCCCTGTGAGGCGAGCCGCCGCATCTCGTCGACCAGTCCCGTCAGCTCGGGATTGGTGGTGCCGCGGTAGTGCCCGACCAGCTGCTCGGCCACCGACAGGTCCAGGGCGATGCGCACCTCGACCACCTCGCGCAGGGCGCGAAGATCATTGCCGTCGTTCAGCCGCGCCCGGAACAGCAGCCCGTCCACCAGCGGGGACAGCGACAGCTGTCCCACGAATGTGCCGTGGCCATGACGCACCTCGACGATGTCCAGCGAAGCGAGCGTGCGCATCGCCTCCCGCACCGAGGAACGCGAGATCCCCAGCTGCTCGCACAGCGCTCCCTCGGTGGGCATGGGGTCCCCCGGCGCCAGGCCCTCGGCCAGGATCAGGTCCTGGATCCGCGCGACCGCTGATCCGCCCGCCCTCTTGCTGCGCATCCCGTCATCTCCTTCGAATCGCCCCACCACAGTGTGCCTCCCCCGCCTCCCTGCGGCGAGCGACTCCGCTCGCATCACCGGTGCGCCTCGTGTACGCTCCCATCATCGGACATCATACGTCTGATCTCTGGGGCGGGGTGGCAGTCGTTCCCCGCTCAGCAGATCTGGACCTCCCTGTTCCCGGGGGCGCGCCGCGCGACCGGATCAACCCACCGAAGGGATGCATCAAAGGTGATCACCAACTCCACCGGACGGACCGACCGACGCGGATTCCTCAAGGCCTCCGGAGCTCTCGCCGGCGCCGCCGGGCTCACCGCCACCATCGGGGCCTGCGCCCCCGACGACGCCGGGGGCAGCAACGGTGGCAGCGGCGGCTCCGACGGCGGCGGCGCCGCTGCCGAGGAAGCGAACCCCGACGGCACCATCCATGCGGCCATCAGCTACGAGCTGGGCACCAACGGTTACGACCCCATGAGCACCTCGGCCGCCCTGACCGTCGCGGTCAACTGGCACACCCTGGAGGGCCTGACCGAGCTGCATCCGGCCACCCGCGAGGCCTACGCCGCGCTGGCCACAGAGCTTCCCGAGACCGAGGACACCACCGTCGAGGTCACCCTGCGCGAGGGTGCTGTCTTCCATGACGGCTCCCCCGTCACCGCCGAGGACGTCGTGTTCTCCTTCGAGCGTGTGCTGGACCCCGAGAACGCCTCGCTGTACGCAGGCTTCATCCCCTTCATCGATTCGGTCGAAGCGGTCGACGAGCAGACGGTGTCCTTCACCCTCTCTCACCCCACGGCTCTGCTCGCCGAGCGGCTCTCGGTCGTCAAGATCGTCCCGCAGGCAGCGGTGGAGGCGGATCCCTCCGCCTTCGACGCCGAGCCCATCGGCACCGGCCCCTGGGCGATGACCGACAATGGCGCCGCCTCGAGCGTGGTCACCTTCGAGCGCTTCGACGACTACACCGGTCCGATGCCGGCGCAGGGCGCTGCGATGGAGTGGCAGATCATCCCGGACGCCTCGACCCGCACCAACGCCATGCAGTCCGAGTCGGTGCAGGCGATCGACTCGGTGCCGTACCTGTCGATCGACCAGCTGGGCGCCAGCCATACGGTCGAGTCGGTCCCGGGCTTCGGCCTGCTGTTCGCGATGTTCAACAACGCCGAGGACAACCCCTTCAGCGATGTCCGCAACCGCCAGGCGTTCCTGTACGCCATCGACATGGACGCGGTGATCAACAACGGTCTGTCCGGCGAGGCGGAGGCTGCCACCTCCTTCCTGCACGCCGATCACCCGAACCATCAGGAGGCCTCCACGGTCTACTCGCTGGATCAGGACCGGGCCCGCCAGCTGTTCGAGGAGACGGGCCTGACCTCCTTCCGGATGATGGTCACCGACCACGACTGGGTCCAGCAGGTCAGCCCGATCATCCAGGAGTCGCTGACCGAGGTCGGCATCACCGTCGACTTCGACCAGCGTCAGTCGGCCGACGTCTACAACACCATCGACGGCAACCCCGAGTCCTTCGACGTGGTGATCGCCCCCGGTGACCCGTCGGTGTTCGGGGACGATCCCGATCTGCTGATGCGTTGGTGGTACGGCAACGCCACCTGGACCGACCAGCGCATGAACTGGGAGGGCACCGAGTCCTACGAACAGGTCCAGGACCTCCTGGACCAGGGCCTGCAGGCCCTGGACGAGACCGAGCAGCAGGAGATCTGGGGTCAGCTGTTCGACCTGCTCTCCGAAGAGGTCCCGCTCTACCCGCTGTTCCACCGCCGGGTGCCGACGGCCTGGAACGCCGAGACGCTGGTGGATTTCCAGCCGATCTCCCTGACGGGCCTGAGCTTCGTGGACGTCGCCTCCACCGAGTGACCCTCCCGGTGCCCGGTGCAGCCGCCCTCCGCGCTCTGCCGGGCACCGGCCCTCGCCCTGTCCCTGCGGCCCGCCGCATCGTCAGCCCACCGTCCCCACGATCCGCTCCCCGCTGATCCCGCCCCGTGGCGGGACTGGCGGTCATGCTCTGGAGGAGCTCGTGTCCCATCTCATCCGCCTGATCGGGCGCCGACTCGTCGCGCTGCCGCTGATGGTCATCGGCGTCACGCTGCTGGTGTTCGTGGTGATGTCCTTCTCCCCCGCGGACCCGGCGCGCCTCGCCCTCGGAGAGTCCGCCTCCCCGCAGGCGCTGGAGAACTACCGCGAGGCGAACGGTCTCAACGACCCGCTGTGGCTGCGCTACTTCACCTTCCTGGGCGGCCTGGTCCAGGGAGATCTCGGGACCTCCAGCGGCAACGTGCCGGTGCTGGACATGGTCGTCGGCGCCTTCCCCATCACCCTCCAGCTCACGTTCCTGGGGCTGGCGATGGCGGTGGTGATCGCCGCGATCTTCGGCGTGCTGGGTGCGCTGTTCCGGGACACCTGGGTCGACCAGGCCATCCGCGTGGTCTCGATCGGGGCCCTGGCCACCCCATCGTTCTGGCTCGCGATCCTGCTGATCCAGTGGCTGGGAGAGATCCCCGGCGGGTGGGGTGCCTTCCCGGCGCTGGTCACCCGATGGGTGAGCATCTTCGATGACCCGGCCACCTGGCTCCGCAACATTGCCCTGCCGGCCTTCGCCCTGGCCGCCCCCGTCGCGGGCTCCCTGACCCGCGTGGTGCGCACTGCGATGGTCGAGGAGCTGGAGCGTGACTACGTGCGCACCGCCGTCGGCGCCGGGGTGCCCTACACCGAGGTGGTCTCGCGCAATGTGCTGCGCAATGCGCTGATCACCCCGATCACCGTGCTCGGCCTGCGGGTGGGCTACCTGATGGGCGGCGCGGTCATCATCGAGATCATCTTCAACATCCAGGCGATGGGTCAGCTGATCCTCGACGGGGTCACCCGCAACGACGTGTTCCTGGTGCAGGGCGTGACCCTCACCGTCGCGATCGCGTTCATCGTGGTGAACATCCTGGTCGATCTGCTGTACGTCGTCGTCAACCCCCGGATCAGGAGCATCTGACATGCGACCCAAGCTCGGATCCCGCCTCCAGTCGGTCAGCGGCGCCTCCCTCGGCGGACTGGCCACCCTGCCGCTGCCCAGCAAGATCGCGCTCGGCCTCCTGGTGCTGCTGGCGCTGGCCGCGGTGGCCGCCCCGCTCGCGTCCCCGCATGATCCGCTGTCCACCGGCGTCCCGGTGCAGGCGCCCAGCGGTGAGCACTGGTTCGGCACCGACCGGATCGGTCGCGACGTGTTCTCCCGCATCCTCCACGGCACCCGCTCCTCGCTGGTGATCGGCCTGGCCGCCACGGCCGGGGCTCTCGTGGTCGCCGCCGTGATCGGTTCGATCGCCGCGACCGCCGCGAAGCTCGCCTCCGAGGTGCTGATGCGCATCCTGGACGTGATCATGTCCTTCCCCGGCATCGCGCTGGCCGCCGTGTTCGTCGCCGTGTTCGGCAACTCGCTGCCGGTGATCATCTTCGCGATCGGCTTCCTGTACGTCCCGCAGTTGGCCCGGGTGGTGCGCGCCAATGTGCTGGCGCAGTTCGGCGAGGACTACGTGGCCGCCACACAGGTGATGGGGGCCTCGACCGCCTGGATCCTGTTCAAGCACGTCGCCCGCAACTGCATCGCCCCGATCCTGGTGTTCGCGACGGTGCTGGTGGCCGACGCGATCATCCTCGAGGCCTCGCTGTCGTTCATCAACGCCGGCGTGCAGCCGCCCGAACCGTCCTGGGGCAACATCCTGGCCGATGGGCAGGCGGTGCTGCTGAGCGGCTCGTGGTGGCCCACCTTCTTCCCGGGCCTGATGATCCTGCTGACGGTGCTGAGCCTGAACGTCCTGTCCGAGGGTCTGACCGATGCCCTGGCCAGCCCCCGGGTGACCACGAACGCCGATGTCGCCTCCGATGAGAAGTCCATGGCCCGGCCAGGCGATGAGGACGCCGCTGTCGAGGCCGGCGCGGCGGGCCCCGTACCGGATGCGGATCCGGGCCGTCCCGAGCTGGACGGCGAGGCCGTGCTGGGAGCCACCGACGAGGAGACCGCGCACCGTCTGCTGATGGAATCCCTGACCCGGCTGCGGGTGCGGGAGAGCGAGCGGGGCGACCGTCCCGTGGTGGAGGCGGAGCCGCTGCTGGAGGTCGAGGATCTGCGGGTGGCCTTCCCCGCCGCCCATGGCGACATCGACATCGTCGACGGGGCCTCGTTCCGGGTGCGCCCCGGAGAGACCATGGGTCTGGTCGGTGAATCCGGATCGGGAAAGTCGGTGACCGCGCTGGCCATGATGGGGCTGCTGCCCCGCACGGCCCGGATCTCGGGTCAGGTGCGCCTGGGCGGCACGGACCTGCTGAGCCTGTCACCGGCGAAGCTCAACGCCCGGCGCGGCCATGAGATCGCCATGATCTACCAGGACGCGCTGAGCTCGCTGAACCCGTCGATGCTGATCCGTTCGCAGCTGAAGCAGCTGACCAGTCGCGGCGGCACCCGCAGCGCGGAGGACCTGCTGGATCTGGTCGGCCTCGACGCCGGGCGCACGCTCGCCGCCTATCCGCATGAGCTCTCGGGCGGGCAGCGCCAGCGCGTGCTGATCGCGATGGCCCTGACCCGCGACCCCTCCCTGGTGATTGCCGACGAGCCCACCACCGCTCTGGACGTCACGGTCCAGAAGCAGGTCGTGGACCTGCTGGGCGAACTGCGCGAGGAGCTGGGCTTCGCGATGGTGTTCGTCAGCCACGATCTGGCGCTGGTGGCGCAGATGGCACACCACATCACCGTGATGTACGCCGGCCAGGTGGTCGAGCAGGCCTCCACCCATGACCTGCTGATCGATCCGCGGCACGAGTACACCCGCGGTCTGTTGGGTTCGGTGCTGTCCATCGAGGCGGGCGCGGAGCGTCTGCACCAGGTGCCGGGCACCGTGCCCTCCCCGCGCGATTTCGCCCGCGGCGACCGTTTCGCACCGCGCTCCGTCGACCCCGCGGCCGACCCGACTGCGCGACCGCGCCTGGTGCGGCTCGACGGCAGCGACCACCGCGTCGCCACCACCGGGGCCGTGCCCCCTGCGTTCACGTCCCTCGAGGGAGGCAAGTGATGAACCAGCAACGGACCAGCGTCCCGGTGATCGAGCTGACGGACGTCCACGTCGTCCACAAGCTGCGCACCGGCGGGCTGCTGCGGCCCGACACCATCCGGGCGGTCGACGGCGTCAGCGCCTCGGTGCGGCGCGGCGAGGTGCTCGGCGTCGTCGGTGAGTCAGGGTCCGGCAAGTCGACCCTGGCCCGGGTGATGACCGGCCTGCAGGCCGTGACCTCCGGGAAGGTGCACTTCCACGGCCGGCCCATGCGCCGCTCCCGCGGCACCCGCAAGGAGCTGGGACGCACCGTCTCGGTCGTCTTCCAGGACCCCTCGACCGCGCTGAACCCGCGCCTGGCCGTCAAGGAGACGCTGCTGGACCCGCTGCGGGTCCACGGCATCGGCACCGAGCCCCAGCGGCTGGAGCGGGTGCGCGAGCTGCTGCACCTGGTGGGGCTGCCCCAGTCCGCGATGGACGTGCTGCCGCGCCAGATCTCGGGCGGTCAGCGCCAGCGCGTGGCGATCGCCCGGGCGCTGGCGCTGGAGCCGGAGATCATCGTGGCCGACGAGCCGACCAGCGCCCTGGACGTCTCGGTCCGGGCGCAGGTGCTGAACCTGCTGATGGACCTCAAGAGCGAGTTCGGCCTGGGCCTGGTGTTCATCTCCCATGACATCTCCACGGTGCGTTTCGTCTCCGACACGATCGCCGTGATGAACCGCGGGAAGATCATCGAGCAGGGCACTGTCGGCCAGATCTTCGAACGGGCCCGCGACGAGTACACCCGCAGCCTGCTCGCCGCCGCCCCCAGCCTGCTGTGACCGCGCGCCGCCCCTGACCAGCCGGTCGGCCCCCTGCGCCCCGGCCCCTGATTCACCTCAGAAGGAGATCCGATCCCTATGACCAGCACTTCCGCTCCCGCGCCCCTCACCGGCGTGATCCCTCCCCTGCTGACCCCGCTCACCGCCGACGGACAGCTCGACCGCCCCTCCCTGGAGCGCCTGGTGACACGCCTGCTCGAGGCCGGCGTCGACGGGATCTTCGCACTGGGCTCGAGCGGGGAGATCGCCTTCTTCGACGACGCCCAGCGGGCCGAGGTGCTCGAGGCCGTCACCGGGACCGTCGCCGGCCAGGTGCCGGTGATCGCCGGCGTGATCGACACGCAGACACGCCGGGTGATCCAGCACCTGCGCGCCGCCGAACGCTTCGACCTGGGCGGGTACGTTGCCACCGCTCCCTTCTACGCGGTCACCGGACCGGAGGAGATCGATGCCCATTTCCGCGCCGTGGCCGCGGCCGCTGATGCCCCGGTGTGGGCCTACGACATCCCCGTGTGCGTGCACGCCAAGCTCTCCCCCCAGCACCTGGTCGCCCTCGGCGCCGACGGCGTGATCACCGGTGTGAAGGATTCCAGCGGCGACGACGTCTCCTTCCGTCGGCTCGCCGGCATGAACCGGGCTTCCGGTTCCCCTCTGACCCTGCTGACCGGTCACGAGGTGGTCGTCGACGGTGCCTACCTGGCCGGGGCCGCGGGCTCCGTCCCGGGGCTGGGCAACGTCGATCCGGGCGGTTACGTGCGGATGCACCGGGCGGCGAGGGCGGGCGACTGGGAGCAGGTCCGGACCGAGCAGGAACGTCTGGCGGCCCTGTTCGAGATCGTCTTCCAGCCCGTCGGGAAGACCGGGCCGGCCGCCGGCGTGGGCGCCTTCAAGACGGCCCTGCGGGAGCTGGGAGTGCTGTCGACCAATGTGATGGCCACACCGATGTCCCCCATCGACGACGCGGAGGTCGTGGCGCGGATCCGGACCATCCTCGAGCAGACGGGGTTGCTGGAGGGCGCCCGTGCCTGAGCACCCGGTGCTCGCGCTCGACATCGGCGGCACCAGCATCGCCGCGGCGCTGGTGGGTCCGGGCGGCATCGACGAGGTGGCCACTCTCGCCACCCCCGCCGCTGCCGGCCCGGAGGCGGTCATCGCTGCCGCCCTCGAGGTGTCCGAGCAGGTGCGTGGCAAACCGCGGCTGCGCGCCGTGGGCATCGCCTCGGCCGGCGTGATCGATACCGACCGCGGCCGTGTCACGCACGCCACGGGGTCGCTGACCGCCTGGGCCGGAACGGATCTGGCCGGCCCCTTCGCCGAACGCTTCGGGGTGCCGGTGGCCGTCCTGAACGATGTGCACGCCCACGGCCTGGGCGAGGCACGTTCCGGAGTCGGCGCCGGCCGCTCCTCGATGCTGCTGATGGCCGTGGGCACCGGGATCGGCGGCTGCCACGTCCGGGATGGCGAGGTGATCCTGGGCGCCCGCGGGGCGGCCGGGCACATCGGTCACCTGCCGGTGCCCGAGGCGCAGGGCGTCCCGTGCCCCTGCGGCCGGAGCGGGCACCTCGAGGGCCTGGCCTCCGGCCCGGGGATCGTGCGGCTGGCCGCCCGTCTGGGCGCCCGTGACCAGCATGGCCGCACCCCGGCCGACGGGCACGCCCTCGCCCGCGCCGCGGCGGCCGGGGACGACGCCGCCGCCGAGGCCTACCGGATCGCCGGGTTCGCCACCGGCCGGGTCGTCGGCGGTGTGCTGAACGTCCTGGACGCCGAGGTGGTGGCCCTGACCGGGGGCGTCACCGAGGCCGAGAGCCCCTGGCGAACCGCCCTCGATGCCGGGCTCGCCCACGACGCGATGGACGTCGTGGCCGAGACCCCGATGCTGCCGGCCCGGGCCGGCAGCCATGCCGCCCTGCTCGGCGCCGCCGCCCGGGCCCGGGATCTCTCTGCCACCTGACCGCCCCCGATCACCGGACCGCCCACCCTTCCGGAAGGACTCTCATGCACCCCCTCCTCGCTCCCCTCGAGGGCACCCTGATCGTCTCCTGCCAGGCCTACCCCGGTGAGCCGATGCGCGATCCCGGCACCATGGCGCAGGTCGCCGCCGCCGTGGAGGCCGGCGGGGCGAGCGCGGTGCGCGCCCAGGGCCTGGAGGACATCGCCTGCATCGGCGCCGCGGTGGAGGTCCCCGTGATCGGGATCTGGAAGGACGGCACCGAGGGCGTGCTGATCACTCCCACCCTCGAGCACTGCCTGGCAGTGATCGACGCCGGCGCGGACATCCTCGCCCTGGATGGCACCACCCGTCCCCGCCCCGACGGCCGCACCTTCACCGAGACCGTCGAGGCTGTGCGGACCCGCTTCGACGGGCCGCTGATGGCCGACTGCGACAGCCTCGAGTCGGCTCTGATCGCCGCCGACGCCGGGGTCGAGATCATCGGCACCACCCTGGCCGGCTACACCGAGGCGCGCCCCCGCACCGACGGTCCCGACCTGGCACTGATCGAAGAGCTGGCAGATCAGCTGCCCGGCCCCGCCATGCTGGTCGCAGAGGGCCGCGTGCACACCACCGCCCATGCCCGCGCCGCCCGCGAGGCCGGCGCCTCCGCCGTGGCCGTCGGCACCGCCATCACCCATCCCACGTCGCTGACCACCTGGTTCCGGGAGGCTGTGACGTCCCCCGACGAGCCCTGAACGCATTGATCACGGCAGGACCCCGCACGTTCTGTCCCCACCCCCACCGAGGAGGACTCATGAGCAGCACCCCCGTCACCCGCCGCGGCCTGTTCGGTTCGGCCGGCGTCCTGGCCGGTCTCGGGCTGACCGCGACGAGCGCCGCTGCGCTGCCGCCGCCGAAGGACAACGGTCGCCGCCACGGCGTCTACGAGGAGCAGGTCCTCGCCGCGCCGGGCGACTGGGGCGTGGACAACTTCCGCATCCCGGCGATCGCGGTGGCTCCCAACGGTGATCTCCTGGCGGCCTTCGACAAGCGACCCGAGCACGGCGACGCCCCGGCGCCGAACTCCCTGTGGCAGCGACGCTCGCGTGACGGCGGCCGCACCTGGGATGGGCCGACGGTCATCCGCGAGGGCCTCGAGTCCGACGTTCCCGGCGAGAAGCTGGGCTACAGCGACCCCTCCTACGTGGTCGACCGCGAGACGGGACTGATCTTCTGCTTCCACGTCTTCTCCAAGGACGCCGGCGTGTGGGACAGCGCCTACGGCACCGACGACGAGGACCGCGACGTCCTCAGCGCCGCCGTCAGCGTCAGCGAGGACTCCGGCCGCACCTGGAGCGCGCGCTCCGTCACCGAGGTCGTCAAGCCCGGGAACTGCCGCGCCGCCTTCGCCACCTCCGGGGCCGGGATCCAGCTGCGCTACGGCAGCTATCGCGGCCGCCTCGTCCAGCAGTACGCAGGCTTCTTCCGCGATGAGGGCAGCGCGGACGGCGCGGAGATCGTCCAGGCCTACTCGGTGTTCTCCGATGACCATGGCCGCACCTGGCAGATGGGAGAGCCGGTCGGGAAGGCCATGGACGAGAACAAGGTCGTCGAGCTCTCCGACGGCACGCTGATGATGAATTCCCGTGAGCACGTGCGCACCGGCCACCGCTGGGTCGCCCTCAGCCACGACGGGGGCGCCACCTGGGAGGGCCTGCACCGGGATCCTGCGCTGGTCGACCCGGGCAACAACGCTCACATCACGCGGGCCTACCCCGATGCGCCCGAGGGCTCCTCGAAGGCGAAGTGGCTGCTGTTCTCCCATGCGGACAGCCTTCCGAACGACCGGGTCGACGGGTCGGTCGAGCTGTCGACCGACGACGGGGCCACCTGGGTGCGAAAGCGCCTGTTCAAGCCCGGCGCCTGCCAGTATTCGGTGATCATCGCGACCGGACGCGACGAGTACGCCTTGATGTACGAGGGTGACGACGAGGAGATCGTCTTCGCGCGCCTGGACCTGGACTGGGTCCTGAACCGATGATCGATCTCGGCCATACGCCGCTGCCGGTGCCGGACGCGCCGGTCCCGCACCAGGTCCTGGCCCGCGCCGGCGAGGGGCCCTGGCCCCGCTACCGGATCGTGGGACTGGTCCACCTGGGCGAGGGCCACCTGCTGGCCGCCTTCGACGGGCGCGAGACCGGGCAGGATGTCCCGGACCCCACCGGGCTGCTGCAGCGGCGCTCGCTGGACGGCGGCCGCACCTGGGGTCCCTTCGAGTCGCTGCGGGACGCGGACCGTGAGGGCCGGCACTGGTTCTGCGACCCCAGCTACATCCACGACCGGCTCACCGGTGCGGTGCACGTGTTCTACAGCCATGCCAAGGACCGCGGGGTCTGGGATGCGGTGGCGGGCACCGATGACACCGACCGGGACGTGCTCGGCTCGGTCGTGGGCACCAGTGACGACCAGGGTCGCAGCTGGACCCACCGCTCTGTCACCGCGATCGCCGCCCCGCCGGAGCTGGTGCGCACCGCCTTCCCGACCTCGGGGGCCGGGATCCAGCTGCGCCGCGGAGAGCATGCCGGCCGGCTGCTGCAGCCGTACTGCGGCTGGTTCTGGGCCGACGGCCGGCCTGGCGAGCAGCAGGTGGTGCGCTCCTACGTCCTGTTCTCCGATGACCATGGCCGGACGTGGCAGCGGGGCGATCCGGTCGGCCGGGACATGGACGAGACCACCATCGCGGAGCTCTCCGACGGTCGGGTGCTGCTGAACTCCCGCGACCACGCGCGCGGTGGGCACCGCCGGGTGGCGGTCTCGACCGACGGCGGGCTGAGCTGGACCGACCATGGCGTCGACGAGCAGTTCCTGGACCCGGGAAACAACGCCCAGCTGGCGCGGCAGTTCCCCGAGGTCCCGCCCGAGGACCCGCGGGCGCAGGTGCTGCTGCTGACGAACACCTGGGACGCCTTCGCGCGCCGGCGCGGCACCGTGAGCGTGTCGAGCGACGACGGCTGCACCTGGGCGGAGTCGTTGGTGTTCGAGCCGGGGCCGCTGGACTACTCGGTGGTGCAGGCGCTCGACGATGGCGCCATCGGCATCATCTGGGAGGTGGAGGCGCGCGAGATCCGCTTCGCCCGTCTGGAGGCCGATACCCTCGTCCCGTGAGCACGGCATCCAAGGCACCCTCGAGGGTCGAGCACGCCCGGGTCGCCGCTCCTGCGCCCGGTCGTGCCCGTCGCGTGGTGCCCTGGCTCCTGGCCGCGCTGGCGAGTCTCGCCTACGGGCTGCTCGGCACCCAGCAGTGGCGCAATCTGGTGGCTCCGTCCTGGGACCTGGGGATCTTCACCCAGCTCGCCAAGGCGTACGGCGGCCTGGATGCCCCGATCGTGCCCATCAAGGGCGATGCGGTGAACCTGCTGGGCGACCATTTCCACCCGATCCTGGTGCTGCTGGCGCCGGTGTGGTGGGTGTGGCCGTCGGGTCTGGCGCTGCTGTGGACGCAGGCGCTGCTGCTCGGGGTCTCCGCGGTCCCGCTGACCAGGCTCGCCATCGACCGGCTGGGCCCGGGCCTGGGGTCGGCCGCCGGGGCGGCCTACGTGTTCTCCTTCGGACTGCAGGCGGCGATGGCCGTGCAGTTCCATGAGATCGCCTTCGCGGTCCCGCTGCTGGCGCTGTCGCTGACCGCCCTGCTGCGGGGGCGGGTGGCGGCGACGGTCGCGTGGGCGGCGCCGCTGGTGCTGGTCAAGGAGGACCTGGGTCTGACGGTCGCCGTGCTGGGGGTGATCATCGCGCTGCGGCAACGCTCCCACCGCCTCGAGGGGGCAGGGCTGGTCTGCTGGGGGGCGGGTTGGTTCCTGGTGTCGACCTTCCTGATCCTGCCGCTGCTGAACGCGGGCGGTCAGTACGACTACACCGACAACCTCGGCTCGCCGCTGGAGATCTTCTGGCCCCCGGTGAAGTGGCTGACACTGGGGATGCTGCTGCTGGCCGCCGGGGTGATCGGTGCCCGCTCACCCGTGGTCTGGATGATGCTGCCCACCCTGGCGTGGCGCTTCGCCGGCACGGTCGAATTCTACTGGGGATGGTCGTGGCACTACGACGCGGTGCTGATGCCGATCGCGCTGGCTGCCATGCTCGATGCGCTCGGGGACCGCCGCAGCGGGCGGGCGGGCGCGTGGCTGCGCAGCGATGCGCCGGTGCCGTCCCGGGCCGTGCGGGTCACCGCGGTGGCGGCCTCGGCGGTGGTCACGCTGGTGCTGGGCAGCTCGATGCCGCTGGCGGACCTGGTGCGGCCGCAGAGGTGGGAGCTGACCTGGAGGGCCCAGCCCGCGCAGGAGGCTCTCGAGGCCGTGCCCGACGGCTCCGTGCTCGCGGTCGACATCACCCTGCTGGCCCCGGCCGTCCCGGATCATGAGGTGCAGTGGCTGCACGGCCCCAATCAGCGGGTGCCGGACTGCGTGCTGGCCGATGAGTACTCGTTCTCATGGAGCAGTCGGCCCTCCCCGGATATCGCGGTGTGGGCCCAGCAGCGGTGGGGAGCGGAGTACTCGACCACCTACGACGAAGGCGGCTTCTCGGTGGCGTGCCGCCCGTAGGCGGCAGCTGCGGGCGACTCAGTCGATGCGCACCTTGCGGGTGCGGCGTGCCGTGGGGTCCACCTGGGCCTGTCCCCGCTTGGTGCGGGCGGATTCTATCCACAGCCGCCACGGCGAGTAGCGCTCGGCGGCCAGCGCCAGGCGCAGGCCGCGGGTGACGGTCTGATCGGTGGCCGTGGGTGGCAGTCCTGCCAGTCTGCTCGCGAAGCCCGGCAGTAGGTGGGAGGTCCCGCAGGCGCTCCACCAGGCCGCGATCTGCGCGATCTGGCTGCGCGAGTCCAGCATGGAGTGCCCGGCGCCGGAGATCTCCAGCAGCCGGGCATCGGGGATGCGCATGGTGAGATCGCGGGCGATGGGCGGCGGGCTGATCAGGTCCAGTGCCCCGCTGATCACCAGGGTGGGGGCGGTGATGGTGCGCGACAGGGCGTGCAGATCCAGATCCTCACCGTGGAAGGCGGGCACGCCGCGGGACTGCTCTCCCGCCAGGGCCAGCGGATCGAGCGGGCCGCCGTCGGCGTACCTACCCCGGCCCAGCTCGGTGTGGGAGATCGAGGAGACCAGATCGTGCTCGATCACGTACGGGGTCGACTGCAGCCATCCCTGGGTCAGCACCTGGCGGACACTGTTCCAGGTCAGCTGCCCGCGGCCCAGCACGAGCAGGTCCACCAGATCCCGCACCGCCGCCGGCCCGCCGTGGTCGTGGACGGCGAGGACCACGGGCCCGGCCTGATGGGCCTCGACCACGCCGTCCTCGATCAGACGGCGCAGCACCGCGGCCGTGGAGGAGATGGCGGGCACCGCGCCCTCCCAGTAGGCCTCGCGGAAACTCCGCTGCCCGATCTTCTCGTCCTCGGCGCTGGTCAGCGGGGAGTCGAGCACGAGTGAATGCACCCGCTCGGGGTGCAGGGCCGCCAGCGCCTGGGCGAGATAGGCGCCGTAGTCGCTGCCGTAGACGGCCACACGATCCACTCGCGCGTGGTCGAGCACGGCGACCAGGTCGGCGATCACCTCGCGCACGCGCATCGCCTCGCGCGGTAGATCGTGACCTTCCGCATCGAGACGGGACAGGCCCACGCCGCGGTGCTCCATCATCAGCACGTCCAGGCCGCGGGCGGCCAGGCTGCGCCGCAGCGGGTCGAAGGGCAGCACCGAGGCGGTGCCGGGGCCGCCGGGGATCACCAGCACCGGCACCTGCGGCGCCGCGACCGCCTCCGGTCCCCGCCGGGGACCGCCCGCCCCGGCGCCCGTGCCCTCGGACGGCGCTCCCCGGCCCCGCGCGGAGTCCGGGCGGCGCGGGATCGCGCGGGCGTAACGCAGGGGGAACAGCCGGTCGTCGTCGGCGGAGATCTCGCGGTAGACCGTCATCAGGTCGTTGCGGATCGACAGCAGCTCGTCCTGCCCGGAGCGTCCGATGAGGTCGAGTCGGCTTCTCATGGGGCGCTCAGACCCCGGTCCGGCCGTCGAGCAGCTCGGTGAGCACGTCCAGGTGCCCCAGGTGGCGGGAGGTCTCGGCGATCATGTGGGTCACCACCCAGCGCACCGTGCGCACCTCGCGCAGCGCACGCACCTCCTCCTCGCCGCTGCGGCCCGCGATCTGCGCGCGGGAGTGCTCGCAGGCGGCGGTGTAGTCCGCGAGGGCCTCGCTCAGGGCGGCACCGGGTTCCAGCCGCCATTCGGCGTCATGGTCATGCTCATCGAACCAGCGGTAGCCGGCCTCCGCCCCGGGCAGGCCGCCCACCACCTCGCGGAACCAGAAACGTTCGGTGTCGGCCAGGTGGCGGATGATGCCGGTGACGGTGGTGGCCGATGCCACCATGCGCCCGGAGGCCTGACCGTCGTCGAGGCCGTCGACCTTGCGGGCCACGGCCTCGCGCTGACCGTCCAGGATGCTCAGCAGGGTGGTCATCTCCTCGGCCAGCAGCGCGGAGCCGGGGCCCTGCTCGGGTGCCGCCTCCGACTGTCGTGCCTGCTCGGCGGCCAGCCGGTCGACCAGCACGTCGAGGTCCTCGGGCTCCGGCGGTCCGGGGGCGGACCCGTCCGGGTCGTCCGGCAGGGGCTCCGGCGACGGGTCCGGACGGTCCGCGGGGCTCATCGGGGCGACCTGTCGTCCGTGCCGATGGTGTTCCACAGGAAGGTGTACATCAGGGCGTTCATCCGGGCGGCCTGCTCGTTGGTGGCTGCGCCTCCGTGGCCGCCCTCGATGTTCTCCCAGGAGCGCACGTCGGCCCCGAGGGATTCCATGGCGGCGGCGAACTTGCGGGCGTGGCCGGGATGGACCCGGTCATCGCGGGTGGAGGTCAGTAGGAAGGTCGGCGGGTAGGGCTGGTCGGGGTCCTCGCGCAGCAGGTGGTAGGGGCTGAAGGTGCGGATGAACTCCCAGTCCTCGGTGTCCGGATCGCCGAACTCGGCCATCCAGGAATAGCCGGCCAGCAGGTGGCTGTAGCGCTTCATGTCCAAAAGCGGCACCTGGATGACGACGGCCCCGAACAGTTCGGGGTACCTGGTGACCATGTTGCCGGTCAGCAGGCCGCCGTTGGAGCCGCCGCGCACCGCCAGGTGGTCGCGGTCGGTGACACCGCGCTCGATGAGGTCGCGGGCGACGGAGGAGAAGTCCTCGTAGGCGCGGTGCCGGTTCTCCTTCAGCGCCGCCTGGTGCCAGCGGGGCCCGTACTCGCCGCCGCCGCGGATGTTGGCCAGCACATAGGTTCCGCCGCGCTCCAGCCACGCCTTGCCGATCGCTCCCAGGTAGCCGGGGGTCAAGGAGATCTCGAAGCCGCCGTAGCCGAACAGCAGGGTCGGGGCGGGACCATCTGTGCCCCTGGCCGCGGCGTCCTTCCCGGAGATCTCGAAGTAGGGCACCCGGGTGCCGTCGTCGCTGGTGGCGAAGTGCTGGACCACGTCCAGGCCGCGCGCGTCGAATCGTGCGGGTGTGGACTTGATCAGCTCCGGTCCGTCCGGGTCCCCGCCGTCGGGGACATCGGCCAGGTCGCCCAGCAGCAGTGTGGTCGGCTCGATGAAGTCGGTGGCGGTCACCCAGATCTCGTCGTTCTCGTCGGAGTCGACGGCGGCCACGCCCAGGGAGCCGCGCAGCTCCGGGTAGAGGTCACGGCGCACCCAGGCGCCGTGCGCGTCCCGGGTATGGACCTCGAGACGGTGGATCACGTCGTCGAGGATCGACAGCACCACGGTGTTGCGGGTGATGGTCATATCGGCCAGCGAGGAGGTTGGCGTGGGCTCGAACAACATGGTCAGCTCGGGCTCGCCGCGCAGGAAGGACGCGAAGTCCCCGACCACCAGGGAGCCGGCGGGGTAGGTGGAGCCGGCGATCTCCCAGTCGCTGCGGGGGGAGAAGATGCCCAGGTCGCGGTGGGCGTTGGCCTCGAGGTCGCGAGGGACCTCGATCCTGGTCAGCGCGGGCGGTGACTGGCTGCGATCCACCAGGTGCAGCGAGGTGTCGTAGAAAGCGTGCATCTGCACCACCCAGTCGCGTTCCCAGCCGGGGGTGGAGTCGTGGCCCACGAACACGCTCATGTCCGTCTCCGCGGCCTCGAACACCAGCTGTGCCTGCCCCATCGCGGTGCCGCGGCGCCACAGCCGCGCCTGCCGCGGATATCCGGAGGTGGTCAGGGTGCCTTCACCGAAGTCGGTGGCCACCCACACGGTGTCCTCGTCGATCCAGCTCACCGAGCCCTTGGCCTCGGGTCGCACGAATCCGCCGTCGGACTCGGGCACGAACTCGAGGGTCTCCAGGTCGAATTCGCGGGTGACGTCGGCGTCGGAGCCGCCGTGGGAGAGGTCGATCAGGGCGCGCCGGTAGGGCTCGCCCTCGGCCAGGCCGGCCGGGCGCAGCAGGCGAGCGCCGTGCCAGACCCAGTCCTCGTCCTCGGCGGCGTTGAGCGCGTCGACATCCAGCAGGATCTCCCACTGCGGGTCCTCGCTGCGGTAGGAGTCCAGCGTGGTACGCCGCCACAGTCCGCGTTCGTGATCGGCGTCGGTCCAGAAGTTGTAGAGGTGGTCGCCGCGCTTGATGACCCCGGGGATCTTGTCCTTCGCGTCGAGGATCTCGCGGATCTCGCGCTGCAGGGTCTCGGCCAGCGGAGGTCCCTGCGGCGCTGCGGGATCGGCCACCGCCTCCAGCTCCGCCTCCGCGCGCTGATTGCGCTCGCTCACCCAGGCCAGCGCCTCCTCCCCGGTGACCTCCTCGAGCCACTGATGAGGGTCGGAGGAGCCGTCGGAGGCCGGCAGCTGGGAGGTGGTGGAACTGCTCGAGGTCGCGGAAGTCATGACCTCACCCTAATCGCGGTCGGCTCCTGCCACCTCACCGGGCGCCCGTTTCTCCGGAAGCGGGCATGGAACACTGCTCTCATGCACCGACGTCACCTGCTGGCCCTGGCCCCGGCGGCCGCGGTCTCCGCCTGCACCGCCTCGCCGGAGGATCCCGATCCCGCCCCCGATGCCTCCGACGGCGGAGGCGCCGTCGATGACGGCGGGCAGCAGAGCAGCTCGCCGTCATCGAAGGCCCCGTCGGCCGCCGAACTGCTGCTGGAAGAGCTCACGCCTCGCGAGCTCGCCGGTCAGCTGGTGCTGGTGGGCATCGGCGCGGGCGAGGCCATCGAGCCCGAGCTGCTGAGCGAGCACCACGCCGGCGGGTTCTTCCTGCTGTCGGTCTGGGACAGCGCCGAAGCGGTCGAGGAGGCCGTGGCCTCCGCTCAAGAGGGATCCCGCCCGGATCTGCCGCCGCTGCTGGCGGTCGACCAGGAGGGCGGTCAGGTGCGCATGCTGCGCGGGGACGCCGCGAGGAAGACCGAGTCGGCCGAGGAGCTCGGCGCCCAGGGCCCGCAGGCCGTGGCCGCGGCATACACGAGCATCGGCGAGGACCTGGCCGCCCGCGGCATCGACGTGGCCCTGTCCCCGGTGGCCGACGTGGTCGATCCCGAACTCGACGACGCCAATGAACCGGTCGGTGGGCTGGACCGGGGTTTCGGCACCGATCCCGAGCATGTGGGCCAGTGCGTGGAGGCTGCGGTGGAGGCCCTGTCGGACACCGGCACCGCCGCGACCCTGAAGCACTTCCCGGGGCTGGGACGCGTGGAGCAGAACACCGACCACTCGGCCCAGGGGATCATCGACGACGTCACCTCCGCGCAGGATCCCTTCCTGGCCTCCTTCACGGCCGGGATCGAGGCGGGTGCCGGGCTGGTGATGCTGTCCTCGGCGATCTACCCGCAGCTCGAGGACGGGGTGCCGGCGATGTTCTCCTCCGTGGTGGTCGAGGAGCTGCTGCGCGGGCAGCTGGGCTTCGAGGGCCTGGTGATCACCGACGACATCGGTGCGGCGGTCGCCGTCGCCGAGGTGCCCGTGGCCGAGCGGGCCACGCGCGCCCTGGAGGCGGGAGGTGACGCGGTGCTGACCGCTGATCCGTCCCTGACCGGCCAGCTCGTCGACGCGCTCGAGGACTGGGCTGCCGGCGCTCCCGAGCACGAGCAGCGGCTGCGGGAGTCGGTGGGGCGCATGCTCGCCCTCAAGGAGCGGCTGGGCCTGCTCTGACCGCTGCCTGGTCCCCTTCCCCTCTCTGCCTAGTCCCCGTCCAGCGTGATCAGATGGTTCAGCGGGCCGTGGCCCCCGGGCCGCCGGGAGACCTGCCAGTCATCGGCGTTCTCGACAGCGCTGGCCAGGAACTCCCGTGCCGAGGCGACGATGGTGACCATGTCGTCGTCAGTGCCCTCCTCCCCGATCTCCGCCAGCTCGCCGGCGCGGTCGAACTCCGCGATCCGGGCCAGCTGCGCCGCGATCGCGGCCGACAGCGTGGTGCCGGCCCCGCGCACCCGGCGCTCAGGGATCCGTTCGGCGCGCAGCAGGTCGGTGCCACCGGGATGGACCAGCACGTCGACCACGTCCTCGGCCACCAGGCGGCCCCCGGTGACGAGCACGGTCTGCGGGCCCAGCGCCCGCAGCGCGAGCGCCTGCTCCCGCATCTCGTCGATGGTGGTGGCAGCCCCGGTGCCCAGCAGCTGCGCGGCCTCGAGCATGGTGGGGGTCAGCACGTCGACCTGGGGCACCAGGGAGGTGCGCAGCGCACGGGCGCCCTCGGCGGAGATCAGCGCGCTGCCATCGGCCGCGACCATCACGGGGTCAAGGACGATCCGACCCATCCGCGAGCGATGGGTCCGCACTTCCTGGGAGACCGCCTCGACCACTGCGGCGCTGCCCAGCGACCCGATCTTGGTGGCGTCGACCAGCAGGTCCTGGACCACTGCGTCGATCTGGCTGCGGACCACCTCGCCCGGCAGGTAATGGGTGCCCTGCACCCCGGTGGTGTTGACCGCGCAGATCATGCTGACCGCGCTCGCCCCGTAGACGCCCAGGGCGGTGAAGGTCTTCAGGTCGGCCTGGATCCCGGAGGCGCCGTCCGAATCGGAACCGGCGATGGTCAGGACGAGGGGTGGTCGCATACGGGTCTCCATCCACGGGGTGGTTCCAGAATGGTCGGAGAGTACCAATCGGGCCTGTGGTCCCTATCCTGGGGTGGCGTGGGAGAATCACCGGGGAGCGCGGGCTCCCCCAGGGGGTGGGAGAGCCCTGCGACGCCGGGGAGGTGGCGATGAGCGAGAATCGGGATGGCAGCGGTCCGCAGCCACCCGGCGCCGGTCTGCCGGATTTCTCCCAGTCTGCTCCCGGGCGGAGCGGCGACCTGCCGGACTTCGAGACCGCCTCCGGCCCGGTCACCCTCGGCGAGCCCGGCGAGCGCAGCCGGAAGCGGAACCGGGCGGTGGTGCTGTCCGTGGTCGGGACCGGTGTGGTGCTGATGGCCGTGGTCGCCCTGGTGCTGTCCCAGACGGTGTTCCGCTCCGCCCTGGAGGACGACGGACCCGAGGCGTACTCGACCGCGGACCGCAGCGCCGAGGGGCAGGAGGAGTACGTGCCCGACCCCGAGGACCCGGACATCGCCCCTCCCCCGCCGATCTTCACCCAGGCCCCCACCACCGAGTGCACGGTCCCCTCCCACAGCGCCGCGGCGCCCGCGACTTCTTCCGATGCCATTCGCGGCGGTGACCTGCAGTACACGCTCCCGGACCGGTGGGACTATCCCTGGGGCTCCTCCCCGCTGCCATACCTCACCGAGGTCGAGGGGCAGGGACGCAACGTCGAGGGCAACTGGTACAGCGTCGCATCCCTGGGCCGGGTCACCTTCCCCGAGGACGAGGGCGGCTACCCGGGTCTGGAGTCCGCGGCGACCTCCATCTTCCAGTGCTACGCCACCACCGCCGGGGTGCTGTCCCACTTCGGGGAGAACCCCGAGGTCACCGACTACCGCACCGAGTCGATGACCGTCGACGGCTATCCCGCCTGGATCGTGCAGGCCACCTACCACTTCGAGGACCCGGACATGCTCGAGTCCTCCTCCGCCTCGATCGTCACCTCCCTGGTCGTCGAGGGACCCGACGGCCCCAGCGCGCTGGCCTCGGACGTCGCCGCCGACCAGCCCGACCATGTGGCCGCCCTCGAGGAGATCATCGCCAGCCTGGACGTCGTCGACTGATCCCTCCCGCAGGCCCCTTCCCTAGGAGCAGCTCCCGTGCACACCGGCCCGCAGTTCACCCCGCCACAGCAGCCACAGGGCCCCGGAGGCGGCCGGGGCGGGGCCCTGCTGGTGGGAGGTATCGCCTTCGCGATCGTGTTCCTGATGATCGTGGGGCTCACCGTCGCCTATCTGGTGGTGCGCACCTCCACGAGCGGCCCCGTGGGCGGTGGGGCGGCGACCTCCGAGTCCGTCACCACCGGCCCCGCCTCCTCCGGCACCACCGAGCCCGAGGAGACCACCACCTCCGAGGCCACCGAGGCCCGGTGCTGGTCCCCCGAGCACGAGCGCACCTCCTCGAACCCCTCGGGGCGGCTGCGGGGAGGCGGGCTGCAGTTCATCCCTCCGGCCGGCTTCGACAACCGCAGCACCGACACCTGGGTCAACTTCCTCAACGACACGCAGACCGCCCATGCACCGGTCGAGGGCACCTGGGTGTCCACCTTGATCGTCGGCAAGGTCGAATGGCAGCCGGGCGTCGAGTACCCCGGCGAGGAGGAGGCCGCCGAGCGCCTGGTGGAATGTCTGTTCTCCAACGACCACATCTGGGGCGACACCTCCGAGCGGGCTCTCCAGGAGGAGCTCACCGAGCCGGTGACGGTCGCGGGCATGCCCGGCTACCGGCACCGGGCGGTGGTCACGTTCGGCCAGCACGATCTCACCAGGACCGACTCGACCGAGATCGTCGCGGTGGTGGTGGCCACGCCCGAGGGGCCCAGCGCCTTCATCTCCGAGATCGCGGTCGGCGTGACCGAGCACGAGGAGGGGGCCGAGGAGGCCTACGCCTCCCTGACCGGGATCTGAGGATCTGGACGACCTCGTCGATCAGACGGGCCCGACCGTCCGATCTCCTACCGCTCGCAAGCTCGCAGCACGTCGATCAGACGACCGCCGAGGCCAGGCGGCAGGTGTTGTCCAGCAGCGACTGGTACCAGGGCTGCTGTCTCCATTCCTTCAGGGTCAGCACG
>Ga0209487_1001146_pt1 | contig 22805 bp, 17 predicted proteins | sample Poulit2012_FD_187524 | JGI IMG/M metagenome (GOLD analysis project Ga0209487, IMG submission 187524) | Agricultural soil microbial communities from Georgia to study Nitrogen management - Poultry litter 2012 (SPAdes) (version 2) | ecosystem: Environmental > Terrestrial > Soil > Agricultural land...
GGCGCGCTCGAGGGGTGCGGCCCCGGGTGCTCCCGCTCCGTCAGAGCGGGAGCACCCCGAGCGCCGCGTCGTCGACCCTCTCGGCCGGGGCCGCGAAGGGCTGACTCAGCCCAGCTGCTGGATCCGGGCCAGGGCGTGGCTGATCTCGCTGGTGGCGGGGTAGAGGTCCCGGTAGAGGCGGTACAGCTCGTCGTAGCGCTCGCGGCGGGCGGGATCGGGGGTCACCACGTGGTCCACCGGGTTCCAGCTCGCGGTATCGAGGCCGTGGGCCAGGCGCGCGGCCAGCATGGAGTTGCCGTAGGCGGCGCCGACGGTGCGGCGCGGGACCTGCTGGGCCAGACCCGTGACATCGGAGACGATCTGCGGCCACAGGTCGTGCTGCGCGCCGCCGCCGACGGCCGACACCCGTTCGATGCTCACATCGGCGTCGCGCAGCACCTCCAGGTGGTGGCGCACCCCGTAGGCCGCAGCTTCCAGGGCCGCCCGGTACAGGTCCCCGCGGGTGTGGGACAGGGTCAGGCCGGCGATCATGCCGCGGGCGTCGGGATCGGCGATGGGGGAGCGCTCGCCGGCGAAGTAGGGGAGCATCACCAGGCCGCCCCCTCCTACTCCGCTCTGCTGCGCCTCGTCGATCAACCTCTCGAAGTCGGGGGAGCCGGTGAGCTCGCGCAGCCAGCCCGTGATCGCCCCGGACGTGGACATCCCGCCCGAGATGGTGAAGGTGCCGGGTCCGGTGCCGGAGGCCGCCCACAGGGTGCGGCTGGGCACCGCGGAGCGCGTGGTGGCCACCAGGAACGCGGTGGTGCCGTACATCAGCATCACCTCGCCCGGGCGAGTGGCATCGACGCTGACCGATTCCGCCCAGGCATCGATCGTCCCGGTGATGACCGGGATGCCGGCCCGCAGGCCCGGGACCTCGGCGGCGGCCCGGGCGGTCAGGGCGCCGGCGGCGTCCCCCGCCCAGCGCAGCCGGGGCAGGTCGAGCCCCGGCGCGACGTGCTGCGCCCACGGTTCATGCCAGTCCTGCGTGCGCATGCAGTACATCGGTGCCACCTGGCTCGCACTGACGTGGTCCATCACGTAGTCGTCGGTGAGGTGGAAGGCGAGGTAGGAGGCCGGCATGAACAACCGGCGCGCACGGGCATAGGCCTCGGGCTCGTGCTGGGCGACCCAGGCCACCTTCGGTCCGGCGGCCTGTGAGGACAGTGCGCAGCTGCCGCGGGCGAGGATCTCCTCCGCGCCGAGCTGGGCGGTCAGCCGCTCGATCTGATCCTCCGCGCGCGTGTCGACGCCGTACAGGATCGCCGGGCGCACGGGATCCCCGTGCTCGTCGGTCAACACCGCACAGGGCCCCATGCCCGACACGCCGATCGCGGTGACCTCGGCATCGACATCCGTGGTCAGCTCGCGGGCGATCGAGATGAACTCGGTCCACCAGATCCGCGCATCCATCTCCACGTGCCCGGGAGCGGGGCGCTGGACCGAATGCTCGCGGACCGCGACATCCAGGACGGTGCCGTCCAGGGCGACCAGCACGCCCTTGGTGCTGGACGTGCCGACGTCGACGCCGAGGACCGCCTCAGTGCGAGTTGACATCGAATCCTCCTGTCGTCGGTCGGGTCTGCGCTGGCGGTCTCGGGGCACCCGGGAACCGGCAGACGTGAGGTTCCATCCTGCCATCGAGTGCTCCGTCCTCCCTGCATCGCCTCCGGACGGGGAGGTCGCTTGGCCGCTACGGTGCGGGGCAGACGAGGTTTCGGGGACGATGGGTGGTTATAGGATCATCGCGCACTCTGCGCCCGTGGCGGCACACGGGCTGTTCGCCCGAGGTGGCGCGCAAGCTGTGACGGAGAGGAGGTGCCGACGTGCTCGAGACGTCGATGGATCTGCAGATGCTGCATCGCGCCGCGTCCGCTTACTACCGCGATGACCTGCGTCAAGCAGAGATCGCGGACCGGCTCGGCATCTCCCGGCCCAGTGTCAGCAAGCTCCTGGCAGAGGCTCGGCGCATCGGCATGGTGCGCTTCGAGGTGCTCGACGTCCCCACCGCGGACGTGACCGATCTCGAGCGACGTTTGCGCGAGCTGCTGGGGATCGACTCGGTGCGCGTGGCCCCCGGTGATCAGAGTCAGCGCGACCACCGCGGGGTCGGGGACCTCCTGGGCGAGGAGCTGCGTAGGCTCGGGCTGCGCCGCGGTGACGTGCTGCTGGTGTCCTCCGGGAAGACCACGCACGCTGTCAGCGGCATGGTCGGTCTCCCCGAGCTCGAGGGGGTGATCGTCGCGCCCACGGTCGGTGGCCAGCAGGAGCCCGAGCGGTCCTTCCAGACCAATGAGACGGTACGGAATTTCGCTGATCGCACCCGGGCCGAGCCGCGATTCATCTTCGCGCCCGCTCTGCCGAGCCCGAGCCTGTGGGAGTCCCTCCAGGCCGACCCCAGCTTCTCCGCGATCACGGACCTTTGGGCGCGCGCGTCGGCGCTCGTGACCGGCATCGGCGCCCCGTATCAGCAGCGCGAGACCCTGACGTCCGTCGTGCCCCGCGACCATCCCGCGCTCCAGCGCGCCGCAGGTGACATCTGCCTGCACTTCTTCGATTCTGAGGGGACGCCGATGGTCTACCCCGGCTCCGACCGCTTGGTGCGCCCGCCCCTCGACCTGCTCCGCGAGATCCCGGACTCCATCGCCCTGGCGACAGGGCGGAGGAAAGTGCCCTCGATCCGAGCCGGTGCCAAGACCGGTCTGATGACTACTCTGATCACTGACGCACCGACGGCAGAGGCGATCCTCGCCGACGCCGACGCCGACGCCGACGACGACGCCGACGCCGCGGACGCCGACGACGCAGACGCGGCCGCTTCGGGGGCTCCGTCGCAGCGGCCCCCTTCCATCTGAGCCGGTGATCCGGGGCGGGTCTGGACCTGCTCCGGCCCCTCCCACGCCCGGAACATTTGTGCTTGACGAATGTGCCCCTGCTTCGTAAGCTCGTCCACGACAGAGTCGTCGTCGTTCGACTCCGCACCGAGTTCCGTGCCAGGGCGCAGGCCGGGCACGGCCGGGAACCAATCGAAGGAGATGAGCCGAGATGGCCGAGATCCCGAAGACCATGAATGCAGTCGTCATGCATGCACCCGAGGACTACCGCCTCGAGGAGATCGATGTCCCCGCCCCCGCAGCCGATGAGCTGTTGCTGCGGATCGAGGCCGTCGGCGTGTGCGCGAGCGACCTGAAGTGCTACCACGGAGCCGCCAAGTTCTGGGGCGACGAGAACCGGGAGCGCTGGGTCCAGCCCGGCATCACGCCCGGTCACGAGCTGGTCGGCGAAGTCGTCTCCGGGGCGCCCGAGGCGCTTGCGAACCACGGCGTCGAGATCGGCGACCGCATCGCCTGCGAGCAGATCGTGCCCTGCGGAGACTGCCTGTACTGCCAGCGCGGCTGGTACTGGATGTGCGAGCCGCACGCCATGTTCGGATTCAAGACCTACCACGGCGGCATGGCGGAGTTCATGATCGTGCCGCCCAACGCGCGCGCCCACAAGGTCTCCAAGGATGTGGCTCCGCAGCACGCCGCCTTCGCGGAACCGCTGTCCTGCTCCCTCCACGCCGTCGAGCGGGCCGGGATCCAGTTCGAGGACGTCGTGGTCGTCGCCGGTGCCGGCCCGATCGGTCTGGGCGCGATCATCGGCGCGGCTCACAAGAGCCCGCAGATGGTCATCGCCCTCGACTTCGATGACGACAAGCTGGCCCTGGCGAAGAAGTGCGGCGCGGACCTGACCCTGAACCCCTCGGAGGTCGACGTCTACGAGGAGATCCGGGGGCTGACGGGCGGATACGGGGCCGACGTGTACATCGAGTGCACGGGCCATCCCAGTGCTGTCGGCCAGGGCCTGAACCTGCTGCGAAAGCTCGGCCGCTTCGTCGAGTACTCCGTGTTCGGCGAGGACGTGACCGTGGACTGGTCGATCATCTCCGATGACAAGGAGCTCGATGTGCGCGGTGCGCACCTGGGGCCGCACACCTGGTCCGCGGCCATCAAGATCATCGAATCCGGTGTGCTGCCGCTCGATGAGATCTGCACCCACCAGTACGGGCTCGGCGATGTCCAGACCGCTCTCGATCAGGTCGCCGATTCCGCCGGTTCCTCGGTCAAGGTGTCCCTCATCCCCGGGCTCTGAACCACCCGACCGGCAACATCCCCGGGTGACATCGCACGCCCCCGGGGGTTGCCGGCATCTGGTGCCACCCCCGCCCGGCGCGGACCGCTCGTCTCCCATCGCGGGAGGGTCCCCGCGGGCCCTGACGGTCCCGGCGGTCTCGCCGCGGACCACGCCCTATCATGACAGGGAGGCTCTGTCCCATGAGCACAGCATCTGACGACTCCGCAGGCGCCGGCCCCCGGGCACCGGTGGTGCCCCAGCGCCGCCACACCGGGCGTCTGGTCGCTGTCATCATCACGGTTCTCGCCGTGATCCTGGTCGTCGTCGGCACCAAGGTGGTCCCCGACGAGGAGATCGCCGCCGAGACCGCCGACTTCGACAAGGAGACCTTCGGGGCCGAGAACTTCCCCGACATCCAGGCCGGCATCGTCAAGCGCGCGGTCGATGCCCCCGAACTGGCCGAAGCGCTCGAATCGGACCCCGAGGGAACCGCCGAGGAGCACGGCAACGAGGTCGACGGCAAGACCGTCTACTCCACGTCCTTCACGGGCACGGTCGAAGAGAACGAGTCGGGCATCCTGGATCTCGACGTCGACGACATGCCGGAGGGCATCACAGTGCGGGTGCAGACGGGACCGGCCATCAACGGTACCGAGCTGCGGGATGCGACCGGAGACCTCGACTTCGGCCAGTTCACCAACCAGATCGAATTCCAGGACGCCGGAGCCGCGCTGAACGAGGAGATGAAGGAGCAGGTCATCGAGCCTGTCGATGTCGACGGCCTGGAAGGGGAGACGGTGACGATCACCGGGGCGTTCACCGCGGTCAACCCCGAGGCCTGGCTGGTCACCCCCGCGACCATGGAGGTCGAATGAACATGTCCGGTGCAGGAGCGGCCGCAGAGGCCGAAGTGGTCCTCGAGGCTCGCGACATCGTCAAGCACTACGGCGCCACCCGGGCCCTCAAGGGCGTGAACTTCTCTGTCCACCGTGGGTCGGTGACCACCCTGTTCGGGGAGAACGGCGCCGGGAAATCGACCTTGATGAAGATCCTCTCCGGGGTCGAGCAGCCCACCTCCGGCACGATCGTGCTGGATGGTGAGCCCGTCACCTTCGCCGACACGAACAGGGCCCGTGAGCACGGGATCGCGATCATCCACCAGGAACTCAGCCTCGCCCCGAACCTCTCCATCCGCGACAACATCTTCCTGGGGCGCGAGATCTCCGGTCCCACCGGTGTCGACTTCGCGGAGGAGAATCGCCAGACCGCTGAGCTGCTGGAGGGCATGCGGCTCGACGCCGACCCCACCACCCCGGTAGGGGACCTGCGGGTGGGCCAGCAGCAGATCGTGGAGATCGCTCGTGCCCTGTCCATCGACGCCCGCATCTTGATCATGGACGAGCCGACGTCAGCGCTCGCCGCCACCGAGGTGGAGATCCTGTTCGGCATCATCGCGGACCTGAAGGCCCGCGGGGTGTCACTGGTGTACATCTCCCACCATCTCGAGGAGGCGCTCCGGGTCACCGATCATGCGGTGGTGCTGCGCGACGGCTCCATGACGGCGCGCAGCACCCGCGCGGAGATCGATCTGGGATGGATCGTGCGGCACATGGTGGGGGAGAACTTCGACCTGGGGTCGCCCCCGGAGGGGCACGAGATGACCGAGCCCGTCCTGCAGGTGCAGAACCTCTCGATCCGCGACCCCGACGTCCCCGATCGCGCGGTCGTCGACGACCTGTCGCTGGATGTGCGTGGTGGCGAGATCGTGTGCCTGTACGGGCTCATGGGCGCGGGCCGGACCGAGCTGCTAGAGGCCGTGGCCGGCCGCGGCGAGGTGATCGCCGGCTCGATCCGGTACCGCGGTGAGCAGCTCCACGACGAGTCGATCGGCCGGCGCATCGAGATGGGCATCGGCCTGGTGCCCGAGGACAGACAGCGCGACGGTCTGGTGCAGACCATGAGTATCGCTCACAACCTGACCCTCGCCAGCATCCGGCAGTTCCTCACCCGCGGGCTGCTGTCACGCCGCAAGGAGGCGACGCTCGTCGAGCGGATCGTCAAGGACGTCACCGTCAAGACCAGCGACCCCTCGCTGGGCATCGGATCCCTTTCCGGCGGGAACCAGCAGAAGGTCGTCATCGGCAAGGTGCTGGCCACAGTGCCGGGCGTGCTGCTGCTGGACGAGCCCAGCCGCGGGATCGACATCGGTGCGAAGGCCGAGGTCTTCGGCTTGCTCGCCGAGTACGCCCGGCAGGGGCTGGCAGTGGTCTACTCCACCTCCGAGGTCGAGGAGAGCCTCAGCATCGCCCATCGCATCATCGTGCTCCACCGCGGCAGGATCTCTGCCGAGTTCGGGCCCGACGCGGACAAGGAAGACATCATGGCCGCCTCCGGCGAGTCTGTCACCGTATGAGCTGGAACCAAGGAGCCGAAAGCGCAATGACATCCACTGCCACTGCAGACTCACGCCTCAAGAAGCTCGATGTCTCGAAACTCCTGGTCGAGGGACGGGCGTTCCTGGCTCTCGCCGTGATCATCGTGGTCTTCACGATCCTGTCGCCGAACTACCTGACGGTGAACAACGTGTTGATCATGTCCTCCCACGTAGCGATCTTCGCGCTGCTGTCGCTGGGCATGCTCATGGTGGTGCTGACCGGTGGGATCGACCTGTCCGTGGGCTCGACTCTGGGGTTCAGCGCCGTGGTCGGCGGGTACCTGCTCAAAGGGGTCCCGATCGCCATGTTCGGGGTGACGCTGTACCCGAGCGTCCCGGTCGCCGTGCTCATCTCCGTCGCGGTGGGCGGCCTCATCGGACTGATCAACGGGGTGCTCGTCGCACGGTTCAACGTGGCGCCGTTCGTCGCCACCCTGGGCATGCTCTACGTGGTCCGAGGAGCCGCACTGCTGATGACCGACGGCCTGACCGTCAACGGTATCCAGGGCGACCCGGCGCTGGGGAACACGGGCTTCGAGTGGCTCGGATTCAACCGCATCCTGGGCATTCCCGTCGGCGTGATCATCATGGCGGTGGTCGCCCTCGGCATCGCACTGCTGCTCAGCCGCACCACCTTCGGCCGCTGGCTGTACGCCACCGGCGGCAATGACCGCGCCGCGCAGCTCTCGGGCGTGCCGGTGCGGACCGTGAAGGTCTGGGTCTACGTGATCTCCGGGCTGTGCTCGGCCATCGCGGGCCTGGTCCTTGCCTCGACCCTCACCTCGGCCAGCCCCAACGCAGGCAACACCTACGAGCTGACGGCCATCGCCGCGGTCGTGATCGGTGGTGCGGTGCTCTCCGGCGGCCGTGGCAACGTGCGCGGCACCCTGTTGGGCGCCTTCGTCATCGGCTTCCTCTCGGACGGTCTGGTGATCGTGGGCATGTCCGAGTACTGGCAGACGGTGTTCGTGGGTGCCGTGATCGTCGTCGCCGTTCTGCTGAACAACCTCCAGTACGGCGGCCGGGGTCGCCGCGGGGCGAAGAAGACCGCCTCGAAGCCGGAGACGAAAACCGTGCCCGCAGCGGGAGACGTCGACGCCAACGGCGCCGGGATCGACGAGGCGGACTCGGCCGCGGGCCGCGAGGACCCGGATCCCGGCACCTCCCGGCGAACCGCCGACGCGGGCCCCGGGCCGAGCCCCGATGCTCCTTCCCATCGTGACGGCGGGACCTCCGGACCGCCGGATGCCTCGAGAGACGAGGACACGACCTCCTGACCGCCGCACGGCGTAGCCCCGTGCCGAAAGCCGCTCACCTGCCCCGACCCGACCGAGATCCGAATATCGTGCTCTGACCGAAAGGAACCCATCATGGACCGCAGGAAGTTTCTCTCCACCATCGGTGTCGGCGCCGCCGCGGCCGGTCTCGCCGCCTGCGCGAGCGACTCCGATGACGACACCGATGCCCAAGGCGAGTCCGGCGGGGGCGAGGGTGGTCTGATCACCATCATCGTCAACGATCCGTCCAACCCGTACTGGAAGACCGAGGGCGATCTCGCCGCCGCGAAGGCCGAGGAGCTGGGATACAGCGCCACCGTCGGCGCCCATAAGGGTGACACCAACGAGGAGAACAGCCTGGTGGACACCGCGATCTCCAACCAGTCGGTCGCGATGATCATGGACCCGGCCGACGCCGACGGCTCAATCGGCGCGGTGAAGAAGGTGCTGGACGCCGACATCCCCGTCTTCCTCATCAATGCCGAGATCAACGAGTCCGGCCTGGCCAAGGCCCAGCTGGTCTCGAACAACGCCCAGGGCGCCGCCATCGGCGCGGAAGAATGGGTCTCGCGCATGGAGGAGGAGGGGGAATACGTCGAGCTGTTCGGTCTGCCCTCGGACAACAATGCCCAGACCCGCTCCAATGGTTTCGAGACCACCATCACCCAATACCCCGACCTGGAGAAGGTGGGCGAGGAGGTCGCCAACTGGGACCGCACCGAGGGGCGGGACAAGGCACAGACCCTGCTCCAAGCGCATCCCGACATCTCAGGCATCATCTCGGGCAACGACGAGATGGCACTCGGGGCGATCGCGGCACTGAAGGAGGCCGATGCTTTCGAGGGGATCGTCGTCGGAGGGTTCGACGGTTCACCCGATGCCATCGAGTCGATCAAGAACGGGGAACTGGCCTACACGGTGCTGCAGCCGGTCGCTGAGTTCGCCGAGAAGGTCATCGAGATGGCCGACGACTTCCTCACCAACGGAACCGAACCGGAGGAGGAGAAGCAGGCGTTCGACTGCATCCTCATCACTGAGGACAACGTCGACAACATGGTCGACGATTTCATCTACGAGGAGTGATCCTCGACGGGAAGGCGCGGCCGGGGCGGAGCAGACGTCTTTGACGCCTGTTCCGCCCCGGCTCTAGCGTCGTCCGTCACCTGCAAGAAGAAGGCGGAGCGGCCGATTCGGGCTCAAGGGGTCCGGCCTCGCCCCGCCGCTCATCCCGCCATATGAAGGAGCGCCTGCTCATGACCTCTGCGTCCACGACGAGGGACGAGGTGCCCACACCGGGAAGCGCCGACGAGACATTCCTGGACCGCATCGGCATCCCCCACGTGCTGCGATGGGGGTTCCTCGGCGTGCTGATCTTCATGACCGGCAACGCCGTGGAGACCAACTTCGTCTCCCCCCACATGGCCAACGTGTTCGGCGGCGGCGACGAGAAGATCAACCTCGCCGCCACGATCATCACCCTCTACAGCCTGGCCAGCCTGATCGGTTCCTACCTGGCCGGCGCCTTCTCGGACCTATGGGGCCCACAGCGCGTGATGCTGCTTGGCCTGGTGGTCTGGCTGGTCTTCCAGGCCGCCTTCATCGCCGCGCTGGCCACCGGCTCGATCGCGCTGGTCGGGGTCACCTACTTCATGCGCGGCTTCGGCTTCCCGCTGTTCGCCTTCGCCTTCCTGGTATGGATCAACGCGGTGGTCCCCCAGGAACGCAACGGCACCGCGGTGGGCTGGTTCTACGTCATGTTCACCGGCGGTCTGCCCACCCTGGGCTCCCTGGTCGCGGTCTTCCTGATCCCCGCCTTCGGCGGTGGTTTCAGCGGCGAGCGCTGGGCGATGGTCGCCTCCTCCGCGATCGTGCTGGCCGGATTCCTGGTGGCCCGGATCGGCGTGCGCGAGGAGCATGGCACCAAGCGCCTGGCCCCTGAGGGCGAGACCAGCGCGCAGGTGATCCTGGCCGGCCTGCGGCTGTCGCTGACCAACCACCGCGTGATGATGGGCTTCCTGACCCGCCTGATCAACACCGCCCCGCAGTTCGGGATGTTCATCATCCTGCCCACCGTGATCGCCGAGACCCTCGGCTGGGGCCAGTCCCGCTGGCTGCTGATGACCTCGGTCGTCTTCGGCGGCAACATCGCGTTCAATGCCGTCTTCGGCGCGATCGGCGACCGTTTCGGCTGGACCTTCACCGTGCGCTGGTTCGGCATCCTCGGCTCCGCGATCGGCCTGTTGGCCTGGTGGTACGTTCCGCACTGGGTCCCGGCCGGCTCCGACTGGGGGTTCGTGGTGGCCGTGATCGCCGGCACTGTCTTCGGCATCCTGCTGGCCGGGTTCGTGCCCCTGGGCGCGATCATGCCCGCCCTGGCGCCCCGGCACACCGGCGCCGCCATGGCCATGTACACCACCGCCGCCGGCGGGGCGACCTTCCTGGGGTCGGCGGTGGTCGCTGCGGTCCGGCCGTGGGGAGGCAACGTCGGCGTCGTCTGGGCGTTCGTGGTGCTCTACGCGGCCGCGTTCGTCATGACCTACTTCCTGAAGGTCGAGCAGCCCCGCCTGAAGGGCGGGACCATCACGGACGGGGGCACCGAGGAGGAACAGCCCGCGTCCTGATCCCGCCCGCACCGCCCGGCGGCGCGGATCCTCCGGCCAGCCCGCCCGCCAGTGCGCCCCGGGCCGCCGCGCGAATCCTCCGCCCTCGACCCCTCAACGCCCTGCGGACCTCCCGCCCGCCCCTTCACCTGGAGAGAACACGATGACCTACCTGTTCGACGATCCGACGTCCTTCCCCGCCGACGCCGTGGAAGGCCTGGTGGCAGCCCACCCTGAGGAGCTGCTGCGAGTGCACGGCGGAGTGGTGCGCAAGCAGGCCACCCCGGCCGGGCAACCGGCCCTCGTGGTCGGCGGGGGGTCGGGCCATTACCCGGCCTTCGCTGGCTGGGTGGGCCCTGGTTTCGCCCATGGCGCGCCCTGCGGGAACATCTTCTCCTCGCCGTCGTCCGACCAGGTCCATGCGGTGGCCCGCAACGCCGACAACGGCGGCGGTGTGATCCTGGGATTCGGCCACTACGCGGGCGACGTGCTGCACTTCGGGGCCGCCGCCGAGAAGCTGCGCGCCGAGGGCATCGACGTGCGCATCGTCGCCGTCAGCGACGACATCGCCTCCGGGGAGAAGGGCGAGCACCGCGACCGGCGCGGGATCGCGGGGGACCTGCCGGTGTTCAAGATCGCCGGCGCCGCCATCCAGGCCGGCGCTGACCTCGACAACGCCGAACGACTCGCCTGGAAGGCCAATGACGCCACCCGTTCCCTCGGCGTCGCCTTCGACGGCTGCACCCTGCCGGGGGCAGAGGACGCCCTGTTCCACGTGCCCGAGGGCACGATGGCCATCGGCCTGGGTATCCACGGTGAACCCGGCATCGACGAGAAGCCGATGCCCACCGCCCGCGAGCTCGCGCAGACCCTCGTCGACGGAGTGCTCGCCGAGACGCCCGAGCTGGACTCCGACCGTGTCGCCGTGGTGCTCAACGGCCTGGGCACCGTGAAGTACGAGGAGATGTTCGTGGTGTGGAAGCACGCCTCGCAGCTCCTGGAGGAAGCAGGCCTGACGGTGGTGCGCCCCGAGGTCGGTGAGCACGTGACCAGCCTGGACATGGCCGGGCTCTCCCTGACGGTGACGAGGCTGGACGAAGAGCTCGAGCAGCTCTGGCTGGCCCCGGCCGATGCGCCGGCCTTCCGCCGCGGCGGCACCGTCGACGGCGACCTGGGCGAGGAGCGCACCGAGATCTACACCCCCGGCGAGGATCCGATCCCCGATGCCACCGCCGAGTCGCAGGGCTCTGCGCAGCGCATCGCCGAGATCCTCGGTGAGCTCGAGTCCCTGCTCGGTGAGCTGGAGCCCGAGCTGGGCCAGATGGATGCGATCGCCGGCGACGGCGACCACGGCAAGGGGATGGTGATCGGCTCCCGTGCCGCCCGGTCCGCCGCCCAGCGCGCCGTGGACCGAGGCAGTGGAGCCCGTACCGTGCTGGTTCAGGCCGGTGCCGCCTGGTCCGCTGAGGCCGGCGGCACCTCTGGGGCCCTGTGGGGCGCGGCACTGACCAGCGTCGGCAGTGCCTTCCAGGACGACCGGGCAGTGAGCGATGACCAGCTGCTGACCGGTCTGGTGCAGGCGGTCGAGGCCGTCGAGCGCCTGGGCGGGGCGAAGCCCGGGGACAAGACCATGGTCGACGCCGCGGTCCCCTTCCGCGAGGCCATCGCCCTCGCCCAGGCCTCCGGCTCCGAGGAGTCGCGCGCCCAGGTGGTCGCCACCGGCGCCGCGCGGGCCACCGAATCTGCCGAGGCCACCGCGAACATCGCCGCGAGCAAGGGCCGCGCCCGCAACCACGGCGACAAGTCCGTGGGCACCCCCGACCCCGGCGCAGTCTCCTTCTCCCGGATGGCCACCCGCCTCGCGGAGCTGCTGGAGGCCTGAGGGGCTCGGGTTCGGCGCTCCTCAGGGCGCTCGCGCTGGGCAGGCAGGCGTGCGTCGAACGGGGCCGGCGCACCAGTCGCGGTCCGCGGGCCCGTGCCCACCTGGCGGCCCCTCGCCGACCGTCGCGGCGGCCCCTCGTCCACTGTCGCGGCGGCCCCTCGTCGTCGACCGTTGCGTTATCGGGGTTCTGAAAGCTGAGAACCCCGATAACGCAACGGTCGGGGCCCGACAAGGCCTTTCGAGGCCGGCGAGGCCTGGTGGGGCTCGCCGCGTCTCGTCGAGGCCTGTCGAGATCCGTCAGGGAGTCGCGACGAGTGCGGCCGGCGTACTGGAAGAAAACTGGCCTCGCTGGCGTTGCAGTGAACGACGGGGAGCTGTGCCCGCGCCGTGCATCGGCGCTTGCACCGCCCCCACGCCGGACATCAACACGAAGGAGCATGACCATGGGTTGGAAGATCTCTGTCGGCAGCGACAATGCCGGATACGGATACAAGGAGGAGCTCAAGGCTCTGCTCGAGGCCGACGATCGGGTCGAGAAGGTCGTCGACGTCGGCGTGACCGGCCGAGAGGACGGCACCTACTACCCCAACATCGCCGTCGAGGCCGCCGAGAAGATCGCCGCCGGCGAGGTGGACAGGGGACTGCTGATCTGCGGCACCGGTATGGGCGTGGCGATCGCCGCGAACAAGGTCTCCGGCGTCCGCGCGGTCACGGCCCACGATCTGTACTCCGTGCAGCGCTCGGTGCTGTCGAACAACGCGCAGGTGCTCACCATGGGCGAGCGCGTGGTCGGCCTGGAACTGGCCAAGGAGCTGGTGAAGGTGTGGCTGGGCCTGGAGTTCGACCCCAACTCCTCCTCGGCCGCCAAGGTGGACGCGATCTGCGCCTATGACGGTTCGCTCGATCAGGCCTGAGCGACTCAGGCAGAGAGCGGCCCGGGCCGATCGGCTCCACACCGGAAGGTTCGACGTTCCATCATGAGTCGCTCGCGCACCGGGTGAGTCGCCCGGCACCGGACAGTTCGATACCCCGTCGGGTGAGTCGGCCCCGCACTGGGTGAGCCGGCCCCGCACCAGGCGAGTCGGGCCTGTACTGGGGAGCTGAGCCCTTCCGAGGGACTCGGTCCGGCACGGGGTCGCTCGACCGCACGGGATACTCCCGGCGCACCCAGGACGTCGCCGAGAACTTCCATCATCTGGCAGTTCTCGGCGACGTCCTTGCGTGCAGAGCGTGCTATGTCGCAGGACGGCGGTGACACGGATGCCCAGGGCGTTGGTGCCACGGATGTCCCAGGGCGTCGGTGGCACGTGCTGCCGCAGGCCAGAGATGATGGTCAGGCTCGGGCGGCTCGCGGCCTACTCTTCGAGTGCTCGCCCGCGCTGCTCGGGCAGGGTGAAGGCGGCTGCAGCGGCCAGACCGAAGGCGATCGCGAACACCGCGAAGGCGAGGATCTGCCCCCCGAACGCCACCAGCAGGGGCACCATGAAGGGGGCGAGCAGGGAGGCGATGCGTCCGAATCCTGCCGCCGCGCCGGTGCCGGTGCCGCGCACCGCCGTGGGATACAGCTCCGGGCCGATCGCATACAGCGCACCCCAGGCCCCGAGGTTGAAGAAGCTCAGGGCGCAGCCGGAGACGATGATCATCGCTTCGGTGTCGGCCAGGCCGAAGGCCGTCGCGGCCACCGCGGAACCCGCTAGGAACACCGTCAGCGTCCAGCGCCGCCCGATCACCTCGATCAACCAGGCCGAGACGGCGTAGCCGGGAATCTGCGCGAGCGTGATGATCAGCGTGAAGGCGAAGGACTGGGGGAGACCGAAGCCGCGGTCCACCAGCAGCGTCGGGATCCAGATGAAGGCCCCGTAGTACGAGAGGTTGATGCAGAACCACACGGCCCACAGCCCGGCGGTCCGACGGCGCAGCGCAGGAGACCAGATGCCCTGCTTCGCCGCACTCGCAGCGGCAGCGGGGATGCCGTCGCCCTCAGAGACGGCCGTGTCCTCGGAGCCGGCGGTGCCCTCAGAGGCGGCGGAGGCCTCGGACGTCGGGCCGGTGCCCGCGGCGGCGGGAGCCGGGATGCCGGCCGACTCCTCGAAGCTGCGCACCACCCGCTCGGCCTCCGCATGACGGCCCTGCTGCTCCAGGAAGCGCACCGACTCGGGCATACCGAGCCGGATCACCAGCGAGTACAGCGCCGGGATCATGCCCATCGCCAGCGCCCATCGCCAGCCGTTGTGCCCCTCGGCAGCCACGAAGGTGCCGACCACCGCGGCCAGGATCCAGCCCAGCGCCCAGAACGCCTCGAGCCACACGATCACCCGGCCGCGGATCCGGGCCGGAGCGAACTCGCTCATCAGGGTCGAGGCGACCGGCAGCTCGGCACCCAGGCCCAGCCCGACCACGAAGCGCAGTGCGATCAGCATCGCGAGTCCGGTGGACAGGGCGGAGGCACCGGTCGCCACGCCGTAGATGAGCAGGGTCAGAGCGAACACGGAGCGTCGGCCGATGCGGTCGGCGAGCAGCCCGCCCAGGCTCGCGCCGATCGCCATGCCCGCGAAGCCCGCCGAGGCGATCAGGGAGCCGTCGCCCTTGGTGATGCTCCAGTGGACGCTCAGCGCGGCGATCACGAAGGAGATCAGGCCCACGTCCATCGCATCCAGCGCCCAGCCGACCCCGGAGACGACCAGCAGCTTCCCGTGCTTGCGGGTGAACGGCAGACGATCCAGGCGCTGCGAGCGCGTCACCGACGGGTCGGCGACACCGCCGGCAGGTGCCTGCCCCTCAGCCGGGTCGGCGGCACCGCCGGCAGGGGCCAGCCCCTCAGCAGGGCCCGCGGGCCCAGCAGGTTCAGCAGGGCCCGCGGGCCCAGCAGGCTCGGCATGAGCCGGGGTCATGGTCACCTCCACGACGACGAGAGAGTACGGGCTGTATGGTGCCCCACCGCATTCCGACAGATGCCCAGAACGAGATCAGAATGGGGCCAGAACGGGGTCAGAACGGGAAGGGCATCAGGTCCACGTCGGCTTCGCCGCGCAGCACCGCCAGAGCCCGTCGCGTGCGGGCCGCGCCCCAGGGGGAGAGCACTTCAGCCTCCGACTCGTGCATCAGACGCCAGTCGTCGAGCTCCTCGCGCTGCAGCACGATCGTCTCCTCGAGCTCGGCGCGCGGCACCACCCCGGCGTCGAAGAGGAAGTGCACGCCCATGGGGGCTCCGCGCGCCGGCCGGGACGGCACCCAGTCGGCCGTCAGCATTCGCCCCACCTCGATGTCCAGCCCCAGTTCCTCGTGCAGCTCGCGCTGGGCGCACTGACGGGCGTCCTCACCGGCGTCCACGGAACCGCCCGGCAGCAGCCAGTGGTCGCGGTAGTTCGGCTTCTCGATCACCAGCATCCCGTGCTCGTCACGCAGGATCACCGCCCCGGAGCTGATCACCTTGGGGAGGGAGGCGAAATAGGCGGGCTCGGGCAACAGATGAGGCATGGCTCCCATCGTGTCATCACACTCGGGAGCGCGGACATTTCGTTCGGCGCCCGAGCGCAGACCTCGCGGCAGGCAGACACCCGAAGCAGCCACGACGCGCTCCTGGCCGCCTGCGTCCCGAGCGGCGACGGCACCGTTCAGCTGCCGGACGTCGGCCAGAACCTCGACCGCAGAGCTCTGATCGCTCGTCCGGCCGCACCGTCGTTCGCAAGGGGGAGCAGCCCAAGTCTCTGGAACTGAGTGACGATCACGACGAAAAGGAGCACGCACGCGATGAGAGCCGGGATCAGCAGCTCGCTGAAGGAGCTGGGCGCGATCAACGTGATGCACAGGGCGGCAAGAGCGCCAGGTGCCAGCACCGCCACGATCGCTGAGCAGGTCACCCCCACCAGATAGGCCAGCCGCCGACGATCAGCGCTCGCCTCCATCTCGGCGATCGTGTCCAGCAGCTTCTTGTTGCGCGCCGCCAGCGTTTCCCCTGCGCCATGGTCCGTCGGGACGTCTCGTGCGATCGGCGCGCTGATCTGGTCGAGCGCCCGGATCCCGTGCACCCCCGAGGGGCTGACGTCCTCGGCGCGCGCGAGCGCGTGCAGCACGCGAAGGCGCGCCGAGACGTGCGATACGTCGTGATGTTCCCGAGCCCATGTCTCCAAGGCGGGGACGAAACGGTGGATCAGGGCGTCAGCTTCAGAGCAGCCGAGGGTGCGCAGTGCGCAGAAACCGAGGACCAGGTTCGCCTTCGCCTCGTGGGAGAGATGCTCGGCCTCGCCCCGTTCTGTGAGAGCTCGACCGAACATGCTGGTCAACTGGCGCAGCGTTCCCGGGCGAGGATCGGGTGTGCCGTCATCGAGGACCGTCTGATCATCGACCCTCGCGATCCGGTCGTTCGCCTCGAGATAAGCGACCCAATCAGCCATCCTCGACAGTTTCGACAGGGGCATCCGGGGGTGCTGGACGATCGAGTGCAGCCAGTCCCAGGCGTCGAGATCACCCCGGAGCACTCGGGCAGCCCCCGCATGGATCCCGCCGCCGGCCTCGTCACGTGGGTCCTGCTCTTCGATGAGTCTGAACAGCTGCTCGACCGCGGGCTCGCCGGGGCGCAGCAAGAAGTGCGTCTGCAGCGAGACCAGCGCCGATGTCGTGGTCATTCCGGCGAAATGGACCGTTCGGGCTGTATCGCTGATGAAGCGGGGATCCTCGCTCGGGCGTCGATGCACGTGAGGCGGCCAATACCGCCCAGCGAAGTACTCGGAGGCGAGCGTGACGTTGCGCAGGAGGTACGGATCCCTGGTCCGGATCAGATCATCATCTGCTGCGGCCAGGGTCGAGAGCGCCGCCTGCGCGTACCGGTACCCCGCCGATCCGATGTGCACGGTGTAGGAGACCGTATTGTGCCTGGCGCGATCGCGCACGGACGGGGTGAGCACGGTGGCTCCGCGCGAGAGCGCCGTCGAGCGCGTCCCGGTCGGCATGGAATGCGACCCCGGCACATCGATGTGGAGGACAGGGGCGGGGGACAGACGGTCCACACCTGTCGCGGGGTCTCGGCGCGCACGCAGCGCGATCCCCGAAGCCAGCGCACGCTCGATGGTGGGTTCGTAATCGTCATCCTCGCCCCATACGAGGACTCGCGGATCACCGAGGGCGACGTATCGAACCGCATTCGCGAGCAGATCACCCCAGCGATGCCAGTCGAGAGGCAGAGCTGAGACAGCAAGGCGGCCTTCGATCTCCGTCGAGGAGACTGCCAGTAGTGGCAGCCCTTGCGCCGATCGCAGCACGATGTCGCACCCCGCGAGCTGCTCGGAGTCAAGGGCGAGCCACGAGACGAGACGTCCGATCTGTGAGGACTCAGCTGACGGAGGGCGTGAGGACTCGTCGATACGGTGCGGCACTTCCAGCACACTGCGCACGCGGTCCGTCCGCAGTGGCAGAACCGCCCCCTCGTGGGCACGGAAAGCCACCGTGTCAGTCTCCAGCTCGAGAACCGGGCGGTCGAGGACGTACTGATGCAGCACCAGCACTCCGCCCCCGCCCGCGAGGTATTCGGACAGCTTCCGGGCACGATCACGCACGGCTCTGGCGACGATGCTGTCCGGGTGCCGCAAGGAGTTCGTCTCGAAGATGACCGCTGCCGTCTCGGAGGGGTCCAGGGCATCGAGCTCGTCGGCGACCTCGTCCTCGGTGGGGCTGACAAGTCTGACGTCACCGAGGTGGGCGTGATGGCTCACGACGCCACGAAGGAAGTCACCCCCATCGGAATGGATCTGGCGGCCGGACTCGAGGGGATCCGAGATGACGACGAGACGCATGCGGACACGCTACCGCGCGGCGGTGGCGGCACCCCCTCGGTGATCACCCCTTCGATGGCGCGGTGACCGCCGCCCGCAGCTCGCGCGCCGCCTGCTCGGGATCGGCCGCCTCGGTGACGGCCCGGACCACCACGATGCGGTCGGCGCCGGACGACAGCACCTGCGGCACCCGGCCGAGGTCGATACCTCCGATCGCGAAGAAGGGCTTCCGGCCGGCGCTGTCGACAGCACGCGCGTCGCCGGACGTGCCCGTGCTGCCTGCGTCCTCGCCGCGCTGCGCGGCGGCACGGGCCAGCTCGAGCCCGACGGCCGCGCGGCCGGGCTTGGTCGGAGTGGACCAGATCGGGCCCGTGCAGAAGTAGTCGATGCCCGGATCCTGGTCGGCCTCGTGCAGCTGCTCCACCGTGCGGGTGGAGCGGCCGATCAGCACGTCGGGGCCCACCACTGTGCGTGCGTCCGCCGTGGACAGATCCCCCTGCCCCAGGTGCAGCACATCGACGCCCGCCAGCGCAGCGACGTCGGCCCGGTCATTGGCGGCGAGCAGCGCGCCGTGCCGGTCCGCGATCTGGCGCAGGGCCCGCAACGCCTCCAGCTCGGCCCCCGCCTCGGCGTGCTTGTCCCGCACCTGCAGGATGTCCACGCCGCCCCGGAAGGCCGAATCCGCGAACTCCAGAAGACCCTCCAGTCCCCGCGACAGGTCCACGCACACATACAGCCGGGCGGTTGCGAGCCGGTCCCGGCGCCGGGCCGCAGGCCCCTCGTGATGATCAGCAGTCATGCCACCAGCTTGGCACGTTAGACTCGAGGTGTTCCGTGGGAGCCCGAGAGCCGGGCTGAGAGGGCGCGCCAGGCGCCGACCACCAGCACTGGATGCGGATCATGCCGCCGTCAGGAGGAATGTGGACATGAAGCACGTCGCCGTGGTCGGCGCCGGGATCGTCGGCCTGCTGACCGCCTACGAGCTGCGCCGTCGCGGCCACCGGGTCTCCCTCCACTCGAGCGGGATTGCCGAGGGCGCCACCCACGCCGCCGCCGGCATGCTCGCTCCGGCCGCCGAGATCCAGTACGGGCAGAGCGCGCTGTGGCCGCTGATGCGGGAGGCCGCAGTGCTCCACGACGACCTCGCCGCCGATCTCGCCGCCCGTACCGAGCTGCCCACCGGGTACCGCGACCACTCCACCGTGGTGATCGGCCGCGACAGCGCGGACCTCGCGACCCTGCAGGATCTCGCCCGCATTCAGCGCTCCACCGGGGCGACGGTCCAGGACCTGCTGTCGGCCCAGGCCCGCCGTCAGGAGCCCGCCCTGGCCCGCGCGCTCGCCGGTGGGATCCTGATCGAGAGCGACCGGCAGGTCGACCCCCGCCTGCTGTCGGCCGCCGTGGTCGACCTCCTCGGCCGCCCGGACTCGCAGCAGGGCCCACCGGTGTCGATCGAACACGAGACCATCACCTCCACCGAGCAGCTCGAGGCGGACCACATCGTGCTGGCCGCCGGCCTGGGCGTGCCCACCATCGACGGGCCCCACCGTCGGCTGGATCTGGCGCTGCGTCCCGTCCGTGGGGACATCCTGCGGGTGCGCGCGCCCCGCAGCCTGCTCGCGCCGGGGGAGGAGGGCCTGCTCAGCCGCACCGTGCGCGCGATCGTGCGCGGACGCTCCCTGTACCTGGTGCCACGGGCCGGCGGGCAGCTGGTCATCGGCGCCACCAGCCGTGAGGATGATCTGCCCGGACCGTCGACGGCCGGAGTGCTGCAGCTGCTGCAGGACGCCGCCGAGATCCTGCCCTCCGTGCGTGAGACCGAGCTGCTCGAGGTGGTCGCCCGCGACCGTCCGGGCACCCCCGACGATCTGCCGCTGCTGGGACCCGCCCCCGATGACGAGCGGGTGATCGTCTCCACTGGCTATCATCGCCACGGGATCCTGCTGTCGACCTGGGCGGCCCGGCGCACCGCCGAACTCATCGACGACCCCGCAGTGGCCGCCCAGCCCGACCTTGCGCCGGTCCGGCCCGACCGCTTCACCCCCGACCTCTCCACCCCCGCTTTTGCGCACCGCAGAACTGCCGGCGGCTCCCCGGCGCGCACAAGCGCAACCCGGCAGGGGGAAGCCGCCCGGCAGGGGGATGCCGCCCGGGTTGCGGATCCAGCCCGGCAGGGGGAGGGGGGAGGAGCTCGCCGCTGAACGTTCGACCCGCGACCCTCGGGACGCTCCCACCCCGGCACCGTGAAGCCCCTACCCCGGCACCGTGACTCTCCCGTCGTGGCGCCATCGGCCCACCCGACCACCCCTGATGCCTGAGGAGGCCCCCATGACCATCTCCCTGACCCTGAACGGCGAGGCCATCGACGTCCCCGAGAGCTGGACCGTGCGCGAGCTGGTCAGCGACCGGCTCGGCCACGAGATCGGTGAAGACGGCCGCGCGCTCGACGGCAGTCCCCTCGGCGTCGCCGTCGCCCTCGACGACACCGTCATCCCCCGCGGCCGCTGGGCCACCACCGCCCTGCCGCCCCGGGGACGCTGCGAGTTCGTCACCGCCGTCCAAGGAGGCTGACCATGGCCCCGCACCCGCACCCGCAGCCCTTGCCGGACCAGGACGGCCCGGGCACCGCCCCCCGGCCCGAGATCGGCCCCGACTCCGGCTCCGCGAGCCTCCCGGGCCCCGGCGTCGCCCCCACCGACGACGACAGTCTGGTCATCGCCGGCCGGCGGTTCGGCTCCCGCCTGATCATGGGAACCGGGGGAGCCACCGACCTCGCCGCCCTCCAGGCGGCCCTGACCGCCTCCGGCACCGAGCTGACCACGGTCGCGATGCGCCGCTTCTCCGCCGCCGGACGCAACTCCGTGTTCACCATGCTGCAGGAGCTGGGGATCCAGGTGCTGCCCAACACCGCCGGCTGCTACAGCGCACGCGACGCCGTGGTGACCGCCGAGCTGGCCCGGGAGGCGCTCGAGACCGACTGGGTCAAGCTCGAGGTCATCGCCGACGAGGACACCTTGCTGCCCGACCCCGTCGACCTGGTCGAGGCCACCGCCGACCTGGTGCGCCGCGGCTTCACCGTCCTGCCCTACACCAGCGACGACCCGGTCCTGGCCAGGCACCTCGAGGATGCCGGCGCCGCCGCGGTGATGCCCCTGGGCTCACCGATCGGCACCGGACTGGGCATCCTGAACCCCCACAACATCGCCCTGATCACCGCTCGGGCAGGAGTCCCGGTGGTCCTGGACGCCGGGATCGGCACCGCCTCCGAGGCGGCCCTGGCGATGGAACTCGGATGCGAGGCGGTGCTGGTCGCCAGCGCCGTCACCCGGGCCCGCGACCCGCAGCGGATGGCCCGCGCGATGGACCTCGCGGTGCGTGCCGGGCGCGAGGCCGCGCGGTCCGGGCGGATCCCGCGCCGCAGCCTGGCCCAGGCCTCCTCGACCTTCGAGGGCCTGATCGAGATCGGCGAGGCCGCCAGCGGCCGCGAGGAGGAATCGCTGTGACCGGCGAGCTCGCCACCGATCCCGGGCTGCCCCCGCTGGTCGAGCCCGGCCCGGAGCTGAGCGGGCAGCAGATCCGGCGCTACCGCCGGCAGATCACCCTGGGCCACATCGGCACCGACGGCCAGCGCCGGCTGCGGGCCGCACGGGTGCTGGTGATCGGCGCCGGCGGGCTCGGCACCCCGGCGCTGCAATACCTGGCCGGAGCCGGCATCGGCACCCTCGGGATCGTCGACGACGACACAGTGGACCTGTCGAACCTGCACCGCCAGGTGATCCACGGCGTCGACGTGCTGGACCGGCCCAAGGTCGACTCCGCCGCCGAGGCCGTGGCCCGCCTGAACCCGGAGGTCACGATCCGGCGCCACCGGCTGCGGCTGACCCAGCAGAACGTGACCGAGGTGCTCGGCGACTACGACGTGGCCCTTGACGGCACCGACAACTTCGCCACCCGCTACCTGGTGGCCGATGCCAGCGAGATCACCGGGGTGCCGGTGGTGTGGGGCGCGATCCTGCGCGCACAGGGTCAGGTCAGCGTGTTCTGGCCGGGACGCGGCGCCCACTACCGCGACGTGTTCCCCGAACCGCCGGCGCCGGAGGTCGCTCCCTCCTGCGCCGAAGCAGGCGTCCTGGGCACGCTGCCCGGCCTGCTGGGGATGATCATGGCCTCCCAGGTGATCCAGCTGGTCACCGGCACTGGCGAGCCCCTGGTCGGGCGCCTGCTGCTGTGGGACGAGGTCACCAGCACCTCCCGGACCCTGCGCCTGGAGCGCGACCCCGCCCGCCCCTCCGCCACCCGGGTGGAGGTCCCGCGCGCGGCCGACCCCTCCTGCCGCAGCGGCGCCCCCGGCCCCGAGGAGACTCTCGACGCCCCGGGGCTGCGGGGCCTGCTGGGCCGAGGGGCCGAGCTCACGGTCATCGACCTGCGGGAGGACTGGGAGACCGGTGCGGGAATGATCCCCGGCGCCGTCCACATCCCGCTTGGTGAGATCCGGGACCGGGGCGTCGCCGCCCTGCCCGCCGGGGCCGGCGGCGGAGAGGTGGTCCTGTACTGCCAGTCGGGAGGACGCTCCGCCCGGGCCCTGGAGCAGCTGCGACCGGCCTGGTCCGGACGGGAGGGGCGCCTGCGCCACCTGGAGGGCGGGTACACGCAGTGGGTGGAATCGGCGGAGACGGAGGAACAGGCGCA
>Ga0209487_1001147_pt1 | contig 22804 bp, 12 predicted proteins | sample Poulit2012_FD_187524 | JGI IMG/M metagenome (GOLD analysis project Ga0209487, IMG submission 187524) | Agricultural soil microbial communities from Georgia to study Nitrogen management - Poultry litter 2012 (SPAdes) (version 2) | ecosystem: Environmental > Terrestrial > Soil > Agricultural land...
CGTAAGTGCCAACAAAGTAAAAGGAGCTCGAGCTGCACTTGTGGGAGACGTCGAAACGGCCAGATATGCTAAGGAAAATCTCAATGCCAATATTCTCGCTATGGGTGGTCGAATTGTTGGTGTTGGCCTGATGGAAAATATTATTGATGTATTTCTCGAAACTGAATATAAGAAAACAGAAGAAAATGAACAAATGATTGAAAAAATAAATGCACTTGGTGGAAATAAAGATCAGATAAATAACGAGCATTTCTTCGATGAATTTCTTGAAAAATGGGACCGTGGGGAATACCACGATTAAGAGACATTGAATAAGTAAAGGAGAGTGGCCCTTTCCTTTACTAAAGGAGGTGAGTAGATGGCAACAGTACAAACCTTATATGATAAAGATTTAATTTTAAAAAGTGACGCAAAGACACAAGAAGAAGTATTTAAAGAAGTTGGTTCATTTCTATTAGATAAAGAACTTGTTAATGACGAATTTATAGACGCCATCATCGAAAGGGAACATAATTACCCAACAGGATTAGATTTAGCTCCCGTTGCGGAAGGATTACCCAATGTAGCAATACCTCATACAGAGACAGAATACTGTAAGACGAAAGCGATTGTATTTGTAAAATTAAAACATGACGTTGCATTTCATAATATGATCGCGCCTGATCAGGAACTAAAAGTTAACTATTTATTTTTTATTATCAATGACGAAAAAACAAACCAAACTAATGTATTATCAAGTTTAATGGCTTTTATGACTAATGAAGAGAACATGAAAAATTTAGAGAAAAAAGAAACACCTGAGGAGATTTATGAGTTTTTAATAAATAATTAATTTAAAAGGAGAGATTTTCAATGATTAAAATTTTAGCGGCATGTGGAGCAGGTATCAACTCTAGTCATCAAATCAAATCTGCAATTGAGGAAGAAATGAAAAAGAGAGGCCATGAAGTTAAAGTAGATGCTGTTGTAGTAAAAGATATCAACAAAGATATGATGGATCAATATGATGTGTTTACACCGATTTCAAAAATGAAATTTAGTTTTGATGTAAAAATACCTACTGTAGAAGCAGGTCCGATTTTATATCGTATTCCAGCTATGGCGGATCCTGTTTTTGACGAATTAGAAAACGTTGTCAAAGACTTAGAAAAATAAAGGCTTTCAAGAGAAGGGAGTACTAACAGATGGATGCGATAATTAAATTTGCAAACGCTATTTTTCAACCGATTATTGATTTAGGTGCAGCACCCATGATGTTTATTTTACTTACTTTGCTAGCCGTCGTTATGAGGGTTAAAGTAAGTAAAGCCCTTGAGGGTGGTTTAAAGTTAGCGATTGCTTTAACAGGGATTGGGGCAGTTATTGATATACTAACAGGAAACTTTGCTCCAGCCCTACAAGATTTTGTTAAATCAACTGGGATTGAATTAAACATCACCGACGTAGGTTGGGCGCCACTTGCAACAATTACTTGGGGTTCAGCATACACACTCTTTTTCCTAATGATCTTAGTTATCGTTAACTTAGTATTATTGGGTATGAATAAAACAAATACTCTTGACGTAGACATTTTCAACTTCTGGCACTTATCTATTATCGGTTTACTCGTCATGCATTATTCAAACAACCTATTAATTGCAACATTACTTGTTATATTACTAGGAGTCATGAAGTTTATTAATGCTGACTTAATGAAACCAACCTTTAACGATCTGTTGGATATGCCTGATGCAAACCCAACAACGACAACTCATTTAAACTTTATGCTTAACCCGTTAATCATGTTATTTGATAAGATTTTTGAAAAAGTCTTACCATTCTTAGACAAGTATGACTTTGACGCAGCATGGCTCAACGAAAAAATTGGATTCTGGGGAAGTAAGTTTGCTATCGGTATTTATTTAGGTGCGTTTGTTGGTTTACTAGGTCAACAATCACCTTCAACTATTTTCACATTAGCATTTATCGGTGGTACAGCACTTGAGTTATTCTCTATCGTTGGTACATGGTTTATTGCTGCTATGGAACCAATTTCACAAGGTATTACTGACTTTATGAGTAAACGGTTAAAAGGCAGAACTTTTAATATTGGAATTGACTGGCCTTTCCTTGCCGCACGTCCAGAAATGTGGGCTGCAGCAAACGTGTTAGCTCCAATTATGCTGTTCATTGCCTTAATTTTACCAGGGAACGGTATTCTTCCTTTAGGTGGGATTATCGCTATCGGATTAACACCTGCTTTACTTGTTGTTTGTCGCGGTAAAATCATTCGTATGATCCTTATTGGTACGATTATGATTCCTGTATTCTTATGGTCAGGTACTGCCATCGCACCATTTGTTACAGATGTAGCAAGCTCTGTTGGAGCAATGCCATCAGGAATTGAAGGTGGCGCACTTATTACACACTCTACTCTTGAAGGACCAGTTGAGAAATTCCTTGCTATTTTAATAGGTAAAGCAACCGATGGATTTGAACTAGGACCAGTTCTTGCCGCTTTAGGTGCTCTAGCAGCATATATTGGCCTATTCCTCTGGTATGTAAAACAAATGAAGAAACGCAATAAAGTATACGAAGAAGAAAAACAAGTAGAAATGCAATAAAAGATTTAATTTAATAGTTTCTGAGTGTAGTTAATCGTTTTATGTCTATCATGTAAACAACTAAAATAGTAACTTTATAAGTAACTTAGGAGTGAAACACATGGCCAACATTCAAAATACAAAAGATATGCTCATCAAAGCTAGAAAAGAAGGATATGCTGTTCCTGCTTTTAATATACACAATCTAGAAACCATTCAAACGGTTGTTGAAGCTGCCGTTGAAATGAAATCACCGGTGATTTTAGCAGCTACACCCGGAACGATGAATTATGCAGGACGTGCGTATGTGCAAGCTATCGCAGAAGTCGCTGCTAAAGAAAATGACATTCCGATTGCTCTACATTTAGACCATCATGAAACGATAGAATCAATTGAAGAATCATTGGAACTTGGTACGAAGTCAGTCATGATTGATGGTTCACACTCTACATTTGATGAAAACATTGATTTAACGAAAAAAGTCGTTGATGCTGCCCATGCACACGGTGCAACGGTTGAAGCCGAACTTGGCCGCCTTGTTGGTCAAGAAGACGATATGATTGTCGAAGAAGGCGACGCGATCTATACGGATCCTGATACTGTTGAAGAATTTGTAGAACGAACGGGTGTTGATTCTTTAGCTGTAGCTATTGGAACAGGACATGGAGTTTATGAGTCAAAACCAAATCTTGATTTTGATCGCTTAGAAAAGATTAAGAATTTAGTTGATATCCCAATTGTTCTTCACGGTGCCTCCGGTATAGCGAAAGAAGATGTGCAAAAGTGTATCTCTTTAGGATGCGCTAAAGTGAATGTGTCAACTGAACTCAAGATCCCATTTTCGAACGCTTTACGCAACCACATGATTGAACATCCTGATGAAACAGATCCGCGTAAATATTTCGGGCCTGCAAAAGAAGCCATGAAAAAAGCAGCGATTGAAAAAATATTAATTTGTATGAGTGATGGTAAAGCGTAAGAAATAAAGCGAAAAATATAGTAATCTATTTAAGGTAGGAACAATCATGAAGTAGGGAACTGCTTGATGCATTATGTTTCTGCCTTTTTAGTGAAAAAATGCAGTTGACCGCATGCGAACTGGGGTGAACTTAAAAAAGGATGTTCAATCGCACACGCTTCCCTTGAAAAGAGCTTCGAATGTCCAATAGGAGTGTTCAATTGGACATGAATCCCTTGAAAAGAGCTTCGAATGTCCAATAGGAGTGTTCAATCGGACACGAATCCCTTGAAAAGAGCTTCCGATGTCCGATAGGAGCGTTCAATCGGACATGATTCTCGTAAAAAGCGCTCCTGATGTCCGATAGAAGTGTTCAATCGGACATGACTCTCATGAAAAGCGCACCTGATGTCCAATTGAAATTTTAAAAATAAAATCCCTATGAGCAAAGATTAATTTTATTCTTACTTAATAAAAGAGGTGTAATTAAATGATTTTAACAGTTACATTAAATCCATCAGTTGATATTAGTTACAAACTAGAGCAATTTGATATTGATGCAAGTAATCGGGTGAAAGATGTATCCAAAACAGCCGGTGGTAAAGGTTTAAATGTAAGTCGAGTGCTCCAGCAGCTCGACCAAAAGGTTGGAGCAACAGGGTTCTTGGGAGGTAGTTTAGGTACGTTTATCCGTGAAGAACTAAAGGCAAACGACATTAAGGATTATTTCGTTGATTGTGACGGTGCTACCCGTAATTGTATTGCAGTCATCCATGATGGAGGGCAGCAAACTGAGATTCTTGAAGGTGGTCCTGAAATTAAATTATCAGAAGCACAAGACTTTATGCAGAAGTTTCGTTCGGCTGTAAAGGAAGTTGAACTTGTAACAATGTCTGGCAGTTTACCGCAAGGCTTAGATAAAGGCTTTTACAATCAATTACTTACGATTGCCAAGGAAAATGATACGCCTGTCTTACTTGATACTGGTGGTGCTTTACTAGAAAAAGCATTGCATCACGATGATAAGCCATTTTTAATAAAACCGAATGAAACAGAAATAGCAGATTTATTAGGGGAAAACCTAACGACTGATGAAGATGTTGTAAAAGCTTTAAAAGATTCATTATTTGCAGGCGTTGAATGGGTAGTCGTCACCCTTGGTGCGGAAGGTGCCATTATTAAACATAGGGAAAATATTTACCGGGCTTCTATACCAAAGGTTAAAGCAGTCAATCCAGTAGGGTCAGGAGATTCTGTTATCGCCGGATTTGCGGATGGGCTGTCGAAAAAACTTGAGCCTAATCACTTGATTAAACACGGATTAAGCATGGGTGTACTTAATGCAGTGGAAGAAAAAACAGGACATATTGATCCAGATAAGATTGAGTGGTGTAAAGAGCAGGTAGGGATTGAAGAGTTTTAAAGTCTAAGCAAAAATGCACCTCCCTAAGAAGAGGTTGGGCCATAAGTATTTTAGTTAATTTAAAAGCGAACGTAGTAAAGTATATTTCTGGAGACGAAGAAATAGATGTGAAAGATATTGACGATGCAGAAGGTCTGAGTGTGAATGAACAACTGTCCTCGTCAACAGATACAAACAGAGTAGAATTCACTGTCACAGGATCTGACAATGGACAAACCTATATCGGTATATTTAATGATGGAACCGATATAAATATGCATACGGGTGTAGGTACGTTTATGTTGGATAATCTTCGCATTGAAAAACTGGATGCAACTCCACCTGTGTCGACGATATCCGACTTGAAAAAGTTAGTTGAAGAGTTTGAAGAAACAGGCGACATTTCAAGTGAAGAAGTAGCACATGCATTAAAACTTCACTTAGCAGCATTAGAACAATTTGAAAGAATCGGGGATAACAAAAAAGTAGTTAAACATCTGAATGGTTTCAAAGATTTACTCATTCATCGTAAAGCATTAGAACACATTTCAGAAAATGCCTATGAAATTCTTAGCAATAGTGCAGATACGTTGATTGATAAATTAGATTAAATATAGATGTCTTAACTAATACAAACATATTTTCAAATGGATAAACTAGCCATAAAGCTTGAAAGATTCTTAGTTTCTAAGGTCTTTCAAGTTTTTTTATGTAAAATAATAGACTATTGAAAATCGAACCTGATTATTAATACCTAGCATGAGTGATTTGAGGACTTTTAAACCACTGCTTCCACCACCCTTAGTAGTACTATTTTCCTAATTCGCAAAAGAGTCAAATTATTTAGCAATAAACATAAAAAAATCAACAATATCCTTATTGTGAAAGCGCTTTTACTCGGTTATCTTTGAACCAGTAAGTTGCTCTACAGACGATGATTATGTGGAAGGAGTGAAAAAAATGTAGGTTTAGAATGCGGAGAATGTTTTTGTTGGATTTTTTAGGGAGGTAAAAAATTAATGTCAAAAAACATGCCGAAAAAGACTTTTGCCTTGTTATTTACATTTATGTTGTTGCTATCACCAATGTTAAGTGTTTTTTCATCTACAGCTCATGCAGAGGTGGATGAAAACACTGAGACCACAAATACAGAAAATTTATCAGAGAACGATGATAAATCAGATGGTGAGACAAAGGCTATTAATTATGAAAATGTAAGCATCAACACCATTACAGAAAATAATGAGCTTGAAGAAGGTGACTTTGAAATTATTCAAGGCGACGGTGCCTTAACATATAATGATGATGGTTCCGTAACCTTTGGAGTCACTTCTAATGAAAAGAACAAAATTGTATATAATCAAGCGGATGAAATAAAAGATGGTATTTTTGAGGCTGATATAAAGCCAGACAAAGATTTGAATCGATTCGGTTTTATTTATCGAGTCCAAGATACGTCTGAATATAAGTATGTTGGAACTGGAGATGAGAACAACCAATACTTCAGCGAAATCTTTGGTGACGAAAATAATTGGACCTCTATGACTAAGGGGATTCCACTAGAAGCAGATAATACTTATCGTCTGCGAATTAAATTTATAGATGATATGGCTGCCTTGTATATAGATGATGAAAAAATAGGTTCTTGGTCACAGGCAGAAGGAGTCGACAAGGCTGGTGCAATTGGTTTTGAAAAATCCCGCGGTGCAGCAAATATTACTATATCCAATGTTAAAGTCGAAGAATATGAAGCACCAGAACCACCTGAGACAGATCCAGTAGAACAAGTTCTAAGTTCTGATTATATGGATGTCACGATAGACGAAACATTTCCTCGAGTCATTAAATATGATGTCGATGATAAAATAATGGCCGGACAAGAATCGCCTGTTTACGGGCTAAAGGTCAATGATATGATTTATTATCCTGATGTTACATTCAAAAAGGTGAGCGAAAACGAAGCGGAATACACAATGACTGTTGAAGACAGTTATGAAGACATTGATGCTCAATTTACTTTATCACTGAAAGTAGAGGATAACAAAGCAATTTATAGTTTCGAAGATATTACAAATGATGGAGACGCTAACATCGAAAAAATTGAATTTGCAGATATGAATCTTATTTCAGCTGATTCAAGTCAATCTGAGGCTCAAGCAAAATTAGCAAATATTAGCACTGACGTTACTAAGCCAGGTGATACTGATGTTAATATTGATTCATCGTTAGATAATCTAGGCACTTCCTCTGGTCACTATATGGCATTTTTAACGACAGGGGAATTAAGTGCAGGAGTATGGTCCAGTTCTGAAGTTGATGGACACAAGAACTTGATTGCAAATCGTTATGAAACTGAAGATGGTGATAAGGCGATGGGAATAAGTTCCAACGCACTCTTTTACCATAGAGATTTTATGCCTGAACCATCATCAAACAAACCTACCATCAAGATCGCCATTGCAGAAGACTTAAATGATGATGATAAAGTAGACTGGCAGGATGCTGCGATTGCTTATCGAGATATCATGCAGGATATTCAAGGTTCGGAAGATGTCAATAATAATGTCGGTACACGTATCGCTATGAACTTTGGTTCACAAGCACAGCAACCATTCCTAAAAACATTAGATAATGTGAAAAAAGTTGCTCTTGCAACAGATGGATTGGGACAACCTGTGTTATTAAAAGGATATGGAAATGAAGGACATGATAGTGCACATCCTGATTATGGGGATGTTGGTGAAAAAATGGGAGGAGCTGAAGATTTAAATACTCTCATTGACGAAGGGCATAAATACAATGCAGAAATTGGTGTCCATATTAACGCACAAGAAACCTATCCAGAAGCAAAAGCATTTGATGAAGACCTCATTGAAGGACCGAATTCTCATGGCTGGGGCTGGTTAGACCAATCTTACGTCATAGATAAATTATATGATTTATACTCTGGTAGACGTGCGGAAAGGCTTGCTGAACTAGACGAAGCAGCACCAGGTCTTGACTTTGTTTATTTAGATGTATGGTATCAGGATCAATGGGAATCTAATCGAATTGCAGAACAACTAAATGGCATGGGTTTAAGATTAACTTCAGAATTTGGTGATGCATTACCAAATAGCTCGACTTGGCAGCATTGGGCGACAGATAAGAACTATGGAGGACCAGAAAGTAAGGGACTCAACTCTGATGCATTACGTTTTGTCAGCAACCACCAAAAGGATTCTTGGGTATTGAACTGGCCGGAAGCTGGCGGAACGGCTGATCATCCATTACTTGGTGGATTTGAATTAGCTGGTTTTGAAGGATGGCAGTCTGATAAAAACTTCGACAACTTTATCCATATGACATTTGATACGAACTTACCTACTAAGTTTTTGCAGAAGTATTATGTGACTAATTGGGAAAAAACTGATGGGGATCCAACAGAAACGAACCTAGAAAAGGAAATTAAATTGAAAGACCCTAGCAATGGAGACATTGTTGCAGTTACAAGAAAAGGCGATTCTAGAGAACGCGTCATAACGCTAAATGATAATGTCGTTCTTGATGAGCACAAATATTTAATTCCTTGGGTAGAACAAGATTTTGAATCACCAACACCCGATTCCGAAAAATTATATCATTGGAATTTAGAAGGCGGGGAGTCTACGTGGACATTGCCAGATGAATATGAAGGCATTTCAAGTGTCGATGTGTATAAGCTTACGGACCAAGGTAGAACTAATAAACAAGAAGTTGAAGTGAACGATAATAAAGTTACATTAACTGCTGATGCAGCAACACCATATATAGTTGTTGCCAATAATGATGATGGTATCCACGTTGATGAATGGAGCACAGGTAACCATATTCATGATTCAGGATTTAATACTGGAACGATAGATGATGATTACACAACAGTTGACGGGGATAGTGAATCTGTAAGTGTCAATAGAACAGATCAAACAGGCAGTGCTCGTAATTTAAGTAGTGGGGATTATTACTTGAATTTTGAAAACCCTGATGAGGATACAACTGTTACTCGAACGTTAACTGACTTAGAACCAGGAAAGGACTATGTAGCAGAAGTTTATGTAGAAAATAAAAGTGATGTAAAAGCAACGATTGAAGTTCTTGATGGTGAAGAAGATGTAAGTAACTTTGCATTACGTAGCTTGCAGAAAAACTATATCAAAGCCGATTCACATGCTACAAACAATGGCTATGACAGTAAAATGCAGCGAATGCAAGTAAGTTTTACTGCAAAAGATGAGACAGCAACACTTAAGCTTGGACGCGAAGCAGGAGAAGGGCAAACAAAATTTGATGATATTCACATTGTCCAAAAAACATTAACAAATTATGAATCGGAAGATGTATTTGTACAGGACTTCGAATCAGTTGTACAAGGTATCTACCCATTTGTTATTGGTAATACGGAAAACGTAGAGGATAACCGTATTCACTTGTCAGAGCTTCATGATCCATATACACAAAAAGGTTGGGCTGACAATTTAGTAGATGATGTTATCGATGGTAACTGGTCTCTTAAAGTTAATACCGGTAACAGTGGACTGAACTACCGTACGATTCCACAACACTATCATTTTGAACCAGGCGCAGAATACAAGGTCAGTTTTGATTATCAAACAACGGCTGATTCTTATCGTTTCATTTCCGGGGACGAAGAAATAGATGTGAAAGATATCGACGATGCAAAAGGTTTGAGTGTGAATGAACAACTGTCCTCGTCAACAGATACAAACAGGGTAGAATTCACTATTACAGGATCTGACAATGGACAAACCTATATCGGTATCTTTAATGATGGAACCGAAGTAAATATGCATACGGGTGAAGGAACGTTTATGTTGGATAACCTACGTATTGAAAAACTGGATGCAACTCCACCTGTGTCGACGATATCCGACTTGAAAGAATTAGTTGAAGAGTTTGAAGAAACGGATGACATTACTAGTGAAGAAGCAGCACATGCATTAAAACTTCACTTAACGGTATTAGAACATTTTGAAAGAATCGGAAATGATGAAAAGGTAGTCAAGCATTTGAATGGATTTAAAGACTTACTCAATCATCAAAAAGAAGAAAAACAGATTTCTGATGAAGCTTATGATACTTTAATCGAAGGTGCAAATACGTTAATTGAAAAACTAGATTAAAGCTATAAGCAAAGAGATATTAAACAAGTTAAGTCTTCGGATTATCATCTAATCATAGCTTGGTAGTCCGAAGACTAAAACAAAAAAACATTAAGGGGAGAATATAAAGATGAAAATAAAAAAACAACTAGGTATAGGAGTTATGTCGTTAGCTTTAGGTTTATCATTAATTGGTGGAGGTACTTATGCTTATTTTAGCGATACGGAACAAACGAACAACACATTTGCAGCTGGTACACTAGATTTAACAGCTGAGCCTACAACAATTATTGACGTGGACAATCTTGCGCCTGGAGATTCGATAGTTCGAGACTTTGAGCTTCAAAACTCAGGGACATTAGACATTGAAAAGGTGTTTCTAGAAACAGATTATAATGTTATAGATGCAGAAGGCGATAACACTGAAGATTTCGGTGAACATATTCAAGTAGAATTTTTATACAACGCGGATAATTTAGACGAAGTTATCTATGAAACAACTTTAGCTGAATTAAAAGATATGACTCCTGAGGCGGTAAACGAGCATATTTTCTATCCAACCCTTGGGGAAAAAGGATTGCCAGCTGGGGATGATCATGACTTAGTAGTTAAGATTAATTTCTTAGATAATGGTGAAGATCAAAACCAATTCCAAGGGGATTCTCTAGAATTAGAGTGGACTTTCGTTGCTGAGCAAGGAAGTGGAGAAGAAAAGTAAAATAAAAAGTAACTGAATCACCAGTGTATAAACACTGGTGATTCAATTACTGTCTATGATTAGGAGGAAAGGAAATTGAAAAGAAGAAGAAGAAACTCAATATTAAATTTATTTTTAGCTTTTACCATGATCATAAGTATGATATTTGGATCAAATGGAATGGCTTTTACGGCACTTGCAGCGGATAACACGAGTGAAACAGAACCATATACCATTTACCCAACTCCACATAACATTGATTATCATGGTCAACAATTTGATGTAAGTGATACGGTGAATATTGTTTATGAATCAAAAGTAGATTCTTATACCAAAAGTAGAGTAGAAGAATTGTTAGATGATAAAGGTATTGACTACTCCGAATCTGATGAAATCGTTTCAGAGGAAACAAACATTTTGGTTGGTACATATCAGTCAGATGAATACGTAGAACATTATTTTGCAGATAATGGATTAATCGATGAAACGACTCTGGAAGAGATGGACAGCAATATCGTTTCAATTAAAGATAATGTGATTGCTGTATTAGGAAAAGATGTGGACTCTGCTTTTTATGGAGTCACAACCATCAAGCATATTTTTAAGCAAATGGAGGATCGCTCGATTGAGGAATTGACCATTAACGATTATGCAGATGTTAAAGGAAGAGGATTCATCGAAGGTTATTATGGAGAGCCATGGTCAACGCAAGATCGTGCCGAATTAATGACCTTTGGAGGCGACTTCAAGATGAACTCCTATGTTTATGCACCCAAGGATGACCCGAAACATAATGGGAACTGGAAAGAATTATACTCCGAAGATGAATTAGAGGATATTAGTAAACTCGCTGAAGCGGGTAATGCGAGTAAAACTAGATTTGTTTATACTTTACACCCGTTTATGAATGATCCTATGCGATTTGACACGGAAGATCATTATCAGACCGATTTAAATATTATTAAAGAAAAATTCACTCAGTTATTAGATGCTGGCGTTAGGAAATTTGGCATATTGGGTGACGATGCAGGTGTACCTCAAGGTGATGCAGAAAACTATGTCACATTAATGACTGATTTAACGGATTGGTTAATTGAACAAGAAGAGAATTACGATGGGTTAGTAACCGATATGATTTTCACTCCAAATGATTATATGGGGTGGGGAGACAGTGAGCAAATTCAAACATTAAAGACATTACCTGAATCTGTGAGCTTAGTTCAAACAGGTGGAAAAGTTTGGGGAGAAGTTTCCGATAATTTTACTCAGACATTTACAGAAAATGCTGGCAGAGGACCATATATGTGGATTAACTGGCCTGTAACAGATAACTCGAAGAATCATTTAATTATGGGCGGAAATGAAGTGTTTCTACAGCCAGGAGTCGATCCAGAAAATATTGAAGGAATCGTCTTAAATCCAATGCAACAGTCAGAACCAAGTAAAACAGCTATTTTTGCCAATGCTGATTACTCGTGGAACATCTGGGATAATGAGGAGCAAGCACAGGAAAATTGGAATGACTCATTTGCCTATATGGATCATTTAAATATTAATGAAACCCCTGCCTCCAATGCTTTGAGAGAGCTTTCTAAGCATATGATTAATCAAGATATGGATAGTCGTGTGGCAAAGTTGGAAGAGTCAGTAGAGTTAGCACCAAAATTAAATGACTTTAAAGATGCTCTTGGGAAAGAAGAAATTACAGAAAAAGCACAAGACTTAATTCAGGAATTTGAGGTTATCCGTGATGCGGCTCAAACATATAAAGATAATCCTGGAAATGAAAGAATAAGAGATCAAATCATCTACTGGTTAGATAGTGCTTTGGACACTGCAGATGCAGCCATTTACTTGTTAAACGCTGAAATTGCTGATGAACAAGGTGAGGAAGCTGAAGTATGGGAGAACTATAGTCAAGGGCAGGCTTCTTTTGAAGCATCAAAGAATCATCCCTTTAGTTACATTGATCATTACGAATACGCTGAAGTCGGAGTCCAGCACATAGTTCCCTTCATTAAAACGTTAATAAGTGACGTATCAACGAAGGTGGAAACTATCGTCAATCCGGATTTGAATCCAGTCAAGTTTATCACTAATCGAACGGATACGCCAACGGGTGATTTGGATAATGTATTAGATAATAACCCGAAGACTGAAGTTGTTTATAAAAATCCAAACACGATTGAAACAGGTACGTATGTCGGGGTGCAATATAAGAAACCAATGACGTTAAACTCTGCTCGATTTGAACTGGGAAGAATAGATAATGAAGAAGATACCTTCACTGCCAGCAAAGCTCAATATACTGTTGACGGAGAAACTTGGAAAGATATTGAAGGTGCCGAGTATGGACACGATAGTCAAATTGTTTTAGAGGACTTGGACTTAAAAGTAAGAGGCATACGTTTAATCGCAACGGAGGACCGGGCTGATACGTGGTTAGGAGTTAGAGATATTGTTATTAATGAAGAAGATGAAGGTGATGATGAACAACATTATAAATTAATGGTTCCAGATCATTTTTCAGTGTATCAAGGAAACGAAGATAATTTATTTGATGATGACGACTCTACGTTTGTCTGGTATGATCCATCAGGAGAGAAAAAAGATACCTCCGTTGTTGGGGATTACATTGGTGTGGACCTATTAGAAGTGCAGGATTTAGGAGAAGTATCTTTCACTGTAGGACATGATAACGCTGATAAATGGACGGATTATCAGTTGGAGTATTCTGTGGATGGTGAAGAATACACTAAAGTAAAAGAGTATCGTGACCAAGGGCCAGGGATGGATAAAATCAAGGAAGATTTATCTGGGATTGAAGCACGCTATGTCCGTCTGAAAAACCTTAAAGAAGTTCCAGTCTGGCTCAAATTTAGCGGGATTAAAGTTGACACGTTAGGTGGAACATCTAAATTTACGTATACAAATAATGATGATTATAAAACAATCAAAGCTCAACATACACTTGAAGAAACAAGTTTAAATAAAACAGAAGATATTACACTTAAACCACATGAGTATTTAGGTGTGAAATTGGAGCGTATTAAAGAATTAGATCGTGTCGTGGCAAAGGAAACAAGTGGAGAACTGACATTGCAAGCATCTATGAATGGGGTAGAATGGACAAAACCTACAGAAGGAATGAATGCTCGGTATGTAAGGTTACTGAATGACACAGACGAGGATATCACCTTTAATTTAGAAGAATTTAGCGTTTTGTCTAATGAATTGGAAGCACCAAGTTTTGTGGAAACTTCCTTAGGAATCCATCCTCAATATGCTGATAGTGATTCTAGAAATGATGGAACGCTGTTAAATGTGTTCGATAAAGATCTAGGGACAAAGACGATTTTTGCTGATTACCAAAAAAAAGGCGAGTACATCACCTATTCTGTGGGTGAACCTAGAATTTTTAATAGTTTACGAATCTATAACGAGGAAAATAGTATCAACTATATCCGTGATGCAAAGGTTCAATTATCAATGGATAATAAGAACTGGACAGACGTTGCCACAATAGGTGATGGTGAGGATAATCTTAAAGATGGAACACCAGATTACGCAGATATGATCAAGGATGGCTACACACATGATACTGAAAATCCAGGAAACTATTACTTTGGTAATGACGACATAGGCGGTATTGAGGCTAAATATATTAGAATAGTGTTTACCGCAGATTATTCGGTGAGATTTGCTCATATTAACGAAATTCTCATTAATGATGGCGAATATGTCCAAACTGAAAATGATCCTACGTTTATTGCCGATCCGATCGAAGAGGAAGGACACGGCCCTGAATTACTGGTTGATGGCGATCTTACAACTGCCTTTAAACCGGATATGACGGATCGTACAGATGGTTCTCTAACATATCGATTGTCGGAAAAGACAGATGCAACCGCCATTACAATCGTGCAAGGTGCTAATGCTATATCGAACGCTACAGTGAGTGCTAGAGTTGGAGAAGATGAGTGGGTCGATTTAGGTACTCTAGATGATAGTCTAAATACGTTTTATAACACCGAATACGACCACATTTTTGAAATTAAATTAAATTGGGGAGATGTTCAGCCAGTCATTTATGAAATGAATATCTCTAATAACAAAAGTTTACTTCCTATAGTAAGCGTTTCTGACTTAAAAGATCTAGTTGAACGTTACGATGAAGCTGGTGACTTTTCGGACGAAAAAGCTGTACATGCTTTGAATCTTCATTTAAAGGCATTGGCACAATTTGAAAAATCTGGGGATAACAAAAAAGTCGTGAAACATTTAGAAGGGTTTAAGGATTTACTTGATTATCAAAAAGAAGAAGGACAAATTTCGGATGAAGCTTATGAAAATCTCATCAATGGTGCTGATATGTTGATTGATGAATTGGAATAAACATTATAAGGACTGAACATCAAAAAGAAATGAGCAGATTTCAGATGAAGCCTATAAAGCTCTTAAAAGTGGTACTAATGATTTAATTAGGGAACATTAATTGGAGAGGGGCTATCCCTCTCAATTAATGTTTAACCATATTATCGAAAATTATACATGGATTCCATATGATTATAATTGAAGAATCTTGAGAGTTGAAGGGGGAGGACGAATTGTGTTAAAAGAACATTCCTATAATCGATTATTCATTACTTTAATGGCTTTGAGTTTAGTTTTTCCAAGTATTTTATCACCTATGAATGTTGCAAGGGCAGAGAAAATTGATGAGCCACACTACACTTCTTCTGGTTCAGAAGATCCTAAGTGGGGCCCTGAAAAGGCTTTTGATGGTCAGTATAATCGATATAAAGATAAAGACTCAAGATGGGCAAGCGACGCATCTCTTGCTACGGATGAGAATCCAAAGTGGTTACAGGTAGAATATCCAGAGAAGAAGACGTTTGAAGGATTTAAAATCCATTGGGAAAGAGCGAATGTAAATGCATACTCTATCCAAGTATCTGATGACGGAGAAGATTTTGAGACACTCTATGAATCAAATGAAAATAAACACCAGTGGATTGAAACGATAAAACTGGATGAAGCAATAAATGCTAAATTTGTAAAATTAGTTATTACAGATTTTGATGAAAACTCTCCGACAGTGGATGAACAAGTTTCCTGGCCAACTGTTTCTGTTTATGAGTTTGAAGTATTGGAAAGCGTTGATAATGTTGTAAAAGGAACAGAAAACATGGCTGAAGGAAAAACAGCTACTGCATCGAATGAAGAAGCAAATACAGACTTTGTAGCGGATAACACGGTCGACGGTGATTTTACCACGTATTGGGCTACAGATGTCAGTGAGGAAATAGAAACAAGAACATTGGATATTGATCTACATGAATTAACAGAAGTGCAATCTATCATTATTAATTGGGAACGTGAAGAAAGTAATATCAACGCATTTAATTTGTCTTATTCTGAAGATGGAGAACAATATTTTCCATACTTTGAGCAAACAGAAAAGTCTAATATCCAGCGACAAGTTTTAAATTTAGAAAATGCAGTTAATGCTAGATATTTACGTCTTGATGTAGCAGAGTATGATGGGGGAGAAAATGATTGGCCAAATGTTGGGATTTATGAGGTGGAAGTTTTTTCTGATGCAACCACAGAAGAAGTTGATGAAATAGATTCACTCTCCCAACTATCACAACTTACGATTGACGAAGAAAATGCAAAACTTGATCTCCCTAAGGCGAAATCAGGTGAACTATCTGTTGTTGGGAGTAATGGACTTCCAGTTATAGACCTTGATGGTAATGTAACCAGTCCATTAATTGATAAGGAAGTAAAAGTTACTCTGGAATTAACAAAAGAAAATGGAAATGACGAAACGAAGGAATTTTCCGTCCCTGTTAAAGGAATATATTCTGACGATGGTGTGAATGAAAAACCAGAAGTAATTCCAGCTCTGCAAGAATGGTATGGTTTAGAAGGTTCAATGACAATTGATGATTCTACAAGTTTAGTTGTTCAAAATTCATCTTTTGAAAAGGCGGCGAAGATATTCCAAGAGGATTTGGTAGACTCTCAAAATATGAAGCTTCCAATTCAAGCAGCTGATTCTAATGCAATTATCTTCAAACAGGATGAAGAGGGTATATATGGAGAAGAAGGCTATGGTATTGAAATCAATAATGGAAATATCGAGATTATAGCTGAGGAATATACGGGAGCGTTTTATGCGACAAGAACTTTACTTCAAATTCTAAAAACAAGTGATTCAAATGAAGTTAGAAATGGTCTTATTCGCGATTATCCAAAATATAAGGTTCGCGGATTTATGTTAGATGTGGGACGTAAATTTACTGATTTAGATTATCTCTATGACTATATGAAAAATATGAGTTATTACAAAATGAATGATTTCCAAGTTCATTTAAACGACAATGAGCTTGAAATGGATTTATTTGATTCCATTGAAGATGCTATAGAAAACGGTCATGCAGGATTTAGAATGGAGTCAGATATTGTTGGTGAAAATGGGGTGCCGTTAACATCTGAAGATGTTTATTATACTAAAGATGAATTCCATCAGTTTATCTCTGATGCTTCAGATTATGGTATGGAAATCGTACCAGAATTTGATACACCAGGACATGCTCTTTCAATGGTTAAAGTTCGCCCAGACCTTTACTATAAAGGGGAAATTATTAACGGTAAACCACAAGAGGAAGCGGCTGCAATGCTTGATCTATCACATCCAGATACCTTGCCATTCATCAAGTCAATTTATGATGAATATTTGGATGGTGAAAATCCAGTATTTCAAGATTCAACTATTCATATAGGCAGTGATGAGTATTACGGTGGTGCTGAAAAATATCGTGCCTATGTCGATGATATGCTTAAGTTTATTCGTGATGAAAAGGATCGGACTGTACGTCTTTGGGGAAGTCTCACAAATAAAGCGGGCGAAACACCAGTAACGTCAGAAGATGTGCAAATTCAAGTGTGGAATACAGGTTGGGCAAACCCTGATCAAATGTTAGACGAAGGGTTTGATATTATTAATATTGATGACGCACAAGTCTACATGGTTCCAAGAGCAGACTACTATCATGACCGCTTAAATCCCGAAAATTTATATAATAATTATCAGCCAAATAAATTTTCAAATGGGACGGTCGTTGATGAGTCAAACCCACAATTCCTTGGGGGAATGTTTGCACTATGGAATGATAAAGTAGGAAAACTCGAAAATGGAATTACACAATATGATATGTTTGATCGAACGTTTGAAGCAATTCCAACTATGGCTCAAAAAACTTGGGGAAGCAGTACAGACACTTCTTATGAAGATTTTGCGGAAATAGCGGAAAAAACAGGTTATGCCCATAATACAAACCCGACGTTTGATATTGAGACAGTTGATTCGACTGTTGTAGATTATGATTTTACAAAGAACAGCAAAGATAACAGTGAAAATGGTTATGATGTGGAAGAAAAAATAAATGCTGAGGTTGATGAAGGAGAAGGGCTAAAGCTACTAGGTGACGAAAGCTATGTAACAACAGGATTATCTGAACTTGGCCCTGACGCAACAATGGAAGTTACACTGACACTGGAAGATACGGATGATGTCCAAGTCATTGCTGAAAAAAATAACGATGCCACCTATGCTGAACAATCTTTTCAAAATTATGCAACCATTTATGCAGTGGATGAAGATGGCTATGTTGGTTATGACTTTGGTAATCTATCATATTCATTTGATTACAAGTTAACACCTAATGAAGAAACAACTCTAACTTTCGTGACAGAATTAGAGAAAACAAGACTTTTTGTCGATGGTGAAGAAGTCCCTTTATTAGAAGAAACGAGTATGCCATATAACACATTAGTGTTACCACTTGAACGTATCGGAAGTGCGACGGATTCATTGAACGGTGTTATTTCATCTTTCAATGTAACAAAAGGAAAATATGTGGACCCAACTATCATTGATCCAGGTACGATGAACATTTCAGCATCTAGTGAAGAACTGGAGCAAGGTGACCAGTCAGTTGAAGGACCAATTGAACTCGCGTTTGATGGAAGTCTTGATACCATTTGGCATTCTAAATGGAATGATAATTCACCATTTCCGATTGAAGTGAATCTTGAGTTGGAAGAAGAAACGGACTTAAGTAAGTTTGTTTATACACCAAGACAAAGTGGTGACGATAACGGCCACATTAAACAATATCGCTTAGAAGTAAGCATGGATGGAGATGACTATGAAGAGGTGGCTGCAGGAACATGGAAAGCCAATTCAAATCCGGAAACTATTGATCTAAAAGGAACAACAGCTAAGTATGTTAAGTTTATTGTTGAAGATGGGCAAAATGGTTTTGCAAGTGCTTCACAATTTTCGCTTCATAAAGCGTTGGATCCAGGATCTGAAGTTCCAGAACCAGCATCAGATATCTCTGACTTAAAAGATCTAGTTGAACGTTACGAAGAAACTGGTGATATTTCAAGCGATGAAGCCATACATGCGTTGAATCTTCATTTAAAGGCATTGGCACAATTTGAAAAATCCGGGGATAACAAAAAAGTTGTGAAACATTTAGAAGGATTTAAGAATTTACTCGATTATTACAAAGAAGAAGGACAAATTTCAAGTGAAGCTTACGAAAATCTCATCAATGGTGCTGATATGTTGATTGATGAATTAAGTAATTAAACAATTCATTTAAGAGGTTAATCTATGATAATTAGGATAATCATTGGTATCCAGTGATTATCCTAATATTTTTAAATAAACCAAAAAAATAAGAAGCGTCCTAAGTTTATGTTCAGTCTCGAGGTGAATACCCAGGCTATGCTAAACGTTTCTTTAAAGACAATAATCTGAGGATTGAAATGGAAGACGGTGATGAAGAATTATTGAAGAATCATACAGTTGATTATATAGGGTTTAGTTATTATTCAAGTAGAACGACAAGTACCGATCCGGAAATTTTACAAAGTCAAACAAGTGGTAATGTATTTGGTTCAGTTAGAAATCCATATTTAGAAACATCGGAATGGGGATGGACCATTGATCCAAAAGGTTTTCGTATTACCGCAAATGAGCTTTATGATCGCTATCAAAAACCATTGTTTGTCGTCGAAAATGGACTTGGTGCAATTGATGAAGTCAATTCTGATGGTACAATCGATGATGATTATAGAATAGATTACCTGAAAAAACATATTGCTGAAATGGCTGAGGCCATTGAGGACGGGGTAGATATCATCGGCTATACAAGTTGGGGACCAATTGACATCGTCAGTGCATCTACTGGTGAAATGAAAAAACGTTATGGGTATATTTACGTTGATAGGGATAATGAAGGAGATGGATCATTGAAACGTACGAAAAAGAAAAGTTTTGACTGGTATAAAAAAGTAATCGAAACAAATGGTGAAAATTTAGATGGCTAATTAAGTCTTTGTTTAAAATAAAAATGCCGCTCGGATATCCATTTATTATTTAAAAGGGTTCTACTATAACAATGAGATTATCAGATATGGCGAAAACAACAAGATTCTTAAAAGGATTTTTTATGGGACGGGGTGACCGCTAAATATTAGCAAACATATAGCATCGCCTAATTTCTTTACCCTCCAGTTTATTCTGGAGGGATTTTAATGTATTCGTAACTCGTAAGATTAAACAAAGCAATAATAGTAACAAAACGATTGTAATGCTTTGCTTAATCCCCGCTTAATCAAGTGCTTTGATTTTTATGATCATTTTTATTAAATATTTCATTCAAATTTAATGTTAATTCAGGCAAAATTTGAACGGAAACAGTGTCTTCTTGTGTAAATACACCTTGAAATTCATAATTTGCATTATCTAAATGGTGTACCTCGACCGATTGATTGATCGGATCGACAAGCCAGTACTCCTTAACACCTGCTTTTTCATAAAGTTGATATTTCTCCCAACGGTCCGTCTTAATAGAGGATGGCGAAATAACTTCAATAATCAAATCGGGGGATCCGTTACACCCTTGATCATCAAGTTTATCTTTATCACATACCACAGTTAAATCAGGCTGAACCACATTGTTTATATCATCATTTCTTTTGTTTTCTGCAAAAAGTCGTACATCAAAAGGTGCAAAATAAACTTCACATTCGGCATCTTCCAGGAAGGAAGAGAAAGCTTTGAATAATTCCCCAAGTATTTGCTGATGTTGCCGTGAAGGAGCCGGTGACATGTTGAATATTTCTCCATCAATTAGTTCAACTTTTTCTCCTTCATCCCATGTCAGGTAATCCGCATAAGAGTATTTTCTTTCTTCATTTGGAATGGCCATTTAATCATTCCTTTCCGTATATACTTACTCTTATATTACCATACCTGCGTGGGCGATGCATAAAGTGTTTTATCGATGAGAGCGGTTCATCACTTTGTTGTAGTACCTCTATTGTGAATCTTTGTTCGCGATTCACCGATGCATTATAGGAAACTCTATATGTGGGTTATTTGATAGACTTGATCATGATTAAAGGTTATTGATAGATATGTATAGAAAAGAAAGGTGAAAAGTTACCCAGTTCAAGGCGACAAAAAGTATTCATATCGTTTGATTGTACAGTTTTTGTCGCCTCTTTGAGTAAAATTCAAAATTACTACTTGGATTCTTCAGATAGTTGACCTTCAATCGTAATTTGCACATCTGTTTTCTTCAATAAATTTCCGATTGCACAACCTTTGTCTGCGGAAGTGAAAGCTCTTTCAGCTGTTTCCTTTTGTTTGTCTGTCGCAGCAGCGGACAAAGTTATGTGGGGATAATGGGTAATTTTAAAACCTCAATTAAAAGAAGAAGAACTTTTGAATATTCAAAAAGGCCCAGGCTATTCATCATGCAGATGTGCTTGTAACGAGAGCCGATTTAATGGGAAGAGTGCAAGATTTTGCCGATAATGCTTAAAAAAAGGTTATCTCCGTTGGCTCCGCGAACGATGTGTCACTGTTACTTAAAATGTTGAAACCTTATTGAGATTTTTCGGCCCAAACTAAGAAGACCGCGCCTTATTTCTTACAATGAAGGCAGAACAGCCTCTTTTACTTTTAAAATTCTATCCTTAGTAACTTCCTAGTTCAAAAACCTCATCATTTTCTTGCTTAGGTATTTTAGTATAAAAAATATAAAAACGACTAGTGATATTTTCCTAATTTGCAAAAAAGACAATTAATTTAGCAATAATCATAAAAAAACCAACAATATCCTTATTGTGAAAGCGTTTTAAAAACGTTAGCTTAATTGTATATCATAGATAACACGGTACAAATTTAAAAAGTTAGGAGTGATGAAAATTGTTATAAGTTATAAGCAAAGAAACATTAGTAAAGTTAAGTCTTCGGATTATCGTTTAAATTCAAAATAAAAAACAACTAAGTATAGGAGGCATGTCGTTAGTTTTAGATTTATCGTTAATTGGGGAGGTGCTTATACTTCCTTTAGTGGTAAGGAATAAACGAACAAGATGTTTGCAGCTGAAACACTTGATATCGAAAAGGTGTTCCTGGAAACAAAATATTACGTGATAGATGTAGAAGGCGATAACACCGAAGACTTTGGCGAACATAATTAAGTAGATTTTTTATATAACGCGGATAATTTAGATGATGTTATCTATGAAACGACTTTAGCTGAATTAAAAGGTCTGCTGAGAAAGTAAACGAGCGTATTTTCTCTCCTACTTATAGAAAAGGATTACAGCTAGAGTGGAGTTGATCTTGACTTAGTGGTTAAGATTAATTTTTTGGATATTTAGGAACTTTTATGCCGATATTCCTAATCAAACGATTGAAGCTGCTAAATTAATAGGGCAAGCTTTTTTGGTATATTTACACGTAATTATCCCGTTATCTATTACGAGTTTTGTTGTGATAATGGTATGGCTATTTACAAATATATATAAATAACATCTAGTGAAAATAGAGGTTTAATTATTTATCATGAAATTTAATTAAACTTTAGAGGAGAAGGTGTAAAATGCCTAGGAAAATAAAAGTAATAGGTGTCATGTTAATAATGACTT
>Ga0209487_1001148_pt1 | contig 22804 bp, 26 predicted proteins | sample Poulit2012_FD_187524 | JGI IMG/M metagenome (GOLD analysis project Ga0209487, IMG submission 187524) | Agricultural soil microbial communities from Georgia to study Nitrogen management - Poultry litter 2012 (SPAdes) (version 2) | ecosystem: Environmental > Terrestrial > Soil > Agricultural land...
CTTATCCTTTATAATTCTAGTATACTACTTTCCCCAAAAAATATCTTGCTAAAACCTTCTATTTTTAAACAAAAAAGAAGTAAACGAACAGTTATGTTCGTTTACTTCTTTTGATCGAGAAACATTCCATCCATTACTTGTACAGAATGATAAGGATTTTCATATAAATTGTTCCGGCTTTTGTATGCATTGAATTGTTTGATTTCATTTTTTAATTCATTAAAAATTTCTTTTATCCTTCGATCAATTACTTTATTTTTCTTTACAATTTCTTTTCCAAGATTATGCTCTTCTTCTGAATAAGGAGCTTCTATATTTTGCATTAGTTTTTCTCGTTTTTCTAACAATATGTTTAATTCCTTAATGACTTTTTCACGATCTTTATTTACCGTTTTTTCATGAGTGATTTTTTCCATTGTCTCGGTGACAATTAACATTTCTTGAAGTTCATATCTAACCACTTGTCTGGACACCTTTTGTATGTTGTTTTGATGTTTGCTTCTTTATATTTAACAGCGCCTGTTTCCATGTGTCACGAAACTCGATAACATAAGAAAGGGCTTCTTGCAAATGTTCTTCATCATTTTTAATATTTCCTTCTCGCAATTGATGATTAATATAATCATACAAAGACATCATTTGCTCAGAAATATCAATTTCCGGATTTAATGTAACCATCAATTCTTGAATAATTGCTTGAGCTTTTTGGATATTTTCATTTTTTAGTTCATAATTTTCTTCTTGAACATATTTTATAGCACGTCGGATGAATTTAATACATCCGTTGTATAACATTAATGTTAAATCCCCGCCAGAAGCTGTTTTCACCGCATTATTTTGATACGCCTCATAAACATTCATTGACATAGACATACATCCTTTCAATGTATATAAATTACTTACATACCTCCGCCAAACTGGGAAAATAAATACGATGATTGTTCACTTAGCCGTTGAATCGCTCGTTCCATGGCAGTAAACTGGTTCCAATAACGATTTTCTACTTGGATCATTCGTGCTTCAAAGCTTGTAATTTCTTCATTAAGTTGCTTCATTCGCTTTCCTAATTGATAATTATCCAATGTATGGAAATCTTTACCTGCTTGTCTTTCGATACTTCTCATCGTATGTTTTACTTGATCTTCTAAGCGATTGATAAGACCTCTACTCTCATCATCGCTTCCGTTTGCGAATAATTTTCGAACGCTTTCTGCATCCTCTTCAACAGCTTGGCGTAATTTCTCTTCATCTATAATTAATTTTCCACCATCTGCATAATCAGGAGATGTTGTAATACCAATATTCGTTATAGATGTAAATGCACCTTCTGAATCAACGTTTGAATACCAACTTTGGCGCATAGAAAACAATCCATTGGAAAGAATACTTTCTCCTCGCAAAATACCACTTTTTGCTCTTTCTTCCCAAAGTTCGATTTGTTTATCACTCATTTCTTCCTTTTGTTCTTCTGTTAATGGTAAGTAATCACGATGAATTTCTTCCCGTTGAGACGTATGAATGGCCTCGACAACTTGGTTATATTGCTCTACAAATTCCTTGATCATATCTACCGTATGATCAACATCATTTGACACTGTAATCGCTGCATTTCCATTTGTCACATCGTGAAACTGGAAATTTACTCCATTTATTTCATAGCTATTCGTTTTTGATGTAAGTTCAAGTCCATTATTATAAGTGAACTTGGCATTTTGGGCTTCGATCTCGTTTTTTTGCTCCATACCTAAAACATCTGTGAAAAATTTATCCTCCCCAAAAACGATTTCATAAACCTCTTCATCAGCCTTTCCCGTTCCTTCATTGTACTTTCCCGTTCTTGTCGCCTCGATGATCACTCTATCCGTTTGAGGATCTATAAATGCACGGACATTGTTATCCTCATTAGTAATTTTGGCAAGGATATCCCCGATCGTATCTCCTTCTTCAACTTTAATCGTATGTTCTTTCATACCCTTTGATTCAACATCATACGTTGAAAACTTAATTTCATCTGAGCCATCATAAACTTGATCAAGCTCGACTGGTTTAGTACCAACATTCATTGCCGCAGTTGCAAGTTGCGTAACATTGATTAAATATGAACCGGGAGTACTATTTGCTCTTGCTGTTGCCGTTATTGCATTATCCTGAGAAGAAGTCACAGATTTCGATTGATATGTTCTACTTAATTTCATATCTAACATGAGTTCATCTAGTTTTAGCAATTCTCTATTAATATCTCTAAAAGCGTCCCGTTTCCACTCTAATTTTGTTTGATCTTGGCGCATTTTTTCTAATGGAATTCTTTCAGCTTCCATTAGTTTATTAACCATTGCTTCTATATCCATACCTGATGCAAGGCCACCTACACGCATAACCATTGATGATTCACCCCTTCATTGTTAGAAATGATTAAATTTTTTCATCGACTAAAAGGCCAACAAAACCAACCATTGCCGCATACATATCTAACATTTTCTTTGGTGGTATTTCCCGTATCGTTTCATTTGTTTTTGGATTGATAACTGTTACATAATATTCATTTAATTCTTCATGATACTCAAACTTTAAATTTGTCCGAACTGGTTCTAATAATTCGTTTATTGTTTCTGTTATTGATTGTAACTCATCCCGAGAAACAACAGATTCTTGTTGTTCAACATGTTCTTTTTGATTGTGAAGGTTTTGTTGTTTAGTAAAATGCTTCTGAAAATATTGTATCGACTCACTTTTTATACTCGTTATTTGTGGTCGCATTTTCCTTGCAGCTCCTTACTTCTTTCATTACTTCTATTATCGGCTACTCTTTACATCTTTTAAGTGATTGAACAACAATTTCTCTAAAATAGTTATTTATCTTTTAGTAAATCAAGCATTTCAATCGATGCACTTGCAGCTTTACTGTTTTCCTCCTGAATAGCGATGTAAACCTCTTTTCGGTGAATATCAACAGATTTTGGTGCATCAATACCTAATTTAATTTGTTCACCTTCAATAGCTAACACCGTCACTTCAATATTATCATCAATTTGGATTGATTCATTGATTTTTCGTCGGAGGATAAGCATCTATTCGTCCTCCTTAGACAAAGATACTGAGAGCGGCGTCCTTGTCTTATACATATCTGTATGTAAAATATATTGTTTACCAAGATTCTCTTTGTAATTAATAATAAGAGGAGCCTTAAGATTTATTGTACTTTCTTCAAAAGGTTCTTGTAAGGTGACGATCGCCAAAACGATGACATCCTCTTTTTCAGCGATTTTTAATTGTTCAATGATACCGTCTTCTAATGTAAATTCATAATCTTGATAAAAATAATAAGGATTTGTAACGATAAAAGCCAATTCGGTAGTTTTCACAGACTGAAGAACTTGAAACGTATCTGTCGCCTCACTAGGTATATTTAACAAAACAAACTTATGCTCATCTGAAAAGCCAGGAAGTCCGCTTGGGAAAGTAATTATATTTTCTTCTGCAATTTGTATATCACCTAAATATTTCGTGCCAATGTTCATGAACATATTCCTTTCTTTAAAAAGTTAAATCTGATCTGTAAAAAGGTTTTCAACATCGATGTTCAATTGCTCGTATTGTTCTAAATAAACATCAATCCTTCCACGCTCAAAATCTATCGAAGGTTTATTTGTTTGAATCTCTATGATCGGCTTATGTATCACAACATCAATATGTAATTCAGATGGTTCATAGTCTATTTTTACTGAAAAAGGTTCTGGAATAAATGTTATGCCTAGTTGTTTTTGTTTTCGATGCCCATTCTCTTCTCCCTGGGAAACAATCGGATTTCCATCACTTTCAATATTCATTAATTCGTCACCCTGTATAGCTCGTCTTTGCATACCTTCAGCAACGGCCCTCATTCCCTCATGTGCAAATTCTTCAATCGTTTTTCGTGTACTTTTTAAATTCATTTGTTCCCAAGCAGCCATTTGATCGATTGTTAATTGTGATGGTGTCGTTTCCATTGTAATTGTTGCTTTTGGCTGTTCAATAGACAAATCAGCATGTTGTTGCTCGATATATAGTTTACTTAATGTTTGTTGCATGCCTATTTTAGCGAATTGAGATGTCATACGAATTTGCGGTGCTTTCACACGTATTCCTCCTAAATAAAATAAGGCTTAGACATTTATATAAGCTTTTGAAAGAAGAGGACTATAGTTTTCTAAGCTCATATTTATTTAGTCAAAGCCTTTTACTAACCATTATCGTAAAAAATCAATAAGGGTCGGTTGAATAATTCGAGAACCTGCGGCTAATGCTGCTCGGTGTAAACTTTCTTGGGTAATTAAATTCGTAATCGTCTCTTCCATATGCACATTTTCGTTTTCTGCCATTGTACGAGTTGCAATCACTTCTTGCTCTTCCAGTCGATTTTCAATTAAATCTAATCGATTCATCCGAGCACCAATTTCTGCCCTTGTGTCAAGTGTGTTATTAATATGCTTATCTAATTTTATTATACTGTCGTTTAAATCTCCTTGTACATCGTCATCACCATCTAAAATCCGCATGATGTCATTGAGATCATCGAACAATTCTTGAGGAAAAACTTCCTCCGGCTTCACATTGGCTTGTAACTTCGTTTGTGGTGAAACAGCAATTTCAAAAGCATCTTGATTTACATGTACAACTTCTACAATATTTCCATCATAAGTTACCGGCTTTGTATCCGTTCCTGTTCCATTAAAAATATATTTTCCATTAACATTTGTATTTGCAACATCAACTAAATGCTCTTGTAATTGGCTAATTTCTTTGCGAATACTTTCTTTCTCATCTGGGCCATAATGATCATTATTTACCTGGATTACAAGCTCACGTATACGTTGTAAAGCTTGATTAGATTTATCTAATGCTTCATCGGTATTATCAAGCCAATTGTGTAACTCTGAAGTATTTCTTTGATATTGTTCAAGTTGTCCGACTTGTTTTCGGTAATTAATTCCCTTCACAGCTACAACCGGGTCTTGTGAAGGTCGGCTAATTTTTTTACCTGTACTAAGTTGTTCTAAATACGTACTCATCCGTTCTTGGCTATTCATCAAATTGCGTAACATATTATTCGATAACATACCTTGAGTGACTCGCATATTTATCTACCTACCTTCCTACTAACCCCATATTGTTTATAATGCGATCAATCATTTCATCAATAGCTGTCATACTTCTTGCCGCTGCATTATATGCATGTTGAAACTTAAGCATATTCGTCATTTCTTCATCTAAAGAAACTGCGCTAACAGACATTCGTTGTTCATCAATTTGATGACGTAAAATATCCGTATTTTCTGTCATGCGATTTGCTTCCTGAGCATCTACACCGATAATACCTATCATATGTTCTAAATAACCTTCTACAGATAAGCCATTCAAAGCATCAAGTTCCTCTGAGAAAACTCCTGCTAATAAAAGGGCATTTTCGCCGTTGTTAACTTGCTCCTCAAGACCCTGTCCTTCTTCTAGTGTATTTGCATTAATTAAACTCGGATCTTCCAATATGTTCTCATCTACTGTTATTGTTCCTGCTATATTTTCTTCATTTTCATTATCATAAACAAAAAAGTTTTGACCGTTATCATCACCTAGTCGATGGACCTCATTAAAACGGTCTGCCATTTGTTTTGCCATCGTATTTAATTGATGAATGACTTCTGGGTAATGCCCTTTAACACCGTCTTCTGTTTTATAACCATGGGATTTGATAAGTCCCGCTAATGTTCCCCGAGCTTCCTGTACAAAGTTTTCCAACTCAATAGATTCATGACCCTTAAAAGAGATTTCTGCTAGGTTTCCATCACCAGAAATCGTCACAAAATCATCAAAGAAACCATCATTATATTCTGCCTGACCATCTAAAAGAGTGATCGGTGGTTCTAAAGGAGCACCATTTTCATCTACTAAATTGATTGTCACTGTTCCTTGAGCAATTTCTTTAGCGCCCCCACCTGTAGAATGGTAGGTCGTATTAATACTTATGATTTCCGAAAGCTCATCAATTAAAACATCCCGTTTGTCATATAAATCGTTGGCTAAATCTCCATGGGGTTCTATTCGTCTTAGTTGTTCATTGATTTGATTAATTTGCTTTAACAGTGAATTGACAGTATCAATATTTCCATCAATTTCTTGTTTCAAATCACTTTGTATTGAATGAAGTGATTCTGATAAGTAGTTAAAGGTTTCAGCAAAGGCTAAACCTCTTTGAGCTACGACAGCACGAGCTCCACCACTTTCAGGATTTACCGATAAATCTTCTAGGGATTTCCAAAATTCATTCATTGTATGAGAAAGACCCGTTTCACTTGGTTCATTTAATAATTCCTCTAATCTAAAAAGTGCATCAGACTGTGCACTCCAAAATCCAGCCCGCATATTTTCTGAACGGAACTGCTTATCTAAAAATTCATTACGAACCCTTGTAACGGCACCTACTTCCACTCCAGTTCCTATTTGACCTGGAATTTGAGGTCGATTCTTGCCTACTGCTGGATAAGGTAATGTCGTATGCAAATCTACCCGTTGACGAGAATATCCTTTCGTATGGGCATTGGAAATATTATGTCCTGTTGTATATAAAGCCGCTTGTTGTACAGACAAAGCACGCTTTGCCATTTCTAATCCATGAAAAGTGCTCATCTTTCATCCCTCTTTGTAAAATGTATGTTAAGCTCTGGAATCAAACACAGAATGTCCTCGACTATCCTGCTGTTTTTCATTTCCATAATTCATTTCTCCAATCGATGGACTTAGTAATTGAAGAGACATTTGCACAAACTGCATTGATTGTTCTAGTAATTCACGATTTAACTGTTCCGATCTTTTTAGAGTCGTTATAGCTTCTGTTAATTTTGTAGTTACAGATGCTAATTGTATTTGCTTTTCCTCATCAACAATGTTTGCAAGCATTTCTGTAATCGTCATTTCATCGCTTTGGATATCATTTGCTGAAAACCAAGCTTCAACAACTGCTTGTCGCTTTTCTTCAGCTTGTTCTAACTTTAAGCTAAGCTTTCGTTCGTGCAAAATTTCATCTTGTAGTTCATCAACTTTTCCAACTTTAATATGTTCTGTTTTCTTCTGTGAAATTTCGATTAATTCCTGATGAATTGATACTAACTCTTCCAGCGAACGCAGAACTTTCTCATATGTCATTTTTTGGCTCCTCTCATTAAGAGTGTTTTGACCAAAATTCGATCATTTTTTTAGCTGTGTTTTCATAGTCAACTTTGTATTCCCCACGATTTACTTTATTTTTTATATCTTCAACGAGCTTTTTACGGTTTTTGTTAATCTTTACATCTTCTTGTAGTTGTTTTGCTTTACTTGAAATTTGAACATGATCTCTTTTTTCAAGTTTCTCTTGATTTTTTTGTTGTTCTTTCATTTGATTTTTATACGTATTTAACTGGGCTTGATTCGGTCCTTGTATCTTCATGCAAATCACCCCTTTGTTACCATGTAAAAAATATACTTTTGGTTATAATTCATTTATCGGCAGTTTATACAACATTTAAAGTGTTATCAAAGATTTTTCTTATCAATGGAATAGTACGTATCAATTTTCTTCTCTTTCTTACGTTGTTGCTTTTCTTTTTCAGCAATTTTTTCTGCTTGTTCAAATTTAGTTAATATTTCATTTGAACACTCTTCACAAAGCTTTCCGCTTACAATATCTACTCCACAATTTTCGCATGGATAAGCTAACTTTGGAAAACGAGAACGTTGTAAGCGGTTCGTTCGAATGAACTTAATGATTAGTTCTTCCTCAACTTCTGTTGCTTTCACAATTTCAGCAATTGTTGCTTCCCTATTTTCTCGTTTAGAAAGGAAACGATAGACTTTTTGAAACGCCTTCTCTTCCTTTCGAACACAGTCTGGACAAATGTCTTGAGTTGTTTTCACAAATACCGCATTACATTTTAAACAATTTGTTAACTCTCCCATCGTTAACACCTCCAACATATCTACAATTATTATATCATATATTTAGCCTCGAATAAGTGTATATGAATACACCTTTGGACAGCCATTCTCCTTAAGTAATTTGGCTGCTTGCCTCAATGTTGAACCCGTTGTATAAATATCATCAATTAAGATAACTGGTTGTCTCACAGTCGTTCTCACTTGAAAAGGATTAGGCATTTTAATGCGCTCCTGTCGTGACTTTTTTGCCTGTTTTTCTGAATGAACGCGAACAAAAACTTCTTTTACATCCTTTGATAAAAATTGAGCAAGTTGTAAGGATTGATTAAAACCCCGTTCCAAAGCTCTCTCTTCACTTAATGGAATGGGAACAAGAATTGCATCATCACATTCGGTAAATACTGTTTTAAAAAATTCTACAAACATTTGTCGAAAGGATTTTATCATGACGTAATCACCTCGATATTTCCAAGTTGAAATAACCTCTCGCAAAAATTCATTATAAAGAAATAAGGAAATATTGTAAGCTAAAGGATCATTATTTTCAAACTTTAAATCCCACTTTTTACAATCGGGACATACTTCCACCTTACTCGGCCGACTACATCGCTTACATTTTTGATCAGGCACAAATTCGAGATAGCTTTCACAAGTAGAGCAGATGTTTTTTTGTTTTCCCGGTAAAAATAATGTATTCCAAGTTTTTGTCCCAACTATTTCTTCAAAACAAATATAACAATGATACATCCTCAATCATCACCTATTTAAAATTAGCTCTTCGATTCATTTTTTCAATAGATTTCCTTGCACGTACCATGGCTTTTGTTTTCCCATCGTGAAAAAAGATAACATCTCCTGTTGGATCATTAGCACTTCTTCCTGCTCGCCCTGCAATTTGAACGAGAGCTGCTTCATCAAACACTTCATGCCCAGCATCGAAAACGAGTACATCTACTGATGGGAATGTCACCCCACGCTCTAGGATAGTTGTCGTTATTAGAACAAAAATTTCCTTTTTTCGATAACGACTAATCTTTTCCATTCGATCCGGATCTTCTGAATGGACACTCGTTAACTCATGTTCATTACGAATAGTTTGATTCTCCAGCAACGGTTTTGTTAGCGTTTTGGCTAATTTTTCTGCTAACTGAATAGTTGAGGCAAAAATAAGAATTTGTCTTTTCTTATTTTCCCTTCTTTCCAACCAAGAAAAAAAGAAGTCAGGACCTTGAGATGAATGGAGCTGTTTTTGTAAATTCATCTGTAATTGAAGTTGTGGAACGGGGAGAGGATGATTATGGTAACGAACAGGCACAAATATATAAGGCAGTCTTTTAAACATCAGCCGACGCCTTTCTTTTTGTCTAGGGGTTGCTGTCAAATAAATCATTGTACCTCGTTTCTTTTTTGCCCGTTCTGTAGCAAAAGGTAATGAAGCATCTGCATGATAAGGAAAAGCATCAACTTCATCGATAATAACTACATCAAAAGCTTCTTGAAAACGCAGCAACTGATGGGTTGTTGAAATAATGAGTTGTGCCGTTCCTTCCTTATCAGGACTACCACTATACAGACCTTGGATATGAACATCACGAAAGGCCTCTTGTAATCTCGGAAGTAATTCTCTTACAACATCAGCTCTTGGTGTTGCAATACAAATCCGCATACCTAATTGAAGAGCCCTTGTTAAACCAGGAAACAACATCTCTGTTTTTCCTGAACCACAAACCGCCCAAATAAGAAATTCTCGTTGCCCGTGTTCGATCGCAGAGACGAGTTTTTCAGCTGCTCGTTCCTGATAATGTGTTAATGTCCCTTTCCATGAACATGGCTGATCATGAGAAGGGAAAGTATATGTTGGACCAATCCATTCATAAAGTGGTTCACAAGCTGAAATCCTTCCCATAACAATACATTTTCTACAATATATATGTTCCTTTTGGCATTGGATACACGGATAATGACCAAATAAGTGTGCTTCGCTGTTTCCACATCTTACACAAGATTGTTGAAGTGTTGAATGTCGTATGGAAGGCCTTTGTTTGAAGAATTTAAGATGGAGTAATTCATCGAAGATTTCGTGAGGAATATTTATTTCTTGACGAAGTAGTAATTTGCCAGTAAACATTTTTGAATACAGTGCAAGATCATCGTCATCGATACATGTAATCGGTTTTTTTACCATACCATCATCCTTATTTTTAAACTTGTCATATAAAAGAGACTAATTCAACGGTGAACTAGTCTCTTACAGAAATAATTAAAATGAATGATACCATGCTACACCAATAGCACCTTCACCTAAATGAGTGCCAATAACAGGACCAAAATAGCTTATTGTTGTCTCAATGTCAGAATGCTTTTTGGAAAACTCCTTTTCTAATTCAACAGCCGATGCCTCATCATTGGCATGAATGAAGACAACTTTTTCAACAGAACCTTTTTCAATATCTGCTTCTAACAAACTCATAATCCGACTAATCGCTTTCTTTCTCGTTCTTATTTTTTCATAAGGCACGATTTCTCCATCTTCAAAGTGCAGGATTGGTTTGATCTTTAATAAACTACCGACGAGAGCTTGGGCCCCACTTAAACGACCACCACGTTGTAAGTTTGTGAGATCATCTACCATAAAATAAGCAAACATCTTTTCTTTAAGCTTGTCTAATCGAGCAATAATCTCATCGGGGGTTTTATCACCTTTTTTGGCCATTTTTGCGGCCTCTATGGCAAAGAAACCTTGTGCTAAAGCACTTAATTCAGAATCATAGGCATAAACTTCTATGCCCTTTACCATTTCCCCTGCTGATTGTGCAACATCATATGTACCACTAATTTTTCTCGATAAATGAACAGTTATTACCGCATCATAATTATCATTTGCTAATACTTTATACAAATCGACAAAAGCCCCAACAGAGGGTTGAGACGTTGTTGGAAGTTCATCAGATTCTCTTAACTTTTCATAAAATTCTTCCGTTGTTATATCAATATCCTCTTGATAGGAACCATCTTCAAACACAACACTTAATGGCACAATATGAATATCATGCTTTTCTCTTAATTCTTGCGGAATGTAAGAGGTACTATCAGCCATAACTGCTATTTTCATAAGTCACTCTCCTTTCCCTTGCAATTTCAAACATATATTCATTATTTTACAGTAATTCATATAAAATTGCATTAAAAGACCTTAAAGCGATGCATTTGGAGTGCTGACATTATATACTCATGAAAATATACATCTATTAACGAATTTGTACCCAGCCATTTTTAATAGACTTAACAACAGCTTGCGTACGATCATTTACTTTCATTTTCTGTAAAATATTACTAACATGATTTTTAACTGTTTTTTCACTAATATATAACTCTTCCGCAATAGAGCGATTACTATTTCCTTCTGCCATTAATTGCAAGATTTCACATTCCCTTTTCGTGAGTAAATGAAGAGGTTTACGGTACTCAACGACATTCATTTGTCGATCTCCATCTTCCAAATCACCTGTCGTTAATCTACGATATTCTTTCACCAAATTATGAGTAACTCTTGGGTGCAAGTATGAACCACCGTCATTGACAATTTTAATAGCATCAACTAACGAATCAGAATCCATCTCTTTTAATAAATAACCCATTGCTCCTGTTTGCAAGGCATGAGTGACATAATTTTCATCATCATGAATGGATAAAATAATTACTTTAATATCGGGATTTTTTTCAATAAGCTCCTTCGTAGCCTCAATCCCATTTGTTTTTGGCATATTAATATCCATTAAAACGACATCAGGATTATGCTTTTCAACAAGATTGTGAGCAACTTCTCCATCATCACCTTCCGCAACGACTTTAAAAGACTTCTCAAAGTCAAGTATTCGTTTGACTCCTTCTCGAAACAATTTATGATCATCGATTAGGACGATATCAATTCTTTTTGTAGTCTTTGTTTCGTTCATAGCTTGTTCCTCCTATGATTTTATTAATTTCACACATTTATACTTGTTCGTGCGCTTTTAAATCCTATTGTGTTCTACTAATATACACGTTTTTATAACATATGAAAAGGGACTTATTCATTATTATTCGGAACTTTGATAGTGATTTTTGTACCAAATCCTACTTTTGTCGACAAATTAAATTGACCATCTAACATTTCTACACGTTCTTTCATCCCTTTAATACCGAAATTTTTATAAGTAATTTTATCCGGCTCAAACCCAATCCCATCATCTTCAATAACTAATATGACAGCTTCCTTTCTTGCTTCTAGTTTCACCTTTACTATTGATGCTTCTGCATGTTTAATGACATTTTGAATAGCTTCTTGAATCAGTCTAAAATAAACAATTTCATATTTTTTTTGAACGTGTTTACAATCTCCTAACGGAATAAACTCAATATGAAGATTTGTATATTTTGCGAGATCTTCTAAGTATTTTTCTAAGGTTGGTATTAATCCTAGATCATCAAGAGCCATAGGTCTAAGGTCGTAGATCATTCGGCGAACCTCTCGTAAAGACACACGAACCATTTCTTTAATCGTGCTTATTTCCTCTAAAGTTTCATTTACATTACCTTCTTTTAATCCCCGATCAATAATTTCATAGCGCAGAAGCACATTTGCTAACATTTGAGCGGGTCCATCATGGATCTCACGCGAAATTCTTTTTCTCTCTTCTTCTTGAGCTTCAATAATCTGTAAGACAAATTGATGTTTTTCCCGAGCTTCTTCTAAAAAGGTATTAACATGTTGGAAATCATCATACAAATAGGATAGTACAATAGATATTTTATTCGCTAAACCCATCGATCGCTCTAGCGTTCTTTCAAGAGACAATAACCTTCGCTCCAGCTCATCTCGACGTTCACGCAAGATTTGTTCTTCTTTTCGTAATACGATAAGCTCCATTTGCATACGATGGGTCTTTTCATATACAGATCGTATTTCATCTTCTGAATACTTATCAAAATCTCGATTGACAATTGATAATCGTTTTCTCGAAACCTTTACTTTTTCCTCAAGTGAATCCGCTTTTTCAATATGATTGACGACATTAATTTTAACGGTCTCTAATTCCGCTTTAATATCATCATAATTTTTTCTCGCTTCTTCACTTATATCAAAAATTTCGTCTTTACTATTTTCGACAACCTCGATCATTTCTTCTACAATTAAGTCTAATGAACGATCGATTGTGTATTCCTTCATTTTCATTCACCGACCTATGTTATAATCGTTATATCGTACAACCTAATATCCTTTAATATGTACGAGGTATTTTTTAACAAAAGTGTTTATAAATACATTTTACCATGGTTTAACAGCTTATGTAAGAAAGAAAGGAGAAATTATGTTAACAAGTTACTTTACAGTAAAAAATTATGGGGAACATGAAATAAATATTCAAAAATCAAGATTTATTGGTTATGTCAAAAGAGTAGAAACTGAAGAAGAGGCCCAAAGTTTTATTCAATCGATCCAAAAAAAACATCATGATGCTACACATAATTGTTTTGCATATATGATTGGAGATAATAATCAAATTCAAAAAGCAAATGATGATGGGGAACCAAGCGGTACAGCTGGAATTCCTATATTAGAAGTTATTAAACGACAAAACCTAAAAAATACCGCCGTTGTCGTAACTCGGTATTTCGGAGGCATAAAACTTGGAGCCGGCGGATTAATTAGAGCTTATAGCCAAACAACAGCAGAAGCGATTAAAGCAACTGGTGTCGTTAAAAGAGAATTAATGCAAGGCATTGCGATTAAAGTTGATTATACATTCATTGGCCAACTTGAAAACGAACTGAGAAATTCAGAGTATATCATCGATTCGATTGATTATCAAGAAAAGGTAACATTCAATATATATGTCCAAGATGGTGAAGAGGAGGCATGTAAAAAATGGATAATTGATTTAACAAGTGATAATGTTTCTTTTGAAATGCTTGATTCAGCGTACATAGAAAAAGAAGTTGATTCAACGAAAGAATAATAAATCTCGAGCAATGTCTGTATAGGACATGCTCGAGATTTTTTACTCAACTAGTTTTAATGCCGCTTCATCAGCGATAATCGTAACATTTGAATGATTTTGTAAGACAGATGATGGAACATCTTCAGTAACTTCGCCATTGATAGTTTTTGCTAGAGCCTCGGCTTTAGATTCTCCAGAAACGAGCAAAATAATTTCCCTTGCCTTCATTATCGAGCCGATCCCCATCGTTACCGCTTGGGTTGGGACGTCTTCAATAGAGTCAAAAAAGCGAGCATTTGCATCTAACGTTGCCTGCGCGAGATCGACGATACTCGTCGGACTATCAAATTTTGAACCCGGCTCATTAAAAGCGATATGTCCATTCGTTCCTAAGCCTAAAATTTGTAAATCAATACCACCTTTAGATTCGATTAGCTTTTCATATCGTAAACACTCTTTTTCAAAATCATCCGCTATTCCATTTGGTAAATGGGTATTTTCAGCTTGTATATCGATATGTTTAAAGAAGTTTTCTTCCATGAAATAATGGTAACTATTCGGATGTTCAGGTTCTAAACCGATATATTCATCCAAATTAAAGGTTGTCACTTTTTTAAAAGAAACCTTTCCTTGCTTATTGTTTTCAATTAAACACTCATACATACCTTCAGGCGTAGAACCCGTGGCTAAACCCAAGTTTATATCCGCTTTATTTTTCACCGCATCCATGACATGTTCACAAGCTAATTGACTCATTTCTGCATAATCTTTTGTTCGAATAATTTTCATTGAATTACTCCTCCTCAAATGATATAGCTCCCCGGCAAATAGTCTTTTTTAGATGTAGATTATTATCGACGATTAATAAATCAGCATCTTTTCCTTTTTCAATACTACCTTTTCGATTAAGAACACCAATTTGTTTTGCTGGATTCACAGAAGCCATTTGAATAACATCACGAATAGAAACACCTTCTAAGGACAACATGATCCGAGCCCCTTCATCCATTTTTAAAATACTTCCGGCTAATGAACCAGAAGGTAGTTGTGCTCGATCTTCTGTCACCATTACAGTTTGTCCACCTAAATCATATTCACCTGGTTCTAAACCTTTGGCACGCATTGCATCTGTTATTAATATAATTCGGTCACTTCCTACATTGTTATAAATAAGTTGAAGCATCTCTCGCTCGACATGGATACCATCCGCGATTAATTCAGCTCTTAAGTCTTCCAATAAAAAGGATGAACCAACCGCACCGACATCTCGATGATGGATTCCATTCATCGCATTACATAAATGTGTTAACTGTCTAACTCCTTGGTCAACGGCTTTTTTCATATCTGCAAAATATGCATCTGTATGACCTGCGGATACATTAACCCCTGATTCATATAATGCTTTTATAAAAGAGCCGTCTTCATCATGTTCTGGAGCCATCGTAATCGTCTTGATTTGATTTGCCGATAGCTCCTGCCACTTATTAAACTGCTCAAGATCCGGTTTTAAAATATACTCTCCTGGCTGAGCTCCTTTTTTACTTTCTTCAATAAAAGGACCTTCTAAATGAATGCCTAACACTTCAGCGTGACCACTTTTTCCTTCATAAGAAGCAATGTTTTGTAAAGCCTGATTAATATTTTCTTCCGATTGAGTGATTGTTGTTGGTAAAAAGCTTGTCGTTCCTTCTTTAGGCAACTCTTTTGCCATTGTATCAATAGCATCCTCCGTTGCATCCATCGTATCAGCACCAGCTGCACCGTGAATATGGCCATCAATAAATCCTGGAATTACATTTAATCCTTGGGCATCAATGACATTTTCATTCGATTGAATGTCTATATCTTTTGTAGTAATATCATGAATAATCCCATCTTTAATAACGATCGTTCCTTGAAGGATTTCTGATGGGGTAAAAATGTTTGCCTTCTTTATGTACAATATTTTAGAACCCAAACATAAACACTCCTTTTTTACCAATTCTAGCCTTTAAATTATCATAACGAATAACAGCTGTCTATTTTTCTGAACACTTTTTTATTTCGAACGCTTATTAACTAAGCAGAAAGGAAAAAGCGAATGAGAATATTTTTCCCCTTCTTATTAATGATGCTATTTCTCGCCGGATGTGCTATCTCTTCCAATTCAGTCGATATGAATGATTGTCCCTTCGATATGTATCTTACTAATAAAAATGAAAAAGTTACCTTAGAAAAAGGGCATTATGAATGCCGTTTTGGAAACTACGTCGAAATGACCGATGTACTTGGTCCAACACAAATTGCTGAACAAATAGACCCAATAAAAGTTCAAGGAGAAACAGAAGTACAATTTGAGACAGACGGGTCCCCAGAACTTAAAGTGCTTTTACTGGAATCAGAAGATAAATCAGAGAGGGTTTCCCTAAAAAACGAAAACACATTAGTCCTCCCAAAAGAATCAAACGAATATATTTACCAAATTAAGGCAACCTGGGGGAAATCCCTAGTCACTTATGTCCTTCTCGTTGATATTGTTAACGAGAAGGAGTAACTGGTTGTTCCTGTGTACCCTCAGATGTTTTGTAATGATTAGACAACTTACCGACTAACACTTGATAAGCTTCTTCTGTCGTATTTATTTCTTGATTATTTACTTGATCGATTACTTTTTTTAATAGATTTTTATAATACGTTTGCTTTCCCATAGTTACCACCTTTTACATGTTCACATTATACATCGTACTTATTATACTATACGAAGGGTTATCTTGTCTTGTTCCTTTATCATATACTTCAGTGAATAAAGCTTTTTTTGAAAGGAAAATTGTTATATAATATAGTTACCTTTCTACATGAAGGAGGCTAACTCATATGAGGATTTTCGCAAGCATACTTATTGCTGGTGGTCTTTTCTTATTAGCTTTTGGAGGTTATCAACTTTTTAACACGAATCAAGCGCAAAAGAAATCACTAGCCGAAGCTGAAGAGAAGATCCAGCAAGCAAGAGAGCTAAGAGAGCAAATTGATCCGATCAAAGAAGCGACTAAATTTAAAGCGGAACACGGGGAAGAAGTAGGTATTTTACAAATCCCACGACTTGAGGCATATTTGCCAATCGTCGAAGGTGTTGATGAAGACGATCTTGCTCAAGGGGTTGGCCATTACACAGGTACAGCATTTCCACTGCAAGATGATCAAATTGTCCTATCTGGACATCGTGATACTGTCTTTCGTGGGATGGGAGAATTAGAAATTGGTGATGAATTTATCGTTCAAATGGAATATGGAGATTTCACATATGAAATTGTTGAAACATTTATAACAGATCCAGACGATCGAACAATTATCGTCCCTCATGATGAGGAGATTCTAACTGTTACTACATGTTATCCATTTAATTTCGTTGGAAGTGCTCCAGAACGATATATCATTAATGCGCTCCCTGTCCATGATAAAAAAGATTAAATGATTAAAATCAGTTCATCAAACTTGGAGTATATCGCAAATACAACTCCAAGTTTTTATTATATCAATATAAAAGGTGTGGAAGAGCATGATGAAACGAGTCTTTGTACTAATCTCAATATTAATCTTCCTCCTAATTACAGCTTGTTCAAAAGGAGAAGAAGAAGTCGAACTTGAACCGACAGATTATTTACATACGTTTATCGAACATTGGGAAAATCATGAATTTGAAGAAATGCCTAATTTGATTTCCGAAGAAAGTATTACCGAACATGGTTCAAAAGAAATTGTTGAACGATATGAAAAAATCTACACAGATCTTGACATTAAAAATGTAACTGTCAGTTTTGATGAGCCACCAGTGGAAGAAATCGAGCAAGCCTGGGAAGAAGGATCAATTACCATCCCCATCCATGTATCAATGGATAGTATTGCTGATGAGATCAGCTTTCGATACGATGTAGAACTTCAAAAAATTGAAACAGATGCCCACTTTGAAAATGAAGGAAATCACACAGAAACCTTCTGGAAAATTAACTGGGATCCTGGCTTTATTTTCCCACCATTGCGTGAAGGTGGTGAGGTTGCCATTCGGACAACAGAACCTGAGCGGGGGGAAATCTTAGATAGAAATAAAATGCCTCTTGCTATCAATGATATCGTTTATGAGATTGGAGTCGTTACCGAAGGGTTAGAAGAAAACAGGGATGGACAATTACAACAAATAGCCGATGCATTACATATGTCAGTTGAACAAATCGAAAACGAAATAAGCGCAGACTGGGTACAACCTGACTTATTCGTCCCATTAAAAAATGTTCAAACCTCCGATGAAGAAACACTCGCTAAACTAAGAGAAATCCCTGCTATTCGTAGTAAAGAAGTAACGGGAAGAGTGTATCCATTAGGAGAAGCGGCCGCACACTTAACCGGTTATATCGGTCAAATAACAGCAGAGGAGTTAGAAAATTTAGAAGAAGATGAGAAAAACGAATATACAGCTAACGATATGATCGGAAAACGTGGGCTCGAGCAACTTTACGAAAAACGTCTAAAAGGAAAAAGAGGCGTACGTATCGTTATTGTAAATGACGGAAGAGAAATCGAACTCGCAGAAAAACCAGCAGAAGATGGGGAAACAATTTCCTTAACAATTGATGTTAATATCCAAAAGGAAGTTTTTGAATCCTTTGATGGTGAGGGTGGGACATCGACTGTCATAGACCCACAAACAGGGGAAACCCTTGCTTTAGTAAGTAGTCCTTCCTTTGATCCAAACGAATTTTTATACGGAATTACCCAAAGTAGATGGGATGAACTTTCAGAGGATCCAAAAACACCATTAATCAACCGATTTACAGCTACCTTTGCCCCTGGTTCTGTTATTAAACCAATTACAGCAAGTATTGGACTTGCTAAAGAATTAATCGATCCAGATGATGCTATTGAAATTGAAGGATTAACATGGGCAAAAGATAACTGGAAAGACTTTAAAGTGAGACGTGTATCTGAATCTTCAAAGCCTGTTGATTTAGCCGATGCACTAATTCGTTCAGACAATATTTATTTCGCTCAAAAAGCAATCGAAATGGGTGCTGAAGAGTTTATCGATGGTTTGAAAGAATTTGGATTTGAAGACGATTTACCCTTTGCATATCCTCTTGTACCATCATCTATATCTACAGACGGTACATTAGCTAATGAAGTAGAAGTAGCTAATACGAGCTATGGACAAGCGCAAATAGAAATGAGTGCCTTGCATTTAGCAATCGCTTATACACCGATTATTAATGAAGGTAATATGCTCAAGCCAATTTTAGAAACAACAGAGGATTCTGGTGAAATATGGAAGGAAAATATTATTTCGAAAGATGATGCCGAGTTTTTAGATGAAACATTACGCAAAGTCGTTACAGAAGGTACAGGACAAATCGCTGATGACGAAGACTTTGCGATTTCCGGTAAAACAGGAACAGCTGAACTAAAATTATCCCAAGACGATCAAGACGGGGCGATCAATGGTTGGTTTATCGGGTATCCAACAGAAGAAAAAGATTTGTTAATTGCGATGATGAAAGAAGATGTTGAAGGTAGTAGTGAAGTAGTGGAAACCGTTGCCGAACTGTTAAAGACAATTCAGAAGTCCTATAAATAAAAAACACAAGTAGTGGAGCATTCATCCACTACTTGTGTTTTATTTCCTTTACGAAACTGTTTTTCGGTTAGCAATCCAAAATAAAATAATCGCTACAATAGAAAATGCAATTGCTGAACCAATTGACCCTAAGAATGTTTCTTCAGGAAATACGACACCAAGTGAAACAGCAATAGCAATGAACACTCCTGTTAAAGCTTCCCCTGCAATAAATCCTGATGATAGTAAGATACCACGCTCATTTTTATCTTTTAATCTTTCTTTATCTTTTGTTAACTTACCTGTTGCTGCTTTTATTAATCCCCCGAGCATGATCGGCATTGTTAAATGAATCGGTAAGTATAATCCTACGGCGAAGGGAAGTGAGCCAATACCGAACAACTCAACCATTGCAGCTGTTGCCATACCGATAAAAATCAAATTCCACGGTAAATCGCCTTCCATAATCCCCTCAACAAGCATGGACATTAACATGGCTTGTGGTGCTGGTAGTTCACTTGTTCCGAAACCATGTGCATTATCTAATAAAACGAGTACTCCACCAATAACGATACTCGTAATAAACACACCATATAGCTGGGCAATTTGTTGCCACTTAGGTGTAGAACCTACAATGTATCCCGTCTTTAAATCTTGAGAAGTATCCCCGGCTACTGCTGCTGCAATACAAACAACAGCACCGATAACAATAGCTGTCACCATACCCGATTCTCCAGTTTGTCCAATAGCAACTAAAATAATTGAAATAAACAAGAGAGCAGCAATTGTCATTCCTGAAACAGGGTTTGATGAACTTCCAACAATTCCAACTACACGGGATGAAACTGTAACAAAAATAAATCCAAAAATAAATAACATAATCGAACCGATAAAACCAATTTGAAGTGATGGATAAAACATTAAAATCGCTAAAAATAGTAACGTTAAACCGATAATTAATGGAAAAGGAATATCTTCATCTGTTCTTAATTGAGTTTGTTCATTTTTTCGTGCAAATCCTTTTAACGCACCAATAAATGAACTATATATCGTCGGTAATGTTTTAATTAATCCTATGATTCCACCAAAGGCAACAGCCCCTGCACCGATATATCGTAAGTAACTCTCCCATATATCATGATAATTCATTTCACTTATCGGAATTTCCCCTGGATAAATAACTGTATTTGCAAAATCCCCGATATAACTAATTAATGGAATAATTCCTATCCATCCGAGAACAGCCCCAGCTAACATCACACCCGCTATTTTAGGACCGATAATGAATCCAACACCAAGTAAAGCTGGCATTGTATCCATTCCGATTGCTGCATTTTTAAATTTATAAATTTCCCATTCAATGGAAGCTGGAAATGCCTTTACAGCATCTGTAAGTGCCTTAAAAGCTGCCCCAACACCTAATCCGCCAAAAACTATCTTTGCACCTTGTCCACCTTTTTCTCCAGCAATCAGGACTTCCGCACAAGCCGTTCCTTCTGGATAAGGTAATGTATCATGTTCTTTCACAATTAATGCCCGTCTTAATGGGATCATTAAAACCGTTCCTAAAACACCACCGGCTAAAGCAATAACCGCAATCGTTATTAGACTTGGTTGTAATTGCCAAATAAATAAAGCGGGTAATGTAAAAATTACACCGGCCGCAATCGATTCACCAGTTGATGTGATCGTTTGAACGATATTGTTTTCTAAAATAGACGTTCGTTTTAAAATGATCCTTAATACAGCCATTGAGATAACAGCTGCTGGAATGGACGCTGAAACAGTCATTCCGACAAGAAGACCTAAATAAGCATTCGCTGCACCGAAAACGATTGCCAACAATCCTCCGACTATCATCCCTGTAATTGTAAATTCAGGCATGCGCCGCGATGCAGGAACATACGGTTGAAACTTTTGGTCATTCGAAGACAAAATAAACCACCTCTGTAAAAATCTTTGATGAAAACTATACTCATATCTTTTAGGATAGATTACATACTATCATAAACATTTTCATATTCCATATAATTTTGTACTATTTGTTTTAAGTCTTTATTTTCGTAATATTAATGGTTTTTCTTACCTTCGAAAGGTTAACTTTATTAAAATAACTGTAACGCTACACAAATTGTATATTTTCCAAAAACTAGGCTTTTATACGAATCTCAACATAAAAAAGTTGGAAAGTAATTTTCTAAAACTACATTAATTTCGCCTTAAAAATTATACTTTCCAACCCTTAATTTATATTTACTTTTGAATACGTTTAACAAGTTTATAAAAAGCCTCCTCATCTTTTTCATCCAACGAATGATCAATTAGCCTTTTAATATTTTCCCTTTCTAAATGTTTGATAATTAAGGAAGTATCTCTATCTTCTACTTCAGATTGCCTAACTTTACGCTGGTCTCTCGCAAAATAGGATTCTACAATTGCATACAATTGTAATAAAAAATCTGGTAGGGAAATAAGTTTGGTCATTGCTATATAAATAATGTCCTTATCCTTTTGAAAAGCAAATCGAGCACCGATATTTTCTATCTTTCTCGTTTTACGGTTAATTCGGATTTCCTTTGCTTCTAGAGGTACAAATTGATAGAGTTCTCGATTGATTAAAACCGAAAAATGTTTGTACGCTAAAATCACCCGAATAGCTCTTGCATCTACCTTAATGTAATAAGGTTTTAACGTTTTTACAGTTACCAACCTTCCCACCTCCTAAAATATAAAATAGGCTAGTAGTATTTAATATTCAGTTAATTTAGTTTATGATACAACAGTTCCGCAGAAAAAGCAATTATTTTGTAATCGCTTTCATGAGTTTGTGATAAGCAGAAACAACCTGAGTATCTGTAAAGGATATAGCACCTTCGACTTCCATCTCTTTTTCATGATATTGTTTCACATATTTAGCTGCTTGTTTAATCTCATTTTTATACGCTTCTTCTAATTGATCTATTTCTATCGCAAACTTTGCATCTGTTCCTGGAGTAACCGTCAAATCATAAAGGTCGATGATATAATCATTCTCATGGTTTGCTTGAAAGGTGTGTGGTCCAGTGCTATCAAACACACAAAAATTTGCCTCTGGAACTAAAACCATATCAATACTTTCCGGATCAAAACTACAATGATAAATCTCCATATCTAAATGTAAACTTTCACAAGCTTCGGCAACGTTTCGCATAAAGGTAGACTTCCCTGTTCCAGCCCTTCCCTTTAAATGGTAACGTTTATCTACACGTTCTAACAATTCAGGAACAATATTTACAGGACCTTGGGGTGTATTTGC
>Ga0209487_1001149_pt1 | contig 22803 bp, 20 predicted proteins | sample Poulit2012_FD_187524 | JGI IMG/M metagenome (GOLD analysis project Ga0209487, IMG submission 187524) | Agricultural soil microbial communities from Georgia to study Nitrogen management - Poultry litter 2012 (SPAdes) (version 2) | ecosystem: Environmental > Terrestrial > Soil > Agricultural land...
GGCAATTTGTTCACTAACTTCGTCTAACAAGTTTTGCAAATTACGTTCAGCTATTTTATAAATAGCGACTTTATCGTTTAAATCCATTTTACATTTTGTTGCACGAACGCGCTTCATAATTTGATTATAATCTGGATGATATCTTCCAAATCTTTGGACATCATCATAATCTTCCTTCGTTGCGACAAAGTCACGAATTAATTGCTGTGCATACTCATCTTTTTGTAAATCGTATTTTGCTTGTTTATATTGTTTAACAACTTCACATTGTAAAATTTTTTGCCCAAGTTGTTCAGCACGATCTAATATATCGACATGTTCTAATGTCGCTATCATATAACCACCTCATACACTATATTACCATGTATGAGCCGTTGTGAACATTATTTTTATTTATATTTTTTTCATTTGCATATGTATCTGTTATTTAACAGACTTTTATTACTAAAAACAACTTTTCAATTGAAACTTATCTTATTTCATACTATGATTGTTGTAAGTGAGTATAAAATGTGAGGTGAAATCCATTGAAATTAGAAAACACAGGAATTGATGGTACAGTTATCGATATTAAACCATTAAATAAATTAATGGGAGAACATGCCTTTATAAAAGGTGAATCATGGGATTATGAACGAATCACATATGATTATAGAATTGGATCTCAAGAGAAAAATGTTACTTACTATATCCGTATTCAAGCCTATGCATTAGAGGGAGATATCGATCGCGGTACAGCTGTCGTTAAAATATTAACTCCATTGCTTGGTAAACATTACTATCCACACGGTGTTGAATATGGTGAAGAAGAAAATTTCCCGGAAAATTTAATTGAACGTGCTAAAGGGCTTGTAAAAAGAGCAAATGAAGCTCTTGAAGGATATAAGCACAACTAATAATTGTTGCCTAGTTACATAATCTTAAATGAGACGCTAACTGCCATTATTTTGGTAGTTAGCTTTTTTTAATCTGTTCAAAAATGTTAATTAATGTTATATTTTTATATAAGGCATTGCATATAGGGAAAGGAGACGGGACAGCTTGATTCGTAAAATTACAAAACGCCAATGGACAATTATCATTCTAGTACTTGTTGCAATTATAGGTTATTTTTTATTGCCCATTGCAATCCCCTTAATTATTGCATTATTAACAGCACTTGCTCTTAATCCTCTCGTAAAATGGTTACAGCGAAAAATGAAAATAAGTCGACTTTTCTCCGTTACAATCGTCTTTTTCTTGTTTTTATTTTTAACAGGTTTCGTCGGTACTTTTTTAGTGACAAAAGCAGTTGCACAAGTTGTTAACTTTGTTGAAGACATCCCGCTTCACTTCAATCAATTAAATCAATTATATAACAAGTTAGTGTTTGATTTTCAACAATTTGCTCAAGACTTACCGCCTGAATTCGTCCGACAACTTTCAATGAGTATCGAAGAAAATTTGCTCGCCTTGAGTGAAGTTGTTAAAGAAAAAATAACGCTAGAAAATGTTGCCCAAGTATTTGCAAAGATTCCGCGTTATTTAATAAGTTTTCTCGTTTATTTAATTGCATTGTTTTTATTTATGCTCGAATTACCTGCCATTCGAACACAACTGTATAATTTATTAACTGATCAAACAGCGGAAAAAGTGACATTTATGAATGACCGTTTATCAAGTGTACTTTTAGGGTTTTTAAAAGCACAACTACTTTTAAGTGTTATTATCTTTTTAGCATCATTAATAGGTTTGTTAATTATTGCACCGGATGTTGCGATTATTGTATCATTGATCATTTGGATTATTGATCTCATCCCAATTATCGGATCGATTATTATAATGGGGCCTTGGGCACTTTATATGTTTTTAGCAGGCGATACATCAATGGGAATTAAATTAACAATTTTAGCAATCATCTTACTAGCTATACGGCGGATCGTTGAACCAAAAGTGATGGGACAACATATGGGTCTTTCACCATTGGCGACATTAATCGCAATGTTTTTAGGATTGAAGCTTTTAGGGGTTCTCGGGTTTGTTCTCGGTCCACTTCTCATTATTATTATTAAGTCAGCTAAAGAAGCAGAAATTATTAAGTGGGAATTTAAAATATAACAGACAAAAAATGACGTTAATGAATAAAATCATCAACGTCATTTTTTATATTAATGATTAGATTCGTGTCGGAAATCTTCAGGTAATGGATCGATTGTTTGCCGATTTTCCTTTGACCAATTGAAAAATATTCTTCCAAATGTAATACCATAAATAATTTGTTGTGTAAACATCATAACGATACCGCCGAGTTGTTGGTCGTGAATTAAGCTAAAGGGAGAAAACATTTCCGGTCCACTAATCTGTGGCGCTAAACCTGTTAAAACATCATTCGGAACACAGAGCGCCATTGCTTGAAGCCATGCCCCCTGAGCACTATAAGCCATAAATAAAGACTTTTGTGCGAAAATAATTAATGCACATGGAATTGTAATAATTGCCGCACTAGCAACTAAATAAACAATCTTTAGTAACGGCATAAGTTTATCCTGATCTTTAAACGGCGTTAAAATTGGCCACCAAAATAGAAATGCTGTTATTAAAATAAAAATTAAAATTGATGCATGAGCAATTTTTGATGACTTCGAAAAATCAAATATAAAGGGTACATGATATAACGCTAAAATCGAACTAAACAAAAACAATGAAATGAGTGGTTTTGTAAAAAAGTTTAACAACGGATTTAATTTCGGTAAATAAACTACTTTTTCCCACATCCAATTTGGTAACCCTTTAATCATCGTAATTGGGAATAAGAAATAAAGAAGCGCCGTTTGGATCATATGTGCTGATAGCATAATATGAGACAATAAATCTACGGGTGAACCTTTTACAAAATACAGTAAAAGTAAACCACTATAAAAAGAAAATTGTTGAAAAGCCGTTGGTCGCCCAGCATCAGTAAACTTATGACGATAAGGACCTGTTATTAAGTAATATGAAATAGCTAAGATTAAAACAAAAGCGATAAAATATGGACTCCATAATGCTCGAAATCCAAATATTTGTATGTTAAGCCACATCTTTGAAGCACCTCGTTTATTATAACTAAAAGTTATCTTTGAAATGTTTATTATACACCTTTTTAACAAAATTAGTTGTTAATGTTATGACATTTTAAGTACAAATTTATTAAAAGCGATATGTATAAACAGCAAAAAAGATCGGGGTTACTTCCCGATCTTTAACTTTACCGTTTATTTTACCACCAAGAGACGTAGCCTAATCCTGCAATACATAGGAATGCTGCCCATACTCCACCGTAAATTAGTGCAGCGGGTACAGCGTGACCTCTCTCTTTTAAATGCATAAAGAAGTAAAATTGAAAGGCAACTTGGACAAGACACATAATTAATAACACTGGAATAATAAACATTGCTTTCGAATTACCTGTTGCAACTAAAGTAAAGGCAATAATCGTAAATGCGATCATTAAAACAAATGAAATCGTATTTTTTTTCATTTCCTCGCGACGTTCTTCTCTAATAAATGCATCTGATTTATTGGTGTTGGTGTTTTCTGTCATTGTTTAGCCCACCTTCCCCATTAAGTATACAACTGTAAATACAAATACCCAAATAACGTCAATAAAGTGCCAATATAAGCTAAATGTGTTAAATTTAGGTGCATTGTATAAGTTTAAACCGCGACGTGCATTACGTACCATAAGAGCAATTAACCACCATATACCGAATGTTACGTGTCCACCGTGAAAGCCAACTAATGCATAGAAGGCTGAACCAAAAGCAGATGAACGGAATGTAAACCCATATTCAGTAATGTAGTGAGCAAACTCATAAACTTCTCCAACGAGGAATCCAATCCCTAAGAGACCAGTAATTCCAAGCCAGATCATCATTTTTTTAAAGTCATTGTTACGCATATGATACATTGCGTAAACACTCGTTAATGAGCTTGTTAAAAGTAACATCGTCATAACAAACACAAGCCCCAGGCCGAAAATCTCATCTGAGCTCGGCCCGCCGGCTGTGGAATCTTTTAACGCTAAATACGTTCCGAATAAACTAGCAAAGAGTACTGCTTCTCCGCCTAGGAAAAACCATAGTCCCATTAATTTATTGCGACCTTCAAGGGTGGCTTTTTCTGGTTCATGTGGCATTGTTTCTGGAAATAAGCTGTGATCGTAACTCAACCTTCTTCTGCCTCCCTTTCAAGTTCCTCTTTTTTAATATAATAGCCATGGTCGTCTTTTAATGATCTGACAAACATACAACCGATACCAAAGGCCAATCCGCCGTATAATGCGAGATACCAAAGTTTATGGTCAACTTGGTAAATAAATCCAATACCCGCAATAAAGAAACCTACAGACATGAGAAACGGTAAAATTGTACCATTTGGCATATGAATGTCATCTAATGGTTCCCCGGGTGTCATCTTACCATTACCTTCCATTTTCTCAACCCATAATGGATCAAGTCCACGTGTTAATGGTAATTGTTTAAAGTTATAGTATGGTGGTGGTGATGTCGTTGCCCACTCAAGTGTACGCCCATCCCATGGATCTTCCGGTGCTTGTGGATCACGCGCTGACACAATTATATTAATAACAAAAACAATTACACCGAAGCCCATTAAATAAGCCCCTATCGAACTTATAAAGTTACCGAGATCTAAACCTTGGTTCGGTAAGAACGTATAGATACGACGTGGCATACCCATTAGTCCTAAGAAGTGTTGGACAAAGAACGTTAAGTGAAAACCGATAAAGAATGACCAAAACGTAATTTTTCCAAGCCCTTCTCGTAAAATACGACCGAACATAAGTGGCCACCAGTAATGAAGTGCCGCTAAAATTCCAAATACAGTTCCACCGACGATAACATAGTGGAAATGTCCGACAACAAAGTATGTGTCGTGATACTGGTAGTCAGCAACGGATGAACCTAACATAACTCCTGTCATTCCACCAATTGTAAAGGATGGGATGAAACCTAATGCATAAAGCATTGCGGAGTTAATTGTAATACTTCCACCCCACATCGTTGCTAACCAGTTAAAGATTTTAATTCCCGTTGGCACGGCAATCGCCATCGTTGCAACTGCGAAAATAGAGTTTGCAACTGGACCCATACCTACTGTAAACATGTGGTGCGCCCAAACCATAAATCCTAAAAAGGCAATTAACATCGTTGCGAACACCATTGCTGTATAACCGAATAAACGTTTTTTAGAGAACGTTGAGAATATCTCACTAAATACACCGAAGATTGGCAGAATTAAAATGTAAACTTCTGGGTGACCAAAAATCCAGAATAAGTGTTGCCAAATAATCGTGTTACCACCGAGTGATACGTCAAAAAATGCTGTACCGAACATACGGTCAAACATTAATAAGAATAAGTTAATTGTAAGTGCTGGGAATGCAAAAAGAATTAAAATACTTGTAACGAAAGATGCCCATGTGAAAAGTGGCATACGCATATATGTCATACCAGGTCCACGCATCGTAACAACCGTTGCGATGAAGTTAATTCCACCCATTAAAGTTCCAGCTCCAGCGATTTGTAAGCCGGAAATGTAGAAGTCAACCCCATGTCCTGGTGAATCCATTGCTAAGGACGCGTATGATGTCCACCCTGCATCTGGTGCCCCACCTAAAAACCAACTTAAATTGAGTAAAATTCCTCCAAATAAGAATAACCAAAAGCCTAATGCGTTCAAAAACGGAAACGCTACGTCCCGTGCTCCAATTTGTAACGGCACAGCTGCGTTCATCAGTGCGAGAACGATCGGCATCGCCGCTAGGAAAATCATCGTCGTTCCGTGCATCGTTAACATTTCGTTAAACATTTGTGCACTGACAAAGTTACTGTTTGGAAACATTAATTGAATACGAATGACAAGTGCTTCAATACCACCAAGTACAAAGAAGAATCCTCCACCTACTAAGTATAGATGGGCAATCTTCTTATGGTCTACTGTTGTCAAATAATCCCAAAGAAAGGCTCCAAAGCCTCGCTTTTGAGTTGCTGCTATACTCACTAATATATACCTCCCTTAAACTCCTTAACATTAATAAATATACTTATTAACATCAATCTATTGACTTACTCATTGCTGACTGTTTCAGGAGTAACATCTGATGCTTTTAACTGCATTAAATACTCAGCAATTTTATCTGCTTCATCGTCTGATAGTTCTGGATAAGTGCCAGTCATTTTATTGCCAGGCTTAATTGATTCAGGATCTTGAATCCATTTAATTAAGTTTTCTTTTGTTGGTTCTAAAATACCGGCAAAAGTTGTACGATCAGCAAAACCTGTTAAATTTGGTCCAATTGATGATTCAGATGAACCGATGGCATGACAACTCATACAGTTGTTCGCCTCGAATAAATCTTTACCTTCTTGAGCGACTGCATCTAATGCTTGCTCTTCAGGTTCAAAGTCTTTCATATCATTGATCCACTGATCAAAAGCTTCAGGGCTAACTGCAATTACTTTAAAGTCCATGAGCGCATGGGAAGGTCCGCATAACTCAGCGCATTTACCATAGTAAACTCCTTCTTCCTCAGCATCTAACTTCATCGTATTGACGTTTTCTGGGTTAACGTCAATTTTACCTGCAAGAGCCGGTACCCAAAACGAATGTAAAACATCGTTAGTAATTAAGTCTAAATAAACTGTTTCACCAACAGGAATGTATAAATCTTGGCTTGTTTGAACACCTTCATCGACATAATCGAAATGCCACCAATATTGGTAACCTGTTACTTTAACGTTGAGATGTTTATCTCGATCTTTCGTGTCAGCTAGATCAAATTCTGCCATAACTGTTGGTACTGCCATAATAATAACGAGAATAATCGGAATAACAGTCCAAATAGTTTCTAATGTTTTACTACCTTCAACTTGTTTAGGTATGTAGTCTTCCTGCCCTTTTTTTCTGCGGAATCGTATAAGAACGATTGTGTAGATCGTCATAACGGCTAAAAATACAAATGTCATGACAAGTGTCGTTAAAACGATTAAGTAATATGAAGAGTCAGCACTATATCCTTTTGGAATCAATGCTGATAAATTTTCTTTACCGCAGCCAGATAAAAGTAATGCTAGTGTAATGACTAAAAAGGTTATCTTTAGTCTGCCATTAGTGCCTCTCATAAAATCTAGACCTCTCTTTCTGTTCTTTATGTAATGTTTTATAGTCATTGAAAAGCTTTTTGTTGCTACCGATTTAACGTTACAAATAGTGAAAACTGTAAAAACGATAGCTACAAATGTTAATTTTAAATCATCTAGAGCAAACTGTCTAATAATAACTATTTTCGTTTGTTATAATTACGAAGGTATTTAGGTAACGACACTAATCTTAAGCGTTTTAAAACATAGTAATTCCTAACATTTATTCTCTCCATATGACTATAAATGGTTGTATGTAAGATTATACCATAATAAAAATAGTATGAAAGGTATAAAAGTTTATTTTGTCACGTAAAACTTTATTGATAAAATACTAAAGTATCTTTTAAAAATTTTGTTAGGATATTTTTATGTTGTTAACAAGAATATGTTAGTGGAATAATATAAGGATTTTCTTACTATTCGTTAACGTTTAATCATTTTTTGAAAAAACTTCATCCTTTATTATTATGATGAAATGAATTGTTTGAAACGGTTAAAGATTAAGTCCTTACCGAAAGCCTTACTTTATTTTTAGCAAATTTAACATCGCTTTGCAAGGCTTTTCACCTTTGTAATAGTGAAAAAGGTAAAATGTTAAAAACTTTTAACAATTGAAACGAGCATCCGTATTTCATAAATTGAAATGATTGATTTCTATAACTAATAAAGCTTATTATTAATAACATATACTGTTTTTACATTTTTAAACTTATTATTTACAATTGACAATTAATGTATATACAAAGTGAGGCTTGCATAATGATAAAAAGGTTAAAATGGTTATCGGTTATATCAACTTTCGGTATGATCTTAATACTTCTTGGTGGAGCACTCGTTACAAAAACAGATTCAGCTGATGGATGTGGGAGTAGCTGGCCACTATGTCATGGACAACTTATTCCAACAGATATTAATCCAGCGCTCATCATTGAATTAAGCCACCGGTTAGTATCTGGAATTGTAGGTATTGCTGTACTATTATTAGCAATATTAGCTTGGCGTCATATCGGTCATATTCGTGAAGTGAAATTTTTATCTGTATTATCTTTCGTTTTTTTAGTCGTTCAAGGACTTATTGGAGCAGCAGCTGTCGTTTGGGGACAATCTGATTTCGTGTTAGCAGCACATTTTGGCATTTCATTAATTTCTTTTGCCGCCGTTTTCTTACTCATGTTGCTCATTTTTGAAATCGACCGTAAGTTTGACACGACAAAATTACTTATTCAAAAACGTCACCGGATTGAAATTTACTTATTGACATTTTATACGATTATCGTCGTTTATACAGGTGCACTCGTTCGTCACGTAAATGCGAATTTAGTTTGTAAAAGTTGGCCGTTTTGTTTCAATGATGCCCCGTTCGCTTTTACAGATTATAGTTTTATGCAGTGGGTGCAAATGGGTCACCGATTTGCTGCCGGTATTTTATTCCTTTGGACATTACTTTTCTTTATTAAAGTACATAAACATTATCGCCACATTCCAGTTATGTATTGGGGATGGGTCATAACGTTTATATTAATTACTTTACAAGTCGTTTTCGGTGCGTTAATCATTTTCACATTGCTCAATTTAGGCGTCGCTTTATTCCACGCACTATTTATTACGGGATATTTCGGTATGTTAAGTTATTTCATTCTCTTATCAAACCGCAGTGCGAAACTAGAAAGTGAACGTATTTTACAACAGGACGAAGGTAAATCCTACGACCCTTCAGTCGTTAAATATACTTAAAAAATAAACCGGGATCGCGTTAAAATCGCTTCCCGGTTTTTCTTATTTGATTTCGATGAGTAAATCGTTCGTATGAATACTTTCTCCTTTATTAACGTGAATAGATTTGACAATGCCATCGAGGGGCGCTTTAATAACTGTTTCCATTTTCATCGCTTCTGTAATAATGAGGGACTCGCCTTTTATTACTTCCATACCTTCTGTACATATAATATCTATAACTGTACCCGGCATCGTTGCACCAATATGACGTTTATTTTCCGGATCCGCCTTCGGTTTACTTAATACTTTCGCTTCGACATTTAAATCTTGGACGACAATTTCCCGGGGCTGACCGTTCAATTCAAAGTAAATAAACCGGGTTCCATCATCCTGTACTTCGGATATAGACACTAACTTAACGAACAATGTTTTTCCCTCTTCAATGTCTACTTCTATTTCTTCGCCTAAGCCCATTCCATAAAAGAACGTTGACGTATCTAAAACGGACAAGTCGGAATATTGCTCATAATTTTTATCGTAATCTAAAAATACTTCAGGATATAAAACATAAGCTAAAACATCTAACGTCGATACATCACGTTCAATTTTTGCAGTTAGTTCCTCTTTCACTTCAGCAAAGTTGATCGGCTCTAGCAATTCTCCAGGACGTTTATTAATTGGCTGGCGATTTTTTAAAATAATTTGTTGTAACTTTTTCGGAAAACCTTTGTAGGGTTGACCGATAAACCCTTCTGCAAACTCAATGACTGATTGTGGAAAGTCAATTTGTTCGCCACGTTCGTAAATATCTTCTTCCGTTAAGTTGTTTTGAACCATGAATAATGCTAAATCACCGACAACCTTTGATGAGGGAGTTACTTTAATAATATCGCCGAACATATCATTAACGCGGGCAAACATTTCTTTAACCTCTTCCCAACGTTTGCCTAAACCAACGGCCGCTGCTTGTTGTTGTAAATTACTATACTGCCCACCAGGCATTTCATGGGTGTAAATTTCTGTATGCGGAGCTTGCAATCCACTTTCAAAGGCTTGATAATGTGTTCGCACAGCTTCCCAATATTTCGAAATTTCTTCATAATTGCTAATGTTAATTTTCGGTTGCCGCTCTTTACTTTCTAAGGCATGATATAATGTTTGCGCACTCGGTTGTGATGTCGAACCTGCCATTGAACTTGCCGCCACATCGACAATATCAACACCAGCATCAATGGCCCGAGCATAAGTATATATTCCGTTACCACTCGTATCGTGAGTATGCAAATGAATCGGAATATCGACTGTCTCTTTTAACGTCGTAATAAGTTGATAAGCTGCTTCAGGTTTGAGTAACCCTGCCATATCTTTTATACCGAGAACATGTGCCCCTTCATGCTCAAGTTCTTTCGCTAATGTTTTGTAATAATTTAAATCATATTTCGTAGCATGTTTATCTAAAATATTACCTGTATAACAAATGGCTGCTTCAGCGATTTTACCTTGATCGCGCACATCTCTAATCGCTAAACGCATACCTTCCAACCAATTTAAACTATCGAAAATACGAAACAGATCAATTCCAGCCTTCGCACTTTCTTCAATGAAAAGTCGATTTACATTGTCCGGATAATTCGTATACCCTACCGCATTACTGCCCCGAAATAACATTTGTAGCAAAATATTCGGTACATTTTTACGTATTTTCTTTAAACGTTCCCACGGATCTTCATAAAGAAATCGATAAGCCACATCAAATGTTGCCCCGCCCCACATTTCTAAAGAAAATAATTCGGGAAGTAGTTTGGCGGTTGGTTCGGATATTTTCAATAAATCCTTTGTACGAATGCGCGTTGCAAGTAATGATTGATGGGCATCTCGAAATGTCGTATCCGTTAAAAGAACTTCTTTTTGATTAAGAATCCAGTCAATAACTCCTTCAGGTCCTGCTTCATCTAACAATTGTTTTGTCCCTGCTAAATAATCTAATCCTTTAGGAACCTCCGGTATAACTGGTGTTTCCGTCGTTATTCGTTGCTTTTTCAACACTTCGTTATATCCATTGACAGTCGTATGACCAATATATCTTAACAATTTCGTTCCACGATCCCGCCGGATAGGAAAAACGAAAAGTTCCGGTGTTTGATCAATAAATGTCGTATCATAATCACTCGTTAAAAACTTTTCATGACTAATAACATTTTCTAAAAAAGGGATGTTCGTTTTAATACCGCGAATACGAAACTCTTTTAAATTCCGCACCATCTTTTGTGCCGCTTGTTCAAACGTTAAAGCCCATGTCGATACTTTAACGAGTAACGAATCGTAATAAGGTGAAATAACTGACCCTTGAAAACCATTACCCGCATCTAAACGGACGCCAAAGCCACCACTTGAGCGATAAACCATTATTTTGCCCGTATCTGGTAAAAAATCATTTTCAGGATCTTCTGTTGTAATTCGTGATTGAATGGCATAACCGTTCAATTGAATATTCTTTTGTTGTGGTACGCCTACTGCTGAGTCGTGTAAATTTAACCCTTCAGCAACTTTAATTTGTGTTTGTACGATGTCAACGCCTGTAACCATTTCAGTAATCGTATGCTCGACTTGAATACGTGGATTTACTTCAATAAAATAAAATTCGTTATCTATTACTAAAAACTCAACCGTTCCTGCATTTACATAATTAACCGATTTCATTAATTGGACAGCTGCTTCACAAATTTTTTCACGTAATTCATCCGTTAATGAAACGGACGGAGCTACTTCAACAACTTTTTGGTGTCTTCTTTGCACCGAACAATCACGTTCATATAAATGGACGATATTTCCAGACTCATCCCCAAAAATTTGTACTTCGATATGTTTTGGTCGTTCGATTAATTTTTCAACATATACTTCATCATTACCAAAGGCATGTAAAGCTTCCGATTTCGCTCGGGAATAAGCATCAGTAACTTCTGTCTCGTGACGGACGATACGCATGCCTCGTCCTCCACCACCTAGAAGAGCTTTAATAATAATTGGATAACCGTATTTATGACCAAACTTTTTTACATCTTCAACGGAACGTACAGGACCATCTGAACCCGGTATCACTTGAATACCTGCTTTAATTGCTTGTTCGCGTGCTTTTACTTTATCGCCAAAGACATCTAAATGTTCACTCTTTGGTCCAATAAAAATTAATCCTTCTTCTTCACAACGTTTGGCGAACTCAATATTTTCCGATAAAAATCCATAGCCCGGGTGAATAGCATCGACATCTTTACTTTTAGCTAATTCGATAATACCTTCGATGTCTAAATAGGCATCTGTTGGACTTTTATCTTTTCCTATTAAATATGCTTCATCAGCTTTATAACGATGATAAGAACCGGAATCTTCTTGTGAGTAAATAGCTACTGTTCGTATATTAAGTTCTGTACAAGCACGAAATATCCGTATAGCAATTTCCCCGCGATTTGCCACTAACAATTTGTTAATTTTGTTTAATTTGACCATCTTTTCCCTCCGTGATCAATTGAAAAGTCTCGTCGCTCTTTTCTTTGCTTTGTCAGCGGATGGTTTGTTATTTCTTGTTGTTTTACTGAACGAGCAACATTGTTTAAAATACCCATAGCGATAAACATGACGATTAACGATGAGCCTCCATAACTAATAAATGGTAGTGGTACACCTGTGATCGGTAAAATACCACTTATAGCCCCTAAGTTTACAAAGGCTTGAATGCCGACCATTGATGAAATACCTATTGCTAAAAGGGAACCAAAACTATCAGTACATTGTCTCGATATGTAAAGACCTCGTAAAACGATCGTTGCTAAAAGCCCAATGACAATGAAAACACCGATAAATCCTAATTCTTCAGCAATAATCGACATAATAAAATCTGTATGTGCTCCCCATAAATAGCCGAGCTTTTGAACACTTTGTCCGAGACCTTCACCTGTTAACCCACCGACACCAATCGCAATATACGATTGAATAAGATGATAGCCACTGTCTTCGGGTGCCGTAAATGGTTGATAGGCTCCTGTAAAACGAGAAATACGTGTGTCGGTCACCATTGTTGGTGCAGCAGCTAAAATAAAGACCGCCCCAACAAGGGCAAGTAATAACAAATGTTTCAACCGTATCCCAGAAGAAGCGATAATCATCGCTGCTAAAGCTAAAATAATAGCTGATGTACCAATATCTGGTTGGAAAAGAATTAATCCCAAAATAATGCCGGTTAAAATGAGCGGTGGTAAAACACCTCTTCCGAAATCTTTTATATACGATTGTTTTTTTGCATAAACCGACGACAAATATAAGATGACAACAACTTTTACAAACTCTGCTGGTTGAAAATTAAATGATGCAACTTTTAATGAACGTGTGGCGTTATAAGCCGTTTCTCCAAAAAATAAAACAAGAACGAGTAAGGCGATACTTATTAAAACAATCGGCTTCATTATTCGCTGATAAAATTTATATGGAATGAAACAAACGACAATAAACACAACGAGCGAAATGATTAACCATGTTAATTGTTTAAACAAATAATATGTACTTTCTTGACCATCGACTACGACAGCTGTAACCATACTCGCACTATAAACCATCACAACACCAAATGCTGCTAATAATACTGGAACGATCATTAACGTGTAATCAAAATCTCTAAATCTTTTCACATTGTTGCACCTACCTTCCACACGCATTTCTAAAAGCAATGATTAGAGTAGCACATTTGTTTAATAGTATAACACATTTCGTTTCTTTGTGTCATTAATGATCATATATTATTTTTTAAAAAACAAAAAAACCTTGCCAGACATTTACTAGGCAAAGTTTTGCATACTTAAACATACATTCACTTTATAGATCATCGCTCGAATTTTGCGTAGCTTCATGTAAAATGTTTAAACGTCTTTCTAAATTTCCTAAAATTTCTTTACCTTGTTCTTCGGTAATTAAATTTAAGCGAACAGCAAAATCAATTTCTCGAGATAGACCGAACATTTGTGTATCTAAAACCTCTTCATATAAAGGGCACTGTGGCATCGTTAAATTTTCAATTTGAACTTCAATAAGGCGTAAAATTTTCTCAGCGTCTGCCTTGAGAAGGGCTTGTGCTTTTTCACGATGGTCAACAATAGTTTCCGGCATCATCTAAATCCCCTCCACTAACAAGTCCTTAAGTTTTATATTAACGCTTGGTTACAAAAATTGCAAATAATATTTTTTTATTGTCGTTACAATTTCATAATATGTCTTTCATGAAAAAATTATCAATGTTTGTTATTCTTAATTAATGATATCGAGGATGAGGTGAGAAAATGATTGTACAAATAAAAGGAAAAGTGAAATATGCCATAACGTTAGATCCAACGGTTTGGATTTTTGATAAGCGAAAAATTGTTTTTGAAGAATTGTTTGACCAAGAGAAACAAAAACAACGAGAGCTCGAACGACATAAAAAAGAAGAAGCTTTCAATGCTAAAAATCCACCCGTTAACCGAAATATTAAACGCGAAAGAGGCGAAGAGCTGTTGGCGAATTCATATGCGATGCCAATTGAAGAGTTTTTAGCTAACGCTGAAGTTGAATCTGATGCAACCTACGCCGTCATTCAAACAACTTTTGGTGATGAAAAAATTACGCTCGAACAATTACAAGATTGCTACTTATTATTTTCTTATAAAGGTAAGCCGTTAAAAGATGATGGACCTGTCTATTTATATTTTAAAGATGGCTCTAACAAAGACAACCCCATTAAAGGTGTTCAACAAATTATTTTGCAAGGATAATAATTGAAATTAAGTTTTCATCCGTATAATTACAACCATTCTATCCAAAATAAAACTATATTATGCGCTTTAAGTTGGAGGATTGGATAATGAACGGATTAATTAGAAGTTGTGTATATATTTGTTTTATAGTCATGCTAGGCTGTCAGCAAACAGCACAACAGGCACCAGCTAATGAAAACCAACAAAATATCGTTAGTAAAATGTCTACTGAACAACATATGGCGAGTAACGATTCGATTGCAGAACATTTAACTAACATTGCTACGAGTGTTCCCGATGTTAATCAAGCGACCGCATTAATCGCGGGACCCTTTGCCGTCGTTGGTATCGATGTTGACAAAAATTTAGATCGTACAACAGTAGGCGTCATTAAATATTCTGTTACAGAGGCTTTACATGAAGATCCATACGGTAAAACAGCTATCGTTATTGCCGACGGTGATATAAGGCAACGGTTAAAAAATATGCAAACAGAAATAACGAACGGTCGACCTGTGCAAGGAGTTATCGATGAATTAGCAGCTATCGTCGGTCGGTATATGCCTAGTATGCCTGTTGAAGAAGATAAACCTATAGACGATAACAATCAAGAAAATATAATACCTGATGATGATCAAGAAAAGTTACGAGATATTCAAAAGGAACAATCAGAGGAATAACATAAAAATGTCTATTGTTTCGGGAACTTACCCAAAATAATAGACATTTTTTCTAACATTTAATTACTTATGTTCTTCAGCCATTTCATTATAATATTGTACACCGTATATTGATCCTTCAGAAACCATTTCCGCATTATTTATTTGTGTATCATCAATACGGTCTGTTTGATCGGGTTTTCCCGCACTTTTTATTGGGAAGAATTCCGAGAAGGTTTTTCGCTTGTTTTTTCTTCTGAATAGGACGACAAGTAGCATACTAGCAGTTCCTAGAAGTGATAACAACCAACGCTTTTTCATAGATGATAACCCCCTTCACGATATATACGTACATTTCCCTAATTATTTTTTACTAAAACGTAAAATTTATGCGAAAATAAAAAACATAGTTTGCGAAGTTTTAAAACGAACATAAACTTGCAACTATGTTTCCTTTAGAAAATAATTATGCTTCATTTGCCTTTTTTCGCTGTCTATACATACGAAAGCGATAAATGGCTAAGACGACGGATATAATAATTAAGCTTTCTGTAATCGGCAAATAAAAAATCGTGAAAATGGTCGTAATATATGTACCAATAAACAATAAAATATAGACGATAACTGATTTTAATAACGGGAGTTCCCGAGCAAACCCGAGTTTATAGGCAATTACTGAAAAGATAAAATTTATAATATAAAAAATCCAAAATATATGATCCGTTCCATAATGTTCGATAACGAAATTAAGCAAGAAACCAAATTGTTGTGTCATAATATCCTCCACCATAATTCTTTAGAAAAACTTACATTTATCATACTAGAAATTTTACTTTCTAGCTAATTTTTTCATCATTAATTACGTTGTCTTTGCTTTTAAGTGCTATTTTCGATAAACTACAATCGTTGAGGTGAAATAAATGGCTCCAATTAATTTTCGCATGTTATTTTTAGCTATTGTTATTATTAGTATGTTCGGCCTTGCCGGTGTAGCTTTAGCTTATCGAAATGTTTTACTAGTCGTATTATTTTTCATTTTAGGTAACGTTTTAATGGGATATGGTCTTTATTTAAAACGTAGAAGTGACTCTTAAATAAAGAGTCACTTATTTTGTTTTTAAATAGTCGTTTAAAATGGTTTGCTGTATGTGCCGATTGCCCGTAAATACTGTGGAACGATTTAATAAATTTAAGGATTCTCCGTATATGTTCGTCGTTAATCCACCAACTTCATTGACGAGAATTTTACCTGCCGCAAAATCCCACGGTGCTAAACGCATCGATAAATAACCGTCAATACTTCCTTCAGCGACGTAAGCGAATTGTAAGGCAGCTGATCCGTATGTTCGCGACCCACGAATTTTTCTTATAAGTTGTTGCATATATTTTTCATGAACGAAGGAATTATCCATCAGCCAAGAATGGTTTAAACCTAAAACCGTTTCACTTAAAACTATATCCTTTGCTAAAGGTGGAAGTTTTACATCGTTTTTAAAAGCTCCCTCACCTTTTAAAGCGTAGTAAAACTCATCTGCCATCACATCGTAAATAATACCAATATAACCGACATTGTCATAATAAATAGCAAGGGATATGGCAAAGTTTCTTTTTTGGTGAACAAAATTCATCGTCCCATCAATTGGATCGATAATCCACACAAATCCGGATAAGTTAGTGACTTGATCGCCAAAGCCTTCTTCGGAAAGTATTTGATGTTCAGGATATTTTTGTTTAATGTTTGTAGCGAAAAACTTTTCTACTTGTTCATCCATTGTCGTCACTAAATCTTTATGATTTGATTTCGTCGTTACAGACAATGGTTTATTTAAATTTTTTCGAATCATTAAACCGGCATCTAAAGTCCATTGTTTTGCTTGTGCGAATAATTCCTTTTGCTCTTTTATGTGCAAATTATTGTGCCTCCAATAAAATTAATAAATCTCTTCTCGTTAATTATAGCATAAGTGCCCATTAAGTCGCTTTATACTAATATAGTCGAATCTGTCCAATTTTTTCGAGAATATCTTTAACCCTTTAAATGTCAACTTATTATTTTCCTCGGATTTTTGCGATGTTATTTTTTTTAACATTAAAAAAGAAAAAATGTACGTCAAAACATAGTTTTTTGTTCCCTACTCTTAAAAGATAATAAAAATCAGTTTTAATAAACTTCTATTAAAATTTCTCCGTTTTCAACTTAAAAAGGGCACAAAAATCCTCTAAGCTTCTTTTTTACTAAAAATAATTAATGAATGACTTTCACTTTAGGCGGTCGCTTGCCATGGGCACGGCCACAGCCTCCGTAGCTTCCAAGGGTCACTACAGGGGTCCTCGACTCGTGCTGGGCAACGTACAGGCCTTACTAATGCCGACGTTGGTCACAGGACGTGACTGTACTTAGTCGGCCCGCAGGCGTCTCCCGCCAACGTTCAAGTCATTTGCCAAGTAACTAAAGAACGCATTTTATTAGGTTGATGTCTTTTATTCTTTCTAAATCAATAGCGAGCATAAAGCTAAACCAACTCTGACTTGCATTTTTTTCTTTCCACGTATAGTGTAATTTTCAAATCCAAAGGATATATTTTAACGACTTTTTATACATTCTACAGCCGTTCGCTTATTATATTCTCACAGATAGGCGTGAAAAGCTTGCGGTTTTCTTTTAATGGAATACGAATGCCCTGCTTGACTTCACATGCTGCGGCACGCTTGCATGTTATTTCATACGGCTCGAACAGGATAATCATTTATTACCTATATGGGATAAGGTTTCTTCTGTTTTTTATTTGCTTTTATATTTTGGGGTGAATTTTTAAATTAGGCTTATTCCATACCCTATAGATGAGCATATTACCGTCTATTTTTGGGGTAAAGATATTTTCACAGGTTTGCCGCACTTGATGCACAGAACATTGCAATTAGCTCTTCCTAATTAATCCTTTACCTTGTTGAAATGACTCGCTAATTTTACAATCGTCCCTTAAATATTTAGTCAATAATTTGTTGTAACCGTTTATAAGTTGTTTTCGCTTCTTTAATGATTGATTGAAATAACTGTTCAACCGTTGGGATATCTTCAATTCGTGCAGCTCCTTGACCGGCCCAACCGAACCCTTCGTTAATATGCCCATCATGAATATATCGTTTATTCGCTGTGCCGCTTATATAGTCCTTTAAGGATTCGTAATTACCATTAGTTTGTTCAATCGTTAAAATTTTCTCGGTCCATTCATTTTTTAAAGCACGAGCAGGCGCACCAATTGATCGTTTAATAACGACTGTTGATTGATCATCCGCTTCAATAATCGCTTGTTTATATATATCATGAGCGTGCACACATTCTTGAGTCGCAATAAAACGAGTACCCATTTCAATACCTTCTGCACCTAACGATAAAGCAGCCATTAAACCACGGCCATCGACGATTCCCCCTGAGGCAATAACAGGAATAGAAATGTGATCAACGATATCAGGTGTTAAGACAATCGTTCCCGTATCTTGTCGACCAATATGTCCCCCACCTTCTTGCCCAACGACCATGACAGCATCAGCTCCAAGTTCTTCAGCTTTAATCGCCTGTCGTTTAGCAGCAACTAAAACGAGTGTTTTAATCGGATGACCTTCAACCATTTCTAAGACCGGTTGTGGATTGCCGCCGGTAATTGATATGACAGGAACTTGTTCATCAATAGCCACTTGAACCATTTGTGTAAAGGGACGGCGATATTGACCAATCGCAAAATTAACGCCAAAAGGTTTATTTGTTAATTGACGCACCTTTGTAATTTCATCACGTAAATGTTCCGGTGAAGGTAAACTCATCGCAGTAATTTGTCCCAAACCACCGGCATTAGAAACGGCAGCTGCTAAATTAGCATAAGCTAAATGAGCAAGCCCACCTTGAATAATTGGATAGTTAATATTTAACAATTCCGTTACACGTGTATGTAAGTTCATTTTTAATACCCCTCATTAAACCTTTAATAAAATATGTTTCATTTTCAAATATACCATAGTTTTTCTATGCTATCACCTTATGCAAAAAATGAGTAAATAAAATAAAAAAGCTTGTAGGAACGAATAAAAATGTTCCTACAAGCAATATTGTTAAGTAATTTTATAGGGAATGAATTGGTTTGCCTAAAGCTACTTCTGCAGCTTCCATCGTCATTTCAGCTAATGTCGGGTGAGCATGAACTGTAAGAGCAATATCTTCTGCTGTCATACCACCTTCGATTGCTAAGCCGATTTCAGCAATCATATCACTCGCATTAGGTCCAACGATTTGTGCACCGATGACAAGTCCGTCTTCTTCTCTTGTGATGAGATTCATAAATCCATCAGCATCGTTTAATGAAAGGGCACGCCCATTCGCTGCGAAGGGGAAGCGTGAAGCTTTCGCATTGTATCCTTTCTCCTTCGCTTCATCGACAGTATACCCAACTGTTGCGATTTCTGGTTCTGAGAAAACGACTGCCGGCATTGCTAAATAGTCAATTTCTGATTTTTCACCACTAATTGCTTCCGCAGCAACCTTTCCTTCATAAGAAGCTTTATGAGCGAGTGGTTGACCAGCAACAACATCACCAATCGCATAAATGTTTTCAATATTTGTACGGCACTGTTTATCAATCTTAATGAGACCACGCTCATCAAGTTCAATGCCAACTTGTTCTAAGCCGAGTTCATCAGTGTTTGGACGACGACCGACTGTAACGAGTACATAATCTGCATCAAGGGTTGCTTCTTCACCTTTTGCTTCATAAGTAACTGTTACACCGTCGTCAGATTCTTCAACACCTTTAGCCATCGCTTGGGTAATTAATTCGACCCCTTTTTGTTTGAGACGACGTTTAACCATTTGTGTAATGCGACGGTCAAAAAGTCCACCGAGAATGTCCTTTTCACCTTCAATGACAGTTACTTCAGCCCCGAGATTTGCATAAGCTGTTCCTAGTTCAATACCGATATAACCGCCACCGATGACGATTAATTTTTTCGGAATTTCTTTAAGGGCTAGAGCACCAGATGAGTCTAACACACGTTCGGAAAATTTGAACGTTGGTATTTCAATTGGACGTGAACCTGTTGCGATAATGCAATTTTTAAACGTATATGTTTGTGATTTTGCTTCATCCATAATACGAACATTGTTTTGATCAACAAAATATACTTCACCTTGAACAATGTCGACTTTGTTTCCTTTGAGTAAACTTTCAACACCTGTAGTTAAGCGGTTGACGACACTACCTTTCCATTCTTGAACTTTATCAAAGTCAATGGAAACACCTTCAGTCGTAATACCCATCTCTTCGTCTCCACCTGCTTTAACCGCAAGTTGACCCGCTTGAATTAAGGCCTTGGATGGAATACAACCGACGTTTAAGCAAGCACCACCTAAGTTACCTTTATCGACAATTGTTACTTTTTGGCCAAGTTGAGCAGCTCGAATAGCAGCGACATAACCACCAGGACCTGCACCGACTACGAGAGTATCAACTTCAATTGGAAAATCTCCTACTACCATGACTTACGCCTCCATCATAATTAATTGTGGATCATTTAATATACGTTTGATCTGATTGAGAGCTAATTGGGCATTAGCACCATCAACAATTCGGTGATCAAAGCTTAAGGATAATGCTAAAACTGGTGCAATGACAACTTCGCCATTTTTAGCAATTGGCTTTTCAGAAATTCGGCCAATGCCTAAAATAGCTGCCTCAGGATAGTTTAAAACAGGTGTAAACCATTGTCCACCAGCTGAGCCGATATTTGTGATCGTACTAGATGCACCTTTCATCTCATCTGCTGTTAGTGTACCACTTCGGGCTTTATTTGCCAATTCACTTATCTCTTCTGACAATTCAAAGAGGGATTTTCGGTCAGCATTTTTAATAACAGGTACGACTAAACCACGCTCAGTATCAGCTGCAATTCCGATATTGTAGTAATGTTTATGGACGATTTCCTCTGTTTCATCATCGACGGCTACGTTTAACATCGGGAACTTTTTCAGAGCTGAAATTAATGCTTTAACGACATAAGGTAAATAGGTTAATTTAATGTCTTGTTCTGCAGCAATTTCTTTAAAAGCTGCACGATGTTCTACGAGCGCCGTAACGTCGACTTCATCCATTAACGTCACGTGGGGTGCGCGAGTTTTTGAGCGAACCATCGCTTCAGAAATAACTTTACGAATACCCCGAATCTTTTCACGGGTTTCAGGAAATTCTCCTTCAGGGATAACGAATTTTTCCTCTTTCGTCACTTCAGTTTCTTCTGCGACATCGGCATGGTCTGTTGCAACCTCGACGTCACCAGCGAGGAATTTATCGATATCTTCCTTTAACACTCGGCCATTTTTACCTGTGCCAACAACTTCTTGAATGTTGACACTATGATCACGAGCATATTTACGGACAGAAGGCATCGCTATTACACGTTTCCCTAAATCTTCTTCTACCTTCGCTTCAGTAGCAACAACTTCTTCCGCTTTCGGTTCCTCTACATCAGGCTCACTTACTTCTTCAGTTGCTTCCTCTTCTGGAGCCTCATAACCTTCAGCATCAACGGTAATAAGTGCATCGCCTACTCTTGCGACTTCACCTTCATTAAAATGCGTTTTTAATACAGTTCCTTCTACAGGTGAAGGAATTTCTACGACAGCTTTATCACTTTGCACTTCACATAATGTGTCATCTTCCTTAATTTCATCGCCTTCTTTGACGAACCATTTAACGATTTCACCTTCAAAAATTCCTTCGCCAAGGTCAGGCAATTTAAATTCATAAGCCATAAAATAATACCTCCAATCGTTCAGTTATTTAAAAATTGATTGCTTCTTTAACTTTTTCAATAACGTCTTTTTCATTAGGTAACCATAAACTTTCGGCTGCTGCAAAGGGATAGACCGTATCCGGTGCAGTCACACGCATAACAGGTGCTTCAAGATGTAAAATTGCTCGTTCTTGAATTTCAGCAACAACATTAGCGGCAATACCTGCTTGACGTTGTGCTTCTTGTACGACAATTGCGCGATTTGTTTTCTCAATCGATTGAACGATCGTATCAACATCAATTGGGGAAACTGTACGCAAGTCAATCACTTCAGCACTAATGTTTTCTTTTTCAAGTTCTTCCGCTGCCTTTAAACATGTATGAACCATTGCCCCATAAGCGATAAGCGTAATATCAGTTCCTTCACGTTTAACGTTAGCTTTACCAATCTCAATTGTATATGCTTCCTCAGGTACTTCTTCACGGAAAGAACGATACAATTTCATATGTTCTAAAAAGATAACAGGATCGTTATCTCGAATCGCTGAGATTAATAATCCTTTCGCATCGTAGGGACCTGATGGAATAACTACTTTTAACCCCGGTTGTTGGGCGACGAGACCTTCTAATGAGTCTGCATGTAGTTCGGGCGTTTGTACACCACCGCCAAAGGGTGAACGAACAGTA
>Ga0209487_1001150_pt1 | contig 22795 bp, 21 predicted proteins | sample Poulit2012_FD_187524 | JGI IMG/M metagenome (GOLD analysis project Ga0209487, IMG submission 187524) | Agricultural soil microbial communities from Georgia to study Nitrogen management - Poultry litter 2012 (SPAdes) (version 2) | ecosystem: Environmental > Terrestrial > Soil > Agricultural land...
CAACAGGGAGCAGAACAATATGCACAATTAACTTCCCAACAGAGACAGATTGCAGGAGCAAGAGATTCCCAACTTGAACAAGCTCAACTACAATATGAATCTGAACGATCCAGACGTAGAAAAGCATTAGGTGCCTCAGTATTATCTTTAGCTGGAACTGCTCTGACTACTCCGTTTGGTGGACCCTTGGCTGGAGTCATAGGACAAAGTGTAGCACAGAGAGCATTGGGTGGGTTATTCGGTGGTGGAGGAGGAGGTACACCACAAGCTCCCGAAGTTCCAAGAGAAGGAGCGACACAACCGGCTGGATTGGATATTGATAGTATCTTAGCGTATGCCGATCAAGAGATGCAGGCTAATCTTTATGATGGTGGTACTGATTCAATCGGACCCATACTAAATATACCGCAAGTAGAATCTCCCGATTACGAACATAGGTTGCCTCTACCATCAGATGGTTTCGCCCCTGAACTTGCAGGAGAAACACAACCTCAACAGGACGCTTATGAAGATTTCCTTGCTAGAATTTTTGGAATGCAAGACCAAGGAGCTTCCGGAGCTGGGTTGGAAACCGTTGTGAATTATTTGACTGGGCCCGCACAACCACCTTCATCTCAACAAATGCCTATAGACCCGGTTGAATTAGGAATTGAGATGATTAGACCAACAGGGTCTTTTGGTACGGAGGCCCATAATAGATTGTACGACCTTATTCTCGGTCAACATAGTATGTTGCAAGCAGGCTATCAAGTAGGCGATCAACTGCCCTCATACTTAAGGAGAGGGTTTGATGCGTTACAACAACGACAAGAACAAGCAAGGCGAGAAGCCCAGCAAAGACTGATGAGTAGATAGTATGCCCAATAGAGCGTTTTCAGAAGCCATTGAACGAAGCGGATCCGGTTACAATGCAAAGTTGAGTGCATTGGTTGGGGTAGGTGCGGCTATCAAAGAAGGGCAACTGTTGAAACAACAAATGCAGTTTCAGATCTTACAACAAGATCGACAGTTTGAACAACAGAGAGACCTTATACAACTTCGTGCCGATACTCAATTTGATCTACAGAAAAGAGTTCACGACGAGATAACCGGACCAACCAAAGAACAACAAGTCCAACAAAAGGCGATATTCGATTCTCAGAAATCTGCAACGGATAGGGTTCGTAAGCTACGAGAAGATAATAAACAATATAAAAATCTTAATGAATTCGGGTTATTCCCTGTTATGTTTTCGGTAGAACCGGACGTTGATACCGGATTGTATAAGCCTGTGGTTAGATACCAACAGCCCGATGGTAGCGTTGTGGAGCTGGACGAAGAGACCTATATAAGGGAAGCTGAAAGCCTTAATGTGGCCGCCGACTATTTCAGGAGATTAGAAACTGGATTGGCTCAGGGATGGTTTCCTGAAGAAATTCCAGACGAAGAAAAGGTTCGTGAACTTGGAGACGGAAGAGTTGTTCAGAGAATAGATAGGAGAACGGCAAACGAGATTCTTACAGCGGCTAGAAATGATAGGGGGGCGGCTCTTATGCTCCTTAGAGACAGAACCAGATTTGAAGAACCGCATAGGTATTTGGGAGAAGATTCCGGAGATGACGTATCTGTAGACAGATCGAAAAATCTAGCTACGTATTTTGCTAGTGTAATAGGGTATATGGATGATAACGGAAATGTGACTTTTGAGTTTATAGAAGAGCCATCTCGTTGGCAGAAGTGGCGTGGAAAGATTCCGGAAAGATTGCGTTCAACTATTAATCTTGCAAGCGGAACACGATCGGTTGCAGAGATACAGACAGATTTGCAGGCAATTTCTATGGATGTTTTTGATATTGATTTAGCGGCGCTATCTCGATATAAGCCCGATATAAGAGGCCAAATTATAATAGGGGACACTTCTGGATTGTCTGGAGACGAAAAGAAAATAGCAGAACGAATCAAAACCCTTAGAAGTGATTTAATTTCTGAGGCGGAAATGGATAAGTTGTTTAATACTTATTTTAACTTGGAAAGTGCGGTGACCGAATGGAGACAGGAACAGACCTCATTTGAATGGGCCCAAACACCCGACCACGCTCTTATACCGAACTTTGGAACGGACGATCCTATGAAAGCGTTCAAAGTTAAAGATTTTGGGGATCCGGCACAAAGAGCCTTCCAACAAACATTAGATTATAGAAGAGAAGCAAGTTTACGAAGATAAAACAATTATGGCACAAGAGCAAACACTTTCATTATTTGAAGGTGGCTCGAAACCTCACGTTGTAAGACCAGACACCGGTTTCTCCGGGAACACTGGACTTATTGAGAGCATTCAAGCTACCCTACCTAAATATAGGGGAATAAATCCCTATACCCTGACTAAACAACTTATAGAGAACGATTCTTTTTTCGAGGAGTTCACGAACGATTACATAACGGCTACGAACAGTGTCGAGATGCAGAGATTGGAGCGTGAAGATCCCGAAGCGTACCATTCGTTGAACGCAAACTTCAGAAAGAATTTCAGGAACGATCTTATCTCTACGTCTTATGCAGGAGAAACCGAGAAAGACACGCTCGTACGAAGAACTCGTGAACTGCGAACAAACCCCACCAAGATACCGGTAGACACATATAAAGATATAGTCCGAAGGAACCCTGACGCTTTTAAAGAGTTTGGGTTGATAGATCAGGACAACAACCTAATATATGGGGATAGTCGTGATGATGAAATAGCATTTGCCACAAAAGTTACAAACAATCCCGAGCTTCACGAAGCTATTGTCCTACATAGGTACACCCAATTTCAGGAAACTTTGGGTAGGTCTCACAATAACCCCGCACTTATCGAAGATCCAGCACTACGCACCCAAGCTTGGGTAGTCTTTGATAATTTTGAAAGTGAAGGGTTGACCCAATATATGAACGTCCTACAGCGTAGCAGAGAACCTATAGATATCCATAAGGAATATGTACAAAGAGAAGACCCCGGATATTCCTTCTTTATGAATGCTACGGTTCGGGGAAAACGGGCAGATGAACTTATAAGGGATTATGTTGTAGGGTCGTCAGTGGAAGGAACCAAATATGATGACCTGATCAACACGTCAGCAGAATATGGGGTGTCTCCTGCTTTGATGGGAGGTATGATTGCTCAGGAATCTGGATACGATCCGAACGCTATATCTCCAGTTGGTGCTGTTGGATTGGTTCAATATATGCCTGCGTTTGCCAGAGAGTCCGGATTGAAAGTCCCTGATGAATTATACGACTTAGATGTCAGGCGAATGGCGGCGAGTGGGGCCGAGCGAGAAGCTATCGAGAGAGAGCTTGTAAAACGAACCAGAGAAATTTCCACTATAGAAAATGATGAAAGATTAGATCCGGAAAAATCAATAAGATCAGCGTCCATACAACTTGCAAAAAGATTGGAGAGATATGATTTTGATCCGGAAAAAGCCGTGGCCTCTTGGAACGCAGGTGTTGGTCGAATAGATAGAGCGCTTAGAGATGCGGAAGCTACTGGCAGAGATTGGAAGGAATTCATACCACAGAAAGAAACGGTTCCTCACATTAGTAAAGTGATGGAACACGCTGAGAAGTTAGGGGTGGCCAGCTCTCTCATGTTTCAACCAGTAGAACCAAGAGATGATATAACAAAAGAAGTTCCTAAAGACTTAAATCCGTTTACAGAACATTATTATCAATTATCCAGTAGCGGAGATTCTCTAGAAGATATTGATTCAACCGAACCATCATTAGAATTTCTGAGAACACATGCCCCGAAAGATTATCACAAGTTTATCGACGAAGATAACCTTAGAACAAATGGGGAATTCTCTGATGAATATGGACTAATGACGTGGAGTGTGTTTGAATGGGCACATGACACAGGCAACCTTCCCGCTTTGATGGACACGGTAATGGCTAATGGACAGTTTCACGAATTGGGGACTGAACCGGCTTACAGAATTGTTTACGACGAAGTGGATGCAAAGACACGAATTGCTATAGATGCCCTTAGATATGATGATGAGGGGAGATACATGTTCCAGTATGTCTCCGATGGGGTGTGGGATTTCAGACCATTACGTAGGGAAACCGCACAGGCGAATTGGGATTCTGTTAAGAATGTATTGTTCTCTACAGATACAGAAATGTATATGGATGAAAACGGAGAGATGCAACGCAGATACGTTCCCAGTAAAGGGGGGTTTTCCGGAACTTGGAATAGTTTAATGACCGTTGGTATTGGAGTTGCTGATTGGGCGAACCGTTTCTTTTTGGAACCTGTTACAAGAATAGGTGGTGAGATTACCGGTCATGAAGGAACACAGCGTTTAGCGTCCCACTTGCAAGATTGGACTGGCGTGAATATGAGTAGCGCTTTTACTGCTGAGAACGACGGAGTAGTACCAAACGCTATTGGTGAGGTTGCCCCGTTCATTCAATGGATGGGTGCGATGATGGCGGGTGGTAGTGGTGTCCTTAGAGGAAGTGCATACGCCATGAGAGGGTTGACAAATGCGAAAAGAGCCTATGATGTTGGTAGGTATGCCGGAACCATGTCGGGCGTTAGTCGGTGGCAACACATGGCGAATCGGTTGGTGGAAGCTACAACCAAGAAAGCGCCATGGGCAACTGGGTCTCTTACTAAAACCAGACCTTGGGTAAGTGGGGCTGGTGTCTTTTATACTGGTGGAGCATTGGTAGAAGCCACTCAACCCGCAAGCGAGTCCATGATTAATACGATACCGCAGATGTTGGGATATGAACCCACGAACAGCGCAAGGGAATTGTACATGACTTCTTCCCGATGGACGCAGGTAGGTATGGACGTGTTGGGTTCTTTGGTGATGGACGGACTCTTAGATACCGCTATTGCAGGGTCGAAATTCTATACCGGTAAAGCGGCTCAGAAATACTTTGGCAGAAAAGAGTTCAAAGGGTTGAGATATAAAGGACCAGAATACGATAACCAAAAGTTTGGAGGTTACGAAGTAGTAGACGAACCTGTGTTTCGGCACGACGTAAGAGAGTTCTGGCACAATTTAACATCCGGTTTAGATGAAATACCTATAGGAGAGGTTGGTACGAGCATGGCTAAGACCATGGCTCACGGACAACCTTTTGAAACTCTACATGATTTCACAAGACACTTTGTCGATAATACGGATTTTGCGGTTAGCCGAGTCAAGAAAGATATTGAAGAACAAATACGATACCTAAACAGGATTCTTGCTAAAAGTACTGATGCTAAATTAACCGATGAAGACATTGCAAGGTTGGTAGATGAACAGTACGCATACTTTTTAGATACGCTAAGTGATCAAGTGTACGGAGTTCTTAGAGAGGGTAGTGATGAACTACCTCTTAAATTCGCACAGACTCTTGATGAACAGATCCCCACAATCAAAGAATTTAAACCATCTGGCACTCCTATTAGAGCGCACCAAATGGGGGATTACCCAGATGCGAGACTCATAGAAAAGGGTGGAAGAGTATATGAGGTTGATCCCCAATTTTGGACGATAGACCTTGCAGAATCTATACGACTCAGAGCGTTGAGAGATACCAAGGAAACCGTACTCAACCGTAAGAAGGACGCTCTCCCGCAGGATTATACAGCAGAGCAGTTGCAGGCACTTGAAAGACAAGTAGATGAAGTCATAGGAACTCCCGTACGAGTAGGAGACCAGACAGGATACGTGGTAGATTTTGATAGTTCTGGATACACCGTTAGGACTGTGGATGGGGATCTTCATAGGACGAAAGTTCTTACGGAATTGACCGAGGAAGAATTGCAAAATCTTAGAACGTCTGCCATAAACAATCGAATGGTTCGAGCTAGATTGGCTATGGACATGGAACCTCCCGGACAACAATTGGCACTGCCTCCCGGAAGACCACAAGAGACGATACCGTTCCAGTCCGAATTCCAAGCCACGTTCCGACCAACCGAATTAGATTTTGAACCACAGCTACAAGGCAGACCTGTAGGACTATTACCGTCTCCACGAAGTCAAATGTATCCAGACGCTACCAGCGCAAGAGTTGTGGAATTGGAAGGTAATTTTTCCAGACAACTGGATGAGATTGATGCTCGTATAGGCGATTTACGGAGAAGGCATGAACTTATGGACGATATATACCCAACAGATCCAGAGGTTTATGGTAGAGGGGAATCGTTGACACCTGAACAGTTGAGTGCTAGGAGATCGGAAAGAGCTAGACAGAGACGTTCGATCACCCGAGAAATTGATGAATTGGCTGAGAGAAGAAGAGAGGTACAGAACAATTACTCGAGATTATTACAAGAAAACCCCGAACTACAAAAATTACGTTCAAAACAACACGTAGATTCTCAGATACAGAGAGCCTATGAAAATAGAAAACTTGACAGCTACAACAAGCGAATTATAGAACTTTCCGGCACAATTGCCAGAATCGTTAACAAACAATTAGATTTACCTTTCTGCTAATATGGCACAACAATGTATATTTGATCCATCAAGAAAATTATATGGTTACGGGGAAACTGCATGGAACCGAATTAAAGACCATGTAGGGAATCCAACCAAAGGTAAGATTACTAACGTAGTCCGCAATTTGGGAGTGGACGATGTTAGAATGGCAAACGTTAGAGACTATGATGGAAACAGGTTCTTTGGAAAGAATATAAAGGACGTTTCAGATTTAGATATGACCAAAGGACCCGTTCCTATGGATACTGTAGTTAGAGTACCCACAAGCTCCGGAGAAAAATACTTTGTGTCAAATAAAAACACAACATCGAATCCTTCTCGTTGGTTTCGAGATGATGGCACAGGAGAACTACGTCAACACGCAGATTGGGATCAAATTAACAGGAACGTTACGGACATGAAGAAGTATGTGAGAGATCCGGACGGATTGTGGAGAGAAGCCGAACCCAATGAAGTCGGATCTTTTCTAAACATACAGAACCCTGTTAAAGGTGAACGCCCAATGAGTGAGATTATCCGAGATGGTATCGACGCTATCGACGTGAATGGAAGATTTCGACTTATTGATGAAACGTCTCAAGCAATAAATCCAAAACATATCACTGTAAAGAGTGGGAGAGCGTCTGCATACACGGATAACGTTACAACAACCCCCAGAACACAGGAGATAGCAGAGAAGTTAAAAGAGTGGAACGTACCACATGCAGTAGCGGGAACGGTTGCTGGATCTATTGCGGGGTCAATGGCGGATGATGATAGTGAATTTGCGGGGACATTTTGGGGTGGAGCTTTAGGATTAATGTTGAGTACGCCCAGAGCCAGAACCAAGATGAGAGGTGTATTTAACAGGACAGCGGATGGTAAAGGTGGGAAAGATCCTTTAGATGAGATGATTGTATCTGCGACCCGGGAAGAAAGAATACACGAACTGAGAGAGTTAGCATACACAAAAGGATACCGTGGAGACATAACAGATAATGAAGCTATAGAGAAATTTATGAGGGATAAACTTGCAGAGGAAGGAGTTCGTTCGCAAGGGGATTCTTCATGGACTCTATGGTTCGGAAACTCTTTGTTTGAGTCTGGAGTAGGATTTCTATCAAAAATGGGGAAAACCTCCAGAAGTTTGCTTGATGTTTTCAAAGGGATGGATGGTTTTGAGAGCGCACCAACCCGAATGTATTCCCGGTGGGCTGGAGCAATGAACACAAGGTTTCCAGATAAGCAAGCGTTTACAGATACTCAGGTTAATTTTGTGCGCAATTTAGAACACGGAGCAAACCTTTCCGAAGAAGAAGCCATACAGAGCTTCGGAGCGGCCGTATATCGCCTCAGAACGTTCGGAGGCAGGATAGTTGATGGAGAGTTCAGGTGGGATGATTCGGTGGCGGCCAACCGATATTACCGAGACGACATAACCAGAGAAATGGATATGCGTCTGTTACAGGATCCAGAAGCTAGAAAGGTTTACGATACAGTTACTGAATTCTATGATGCGATGTATGATCGAGCCATCGGAACTTTAAACCGAGCTATCAAGAGAGAAATAGATAGTATTGGAGATCCCATTGCGAGGAATTTGTTTGAGGAGATATCAGCAAGTGGAATGACGGTTAAAGAGTGGCGAAAAGCAAATGCGACTCGTGCTAAGCAAGTAGGTAAACTAATGGCTGGCGAATATGGCGATATTAGTTTTAAACATACTCACACATTAGATGCTAAACGCATTGCAAGTATGTTAGAGGATAGGGTTCGGTTCAAGAGGTTAGAGGGGAGATATATGCCTCAAAAACTTTCTTCCGTTAAAGAAGCCGCCGAAAATGCAAAGTGGAGAGAAAGAAACGTAGCTAGACTGTCAGAAATGACCCCAGAACAGCAGAAGATGGAATGGGAACGATACAAAACCTCACGTATCTTAGAGTTCAACAAGGACAAGTGGAGGGCGTTAGATCTCACCGAAGATAACTTGGACGTAGGTGTTGAATACTTTAGTAGTAGACAGGAAGCCGTAGCTCGTTTGAGATTGTTGGTTAATGAGATCGAGGATGAAGCTCGTAGGAATATTGTGTTGGCTCGTATGGATTCTAGCGAAGGGTTGGATGAATTTCTAGAGAGAACGGCTAGACCTGACGGATCGTATGCGTATAATCTGGTTACACCGGAAGCGTTCAGAGGTACAGAAGAATTCCCACAAGGTATATTTTTCCATCAGAGATCAGATGGGTCGTTTTACGGGAGGAATTTTGATGTGTCCAACAACGCTAACCACTCGTTCACGATGATGAACCTAACAAAAGATGCAGACTTCTTTGACAGACCAAGAAACTCTGAAATTCCCATGGAGTTTAAAGAACTGGACGTGGATAAACTTGCTAGGTTCTACAGCGATGATATGAGTGTAAGACTCACCGCCATAGATAACAACATGTATGATGCGGGGTCTGTAGAGAAGCACTGGATCAGACCTATACGTGAAGAAATGACTGGTAGGCTGGATCCGGAAACCTTAGAAACGAAATTGGGGGAAGTTCGTAGTTGGATTAGTGTTATGCAGGGAATGCGTGCCGAACGTAAAGTAGGTATCAATGAAGCTGAACGGGCCAGAATAGCCATGGACACCCGAAACAAGGCGAAGAATGATAGTCTATTAACGTCTCTGGCAAAGTTAACTACGTTCGCTTTTAACTATGCAACTAGCTTTTATACGGCTTTAACCCCAGCTGTAATGGGTCCATTTTTAACATCATGGAAAAGTATTGCTGGAGCTTATAAAGATGCCATATTTTCTGCGGGAGATACCAGACACTTTACCAGAGAATTGGAAAAGATGGGGGTTATACAGAAGAAATTTGAATCGTTTTTTGAACAGTATCGAACTCAGTACAAAGAAGAGTTACTTGGGAGTCCAGAGAATTGGAGGCGCAAATTCGCAGATTTCGCAGATAATGCCACAGACTTTTCTGCAAACTTATCTTTGGCAAGAGCTGTAGGTATTGATCCAGAAAGAACAGGTATCCTTCGATTGTTTGTTGGTAATATGATGGATACGTCTGCCATGGAAGCCACAATGATAGGTATGGCGGCGTTCCGAACTATAGATGATTTGGTAGCTAGAGCTAAGCAGTTAGCTAACAGTCCGAACCCGGGGCTTGGAAGGCGAGAGTTGGAAAGGCGCTTTGCAGAGTTCGGGATTACGGACATGGATAGTTACGTTCGGGAAAGCGATAACTTCAATAAGGTTGTCCAGTACATGCGAGGGAAAGGTAGTATCGACGATTTCACTCCCGAACATTACTCACAAGTTGCCGCTATTATGGATACTGTGATTAATTCCTACCAAGGAAGAACCAAAACCAGTAGACCACTGAAATGGATAGATAATGTATGGGGTAGAGCGTTGAGTAGATACAGTGTCTATTCTCAGAACTTTGGTGTACAGACGGTAGCTAACCGAATATACAGACCGTTACGGGATTGGTCCGAAAGATATCCGTTGACAGATGAAAACATTCCCATGTTCAAGTTAGCGTATTGGGCTTCTACTGGAAACGATAGAGCTTTCAGGGAAGCGTTTGGTGACAACTGGGAACAAGCTTACAATGAATTCCCTACCGAGGCTATTACCAACTTCTTTAGAATATTCGGAGCTATAGGAGCCGGTAAAGCTATGATGATTACCAGAGGTGGAATGTTGGATGTTGTAGAGATGGCATCTAATGAAATTGTCGGGAATGATGATTATGAAGCATGGAGAAACGTACGGAGACAGACCGTATTGGGACACTATGCAGATACGGGAGAACCTTTTACAATGTCAGACGTGTTTTCAGGAGACGTACAGGGATGGGACACTTTGAAACTGTTCACGTCCACATTAGGATTCGCTTCACAATTAGGGTTCGGTGGACGTTACGCACAAGTGTTTACCGAAGACATGAAATTTAACCAAGGTGGGATAGCGGAAATGACTCCATTGACAGGGTTACCGAACGATATGTATCAGAGAACGGGTAGTGTTTTCCATGATAGTGAACTCAGAGACATTCCAAGAAATGCCGCTAAAGAAATAGTAGACTTTGCATTGTTGAGAGGCACTCCTTTTGGAACGTTTGCGGGTGCGAGAAGAGCTTTTGTGAATACAATGTTTCAGAAACCCATGAACAGGAACATTAACTACATAGACAAAGAAACCGGATTACCAGTAGACGTATCATTTTATGAGTATTAATCAAATTATAGATAACATTATAGTTTTAGAGAAAGGATACGTTAACAATCCTAACGATAGGGGTGGGGAAACGTATGATGGGATATCCAGACGCTGGCATCCTGAATGGAAAGGTTGGGAGCTATTGGACGCTGGAAAACCGGTTCCTGACCAGATGGTAAGAGACTTCTATAATGATAAATACGTCTTTCAACCAAGGTTTGATGATGTTATATACGTCAATGAAGAGATAGGGGAAGAACTAGTCGAAGCCGGGGTTAACGTTGGGACAGATCGAGCCACTAAGTGGTTTCAGAGATCTTTGAACTTGTACACGTCTGCCGGGTTGGTTTTAGATGGGGTAATCGGGAGATATACCATAATGGCGTTGCGGGATTATCTGAAAAGGAGAGACGCAGAAGTATTACTCAAAACAATGAATGCGTTTCAGGCCATTCACTACATAACTCTTGCAGAGAACGACCCGAAACAGAGAACATTCATCTATGGTTGGATGAATCACCGAGTGTAGGGAGGTTAAGTAGACGTAAGTGTTCGTTTAACGTTTCAACGTCTGATAATTTAAAATTCATATGTTCGGTATCTTTCAGAACGTTTTGGAAATATTGATTATCCAGACCTTGGGATACCAAATACCAATATAACACTTTTATCGCTTCATCACGATCGGCAGGCATATCTTTCACGTTATCATAATATCTTTTAAACGTTATATCTTCCCCTTTCAGTTCTTCTCTTAAATATAAGAACAAGTGAGGATCGTTCAACCGATTATTTATATATTTGAGAAATACGAGTCTTTGTTTTCTGCTGTACATTGTCGGAATAAATAGTTAAATGTTTTCGCCGGGATTTCTCTACCATCCAAAACCCCGTCTATTAATGTGCGGTGGACCCCATACTTCTTCGCAACAACATCTACACTAGAATCAGAAACTTCGGCAGTAATCTGAGTAGTCAAATAAATGTGTGGGTGTTCATTAATAATATCCATCACATAATCTGTAAACATTTTTTGCAGTATGGGTGGTTCCAATTTTGGTTCCAGTTTACGACTTCTATATATAGCGTGAGGCACAACCCCTTCCAATTCAGCATGTACGGAGACGACAGGGATTAGATACTTCGAGACCAGTCTACGAAATATGTGTTTAAAACTCATAAAGGGTTCCCGTGACGATCTCCACAATGCCTCTTCCCCGTAGCAAAAATCTTCGATAACTGCTTTCTCTAATCTACGATAAAGGTGTATCTTACTACCGTCAAATTCCATATGTTAAACCTATTATAATTTTATAAGCGTCTTCTTCTTTAATATCCTCAATAGACGTTAATCCGGAAGCTCTACATATTTCTTCATCCGTGATATCAGTGACAAGTCTATAAACATTAATCAATCCTTCGGCTTCGGACAAGCTATATTCTCCAAAATGTATCTTGTATCCTAACTGATTAGAGAGATTATATATACCATTGATAAAGAACCTACGATCTTCCAGTAGTCTCACATATGGTAATAGGTCTCGATACCGAAACAAGTCCATAAGCATTTCTGCTTCTTTTACTTCTTCACTCACCATGATCAAATGTTTCTCCTATCCAAGTTAATGCTGATTCGTCTCCTTGTCCTATTGGTTCGCCCTTGTAGCGATACCAACTTCCTGACTTCACAAGGTCTCCGCTATCCATAAGCTCCTCCAATTTATCTTGTTGCCACATGATACCGACACCCTGCTTACACTTCACAGGAATGGTTATGAAGGATTTCCCAAGTTTATTCTTTTCTACATACAGATCAATATCAATAATATCTTTACCTTTGTTGGCGCTGGCACTGGATCTTTTACAATCCAGAATCAACTTACTATAAAACCCCCAACCCCTGCCACCACTACTAACATAGCCCCTTGCTCCCATGTTTGTGATGTTTACACGCATTTGATTAATCCCGATAATGATAGCATCATGTTTCGCTATGATCGGTAGAGCTTGCCGGATACCTTTACTATGTAATTTAGCGGCGTTTCCAATGTGAGCTTCTCCAATATCTGATTCGTGCAAATGTTCAGGTTGTGTAGCGTCAATAGAATCTAAAACCACAACTTTACAGTCATGTTTCGTGATCATATCGTGTACAGCTTTCCACGCAATCTCCCCAGTAGTTGGCTGAATATAAAACCATTTGTCGGTATCTATACCAATTTCCTCAGCCCACAAGTCATCCATAGCCATTTCAGAGTCCACGAAACCGACATTTAGCCCCATCTTTTGGGCGTTAGCCAAGATCTGCATAGAGATCGTCGATTTAAATGAACCCTCATCTTTACTCTTTATTTGAACGATCGCATTTGAAGGGATACCCCCGTTACGCAACGATTGGTTCAATTTATAAGAGGGAGTCGGTACGTAGAATTTAGGCTCGTATTTTCCACCTTGTACAATATTATCAATCATCTTTATTCCAATGAGTTATTATGAATAGTGTTAACAGTTTAATAAGACCGGATGCGATTTGTATTGGAGTTGGTCTATACGCACCACTCTCAATTGCCCGGTGCGTTGGAAGGGATACTGGTAGACCGAACACGTCTGGCAACTTTTTACCAGACCCACCAGAACCACCCATCATATCCGTGTGATGAAATTCTAAGTTCTCTGCGGGTTCATCTTTAATGAAATCCCACCCAAGACTTTTAGCCCAGTTTCGATACTTTAGGCTTTCCCATTGATATGAGAGAGGATCCATCTTATCCAGATGTTCTTTTGTCTCCCCGATACGGGACATAGTGTCTCTTGCGAGCTCCGCAATGTGGTTATTATTTGCCGACTCAGCAGATTTGATAATGTCTTCTACTTCCGTGGCTAATTTCTCCAATCGCTTTTCAGCGTACGCCCGTCTATCTTTAAATGCGTCAGGGTCTACTAGGAGAGAAGGCAACCTCTCCCATTCGTAGATCCCGGCTTTTAATCCTTTCTTATTTAACAACTCGAACATTTTCTCCGGAGTATCTACCCCACGCTCGAGTAGCGCTTCATATGCACGCTTATCGTTTGATAGCATAGATTCCGAAACACCGATATGTTCTCCGAACTTACGCTGAGAACCCATCTCTTCAATGATCAAGTCGTGATACTCGAACAAAAGTTTTCCACTTAGAAACCGACGAACAATTGCTTTTCCAAGATGTTCTTTAGCGATGTTCTGTTCACTGTGGAATCCTTTGTAATTTATGATTAACTCTTCTCCCAACCGATTAAGAGTGGGATTAGAGAACGTGGTTAATTCGGTACTCACTCTACTACCTCCCAATCAAATGCTGTAATTCTAAGTTTACTGTATTCTTTACCTTTGTATTCCCAAGTATCGGCATCCACAATGGCACGATACCTTAGGTTTTCCTTATCGTCGTAATACGGGGTGAAGTCTAAAACATCTCCAACACTCAAGAGTTGAGCTTCAACGGCTAAATCCCCCCACACATTCACTTCAAAGTTGTTTATACCGTATTTTCCACGGTCCTCTGCCACTTTCAGTTCTACGAGTGGGGTTTTATTTTTCCCTACATATCTGATTTCGGGTTCTTCTGTTAGGGTAGCGATAAATGATACATTCATGTTATGTATTATATGTTTGATTATTATTGATAAGTTTACCGTCTTCTATGTAGAAGCCAGTACCCTCGTTGTTTGGAATTTTCTCCAGAGCTTTGTCGTTCCACTTAAATTCTGGAAACTCTTCATTAAACCGTTCCAGACCCATAACGGGGATCAGTTTAATTTGTTCAGGTTTGCGTATGCTTATCTCAGGAAACATTTCCCGGAACTTTTCTAAACCCAGCACTACTATAAGAGATCTTATAGAGTTGTCTAACTTGTCTAGATAATGATGTACATAAATATTCCCGTTAAATTCTGATTCGTTCCGTATCTGAAGATACGAAGAAATTCCTTTAGGTACAACCCATTCATTAGGTTTTGTTTTATATTTTTTCAATACGGGTTCTGGTTCTTCAATCCACGTGTTAATAACATCCCCTTTGGAATAGGCTCGGTCAGAAGACAACGCCGCTTCGTAGACAGCAATAGGCGGATTACCAGAAGCTACTTTGATTCGGTATTCTTCTAATGACATGTTTATATTTTCACGTTTTAATATTTCTTCAACGGACACCGTCTTACTTTCAATCTTATCCTTAACACGGTCGTACTCATCTCGTATCTTATCAGGCTCTTCGTTAAGAACATGCCAACAACTGTTGTACAACATCGTATTGAAGATAGGTTCGGTAGATCTGGAGCGTAGAGTGTTTCCTTTGATTACAATGTTTCCGTCGTAGTCTAGCATCACATAAGACTTACCATCAACGATAATCAATTTCTCGTACCTTCCTTCGATATCAAAGGTAATCATATAGAACCCTCCCTAACCAATTTAAATTATAGAAATATACATAGTGACCCTCGACGGCCACAATATATATTTTTTCAGACTTCTCACAATGAATGGTGGCAACACCCGCTCTCATTAGTTTAGGAGACGATGTAACTACAGTTTTCAGTGGACCCTTTGTACATACCTTACTTAACCAGTTCATCTACTAACCATTTGTTTACTTTGGATTCTATTAATTTAACAAACTCTAATTCAATTTCGTGACTACCCTGAAACTCTTTGGGTGGTATAATTAACGACCCGTCCGTATCGGTTTTTATTAGTTTACCTCCCATCTTTTCCACGTTACGGTTAAATTCTTTAATAACTAATTGACCGTGTTTGGTAATACTTTCAGCGCCGTCATAATAGTTCCACTTGGTCCATGGGCTACCTAACCAACCATAACTAGCCGTGTTCAGGATAACTTTCTGTTCGTTTTGAAGGGCGTTAATTCTAGCCCCGTCTACTGCGTTCCCTTCCTTAAATAATGATATTGCAAGTTCTTTGTTTCTGATTCGTTCTCGTTTTAAGAATTTACAGATATCACTATAAATGTTTAGTTCGTCTTTAGGTGGCTGGATGCCTAACAACTCCTGTAACGTTGGATACATAGAGCTAATATCAGCATAAACACTTGGCTCACTAATATATCCATACATGAAAGGGTTTGCGTATCCTCCTGAGAAAGATCGTTTCGGGTCCGGAGTCGGTATAGACCATCCGTACAGATAATAAGCCCTCTCAAACAGAGATTCGACCTTGTTGCCAGTACCATACCTTGCAACATCTTGTAGTGGAAACGGAAACATTTTAGTCTGTTCAAAAACACCAATACCCCATTCCCGATCTAATATTTGAGTTTCTTTCACGTCGTCTAAAGCATAACGGATAAGATCGTCTCGGGTCCACTTGGGATGTTCGCCACGCCACACGTCAGCAATTTCGTCACCTTCAATATAGGTTCTATCGTCAGAAGCTTTCCCTAGAAATTTAACACACTGTTCTAAACCTAATCCGGGTAGTTCACGAGCGACACTATCGAATCTCTTTGCCATAAAGTATGTGTCTAGAACGTGTCTACCATAGATATTTACGTTTTCATATTCGTCAGACTTCTCAGCAAATTTAATACTTGTAGTGAACGTGGTAGGAACACTCCCATCTCTACCCAGTTGCAACGGAACGTCATTGATCTCCGCTCGTTTCATGATAAACGGAAAATCGAAACGAAACCCATTATGGGCAACCAATATATCAGGGTCAATTTCCCGTACACAATCTACAAACTTTTGAAGTAAGATTCGCTCAGAAGAACAACGATATACATTTTCCTGTGGAGATGTTTTCCCGTCGTCATTCAGAGCCAAAATAAAAACATCTTCTCTGTTTGTCCACAAGGCTATGATCGTAATAGGATCTCGTTCCGGGTTTGTAAAGTCATACCCTTTAGAAGTTAACGTTTCAATGTCCCAATACAACCTCAAAGGATCATCAAAGTCCATCCCCTTAAACTGTGTGTTACCGGACTGTAGCATCCATTGACTTTGTCGGAATGGCATGAATACATTCTCGGATTCTTTGCGTAAATAATACAAATTATAATAAGAGTCGGAATCTATACGGAGATTATAAAACTGATTTCCTAAAAGCTTCTGTCTAGGAGTATCATCATATAGCTTGGAAACAATAGGGTCCTCATCGTTGATATAGACACATGGGGTGTACAAACTATATTCCCGCCTAACCGTGTCGCTTTCATCTCTATAAAACACTTCCATCATGTTCTCTTTGCCTCCGATAACTTCACTGGCGACAATACGTTCTCGATTTCCTACTCCGTATAATAGATGTTTCATATTTTCTTTAAATATTCTTGAAAAGACATACTAAATTCCGAACTTCCGAAGTCATGTATCCGGCCCGTGTAAATGTTTACTGAACAGGACGGGTTAGTGTCGTTATAAAAAGGGTTGTATAGACCAGATATCCACCCTTCCGCATTGGGGGAATATTCCCCTATATCTTCAAATTTCTTCTGTAACATTTTGACAATATACGAACTTTTATGACGAAAGTCAACCTCTGATGGAGATTTTCTTACGGGTTCGTAAACATCAAACCACATTTTCATTAGTTTCGGCAAATGTTGGCTCCTCTCCAATTTCGTGGGGTGATCTACTTCTACAATCTTCTTCTGGAATCCGGAAGATTCGTGGTAGCTCCACGGTTGTCTTATGAGACTGTTCACGTTATATATGTGAGGATCTAAATTTTCCAAAGAGGAACATGCTATTTGTCTATCAAAGTCATCACTACCTACGATCTCCATCAGTTCCTTGTTGGTGAGAGTAGTTGGGTCCACTATCCCATTTCCGAATCTTATGTCACCTACAATCTCTAAAGCAAGTCTATGGAACACCTTTACATTCTTTTGATGAACGATAGGTCTCCCAAACAGACTCATATCTATTAGAACGTGTGCTGAATTATTACCACTGTAAAAGGTGTGTGCTGTGTTCGGATACTTTTTAAACTTATCGGCGATGGCGTACCCATCATCCATTGCTTTTATAAGATCAGGTGTCTTATTATAATCTTTCCGGTCTAACTCAATCCACAAATACGGGGCGTACAGCAACGTGTTACTACACCCGACAGATCCGGTCTCCTCAACGTTATCCACCCAACGCTTATCGTGAGCAAACACGGAAACGTGTTGGTCTGGTTTTTGATTCTCTAAACAATAATCTTCATAAGATTCTATCGGGATATACTTTCCCCTTTTATATACGGTGTCGGCTACTTCATAATACCAATTTTGTTTCGGATAGTTAACGTGTATGGTGTTGTCGACCACATGAGGGTTCTCGAACGAACTCCACAATCTTATAATTTCGGCATAAGTCTCTTCCAACGACAGATCGAACTTGTCAGCAATCAGGGGAGGATAGAATATTGGATTTTGTCTAATATAGTCCAGAATCATCTCTTCTTCTTAGAGTTGAAAAAATCATTGAGTATGTACGAGGCGGTTCCTTTTGTTAGAACTTCTCCCGTATCCTTCCAACGAATTTTCCTGATACCGGTATCAGAGTATCGTTCGTCTAACAGTTCGTATTTCGAGTATCCGGTTTTATATTTGAAAAACCTTTCAAACATCTTCATTTGTTTTTCGGTGACTCCCTCCTCTTGCCAATCATTCTTTTTCAGGAACTGCGACCCCCAGTTATTGGAGTCTGCATATTCATCAGCAATTTTAAAGGCCCCAGCAAGAGACTTGAACGTTTGTAGCTTCTTTGTAATGTTCGTCTTAGTATCAATCTCCAGCAGGTTCCATTCTTCGGAGTTTATGAGTTCGGATTTAGTTTGATCTTTCTCTATAAGTAGGATTTTGTTATCTTCTCCGTATATAATCTCGTATCCGTTGGAAACGGTAATCCACACCCGGTCTGTAAAATCTTCTATTTCCGGGTCCATAGTTAATGATTTTATCTCCAGTTTCCGGCTCTTAACGATCAGGGAAATATCGTTAATATCTAAAACCGAACTTGGATCTATACCATGTTTATTTTTAGCCTCTTCAATGGGTTCTACAACTTCTTTAAACAGACGTTGACCCTTGTCTACAGCGATATTGTTATTGAGTCCGAACAGGCTTGGTATATGAGTAAATGTATCTCCCTGTACTCGATCATACATATCTATGATCTTACACACCGGTTTCTCACTCATTTCGATAGCGGCAATCCGTTGCTCTTTTGTACGAAACATATCCACGGATGCAGAAGCCGACGGGCGAATACCCCTACCGATGGTCTGGGTGAGGGTAAGTTTACTTTTAATAGGACGTAACAACATCAACATAGAAGTTTCCGGTAAATCTGTTCCGGTAGTTAATGTGCTGTGGTTGAATAGTCCTCTGATTTCACCGTCTTTATATTTTTGGAGAGTTTCTTTTCTTTCAACTTTATCGGTTTCCCCCTCAATAACTGCCGAAGGGATTCCGTTGTCATTGAATAATTTTGTCAGTTCATAGGCGTGAGCTACACTTGCAGTATAACCGATGAATTGATCGACTCCTCCAAACTCTAAATACGTTTTTAGGACTTCCAGATTACGGGCTTCGTTGTTGACAGCCTCGTCAACTTCACCCTGAGTTGTATATTTCCTTAGGTCTGTAGACGTTTGCACACTGTACAGTTCTATATCTGTCAACCATCCATTATGCATTAGATACCTAATGTCATAGTTGGCTACGATATCGTCAAAGTTCCCACCTAAACTTACACCGTCTGATCTGTACGGAGTCGCTGTAAGGCCGACCAACAGGTTATCGTCGTTGAAATTTTCATCCCCGAAACCAAAATAATTCAACACTCTAAGCCACGTTTCAGCAGTAGATCTATGAGCCTCATCAATAACACACATAGAGAAGTGATCCGGTTTAAAGCGCTTAATCCGCTTTCTCCCTTCCCTACCTAAGGTTTGTGGGGTGGCTATAACAATTTGGTCTGTCATTTTCGCTTTGTGATCAGCCTTTTCTATCCCGATTCTTATATCTGGATTCATAGTATGGATATATCCTTTCCACTGCCATACCAGATCTTCCATATCTACCAGAATCAACACCCTATGACCCTTAGAAACTTTATCGAGAATCACCTGTGTTATCGTGAAAGATTTACCTGCCCCGGTGCCCATCACGACCAACTGGCGTTTTATTCCCCGTTCTTCCGCATTGTATATATTTTCATTAACATTTTTTTGGTAATCTCTAAGTGTAATTTTGTTCATTATATTGGTAAGGATCTTCTCTTTTTAGTGTGAAAAAAATGTGAACTGTCTTTTTCTCTGTTAACATCTACATGCGGCGGTTGCTTGGGTGGAGAAACCTCCAATATCACATTTTTTCTAAAACTCCCGGACGCAGTTACGCCCACATAAATCTCAGCACGTACCCCAATAAAACTCGATAGAAAGTTCTCAGAAGACTCTGGCAACGGAGTGTATCCAATTCTCTCAAAGTCTTGTGCTAAACGATCTCTACCCCACTTGTTTTGAGGGTATTCGTAGACAATGTTTCGCCACGTGTATTCGTTTTCTTCGTCGATGGTCCATACGATCCTTACCGAAGGAACTTCACTATCATCATCGTGTTCTATGGTAGCTTGTCTTATTGTAAAATGATATCTGCCTGTTGGTAATAATCCTTTCTTAATCATTTGCTCCTAAACTATAGTATCCTAACACTTCACATTTACGTTTTATATATTCCAATCCATGTGCGTCCCCGTCAATACACAAACTTTCTATCAACTTCTTAGTAGGTATGTCCAAAGAGCCTATATACATAGCTTTACATACGTCCTCGTCCGTGTCAATAAAGAATAAAACGGGAGTTGGATTGTCTTTGTCGTTGTTCTCTACGAAATACACAATAACTTCGGGAATCCCCAATCCGGAATTGACTCGTAACCAGCGGTTTAAATACCATTTCCGTATCCTAGGATCTAATTTCATATAATGTGGATACAGATCTTCCTCTATCGGGATCTTAATTCTACGGTCTTTCACTGGATGGAGCTTCCTTTCCGAGCGTATCGTTAACCTGAATATGTCTTTGAACCATCGTGATAAAACCGTTTCGTGAATAATGATACCCTTCTCTTTACAATCCTCACATAGAGATCTTATGGTGTGTTGTCCGGGACGGGAATGTCTGTACTTTTTAGCAAGACTAACTACCAGTTCCCATGCCTCTTCTTTCGTGTCGTAATATCCGAAATATTTACCGTTGGGGTGTCGTCTCCATTTAATCAGATTTATTCGGCGATCCATAACCCCGCATCATCATTCACTTGTTTATACCTACGATAATATCTTCTGGAAAACTCACTCTCAGCTTTTACATACCGATAACTATCACAGCCATCTCTACACACGTACACATCATTCCGAGAATAATAGTATCCGACTTCGTGATAGAAACTATTGTCCTCCACGTATGAGTATGAAATGGGTTCTGCACAATGTTCGCATATCTTCATCATGTTAATCCTCCTTCGTTAATTTATACCCAATATAATAAGAAATTTACAGAATGTCAAGCACTAAAAATTTATTTGTTTTTCTTTAAAAAATTTCGTATGTTAGGTTACTATGAACAAAGAAATTGAATCAAACGTTATTGTATCTGTGGACCATTCTCCCATAGAAATCGGGGATGGCGTTCTATTAAAACTATCCTTATTAGAGGGCTGGGAGTCTTGTACTCCTGAGCAACAAAGGTATCTTACGGAATTCGCAAAGTTTCCAGAAGGACGTACCATATCTGCTATGAATTTAAATATTAAGATTTCCACTGTTAATCAATGGTTTAAGCAGGATACCTTTAGTTCGGTAGCAGATCAAATTTACGATCTATACACCGAAAATCTTAAAGCTATCGACTATGAGGACTCCAAATACGACCCTAAGTATCGAGCTAGAGTCATTAAAGCTCGTGAAAACAAAGGAGCGTATTCTGAAAAACGAGAAGGAGACAAACACATTCACTTACATGGTGCAGACACGTTACAGACTTTGCTAGGTGGTTAACTATAATATCAATATCATTTTACTCAAATAAAAAAGGGTTATAATAATTACTAAGAACAGGGCAAGGTCTATGTAGAGTTCTTCTTTATCATCCATGTGGCAAATCTACTTTGGTTTTTATTCGTGTTCATGACGTTTAATATTATCAACAAAAAACGTAAAATTGCTGATAATATTAAACAATTATAATCAGGACCCACCCAACTCTTTTATTCTTCTATTGTAGTGTTCCAGATCCCTTTCCTTTTCGGAAATCATTGACTCTAGGTTGTCCCGTTTCTCGTATAGCTCATCAAGATCTTTCTGGATTGCCCTTACGACATCCCTCGCACCTATTACAAATACCTCATTAAGCAATTTATTCTTCATGTTGGTTATTAGTTTTGATGTTCTTTAGAAATTCCCTGTACATCTTTCTCAATTCCTGACGAGATCGCTTCCCGTTTCCCGGATGCAAATGCAAAAGGAACTGCTTAAATTCTTGGTAGCTCGGTCTTTTGTTCATTGGGTGTAATGTTTCGTTAGTTGTGTACTTTTGATTTGAATTCTTGGTAAGGCATAACCACTAAGAACCTATCTGAAACGGTAGAAACCACCGTTTGATCGTCGGTATCCGGCCAAAAAGCTACAATGTGACTGGTGTTGATCGTGGCCATTTCGACTTCGGTTTCTGGTTCCATTGATGGCAGACCCATTGATTCGTAGTCAATGTATTCTGTGATATCAGCCAAAACTAGGATCGGTACTTCTATATAATTATTATTCATGGTTCACTGTTTTCTTTATTATTGGTTCCACTTCTTAGACATTGTTAGACATTTTTTTAGACATCGTTATCCCTCATTACTTTTTTCACGTAATAGCAGGATCGGTATTCAATCCAATACTGAAATTCCTTTTTGCATCCTGTGCACTGATAATCAATAAGAACATCCGGCTCCCACTCGTCAGGATAGGCTTCATTCCAGGTCTGGCAGTGTGGGCATTGTAAATCATCATTCATCTCCCCACCCCCGCCAAGCTATCCACTTCCTGTATCATCCTCACAAACGTGCTATCCCATTCCGG